>Ga0207708_10000445_pt1 | contig 32158 bp, 31 predicted proteins | sample KBSK5101metaG_FD_184340 | JGI IMG/M metagenome (GOLD analysis project Ga0207708, IMG submission 184340) | Corn, switchgrass and miscanthus rhizosphere microbial communities from Kellogg Biological Station, Michigan, USA - KBS K5-10-1 metaG... | ecosystem: Host-associated > Plants > Roots >... | reverse complement strand
CGTCCAGCCCGCGACGGGGTCACGCGCGACCGTCGCCAGGTAGCCGGTCACGAAGCGTTGCATGCCGGACGCGGTCGGCTTCGGCTGGGGCTTCGGCTGGGGCTTCTGCTGGGGCTTCGGCTTGGGCGTGTTCGTCAGCGTGGGCGTCGCGCTCGCGCTCGCTCTCGGCGCGGACGACGTGGTCTCCGCCACCGTCGCTGGGCTGCTTGACGGCGCCGCCCCGGGCTCCGCCGGCCGGTCGGGGCCACCGAACACGACGCTCCCGACAAGGAGCGCGCCGCCGACCACGAAGATCAGCACGAGGAGCGCGGCCGCGCGACGAAGAATCTGGGCCTCGGTGGCCGGCGTCGCCTCGGGACGACGGTTCGCTGACGGCACGCGGACCAGTGTGCCCGCCATCGGTCCGGTCGAAAATGAGGAACTGCGACGCGATTTGGCGAGACCTGGATCGGGCTCGCGGAGCATGCTGGTCCCAGACATGAGGAGGTGAGGCGGACATGAACGGCGTCGTGGTTCTCAACGCGTCGTACGAGCCGTTGCACCAGGTGTCGTTCAAGCACGCCGTACGCATGCTGTTCCGTGAGGTCGCCGTGGTCGAGGAGGCGCTCGACGACCGGATGATCGGACCGCACCCGTGGCCGAAGGTGGTGCGGCTCGTGCGTTACGTTGTCACGTCCTGGATGCACCGCCCGGCGATCTACGGGCGGACGGCGGTGCTGCGGCGCGACCGGTTCCGGTGCGCCTACTGCGGCCGTCCCGGTCACACCCTCGACCACGTGCTGCCGATCTCTCGAGGAGGCACGTCGACCTGGCTGAACACGGTCACCGCGTGCGGCTCCTGCAACGGCCGCAAGGCCAACCGCACGCCCGGGGAAGCGGGCATGCGGCTGCTCTTCGAGCCCTGGGTCCCGACCCGCGCCCAGATCGTGCTCTGACGGCTCCGCGGGATCGAGCAGCCCCACGCTCGCTGCTCGACCACAGTATGGGTCCCGACCCTTGAGGACCTTCGGCCCTCGGTCACGCCGGAGACGCGGGCGTACATTCGACCTCAACGCCGGACCGATCCCCCGCCGGTGACGATCCGCCGAGAGGAGATGCGTGATGCCCGAGAACCTAGAGCTGTCGAGCGAGGACTGCCAGCGGCTCCTGCGTGCCGGCACGGTCGGTCGCGTGGCCGTGTCGACCCCCAGAGGGCCCCACATCGTGCCGGTGAACTACGTGGTGTCGGGCGACTCCGTGATCTTCCGCACCTCGCCCTACAGCGTGCTCGGCTCTCACGCACGCAACTCGCTGCTGGCCTTCGAGATCGACCACATCGAGCCCGCCCGGGAGCTCAGTTGGAGCGTGGTCGTGCGCGGTCGCTGTGAGTTCATCGACGACCCGCGCGAGCTCGACACTCCGGACGGCGCGACGCGTCCGACGGCCTGGGCAGCAGGGTCCCGCAACCTCTTCCTGCGGTTGCCGTTGACCGAGGTGTCGGGCCGCTACCTCGGCGCCGGGCGCGCGACGCTGCCGCTACCTCTCTGACCCGGTGACGGGCGCGGCCGGTGTCCGCGGAACCGCCGAGGGGCGACACTGGTCAGGTGACCGAGCACGCCGCTGACTCCGCGATCCCCGGCTCGACCCAGCTCCTGCTGGACGCTGTCATCGCGATCTCCTCCGACCTCGACCTCACCAGCGTGCTGACCCGGATCGTGGTCTCGGCGTCCGAGCTCACGGGGGCCCGGTTCGGCGCCCTGGGGGTCATCGGCGGAGACGGAGAGCTGAGCGACTTCATCACCACGGGCGTCGATCCGCACACGCGAGATCTCATCGGTGAGCTGCCGCGCGGCCGCGGCATCCTCCGGCTGCTGATCGACGAACCCGAGGCGATCCGGCTCGACGACCTGCGTGCCCACCCGCGGTCCTTCGGCTTCCCCCCGAACCATCCGACGATGATCACCTTCCTCGGCCTCCCGGTGCGGATCAGGGGCACCGTCTTCGGCAACCTGTACCTGACCGAGAAGGACGGCGGCCTGCCCTTCACCGAGTCCGACGAGCTCCTGGTCCAGGCGCTCGCCACCGCGGCCGGCTTCGTGATCGAGAACGCGCGCGCCTACGGCCTCAGCGAACGCCGACGACAGTGGCTCGAGGCCTCCTCCGAGCTCGCGGACACGCTCCAGCCACCCCTCGACCTGGGTCGCGCGCTCCAGCTGATCACCAACAGCGCACGGGCCATCGCCGGAGCGGAGGCCACGGCCGTGGTCCAGGTCCCGGAGCTCGACGCCGCCTCAGTCGTCGCCCTCGACGGGCCCGCCGGCAACCGAGTCCAGGGCCTCCTGGCCGACATCACCGAGGCGATGCACGGGGGGCGGCGGCAGTCGCCGATCGAGCTCGCTCTCGACGACATCAAGGCGGTCGTTATCCCGCTGCGGGCACACCTCGCGGCCCCGGGCGTGCTGGTCGCGCTGTTCGACAAGGCCCACCGGGCAGGGGAGTACGAGGAGCGCGAGCTGCTGATGTCCTTCGCCGACCAGGCTGCACTCGCCCTTGACCGCGCGCAGGCTCTGGAGGACCGTGCCGAGCTCGCCGTCATCTCCGACCGGGACCGGATCGCCCGGGACCTGCACGACCTTGTAATTCAACGACTCTTCGCCACCGGCCTGCAGCTGCAGGGCATCCGGTCGGTCTCCGAGACCCCAGCCGTGAACGAGCGCATCGACGAGACGGTGGACGCGCTCGACCTGACGATCAAGGACATCCGGAGCACGATCTTCGAGCTCCAGGACCGGCAGTCCGGCTCCCTGCGGTTCGAGACCCGCAAGCTGGTGAAGGAGTACGTGCCGGTCCTCGGCTTCGCGCCGACGGTGCGCACGCTCGGTCCGGTCGACACCGCGGTGCCCGAGCCGATCCGCGACCAGCTCCTGGCCGTGCTGCGCGAGGCGATCTCCAATATCGCCCGCCATGCGCTCGCCGATCATGCCGACGTCGAGCTCCGGGTCGACGGGCACGAGGTAGTGCTCACCGTCACCGACGACGGCGTCGGTCTCCGGCAAGACCGGGTCGAAAGCGGGCTGCGCAACGCGCGGAGACGCGCATCGGCGCTCGATGGCTCCTTCGACGTGTCCGCCGGCGAGCACCAGGGCACCACGTTCGTGTGGCGGGTGCCGTTGCCCTGACCGGAAGCTCAGGCGTGTGGGTCGAGCAGCCGGGAGGCCAGCACGGCGGCCTGGGTGCGACGCTCGAGGCCGAGCTTCGCGAGGATGCTCGAGACGTAGTTCTTCACCGTCTTCTCCGCGAGGAACATCTTCTCGCCGATCTGCCGGTTGGTGAGGCCCTCCGCGATGTGGGCCAGCAGCTTGAGTTCCTGCTCGGTGAGCTCGGCCAGCTCCGGGGCCGTGCTCGGGCCGCTGCGGACCCGCTCGAGCACCCGGGCGGTCAGCGACGGGTCGATCAGGGACCCGCCGGCCGCCACGTGACGCACCGCCTGGACCAGGTCCGTGCCCCGGATCTCCTTGAGCACGTAGCCCGACGCCCCGGCCATGATCGACGAGAACAGCGCCTCGTCGTCGTCGTACGAGGTGAGGATCAGCGCGTTGATGGTCGGGTCGACGGCGCGTACGGCGCGGCAGACCTCGATCCCCGAGCCGTCGGGGAGCCGGGCGTCCAGCACCGCCACCTGGGGTCGGAGGGCGGGAATCCGGTGGGTCGCTTCCAGCGCCGACCCTGACTCCCCCACCACCGTGATGTCACCCGCTCCCTCGAGGAGCGCGCGCAGCCCCTGCCTGACGACCTCGTGGTCGTCGAGCAGGTAGACGCTGATCTGCTGCGGCTCGGTCATGGTCCTGTGTACACCCTTCTGCCTGCTCTCAGGCTAGGTCGTGCCAGGAACCGCCGACACGGACGAAGGTCCCGCCGACGAGGGGACCTCAGGCACTGCTGCCCAGACCGCAGACGTCCGAGGCTGGAGGGGAAGCACCACCCGCAACCAAGGAGGACCCCATGAGCACCATCCACGAAGGAAGAGCAAAGCAGTCGCTCGCGACGCCGCCTGTCGGGGAGTCGGCGACGCGCGTGGCCACCATCGCCGCAGCAGCGATCCGGCTCAGCATCGGCTGGGTGTTCCTGTGGGCCTTCCTCGACAAGGCCTTCGGGCTGGGCCACGAGACCGCGGGCAAGGACGCCTGGGTCAACGGGGGCAGCCCGACCGCCGGCTTCCTCGGCTTCGCCACCAAGGGACCGTTCTCGGACGTCTACCACCAGATCGCCGGCCAGGCCTGGGCCGACTGGCTGTTCATGCTCGGGCTCCTGGGCATCGGCGCCGCCCTCATGCTGGGGGTCGCGATGCGGGCCGCCACCGCGGCCGGTGTGCTGCTCCTGGTCCTGATGTGGACGGCGGTCCTGCCTCCCGCGAACAACCTCTTCATGGACGACCACCTGATCTACGCGATGACCCTGGTCCTGATCACGGCGCTCGGCGCCGGACACACCCTGGGTCTCGGACACCGCTGGGACCAGCTTCCCGTGGTCCGCAGGCGGCCTTGGCTCCGCTGACCAGACCCGCGTGAGGGGCACTCTGACCCCCACCCGACCGTCCCACCACGGTCAGGTGGGGGTCAGCGGCGTTTCACCCCTCGGTGTCTTGTGGCGGCGCCGAACCGGGAGTTGTGTCGAAACATGGCTGATGACGAGACCACCGGCGAGACCACGGACGGCAAGAGCGGCGCGAAGGGCGACCACAACATCCACGTGGGCGACAGCGGCGGCGACGGCCGGCCCGTGGTCCTGATCCACGGCTGGCCGCTCTCCAGCGAGTCGTGGTCGGAGCAGATCCCCGCGCTGAAGGAGGCCGGCTACCGCGTCGTCGCCTACGACCGTCGCGGGTTCGGCAAGTCCGACCCGGGCGACAGCTACGACTACGACGCGCTCGCCGACGACCTCGACAACGTGCTCTCCGACCTCGACCTGACCGACGTCACGCTGGTCGGCTTCTCGATGGGCGGCGGCGAGGTGGCGCGCTACGCGTCGCGGCACGGGGTGGACCGGCTGCACTCGGTGGTCTTCGCTGCCGCGATCCCGCCGTACCTCCTCAAGAGTGACGACAACCCCGACGGTCCGCTGACCGAGGAGGCCGCGGGCGGGATGCGCAGCGGCCTCGAGGACGACCGCGACGCGTTCTTCGACGACTTCATCAGGCAGTTCTTCAGCGCCGGCGACGAGCTGAAGGTCAGCGAGGAGCGGTGTCAGCAAGCGGTCGGTCTGTGCAAGCAGTCCGACCAGCAGGCGGCGCTCGGGTGCATGGACGCCTTCGGCACGACGGACTTCCGTGACGACCTGCCCCGGGTCACCGTGCCCACGCTGGTGATCCACGGCGACAGCGACGGGATCGTCCCGTTCGAGGGCTCCGCCAAGCGGACCCATGAGGCGATCGACGGCAGCGACCTGGTGGTCATCGACGGTGGCACCCACGGGATCAACGTCAGCCACGCGAAGGAGTTCAACGACGCCCTGCTCGAGTTCCTGAAGAAGTAGGCGTCGCGCAACGGTCAACCGGCCAGCATCCCGAGCACCGGCGTGGGATCGGTCCCGGCGTCCGCGGCTGCCAGCTCGACCAGCGACCGCGCCTCCTCTGCACAGGCGACACAGCCGGCCAGGTGGACCCGCATGCCCGGCACGTCACGGGACGGCTCGGCCAGCAGGCCCTCGACGTAGGTGTCCACCAGGGCGAAGCAGTCGTCGCAGGAGAGGTACGGCTCCGTGTCGAGGAGCAGGCGGTGCGCCGCCTGGCTGCTCAGTGGCGGCCGCTGGTCACTCATGGCGTGTCTCCCTCGGGATCCGCGCGGACAGATGCCCGGAGGAGACCAGGTCGGCGCGCAGCCGCGCCCGCGCGTCGTGGACGGTCTTGTACAAAGCGTTGCGGTTGGTCCCCAGCCTCTCCGCGAGCACGTCGATCGGGACCTCGTCGACGAGGAGTGCCACCGTGACCCTGCGCTGGTGCGGGGTCAGGGCCGTGTCGATCGCGGAGCGCACCGCCCAGGCGAGGTCTACCCCTTCGGCGTACCCCGCCGGGCTCGGGCCGCGGGACGGGACCTCCGCGAGCTCGTCGAGCGTGACCTCTCGGTGCTGCCACGCGAGCCTTCGTACCTCCGTGGCGCTCTGGAGGATCGCGAACTTGTAGGCCCAGGTCGTGAACCGGCTCCGCCCCTCGAACGTGTGCAGCTTCGCGAGCACCGTCATCATCGCCTCGTCCGCCGCCTGGTTGGCGATCTCGTCGATACGCGCGCGACCCGCTCCGCCGAGGGACGAACGCATCCGCCAGACCTGGTGGCGGGCGGCCCGCAGCAGCAGCGTGTGCAGGCGCTCCATCGCGTGGTCCTGGCGGGGACCCGCGCTGGTGAGCGCCTCGACCCAGTCCTGCGGCTCGGCCGCGGCCAGACCGAGCTCAGGAGGCACCGGGGGTCCGGAGTCCACGATGCTCATGGAGCCGCCTGACGTGGCGTGACCGGGGACAGGATCCTGGCGGCGAGCTCGGCGGGACAACCGCGGTCAACAAGCTCGAGCAGGGCGTGGAGGTCGATCGCCGTGCTGGACGACAGCGCTCGCGCGAGGTCCGGCGGGAACCCGGCCTCGAGAAGCCGGCACCAGCGCCAGGTTTCGACGTCGACCGGTGGGCCGGAGCTGCCGCAGGTGCCAAGAGTCACCACGTGATGGGTCGTCATACCGGGTGAGTGTCGCGGAAGGGGTCCCGTCTTACCGATGTCAGCGCGATCGGTAAGAACACTCGCTGCAGCGACACCAATGGCCATGACGATCTCCACGCCGCCCAACCTGCCCCTGGTCCCTGCCCGGGTCAAGGTGGCCCCACGTCATCTCGTGACCGTCGTCTGCGCGGCCAGTGCCGGCATTCACGCAGCGCTGGTGCCCGAGCACTTGCTGGAGTCGCGGTCGCTCGGCCTCGCCTTTGCGGTCGACGCCCTCCTCCTGGCGATCGCTGCGCTGGTGGTGCGCGATCCCCGCCACGACGGCTGGGCGCCTGCGGCCGTCGCCTGCCTGCTCGGCGGGACCGCGGGGGCCTACCTGCTCTCCCGCACCACCGCGATCGCCGGGCTGGTCCCGCACCGCGAGGCCCTCGATCCCCTCGGGTTCGTCGTCAGCACCGCTGAAGTGGTGGCCGTGCTCGCGGCCGTCCGGTTGATCACACGAAAGGAACACTGATGGAGAACAACCGCGCTCGAAGAGGCACGACCCCCTTCCGGCTGCTCGCCCTTGCAGCGGTGCTGGGCATCGCGCTCGGCTTCGGCCTGGCCCCCTCCGACGCCCACGAGGCCGCTGCCCGGGCCACGGGGCACGGAGACGGGCACGGGCACGCCCACCACGCGACGCCGCGGAACGCCGCGCAGTCGGCCTTCCACGACCAGATGCGCAAGCTCTGGGAGGACCACGTGACCTGGACCCGGCTCGCGATCGTCACGTTCGCGGACGGGTCCCCGGGGTTCGACGCCACAGCGGCCCGGCTGCTCCAGAACCAGACCGACATCGGCAACGCGATAAAGCCGTACTACGGCGACGCGGTGGGCAACCGGCTGACCGCCCTGCTGCGCGACCACATCAGCATCGCGGTGGAGATCCTGACCGCCGCCCGGGACGGCAACACGTCGGCCTTCGACGCAGCCAGCGCCCGGTGGTACGCCAACGCGAACGACATCGCCGACTTCCTCTCGGCGGCGAACCCGAAGTCCTGGCCCGACTCCGTGCTCCGGGCCGACATGAAGGCACACCTCGACCAGACCCTGGCCGAGGCGGCCCACGAGCTGCACGGCGAGTACGCCGCCGGAGTCACCGACTACGAGGCGATCCACCACCACATCCTGATGATGGCCGACACCCTCAGCGCCGGCATCATCGCCCAGTTCCCGTCCCGGTTCCGATGAGCACGACCCGTCACCAACAGCCGTCACAAACAGGGAGGCAACACACCATGACCAGCACCCACGCCGGATCCACGCCGACGAGCTCCAGCACAGGAACGCTCGGCCGGATCCGGGCAGCCGAGCCTGCCGAACAGGCGTTCATGATCCTGCGAGCGGCCTTCACCGTCGCGCCGATCCTCTTCGGAGCCGACAAGTTCTTCCACCTGATGGTGAACTGGGACAAGTACCTGGCGCCGGCACTCTCCGACCCGCTGCCGTTCACGCCCCATCAGCAGATGTACGTCGTCGGGGTCGTCGAGATCCTGGCCGGCGTGCTCGTGGCGCTCCACCCCCGCCTGGGCGCTCCCGTCGTTGCCCTCTGGCTCGCCGGCATCATCGTGAACCTCCTGCTGATCCCGGGGTTCTACGACGTGGCCCTCCGGGACTTCGGGCTGTTCCTGGCGGCACTGGCACTCGCCCGCCTGGCCACGACGTACGACGACCGCCCGCTGCTCGGTTTCGCGCGCAGACGCTGACCGGTGACCAGGGCCGGCACCTGTCCTCACCCGTCGGGCTGACCCCGCCGAGAAATAATTCGGTGCGCCGACTCGCGCGTAACCGCCTCGCGGTGCAAGCCTCAGGACGTGCCCCCTCACCCCCACGGCTCCAGCCCCCGCCCGTTCTCCCGTATCGCGGTCGTGAACCGAGGAGAAGCCGCGATGCGGCTGATCCACGCCGTCAGAGACCTCAACGCCCAGACCGGCGCGAGTTCGGGAGCTCGGCCGATCGAGGTCGTCGCGCTCTACACGGAGGCCGAGCACGCTGCCATGTTCGTGCGCGAGGCCGACGTCGCCCACCCGATCGGCCCGGCCTCCGCGCGTCCCTACCTCGATCTGGAGGTGCTCGAGCGGGCACTCGTCGCGACCCGCGCGGACGCCGTCTGGGTCGGCTGGGGGTTCGTCGCCGAGGACCCGGCGTTCGCCGACCTGTGCGAGCGGATCGGGGTCACCTTCATCGGCCCGAGTGCCGATGCGATGCGCAAGCTGGGCGACAAGATCGGCTCCAAGCTCATCGCCGAGGAGGTCGGCGTGCCCGTCGCCCCGTGGAGCCGCGGCGGCGTCGACACCCTTGACGACGCGCTGGCGGCGGCCGACAAGGTGGGCTACCCGCTGATGCTCAAGGCCACCGCCGGCGGCGGTGGCCGAGGCATCAGGATGGTCGCCGGCCCGGCCGACCTCGAGGACGCCTACCAGCGCACCCGCGACGAGGCGCAGCGCGCCTTCGGCAGCGGTGTCGTCTTCCTCGAGAAGCTGGTCACGGGCGCCCGGCACGTCGAGGTCCAGGTGATCGCCGACAGCCACGGGCACGCCTGGGCACTGGGCGTCCGGGACTGCTCGGTACAGCGCCGCAACCAGAAGGTCATCGAGGAGTCCGCGTCTCCGCTGCTGGACAGCAGCCAGACCGACGACCTCAAGGCGTCGGCCGAGAGGCTCGCCCTCGCGGTCGGCTACGTGGGCGCGGCGACCGTCGAGTTCCTCTACCACCCCGGCGAGAAGACGTTCGCGTTCCTCGAGGTCAACACCCGGCTGCAGGTGGAGCACCCGATCACCGAGGCGACCACGGGCGTCGACCTGGTCAAGGCGCAGATCCTGGTCGCGGGGGGCGGCAGCCTCGAGGGCAGCAAGCCCGCGGAGATCGGTCACGCTGTCGAGGCACGGCTCAATGCCGAGGACCCCGACCGCGACTTCGCGCCCTCCCCTGGCCGGATCGCGCTCCTGGAGCTGCCGTCGGGGCCGGGGATCCGGGTCGACACCGGTGTGGGAGAGGGCGACAGCATCCCGGCCGACTTCGACTCGATGATCGCCAAGATCATCGCGGTCGGCAGCACCCGCGAGGAGGCGCTGGCCCGACTGCGACGCGCCATGTCCGAGACGACCGTGGTGATCGAGGGCGGTGCCACGAACAAGAGCTTCATCCTCGACTTGCTCGACCAGCCCGAGGTCGTCGACGGCCGGGACGTGGGCTGGGCCGACACGGCCTGGATCGACCGGGTCCGCGCCGAGGGCAGGCTGCACTCCCACAGGCACTCGGGGGTCGCCCTCGTGGCCGCGGGCATCCACGCCTACGAGGACGAGGAGCGGCTCGAGATCGACCACCTGCTCGAGACCGCGCGCGGTGGCCGGCCGAACGCACAGCACGAGGCCGGCCGCGCGGTCGACCTCAAGCTGCGAGGCACGTCGTACAAGGTCACCGTCCTGCACGTGGCACCGACGCGCTACCGGGTCACCATCGCCGCGGGCGACGTCGCGCACGTCGCCGAGGCGGAGGTCGCGCCCCTCGACGAGTTCCACAGCACCCTGGTCGTCGGCGGCCACCGGTTCCGCCTGGTGACCGCCACGCACGGACCGGTCCAGCTGGTCGAGGTCGACGGGGTCACCCATCGCGTCACGCGTGACGAGGGCGGCATGCTCCGGTCGCCCGCGCCCGCCCTCGTCGTTGCCACCCCCGTCGCGGTCGGTGACGAGGTCGAGGCCGGCGCGTCGGTGGTGGTCCTGGAGAGCATGAAGATGGAGACCGTCCTCCGCGCGCCGTTCGCCGGGCGGCTGCGCGAGCTGCTGGTGAAGACCGGTAGCCAGGTCGAGACCGGAGCACCGCTGCTGCGGATCGAGCCTGTCGCCGACGCCGAGGAGGACGCGGGCGACAAAGCAGCCGGTGGCGGTGCTGACGTGGAGCTCCCGACGGCGGACGCGAACGGCTCCGCCGACGAGCGTGCGGCGCACGGCCTCGCGGCGCTGACCGCGATCCTGCTCGGCTACGACAGCGATGCCGACACCGAGGCGGCGACCCTCGCCGAGTACCTCCGGGCTCGGGAGGAGGCTCGTGAGTCGGGCGCCGACGTCGTCCACCGTGAGATCGAGCTGTTCGACCTGTTCGCGGACCTCGCCGAGCTGAGCCGCAACCGTCCCGGCGGCGAGGAGGAGCACACCGAGCTCCGCGTGCACAGCTCCCGGGAGCACTTCCACACCTACCTCCAGAGCCTCGACGTCGAGCGCCACGGGCTGCAGGAGCACTTCCGCGAGCGGCTGGCCGCCGTGTTCGCGCGGTACGGCGTCACCGAGCTCGACCGCACGCCGGAGCTGGAGGAGGCGGTCTTCCGCATCTTCCTGGCTCAGCGCCGCGCGGCGGCCGACGTCCACCTGGTCTCCAGCCTGCTGCAGCGCTGGATCGTCGAGCCGCCACCCTCCGACGAGCTGGCCTGGTCGGTCCGCGAGGTCCTCGACCGGCTGGTCCGCGCCACCCAGCTGCGCTTCCCCGTCGTGGGCGACCTGGCCCGAAGCGTCCGTTTCCGCTGGTTCGACCACCCGCTGGTCGACCGGGACCGCTCCAGCGTCCTGGCCGGCGTCCGCGGTGAGGTTGAGGCACTGGCCGAAGACGACGCCCCCGACCGCGCCGCCCGGATCGACGCGCTCGCGGCGATCCCCGAGCAGATCGTGCGGTTCCTGGCCGAACGGCTCGAGAAGGGAGTGCCGACGCGGGAGCCGATGCTCGAGGTGCTGGTCAGGCGGCACTATCGCGAGTTCGATCTGCACGGGCTGCGCGTCCTCGACAATGGGGGCCGTCCGGCCGTGGTCGCCGACTACGTGCTGGACGAGAACCGCCCCACTCACCTGGTGTCCACGGTCGGGACGATCGAGGAGCTCCGGGACCCGAACGGGCCGCTTGCCACGGCCATCGCGGCGGAGGTGGCCGCGCGGCCCGAGGGTCACGAGGTCGTCGTCGACCTCTACCTCTCGTGGCCCGGGGAGCGACGGGCCCCGGAGGCGACCAGCGAGGAGCTGGCGACGCTGGTGGTGGCGCTGCCCTTCGCCGCCGACGTACGCCGGATCGCGGTCGCCGTCTGCCCGGGCGCGGGCGAGCCCGTCAACTACTTCACGTTCCGCCCGGAGCCGGGTGGTGAAGGCGTCGGCACCGTCATGGTGGAGGACGACCTGGTCCGGGGCATCCACCCGATGGTCGGCCGACGCCTCAGCCTGTGGCGGTTGCGCGACTACTCCGTCACCCGGCTCGAGGCCCCCGAGGACGTGCTGCTCTACCACTGCCAGGCCAAGGACAACCCAGCCGACCAGCGACTGGTCGCCCTCGCTCAGGTGCGCCAGCTCGCCGTCGTCCGCGACGCCGAGGGTGCGGTCACTGCGCTCCCCCACGCGGAGCGTGCCGTCGAGAACTGCCTCGAGGCGATCCGGCGGGCCCGCACCGAGCGGGGCGCAGCGGGCGCAGCACTGGACATGAACCACGTGTGGGTGCACGTCTGGCCGGTCGTGGAGGCCGAGATCGACCAGCTGACCGCGCTGCAGGCCAAGATCACGCCGCTCACCGACGGGGCTGGGATCGAGGAGGTCCAGGCGCACGGCCGGGTGATCGGTCCGAACGGCACGCCGGAGGAGATCGTGGTGCGCTTCCACGCGCGCCTGGGCGCCGGCGTGGTCACCACCATCGAGACGCCACCGACCGAGCGGCTCACACCGCTCGACGACTACGCCGGCAAGGTGCTGCGGGCCCGCCGCCGGGGGATGGTCTACCCCTACGAGCTCGCCCCGCTGCTGACCGGTCCCGAGGGCACACTGGTCGAGCACGACCTCGACGAGTCCGGACGGCTGGTCCCGGTCGGCCGGCCGCCCGGGCTGAACACCGCAGCGATCCTGGCCGCGGTGGTCACCACACCGACCACGCTCCACCCCGAGGGCGTCACCAGGGTGGTGCTGTGCGGCGACCCGACCAAGGCCCTCGGCGCGGTCTCCGAGCCGGAGTGCCGTCGGATCATCGCGGCGATCGACCTCGCCGATCAGATGCGAGTGCCGCTCGAGTGGTTCGCCCTCTCCGCCGGCGCCCGGATCTCGATGGACTCGGGCACCGAGAACATGGACTGGGTCGCGGCGGCGCTACGCCGGATCGTCGACTTCACCCAGGCCGGTGGCGAGATCAACGTCATCGTTGCCGGCATCAACGTCGGTGCCCAGCCGTACTGGAACGCCGAGGCCACGATGCTGATGCACACCAAGGGCATCCTGGTGATGACGCCCGACAGTGCGATGGTGCTCACGGGCAAGCAGTCGCTGGACTTCTCAGGCGGCGTCTCGGCCGAGGACAACTACGGCATCGGCGGCTACGACCGGGTCATGGGTCCCAACGGCCAGGCGCAGTACTGGGCGCCTGACCTCGGCAGCGCGCTAGGCGTCCTGATGGCCCACTACGCCCACACCTACGTCGTACCTGGAGAGAGCGGCCCGCGACGCGTGCCCACGACGGACCCGTCCGACCGCGATGTCACGACGTACCCGCACACCTCACCGGAGAGCGACTTCACGACGGTCGGGGAGATCTTCTCCGCCGAGAGCAACCCCGAGCGCAAGAAGGCGTTCGACATCCGCACCGTGATGCGCGCGGTCGCCGACCAGGACCATGTTCCGCTGGAGCGCTGGGCCGGGATGGCCGACGCGGATACGGCGGTGGTGTTCGACGCGCACCTGGGTGGCTGGCCCGTGTGCCTGCTGGGGATCGAGTCCCGCCCGGTGCCGCGGCGCGGCTACCCTCCCACCGACGGGCCCGACACCTACACCGCGGGCACGCTGTTCCCGAAGTCGTCCAAGAAGGCTGCGCGGGCGATCAACGCCGCCAGCGGCAACCGGCCGCTCGTGGTCCTGGCCAACCTGTCCGGCTTCGACGGCTCGCCCGAGTCGATGCGCCAGCTGCAGCTGGAGTACGGCGCGGAGATCGGCCGGGCGATCGTGAACTTCGACGGACCGATCGTGTTCTGCGTGATCTCGCGCTACCACGGCGGCGCGTTCGTGGTGTTCTCGAAGGCGCTGAACTCCCGGATGACCGTGCTCGCGGTCAGGGGCTCCTTCGCCTCGGTCATCGGCGGTGCCCCCGCCGCTGCGGTGGTGTTCTCCGGTGAGGTCGACAAGCGAGCGGCAGCCGACCCCCGGATGCAGGAGCTCGAGGAGCGGATCGCGCGCGCGGCGGAGCCCGACCGGGTCGAGCTGCGGCTCGAGCTGGCCGACCTCCGCTCGACGCTGCGAGCCGAGAAGGTCAGCGAGGTGGCGGCCGCGTTCGACAGCGTGCACGACATCCACCGTGCGGTTGACGTCGGCTCCGTCGACGCGGTGATCGAGGCGGTCGACATCCGTCCACGGATCATCGCGGCGATCGACCGGGACCTCCTGGAGGATGGCTGAGCCGGACGGCGCCCTGACGACATGACGCGTCTGACGACGACCTACTTCGAGACCTCCCGTCTCCGGGGCCGCTCGTTCTCAGCCGCCGACGTCGAGGCATTCGTCGCCTACCGCGCGAACCCCGACGTCGCGCGGTACCAGAGCTGGAGCGACTACACACTCGAGCGTGGTGAAGCCTTCGTCGAGTCGCTGCGGGGAGCCACGCCGGGCGTGCCCGGCGAGTGGTTCCAGTTCGCGCTGGAGGCGCGGTCGGACGGCAACCTCGTCGGAGACCTGGCGCTCAAGGTGGACGCCGACGAGCCTCGTCAGGCCGAGGTGGGCTTCACGATCGCACCGGAAGAGCAGGGCAAGGGCTACGGCGCCGAAGCCCTGACCGCCCTCCTCGACTATGCGTTCGAGGCGTTCGGGCTGCACCGCGTCGTCGCCGTGACCGACGCGCTGAACGCCCCGGCGGCTGCGTTGCTCGCGCGGGTCGGGATGCGCCGCGAGGGGCACTTCGTCGAGAACGTCTTCTTCAAGGGCGCCTGGGGCAGCGAGCTCGGCTTCGCGCTCCTCGAGCGGGAGTGGTCGGACCGGCGGTCTCAGCCCGTTGCCTTGCCCACCGTCAGCAGGAACACGGAGTCCTCGACGGCCTCCAGGGAGTGACGGGAGTCGGGGATGACGATCAGGTCCCCCGGCGACCCGTTCCACCTGGTCTCGCCCGCCACGAGGGTCACGCGACCGTGCAGCACCTGGAGCGTGGCCTCGCCGGGGTTCTCGTGCTCGTCCAGGCTGCTGCCTGCCCGCAGCGCGATCAGGGTCTGGCGCAGGACGTGCTCATGCCCGCCGTACACCGTGTGGGCGCTTCGACCGCTCGACGCGGTCCTCGCCGTCGCCAGGTGGTGTCGGACCAGCGCGGTCAGTGACTCCTTCTGCATGTGCTCTCCTCGTCGGGGGGTGGCGATGGACCCGTAGCCGCTGGGTCGAGCAGGAAGCTCGGCGACTCGTGGTGTGCCCGTTCGATGATCGCCCATCCGTCCGCTCCGAGGGTGACGACGGAGACCGGGAAGATCCCGAGGTCCTCGCGTTCGACATGCACCGCCAGGTCGTCGAGGAGGCGCGACACCTGCGACTCGAAGTCCGGGGAGTCGACGTCGAGCCCGGCGATCACGGCCGCGAGGTCGCGATGCTCACCCTCGAGCTCCTCGACCTCGTCGACGAAGTCACCTGCGACCCGGAGGGCGCGGAAGATGCCGTCCTCCTCGCGGTGAACGTGCCGTTCGAGGTCCGCGACGAGGCTGTCCAGGCGCGACATGGCAGCGGCAGGATTCCCTGCGCTCAGATCCTGTCGAACGCGGTGTGCCTGGTCGACGAGGGCGGTGTGCTCATCCATCAGCTCGCCGATCGCCGGCACCTCCCGGCACCCGCAGTACTCACACACCTCAGCCCACCCGGTCCCAGCCACGACGCGGCCGGTGACTGCCGAGCTGGGCGTCGTCGCGGCTCCGGTAGACGATGTAGGGGCGCGTCAGGTAGCCCACCGGCGCGCTGAACACGTGCACCAGACGCGTGAAGGGCCACAGCGCGAAGAGCCCGAAGGCGACCAGTGCGTGCAGCTGGAAGCCCAGCGGCGCGTCCGCCATCAAGGATGCGTCGGGCTGGAACGCGAGGAACGAGCGGTACCAGACCGAGACGCCTTCGCGGTAGTTGTACTCGCCGCCGATCGTCAGGATCGAGCCGGCGACGGTGTTCCACATGCCCAGCACGATCGCCGCTGCCAGGAACGCGTACATCACCTTGTCCATCACAGTCGTCGCGGAGAAGACCGGGCCGACGGTGCGGCGTCGGTAGATCAGGATCACCATCCCCGCCAGCGCCATCACGCCGGCCAGCAGGCCGCCCGCGACGGCCACCACGTGGTAGGCGTGCTCGCTGATACCCACCGCGTCGGTCCACGACTGCGGCACCAGGAGGCCGATGACGTGGCCACCGACGACTCCGAGCATCCCGAAGTGGAACAGCGGGCTGCCGATGCGCAGCAGCCGGTTCTCGTAGAGCTGGGACGACCGCGTGGTCCATCCGAACTTGTCGTAGCGGTAGCGCCACAGGTGCCCTACGACGAAGCTGGTCAGGCAGATGTAGGGGACGACCACGAACAGGAGCTCGTTCATGCGCGCGCTCCCGGAAACGAGGGCATGGGCAACGGGGTCGTCTCGGGCGCGGGACCGCTGGCGGCTCCGGGGCTGAACTGCGGGCTGGCGAAGGGAGCCAGACCCACCTCCTCCTCGGGAGGACCCTCGGCGGCCAACCGGCGTACGGCGTCGCGCTCGTCACCACGCAGTGGCGGCAGGGTGGCGGTGACCGCGTCGATCAGGTGCACCCAAGGTGAGCGCAGTTCGCGCAACGAGAGCCCCAGCAGCTCCAGCCCGGCGCGGTGGTCGAGCATCAGGTCGCGGCCCAGTCCCTGGTCGACGGTGGCCGCGAACTCCAGGACGACGCACAGGTGGTCGGGCAGCTCTGCGTCGTCGAGGACGAAGCCGGCCTGCAGGTAGGCCTGCTTGAAGCGCAGCAGTGCCATCCCGCGCTTGCGGGTGTCACCGTGCGCGAAGTAGGTCAGGAACAGGTTGCACCGTCGTCGGGTGTCGAAGGTGTCGACGTAGTCGGCCTGGAGCTCGGGGAGCGGCGTGGACTCGAGGTGGTCGAGGAAGGCGCGGACCGAGTCCCCGATCCCAGCGGGCAGACCCCGGGATGCCTCCCTGAGCAGGCCGACCCGGTCGAGGAGGCTCTGGTCGGGGTAGTCGAGAAGCAGGGAGACCGACTGCCACGCGATCGTGAGCTGGGCCGGGGGCAGCGCAGGTCTCGGTCGTCGGCCGGTCACGAGTCCGGACCTTTCGGTGGGAACAGCCCGGGCGGTGAACCCTTGCCATCCCAGTTGAGGAGGTTGACCCGGCTCGCCTTGTTCTCGGGGTCGGCGAGCGAGTCGGAGGTCTGTCGGTCCTGGAGCATCTGGAAGTTCTCGACAGCGAGGGGCGTCGGTGTCCCAGAGCCCTCGCCGAAGACGTCGTGCTGCCCACCGTCGTACTCGGAGACGGAGCACTCGGTGGAGAGCTCCTCGAGCGAGTGCGCGTGCTCGGCGTGCGCGGGTGGGATGACGTAGCGCTCGTCATACTTCGCGATCGCGAGGAGCCGGTACATGTCGTACATCGCCTCCTCGCTCATGCCCACGGCGGCCGGGATCGAGGCGTCCGGCTCGCGGCCCATGTTGATGTCGCGCATGTAGGAACGCATGGCGGCCAGCTTCTTGAGGACCGCGTCGACCGGCCCGACGTCGCCGGCTGTGAACAGCTCCGCGAGGTACTCGACCGGGATCCGGAGCGCGTCGATCGCCGCGAACAGGTTGCCCGGGTCCTCGGCGTCCTCCCCCGTGTCGCGGACGACGTCGACCACGGGCGAGAGGGGCGGGATGTACCAGACCATGGGCATGGTGCGGTACTCCGGGTGCAGAGGCAGCGCGACCCGGTACGTGTTGATCAGTGCGTGGATCGGCGATCGCTGCGCCGCGTCGACCCAGTCGCGGGGGATGCCGGCCCGCTCCGCCTCACCGACCACGGCGGGATCGAAGGGGTCGAGGAAGACGTCGCGCTGGGCCTCGTAGAGCCCCACGTCGTCCGTGGTCGAGGCGGCCGCGAGCACCTTGTCGGCGTCGTACAGCATGAGGCCGATGTAGCGAAGCCGACCGACGCAGGTCTCGGCGCAGACAGTGGGCAGGCCGACCTCGATCCGCGGGAAGCAGAAGGTGCACTTCTCGGCCTTCCCGGTGCGGTGGTTGAAGTAGACCTTCTTGTAGGGGCAGCCCGACACGCACTTGCGCCAGCCGCGGCACCTGTCCTGGTCGACGAGGACGATGCCGTCCTCCTCACGCTTGTAGATCGCGCCGCTCGGGCACGACGCCGCGCAGGACGGGTTGAGGCAGTGCTCGCAGATCCGCGGCAGGTAGAACATGAAGGTCTGCTCGAACTCGAACTTCACCTTGTCCGCGATCTTCGCGAGCATCGGGTCCCGGTGCGCGGTGCGCGTGGAGCCGCCGAGGTCGTCGTCCCAGTTGGCCGACCACTCGATCTTCATGTTCCTGCCGCTGATCAGCGACTTGGGCCGAGCGACGGGGGTGTGCTCCTGGGCGGGCGCATCTGTGAGCGTGGAGTAGTCGTAGGTCCACGGCTCGTAGTACTCGCCGATCGAGGGCAGCTTGGGGTTGGAGAAGATCGTCATCAGGTTCTTCAGACGCCCACCAGCCTTGAGCTTCATCCGGCCACGCTTGTCGAGCTCCCAGCCGCCCTTCCAGGTCTCCTGGTCCTCGTAGGTGCGCGGGTAGCCGAGCCCGGGCCTGGTCTCCACGTTGTTGAACCAGATGTACTCCGTGCCCGAGCGGTTGGTCCACGCCTGCTTGCACGTCACCGAGCAGGTGTGGCACCCGATGCACTTGTCGAGGTTCATCACCATCGCCATCTGCGCCATGACCTTCATCAGTACGTCACGTCCTGGCTGCGCTTGCGGATGATGGTGACCTCGTCGCGCTGATTGCCGGTGGGTCCGAGATAGTTGAAGGCGAAGGTCAGCTGGGCGTAGCCGCCGATCAGGTGGGACGGCTTCACGAGCAGCCGGGTGAGCGAGTTGTGGATGCCTCCGCGCTTGCCAGACGTCTCCGCGATCGGTACGTCGATCAGCCGGTCCTGGGCGTGGTACATGTACACCGTCCCCTCGGGCATGCGGTGCGAGACGATCGCCCGGGCGACCACGACACCGTTGCGGTTGACCGCCTCGATCCAGTCGTTGTCCTCGATGCCGACCTTGCTCGCGTCCCGGTCGCTCATCCAGATGTTCTGGCCGCCACGCGAGAGCGAGAGCATGAAGAGGTTGTCCTGGTACTCCGAGTGGATCGACCACTTGTTGTGCGGGGTCAGGTACCGCACCGTCAGTCCCTCGACCTGACCGGCCGAGCCGTCGGAGACGTCGCCGAGGGCGGGCTCGGCGAACAGCGCCGCCATGTTCAGCGGCGGCCGGTAGACCGGCAGGCCCTCGCCGAGCTCGGTCATCCAGTCATGGTCCAGGTAGAAGTGCATCCGCCCGGTCAGCGTGTGCCACGGCTTCTTGCGCTCCACGTTGATGGTGAACGGTGAGTAGCGCCGACCTCCCGTCTCGGAGCCCGACCACTCCGGTGACGTGATCACCGGCACCGGCGGACCCTGGGTGTCGGCGAAGGTGATCTGCTTGCCCTCGTGCTCCTCGGCCAGGTCGGCCAGCCGGACTCCGGTGCGCTTCTCGAGGGTCTTGAAGCCCTGGGTCGCAAGGTGCCCGTTGGTGGTCCCGGACAGTGCCAGGATCGCCTCGCAGACGTTGACGTCGCGTTTCAGCGTCGGCCGGCCGTCCGCCACTCCTCCCCGCACGGCGCCGTTCTTGGCCCGCAGGTAGTCGACCTGGGCCGCGAGCTCGAAGGTGACGCCCTTCGTGGTCGCACCGAGCGTCTCCATCAGCGGTCCGAGTGCGTTCATCTTCTCGGCAACGGCACCGTAGTCACGCTCGACCTCGACCAGCTTGGGCATGGTGACTCCCGGGATCGGCTCGCACTCACCTTTCCTCCAGTCCCGTACGACGCCGTGAGGATTGGCCAGCGCGTCCGCGGTGTCGTGCGTGAGTGGCACGGCGACGACGTCCCTGCGCACGCCGAGGTGTGTCGCTGCCAGCTCACTGAACTTCCCTGCGATGGTCTGCCAGGCGTCCCAGTCGGTGCGGGTCTGCCAGGGCGGAGCGATGGCCGGGTTGAACGAGTGCACGAAGGGGTGCATGTCGGTGGTGTTGAGGTCGTGCTTCTCATACCACGTGGCGGCGGGCAGTACGACGTCGGAGAAGACCGTGGTGCTGGTCTGCCGGAAGTCGATCGTCATCAGCAGGTCGAGCTTGCCTTGCGGGGCCTGGTCGCGCCACCGCACGTCGACGGGGCGCAGCCCCTCCGGCGTCTCGGTCGCCCGGACCGACGAGTCGGTGCCGAGGAGATGCTTGAGGAAGTACTCGTTGCCCTTGCCTGAGGAGCCGAGCAGGTTGGCCCGCCAGATCGACAGGACGCGTGGGTAGTTGCCGGGCGCGTCGGGGTCCTCACCGGCGAAGTCGAGCTCGCCGGCCCTGAGCTGGCCGACGACGTACTCCGCGACGGGTTCGCCGGCAGCGGCTGCGTCGTCACTCAGGTCGAGCGGGTTGCGGTCGAACGTGGGGTATGACGGCATCCAGCCCATGCGCGCACTCTGGGCGATCACGTCGGCGGTGGACCTGCCGGCGAGCCGGCCCTTGCCGGTGGTGGCCGACAGCGTGTCGGCGCCGAACTGGTCATAGCGGAACTGGTCGGTGTGCAGGTACCAGAACGCCGTCTGGATCATGTTGCGCGGCGGCCGGTTCCAGTCGAGCGCGTTCGCGATCTGGGTGTAGCCGGTGATCGGACGGACCTTCTCCTGGCCCACGTAGTGGGCCCACCCGCCGCCGTTGACGCCCTGGCAGCCGGTCAGGTTGGTGAGGGTGAGGAACGCGCGGTAGATCGTGTCGGAGTGGAACCAGTGGTTGGTGCCGGCACCCATCACGATCATCGAGCGCCCCCGGGACTCCTCGGCGTTCTGGGCGAACTCGCGCCCGATCCTCGCGGCCGTGGCGGCCGGCACACCGGTGATCCCTTCCTGCCACGCCGGGGTGTACGGCGCCTCCGCGTCGTCGTACCCCGTCGGCCACGTGCCCGGCAGTCCGGGACGACCCACGCCGTACTGCGCCATGAGGAGGTCGAACACCGTGGTGACCAGGTGCCCGTCCACGCGACGCACGGGGACCCCGCGCGGCAGGTCGGCCGCCGCACCGTCGGGGGTGTCGAATCGCGGCATCCGGACGGTCACCGACCCGGTCGCGGTGTCGAGCAGCGAGAGCGCCGGGTCGATCTCGCCGAGCTCGAGGTTCCACTTCCCCACGCCGCCCTCCCCGTAGCGATGGCCCAGGGACCCGTTGGGGACCACGGGCTCGCCGGACAGGGAGTCGACGAGCACGGTCTTGAACGCGGCGTTCTCGTCGTCGCCCTCGCCGGTCGAGCCTGTCGACACCAGATCGGCGGCGGTCAGGAACTTGCCGGCGGTGTAGGCGCCGTCGCCCGCCTCCTCCAAGCGGACCAGGTGAGGCAGGTCGGTGTAGGTCTTCACGTACTCGGTGAAGTACGGCGTCCGGCGGTCGACGAAGAACTCCTTGAGCACGACGTGGCCCATGGCCATCGCGAGGGCGGCGTCGGTGCCCGGCCTGGCCGGCAGCCACTCGTCGGCGAACTTCACGTTGTCGGCGTAGTCGGGTGCGACCGCGATCACCTTCTGGCCGCGGTAGCGGGCCTCGGTCATCCAGTGCGCGTCGGGTGTGCGGGTGACCGGCAGGTTGGAGCCCCACATGATCAGGTACCCGGCGTTCCACCAGTCCCCCGACTCCGGGACGTCGGTCTGGTCGCCGAAGACCTGTGGGGACGCGACGGGCAGGTCGGCGTACCAGTCGTAGAAGCTGAGCATCGAGCCGCCGATGAGGTTCACGAAGCGTGCGCCGGAGGCGTGCGAGACCATCGACATCGCCGGAATGGGCGAGAACCCGGCCACGCGGTCGGGTCCGTACCTCTTGATCGTGTGGACGTGCGCGGCCGCGACGATCTCGCTGGCCTCGTCCCAGGTGGCGCGCACCAGGCCGCCCTTGCCGCGGGCCGCCTTGTAGGCCCTCGCGCGCTGCGGGTTCTCGACGATGTGCTCCCAGGCCCGGACCGGGTCGCCACCGTGCTGGGCCTTCGCCTCGCGGAACATCTGCAGCAGGACACCGCGGACGTACGGGTAGCGGACCCTCGTCGGGGAGTACGTGTACCAGGAGAACGCCGCACCCCGTGGGCAGCCGCGGGGCTCGTACTCCGGAGAGTCGGGGCCGACCGAGGGGTAGTCGGTCTGCTGGGTCTCCCAGGTGATGATCCCGTCCTTGACGTAGACCTTCCACGAGCACGACCCGGTGCAGTTCACGCCATGGGTGGAACGGACGACCTTGTCGTGGCTCCATCGGTCGCGGTAGAAGTCGTCGGCCTGCCGCCCGCCGGCCTTGGTCAGGGTGCGCAGGTCCTCGGAGACCGTGCCCCGGGTGAAGTAGCGGCGGCTGCGCACGAGCGCGTCGCTGACTGCCCCGTCCATGCCGGGCAGGGTCGTCACGCGGTGGCCCTCTCCTCGGCGGGGTCGCGCGGGTCGCGGGCGCCTGCGGTGCGGCGGACCACGGTGAGGGTCAGGACCAGGGTCAGGGCCGCGGTGACCGAGAGCAGCCACAACCCGATCGCGTAGGAGTCGGTTCGTCCGTAGACGTAGCCCATGATCAAGGGTGGCACGAAGCCGCCGAGCCCGCCGGCGGCTCCGACCAGACCGGTCACCCCACCCACCCGTGACGGGTCCGTCACCTTGGCGATGAGGGCGAAGGTCGCGCCACTGCCGGAGCCGAGCGCGGCGGCCATGGCCAGGAAGGCGACGGTGCCGACGCCGTCGAGTGGCGGGGTGCCGGCCGAGATCGCAGCGCACACCACCACCACGGCGTAGCCGCTGGCCAGCACCGGGATGGCGCCGAGCCTGTCGGAGAGCCAGCCTCCCACCGGCCGCATGATCACCGCGACGACCACGAATCCAGCCATCCGGTTCGCGGCGTCGGCCGGGGTGAGCCCGTGTGCAGTCTTGAGGTACGCCGGGAGGTAGACCGAGAACGCGACGTAGCCACCGAAGGCGACGGCGTAGAGGATGCACGCCTGCCAGGTGATCGGGAGCCGCGCGTTGGCCGAGATGCGGGCCCCCAGCGACGTGGTCGGCGGGGTCCGGCCCGGTGCGTCGCGCAGGATGAGCCAGGCCGCTCCGGCGTAGACGGCGAGCACGGCGGCGGTGATCAGGAACGGCGACCTCGCGCCCAAGTTCTCGGAGAGCTTCACGGTGGTCAGCGCGCTGATCGCCGTCCCGCCCATGCCCGCACCGAAGATGCCGATCGCCAGGCCACGCTTCTCAGGCGGGAACCAGGCGTTCACGAACGGCACCCCGACCGCAAACGCGGTGCCCGCGATGCCGAGGAAGAAGCCGCCCACCAGGATCAGGGCATAGGAGTCCAGGGCGAAGAACGCCAGGAACAGGATCGGCAGGATCGTGGCAGCGGAGACCAGGGGGAACATCACCCGGCCACCGAGCTTGTCGGTGAGTGCCCCCACCAGGATCCGCCCGAGGGAGCCCACCACCACGGGCACGGCGACCATGAGCGCGACGTCGGACTCGGTGAGAGTGCCGAGGGTTCCGTCGTCGCGGAAGAGCGGGCCGAGCGGGCTGATCAGCGCCCACGCCCAGAAGTTGACGGCGAAGCCGATGGTGGCCATCGCGAGCATCAGCCACGGGGACCGAGTGGTTACGGCCAACCTGCCGGGGGCGCGGGGAGCGGCATCGGCGCCGACGGTCTGGTCGTTCATGCGCTTCTCCTGACTGGGCCCGTCCAACGTGGCCCGACTGCATCGAGATCACTACACCCGAGGCCGGCAGAGATGGAGAGGGTCAAAGGTCCCGAACGGTCCGATCCGGTGGTCCACTGAGAGCGACGGCACTCGGCGCGACGAGCGGCTACCCCGCCACGCCGTCGGCCACGCCGTCGGCCACGCCGTCGACCGCCGGTGGGGTCGGGGTGGCCGACGTCGGCAGGGTAAAGGTGTGAGCGGCCGCAGCCGCCCCGGAGTCGGCGAGGGTGCCCCGGGCAACTCGAGAACGCCGCCCCATGACCACGGCCATCGCGACGCCCACAAGACTGAAGACGGCCATGGTCCAGGAGGCCGCGGAGAGTCCGGAGGACAGCGCGTCGACCTGCGACTCGCCTGCGTCCGTCTTGTCTGCGATCACGTTTCCATAGATCGTCGCAGCGAGCGCCGTCGCCACGGCCGCGCCGACGTAACGCGCCATGTTGGAGACGCCCGAGGCCGCCCCGACCTGGTCCGCCGAGACGCATGCCGTCGACGCCGACGTCGCTGGCCCGTTCGAGAGTCCCATCCCGACGGCGACGGCGATCAGCGGCAGCACGAATGCGACATAGCGCCACGAGCCGTCCACGAGGCCCACCAGGGCGAAGCCGATGGCGGTGATCGCGAAGCCCGCGCCGACGACCTGGCGGCCGCCGAACCGTGCCGCGACCCGCGGCACGAACGGTGCGATCGCCACCAGTCCGGCTGTCGCGGGCAGGGTCGCCAGACCGGCTTGCAACGAGCTCAGCCCGAGCGTCGCCGGGTCCTGGAAGTAGAGGCTCACGAGGTACATCAGCGCGTTGATGGTGCCGGCGCCGATCAGGATGGCGACGGTGGAAGCAACCAGGACCCGGTTGCGCAGCAGGGCCAGGTCGAGCATGGGGACGGCGACACGGTTCTCCACGGCAACGAACGCGAAGCCCGAGACGATGGCCACCGCCAGGCAGCCGAGCGTGGCAAGAGACGTCCATCCCCAGTCGCTCCCCTCACTCAGCGCGAGGATGATCGGCGTGAGGGTCAGCGCTACCAGCGCGCTCCCGGCGATGTCGATCGAGCGCGGCCGGCCCTCGTCACGGGACTCGGACACCTGGGCTGCCGTCATCGCCATGCACACCAGGGCGACGCCCGCGTCGATCCAGAACAGCCCCTGCCAGCCCGTCACCTCGACCAGGACACCACCGAGTAGTGGCCCGACCGCGGCGCCGACGCCTGCCGCCGCACCCCAGAGGGAGACCGCGCGCAGCTTGCCCGACTCGGGAGTGGCCACCGTCAGCAGACTGAGCCCACAGGCAAGGACCGTCGCACCAGACGCGCCCTGGATGCAGCGCCCGGCGATGACCGCTCCACCCGAGTCCGAGAGAGCGATCAGCACACACGAAGCGACGAAGAGCAGCAGCCCGAGCTGGAAGATGCGTTTCCTGCCGAAGACGTCGCCCAGGGAGCCGGAGGTCACGATGGTCGCGGCACCCACCAGCGAGTAGCCGGTGACGGCCCACTGCAGCGTCGTGACGTCCATGCCGGTGTCTTTGCTGATGGCCGGGAGCAGGATGCTGACCGCGGACGTGTTGGCGTTGACCACCAGCGTCGAGAGACAGGTGACGATCAGGACACCGCGTGCGCGGCTGGTCACCACGTCAGTGGCGCTCATCGGGGTTCCTCACTTCCTTGAGGTGTGGTGCCGGCTACCGGGTCAGGAGGTGTCGCACTGGAGCGTGGCGATGTCCTGCAGGGCGGCCCAGGCCCGGTTGATGCCGGCCATGGCGTCCTCCAGCTCCGGGCGCGACATCGCCTGGGCATCGCTACGCGCGTCGGCGGCGGCCTGGCGGACCACGTCGACGCTGGCGCGCAGCGTCGAGATCGCGGTGTCGAGGGGTCCCTCGGAGACCGCCTGGAACTGGTCCAGCTCGGCCTGGAGCTTCTCGGACGCGGCGCGCAGCTCGCCGGCCTTGACGGTCTGCGGGTCATCTTGTCGCAGCTGGTCGCTCGCCTTCACCACGTCGGCGTACTGCTTGCAGAAGTCCCGGTCGCCGGTGGTGTCGCCGCCTCCGCACGCGGCCAGGAGCGGAATCACGGCGATCGCGACTCCGAAGCGCAGCACCGATCGAGGAATCATGTCCCGGCTCCCGTACCCGCGCCTCCGCGGTCGGCGCCTCCTGCCTCACTCATGCAACTACGCTCGCTGCTGTTCGCGCCGCCATCCTCACCCCGCGCGGGTGAGCGGATCAGGACGTCGTAGTCAGGTCGTCTCCCTCGGTGCGTGAAGTCCTCGGCCGCACGGACGACGGCGCGCTCATGTGCCCGTCCGGGTCGAGCTTCTGGAGCAGGCTCGACAGGAGGACGTCGAGCTGGCCCACCTGCGCGGGGCTCAGCGCATCGATGACGTGGGAGCGCACGTTCGCGACGTGTCCGGGAGCTGCGGCCACCACCGCAGCCCAGCCATGGTCGGTGAGCTGCGCGTTCGTCGCGCGCCCGTCGTCCGGGCACGGGAACCGTCGCACCAGGCCGCGGTCCTCCAGCCGGCGTACGACGTGCGACAGACGCGGCAGCGTCGCGTTCGTGCGCTGCGCGAGCGAGGTCATCCGCAGCGTGCGCTCGGGAGCCTCGGACAGCATGGCGAGCACGAAGTACTCGAAGTGGGTCAGCCCGGCGTCGCGGCGCAGCTGTGTGTCGAGCACCCCGGGCAACAGCTCCACGACCGCGACCAGCTTGACCCAGGCCGCATGCTGCGCGTCGTCCAACCACCGTGTGTCCATGGTCACAAGCGTACCGCTTTACTTGACGGAACAACTAAAGTGCGCGATAGTTAGTTGAAGCAACAACTAACTACAACTCGAGGAGAGCTCCATGGCACACGTATCCATCATCGGCACCGGCAACATGGGCCAGGCCATCGCAGGCGTCGCCGGCAAGGGCGGGCACACGGTCCAGCTGCTCGGCCCGTCCGACGGCGCCACGGCGGTCACAGGAGACGTCGTCGTCCTCGCGGTCCCCTACCCCGCGGTCAGCGCCGTCATCTCCGAGCGCGGCGACACCTTGGCGGACAAGATCGTCGTCGACATCACCAACCCGCTGAACTTCGAGACCTTCGACTCGCTGACCGTTCCCGCTGACAGCTCCGCGACCGCGGAGATCGCCGCGGCCCTGCCGACGTCGCGGGTGCTGAAGGCCTTCAACACCACCTTCGCCAGCACCCTGTCAGCGGGCAGCGTGGGCCCGCTGACCACGACCGTCCTGATCGCGGGCGACGACGCCGACGCCAAGTCGACCCTGGCCGGGGTGATCACGTCCGGTGGCCTGAACGCGATCGACGCAGGTCCGCTCGAGCGCGCTCGCGAGCTCGAGAGCATCGGTTTCCTGCAGATCACCCTTGCCGCCAGCGAGAAGATCGCCTGGACCGGCGGCTTCGGCGTCGCGGCCTGATCAACACAGACACACGAAAGGGGTACCTCGATGACCGTCAACGCCGTGCGCCTCAACCATGCCGTGCTCTACGTGGCCGACCTGGAGCGCAGCATCGCCTTCTACCAGCAGGCGTTCGCGATGGAGGTGATGGCGCGTGAACCGCGCGCCGACGCCGCCTTCCTGCGCCTGCCCCGATCCGGCAACCACCACGACCTCGGACTGTTCGGGGTCGGCGCCCAGCCGCCAAGACCGCGCGGCAGCCTCGGCCTCTACCATCTCGCCTGGCAGGTCGACACCATCGAGGAGCTCGAGGAGGCGCGGCTCACCCTGGCCAACCTCGACGCCTTCACGGGCGAGTCGAGCCACGGCGCGACGAAGAGCATCTACGCCAAGGACCCCGACGGCAACGAGTTCGAGGTGATGTGGATGCTGCCCAAGGCCAGCTGGGGCGACTTCGCGAGTGCGGCACCGGTCGAGCGTCTGGACCTGCCCGGTGAGGTACGCCGGTGGAGCGGCGTTCGCACCGCCGCCGAGCTGGTCCCGGTGGAGACGTGATGACCAGCGCGACCTTCGCGCCTCCGGTCGTCGCGACGTACGGCGCCGAGGACCCGGTTGCACCTCTCGTGGTGCTCCTGCACGGTCGCGGCTCGAACGAGCGCGACATCGTCGGCCTCGCCTCGCACCTGCCGACCGGTCCGGCGTACGCATCGGTGCGGGCGCCGATCGTCGAGGGCGGCGGGTTCGCATGGTTCGCCAACCGCGGCATCGGCCGCCCGGTCGCCGAGTCGCTCCGGGACACCATGGACTGGTTCCGCGGCTGGCTGGACGACGTCGCCCCAGTGGGCCGCCCGGTGCTGCTGGTCGGCTTCAGTGGAGGGGCCGCCTTCGCCGGCGGCTTGGTGCTGGACGACCCCTCGCGCTACGCCGGCGCCGCGATCCTCTACGGCACCCTGCCGTTCGACGCAGGTCTCCTGACCGACGCCGGCCGGCTGGCCAACCTGCCGCTGTTCATTGCCCAGGGCGACGGCGACCACGTCATCCCGCGCGAGCTCCTCGACCGGACCTGGGACTACGTGCTGGCCGAGTCCGGTGCCCCGACGGTCGCGCAACGCCAACCCGGCGGTCACCAGCTGACGGCGGACACGGTCCGCGAGCTGGGCGACTGGATCGCACACCGCGTGAGCTTCGTCGGCCGCCACGCCGCAACCCCGGCGGGACCGCCTGCCGAGACCCCGTGGCCCACGCTTGCGGCCGGCGAGCTCCCCGCGCGACGTGGCACAAGGCCCGAGGTGAGCTGGACGATCCCGCAGCAGCAACGGACCCAGAACGCGCCCCGAGACCTCCAGGAGAGGCTGTTCGACGACATCCGGCAGCTGCCCGGTGTGGACGTGGGCCCCTCCCACATCTCTGTGCCCGGCGCCCGCGGTTTCGTCCTGCGGGAGGGCTCCGCTGACGAGCACGCTTTCCTGGTCCCCCAGTTCGCGGAGTTCGCGCACCTGCACCCGTCGTACGACGGCTCCCTGCACGTGGTGCTGCCCCCCGAGCTGGCGGCGGACGTCTCGACCAAGGGCTGGGGGCGACCCCACATGTGGGCGGGCACCCGCCTCTCCCCCGGCTTCATGCTCGTCCATGGGCCCCGGGACGACGACGAGGTCGCCATCGTGCGCGGCATCGTCATGGCCAGCCACGCCTATGCCGCCGGCACGACCCTGCGCGATGCCCGGAACAGCAGGACCGCAACGCACAGCAGCCACACGCACCAGGCCACGTAGCCCGCGAAGTTGCTCAGGCTCGCCGCGTCGACCAAGGGGATGACCACGCCGGTGGCGATCAAGCCCGCCGCCGTGTAGCCGACCACGGCCATCCAGCGCGGCATGATCGTGCGGCTCAGGGCGATCACGACCAGGACCGTGAACGTGGCGGTCAGGGCGTAGCCGAGGGTCTCACCGATGACCTTGCCCAGCACCGTGTGCAGCAGCTCGAACCGTTTCTCGGCGTCGGCGCGACGCGCGGGGTCGAGGGCTTCACTGCTGACCCCGGGGACGAGGGTGACCCAGCGCTGGAGACCGACGACCTGGACGGTGGCGGCGGCGATGCCGACGCCCGCGATCCAGCGACCGAGGGTTCCTCCGACCAGGCGACCCAGGAACAGTCCGGCCGGGGCCACCAGTGCCGCACTGACGACCAGCACCAGGAACCAGGTGACGACGGCGCCCTGGTGCTCGCGGAACAGGGTGAGGATCTCCCCGGTCGGCTCCTCCAGGATCTGCGGGTACTCGAAGACCGAGCCGAGGACGGTGAACCCCGCGATCGCGAGGAGGGACGCCAGGGCGAGGGCGGCGCCAGCGAGCCGGGCGTCGCCCGAGTGGGTGACCCCTCCTCCGGTGATGGTCTGCGTGCTCATGAGGTTGTCTCCTGTCGGGTGGCGGTGGGGGGCGCGGTGGTGCGGTACCACGCAAGCGTGGCGTCGAGGGCCTCGTCGAGCGGGGTGGCGGAGACACCGAACGCGGTGCGGAAGCTGGAGTCGTCGACGACCCAGCGATCCGTGAACTGGTAGAGGGTGTGCAGGTACTCCCGCATCGCAGGCTTCACCAGGCCGAGGGCCCGCAACGTGGCGCCCCCCGCCGCCAGGGTGCGCGGCTGGTGACCCGCGGCCGGGTAGACGTGCTCGATGATCTGTCGGGTCGTGCGCGCCGGGGCCACGGGGAGGTGCCAGACCTTCCCGATGGCCCCGGCTGCGGTTCCCAGGGTGGCGAGTCCGGCGGCGACATCGGGGGTGTAGGAGTAGCCCTGGCCGGTGCCGAAGACGACGTGGCGGGTCATGACGCGATCTTCTTGTTGTCGTGGCGGCTGCCGAGAGCCAGCGGCAGGGCGACGGTGAGGAGGGTTGCCACGAGGGCGCCGGACGACCCGAAGATGGTGAACTGCTGGTCGACGTCGATGCCGGCGGATGCCGTGACCGCCCAACCGATAGCGAACGTGCCGCTGAGGTAGAGCGGCCAGACCACGGCCAGCAGCCCCAGCCGCGGCACGACGACGACCGCCTGAGCGACGCCGACCAGCGCGCCACCGACCGCGCCCTGGACGACCAGCGAACCGAGGTCGGTCCGGTAGTCGACCAGCGCGGCACCGGCAGACACGCCGGCCATCAGGCCGAGCGCGGTGGCAAGGGTCCAGGCGAGAGCTCGAGGTGCGCTCTTCCCCATGGCCCAGACCTGAACGGCACCGAGGATTGCACCGGTCAGGAGTCCTCCGGCGAGAGCTGCGCCCGGACCGTCGACGGGTCCGACGAGCAGGTAGGCGGCGTAGCCGCCGAGCGGGTAGCCGGCGAACGACACCATCCAGCGTCCGGGTGTGCGTCGGGTTGCTCGGCGCTGCGCGGATGCGGTGCTGGGCGCTGCGGTGCGGAGGGCTGACATGACGTTCTCCATTTCGTGGGCGAGTGATCGGCAGTTCAGTGGCTGGGAGGCTCTCGGCCCGCGATCCAGGCCGCGAGCAGGTTGTCCGGATGCTCGGAGAGGTGGTCGCGGACGAGCACGTGGCGCAGGTCCGCGTTGCCGCGCATGTGTGCGTCGGCAAGTGCGACCAGCTGTCGGTCGCGTGTCGTCGGCGCGTGCTCGGCCGCCCGGGTGAGGAGCTCGAGGTCACCTGCCAGGATCGCGGCTGCCACCAGGAGCGGCGTCGAGGTGGAGTCTGCGGCGAGCACGAGGATCTCGGTCGGCGCGTCGGGGTGCTCGCCGATCAGGCGGAGGAGGAGGGCGGTGTTGGCGTCGGGCACACGTGCACCGTGGACCACGGCGCTGACGGAGCGCTGACGACGCCGGGAGACACCTCGCCAGGGCGACGCTGTCTTAGCCTCGGATGGTGCTCACTGTCGCCGTTCTCGGCGCAGTCAAGGCTCGCAGGGATGGTGATCGGCTGTCGGTGCCGGCAGGCAAGACCACCGAGCTGCGGTTCGGCTCGCGCTCGATGCGGGCTCCCGCGTGCGCGTGGACATCCTGCCGCGCAGGCGTCCACAGCGCGACGACAGGGACTCCCTCGAGGAGGTCCTGACCCTCGCCCGGGCCGACGAGAACCACGTGGTCACCATCCTGGCTCTCGACGGGCTCGCCAGGTTGAGCGCGGACGAGTGCGAGCCGGAACGGGCAGCCGAGCTGGTCGCGAGGCGAACGCCCTCCAGCCCACGGTCACTCATCTGCTCGACGACTCAGACCTGCCCGACCGCACGTCAGCGGGTCGTCAGCGCCCACAACACAGTGAGCCCGGCCGCCACCCTGATCCGTGTGGTCCTCGTACCGGCCGGCGAAGGCCATCCCGACCGCGAACACCACGAGCGTTACGGTCGCTGGGAGAGCAGCGGACGTGGCCTCGTGGGAGAACCCGGTTTGGGCTGTCAGAACGCCCACGGCGATGAAGCCCACCCCCGCGACCGCCGCGATCCAACCGAGCCGGCGCCCTCGGCCGCTGGCCATGCTAAGGCCGAGGCCCAGGCTGAGTAGGGTGAGCCCGTTGATGAGGTTGAAGAGGGCGCTGAGCCCCTTCTCGACCGAGCGCACGGACTCCGCGACCCGATAGGCAGCGGACCGGTCGGCGGTCGCCGTCGCCGCGTCCCAGGTGTCGACGGCGGCCTTGAGTGCGACCCCGTCGACCGCCATCTGTACCGCGAACACGGCTGCCGAGACCACGGCCGTGACCACCGCAACCTGACCCAGGAAGCCAGCCGGTCCTCGCTGCCGGCCCAGATAGGTCGCCATGGCGACCAGGCCGATCGTGGCCAGCATCAGCCCCAGGAACTGGCCCAGGTGGACCAGCACCCAGTCCCCGGAGCGCGCGTACTCGTGGAACGCGGCCACAGAGTCGTTGGCGTACTCCCGGTGGGGGTGCAGGACACCGAGTGGTACCTGGCAGATCAGTCCCGCGACCAAGGCGACGGTGCCGAGCCGGAGTCGGTCGGGGTTCTCGGGGTGGTCCGGTTCCGTGGGCCGGGTGACCGGAGGCGTCCTGGTGATCACGATGTGTCCTTCCGTGATTGCGAGTGGGGCTCAGGCGGCGTAGTGGTGGTAGCGGCGGAGCATCACGACGAACAT
>Ga0207708_10000442_pt1 | contig 32332 bp, 38 predicted proteins | sample KBSK5101metaG_FD_184340 | JGI IMG/M metagenome (GOLD analysis project Ga0207708, IMG submission 184340) | Corn, switchgrass and miscanthus rhizosphere microbial communities from Kellogg Biological Station, Michigan, USA - KBS K5-10-1 metaG... | ecosystem: Host-associated > Plants > Roots >... | reverse complement strand
CGTGCATATCAAGGGCGAGAAGGTCCGGGCGAACGCGCGTGCCGCGACGCCGGAGGAGAAGCCGGAGATGTGGCGCGCGATGGCCGAGGTGTGGCCCGACTACGACAAGTACCAGCAGAGCACCGACCGCGTCATCCCGGTGGTCGTGCTCGAGCGCAAGGGCTAGCCGCGTTTCGCCGGCAGCCTGGTAGCCACCGCAAGCAGCCCCACCACGCCGCCGAGCAGCAGCAACCCGCCGAGGTCCTCCCACAGGTCGGGCGCGACCGCGCGCAGCACGAGCGCGCCCGCCAGCAGCGCGGCCACGCCCAGCGGCAGCACCCAGGTCTCGCCGAGGACCAGCTTGCGCAGCTCGCGCAGCACGCTCATGCCTTGACCTTCGCCACCGGTCGGGCCAGCGACGCGACCTGCAGCGCCGCTACGCCGGCCACGACCACGGCCACGTAGAGGAGCGCGAGGTCGCCGCCAGGCCAGTCCACGCCCAGCCCCTCGGCGCAGAAGAAGGTGCCGAAGGACGTGAGCACGACGCCGACACCGAACTTCAGCTCGGTCTCCGGCAGCCGGCTCAGCGGCCGGCGCAGCCACGCGCCCAGCCCGACGACGAGCACGCAGGCCAACGCGGTGCCGGCCAGCGCCGGCCCCAGCCCGCCCGGCCGCGCGGCCAGGGCGCTGACGATCAGGACCACCTCGATGCCCTCGAGCAGCACGCCCTTGAAGGCGACGATGCGGGCGGCCCAGTCGGGCTGTCCGGGCGGCGGGAGCGGATCGCCGGCGAGCTCGGAGCGGGTCTCGTCGTACTCGGCCGCCGACGACGAGCGCGCTCTGCGGCCGGCCAGCCGCAGGACGCCCTTGCGCAGCCACTCGAGCCCGAACAGCAGCAGGAGCACGCCCACGATCACCCGCAACGCGTTGCCGGACGCCTGCGCCAGGAGGGCGGGCCCGACGATGACGGCGATCGCGGCGCAGGCCACGACCGCTGCGCCCGCGCCGAGCAGCGCGTCCCGCCAGCGCCGGCTCGCGCCCACCGCGAGGACGATCGCCAGCGCCTCGAGCAACTCCACGCCGGCGGCCACGGTGGCGCCGAGCGCTGTCAGGACCCACTGCACGCCAACCGAGGGTAGATGGCGGCGGCGTCAGCGGCGCGCGATCATCGCCAGCGAGATCACCAGCGACAGGGCGAGCAGCGCGGCGAGCGCGCGGGCGGTGTCGCTGAGCGCGTCGCCCTGTGAGACCGAGACCACCAGCAGGCCGATCGGGATCACCGTGGCGAGGATGACCAGGCTCCAGCTGATGAACGCCCGCCGGCCCGAGCCGTGCTCCGGCGCCGTCTTGAGCGCCCGCACGCCGTGCCGGTCGTGGACGGGGACGCCCGAGTAGTACTCGAGCGCGATGGCTCCGAGCTGGCGCGTGCTCGTGTCGCAGCTCCAGGCCATGAGGATCATGAACGTCACCGGGATGATCCAGGTCACGGCCCAGATGGCGCCGCCGATGACGACCATCACCACCTGGTGCCGCCGTCCCGGCTTCTCGTCCGGGTTGTTCGCCGAGGTGAAGGCGGCGAGCACGAGGATGCGCTTGACCATGTCCACCCAGCTCAGGAACCGTGCCCGCCGGGTCGCGGGCACCGGCTCCTTGCCCATCCGCTCCAGCGCCGCCGCCGCCTCGGGGACCGACGGGTAGACGCCGCGCAGCGCCAGCAGCTCGGCCGCGACGCGCGGGTCGGTGGGGTCGTGGCCGTGCAGGGCAGCAATTCGCAGCACCATCCGCGCCTGCGCCCAGAGGAAGGCGACGTAGGCGGGGACGAGCGCGATGAAGAACGGCGTCCCCGACACGGCCCCGTCCCCGCGCGAGACGATCAGCGTCGCGCGACGCAGCCGGTCGCTCTCCGCGAGTGGCTGCGCGCCCTGCGCCAGCCGCTCCTGCGCCCAGGCCTTCGCCTCCGGCCCCTGGCGTCCTACGGCGAGGACGAGCAGGCGCTCGGGAAGCTCGCGCGGGTGACGGCGCAGGGAGCGCCAGATCTCGCGCCGCGGGGGCTCGCCGGCGCCCGCGCCGGCGCTCATCGCGGATCGTCGCCCTTCAGCGTGGCGCGCGCCGCGCCGGTGTCGTGGAACGCGCGCACGTCGACCACCTTGTCCCCGCGGAAGCGGAACACCCACGCCCCGGGCGAGTCGACGAGCGAGCGCTGCGCGTCGTCGCGCAGGCGCACGCGCCCGGTGACGAGCACGGCGTCGCCGTGCTCCTCGAAGCGCAGGGCGCTGAGCTCGCTGCTGACCTCGGGGCTCCCGCGGACCCGGTGCAGATAGGAGCGGATCTCCTCGACGCCCCGCAGCGCCGGCTGCTGGAACGCGACCTCCACGACGGCGTCGTCGGCGTAATACGCCACGACGTCGTCCGCTGCGCCGGCCTCGGTGAGCTCATAAAGGCGGCGCACGATGTCCGCGCGCGAATCCATCCCCTCACGCAGTCTCCCCGATTCGCGCGCGCGGCGGGGACCGGCTACGTGAGCAGGCCGGCGACGAGGCTCGTTACCGCCGTGGCCACGAGCAGGCCGGTCACCGCGCGGCGGTGGGCGCCCGGGTGCAGGCGGCGGAACACGAATGCCCCCACGCCCCAGCCCACGACCGCGCCGATCAGCCCGGCGGCCACGAGGTCGACGCTCAGCGCCGGCGCATCGGCCGCCAGCACCAGCGCCAGGCCGGCGAACGCGAGCACCATGAGGGCGACGGTCATGGTCGCGCGGAAGACGTCGGGCGCGTGCCCGCGGCCGCGCAGCCACAGGACGAGCGGCGGCCCGTTGAGGCTGGTCGCGGTGGTCAGCAGGCCGGCGGCGGCACCGGCCACGGCGCCGCTGCGCACGCCGGTGTGCCCGGGGCGCAGTTGCTGGACGGCGAGCGTCGCCAGCACGAGCAGGCCGACCAGCACCTGCATGCTGTGACGCCCGAGCAGGCCGAGCACGACCACGCCGACGGGCAGGCCTACGCTGGCGGCCGCCAGCAGGCCTCCGGCTTCGCGCCACTGCACCCGGCCGCGCTGGCCAGGCTCGGAGAGGATCAGCGGCCCGACCAGGAGGCCGCACACGAGCCACAGGCCCACGACCTGGGTCGGCTGGAGCAAAAGGAGCAGGAGCGGGCTTCCCAGCAGGCCCGCGCCGAAGCCGATCGCCGACTGCATCGCGATGCCCGCACCGACCGCGCCTCCCACGGCGACGAGCGTCCACACACCTCGAGGGTACCCGCCGCCGGGCCCGCTCCAACTAGGGCTGGAAGACCGTGAAGCCGCTGGTTCCGTTGCGGAAGCTGGGTGGCGTCTGGATGCGCGTCCAGCCCTCGGGCAGACCGTTCTTGGGGTCGTTCAGGTAGGCCCGGAACACCGTCGCCGCCTCGCTGCAGGTCGTGGAGCCGAACACCTGGAGCTCGTAGGTGCCGGCGGCGAACCCGGCCTGTGGATCGGGACCGACGACCCGGAAGGTGGGGCAGTTCGCGACCGAGCCGTTGGGGTTGGGCGTCCTCGGCTTCTTGACCAGCGCGAGCGAGAAGCCGGTGGAGTTGCCCTTGTCGAACGCCGACTGCGTCGGGTCGGGTTTCCAGCCGCGTGGCAGCGACTTCGGGTTCAAGAGGTACTTCTGGAAGATCCCCACCGCCTGCTTGCAGGTCAGGTTGCCCCACACCTGCATGTCGTAGGTGCCCGCGTCGTAGCCGGCCATCGGGTTGTCGTGGAGGACCCGGAAGGTCGGGCACGGCGTGGTGGTCGGCGCCGCGGCGGCCGGAACGGCGGCGGCGAGGGGAAGCGCGAGGGCGAGGATGACGATGAGCGTGCGCACGGCCGTCAGTCTGCAAACTCGGCCGGACGCTTCGCCAGGAAGGCGGAAATCGCCTCCGGCGGCGCGGCGCCCTGAACGGCCATGATCTGCTGGCGGTCCTCGTACTCGACCGCCGCCCGCTCCGAGGGCAGCTCGAGCGCCGTCCACATCCCCTGTTTCGTGAGGCGGACGGCCCAGGGCGCGAGCTCGGCGATCTGCTCGGCCGCCCGCAGCGCGCGCTCGTGCAGGCCCTCGTCCGCCACCGCGTCGGCCACCAGCCCGATGCGCTCGGCCTCCTCGCCGTCGACCCGGCGGGCGGTGAGCATGAGCTCGTGCGCGCGCGAGGCCCCGATCAGCCGCGGCAACAGCCAGCTCACCGCCATGTCGCAATTGGAGACGCCGATGTTGACGAAGGCGACGCGGAACACCGCGCTGCGCGCGGCGAAGCGGATGTCGGAGCCCAGGGCGAGGGCGAGGCCGAAGCCCGCGGCCGGCCCGTTGACGGCGGCGATGATCGGCTGCGGCGTGTCGCGCATCCGCAGGATCAGCCGCGACATGTGCTCCTGGTTGCCGAGGTGGTCGCGGGCGGCGTCGCTGCCGTCGTTGCCCGGCGCGGAGCCGTAGCCCCCGAGGTCGAGGCCGGCGCAGAACCCGCGCCCGGCGCCGGTGAGCACGACCGCCCGGCACGAGCGGTCGGCGGCGATGTCGGCGAGCTCGGCGTGGAGCGCGCTGGACAGCTCCGCGGTCATGGCGTTGAGCCGGTCGGGGCGGTTGAGGGTCAGCAGCCGGACCTTGGGGGCCGGGCGCTCGCTGAGCAGGACGTCGGCCACGCCTCAGTCGCGGGGCGTGAGGCGGTCGAGCTCGACCTCGGCGCCGTCGCGGGTGTCGGCGAACACGACGTAGGCCAGCGGCGGGCCGCCGAAGAAGGCGGCGTTGTCGCCGTCGCCGACGTAGATCGCCGGGCGCGTGGTGCCGTCGTCGTCGTGGAACCAGAGCTTCTGGCCCTGCTCGTAGAGCCCGTCGTCCGCCATGGCCGAGAACGCTATCCGTTAGCCGGTGCAGGCGGCCACATAGGTCGGGATGATGCCGCTCCAGCCGCGTCGGTTGCGCTCGCGCCAGGCGGGCGCCCGCTCGCCCAGCCGGTCCCAGCCGCGGTGCTCGATGTCGACGCGGGTAGAGCCGTCGTCCTGGCCCGTGAAGGCGACCTCGACCTCGGTGGCGTCGGTGCGGTCCGCGCGCAGGTGCCAGAGGTAGCCCAGCCGGCGCGGCGGCTCCCACAGCACGACCTCGCCCCAGTCCTCCTCGCGCCCGGCCGTTGTGCGTTCGAATATGCGCCCACCCACCCACGGCTCGAAGACGATCTCGAGGCCCTGCTCGCCCGTCACCGTGTGGCCGGCGGGCCACCACAGCGAGGCGCGGTTGGCCCACGTCGCGAAGGCGTGCTCGGGCGGGCACGCGACGGTGAACGAGAGGCGCAGCGGCTCGGTCACCGGGTGTTCTCGGCCGCGATCCGGAACCGGGCGGCGGCCTCGCCCCACACCTGCTCGAGGTAGGCCTGCACCGCCTCGATGCCCTCGTCGTGGAGCCGGTAGAGCCGACGCGTGCCGCGGGGCTCGGAGACCACGAGGCCCGCGTCCTTGAGCAGGCGCAGGTGGCGCGAGACGGCCGGGCGGCTGATCGGCAGCTCGTCGGCGATCTCCTGCACCGAGCGCTCGCCGCCGTGCAGCAGCTCCACGATGGCGCGGCGCTGCGGGTCGCCGAGGGCCTCGAACGGGTCGCCGTTCATGCCTTCGATGGTAACCAGCAGGCTACGGAGTTACTTGACGCTGCCGACGAGCTGAATGTGGTCGGCCTCCGCGGCGCCGCCGAACGGCCGGGTCAGGCCGAAGCGGTTCAGCGTTGCCTCGGGCACGCCCTCGACGCCGGGCGTGTCGGAGGCCTGGCCCTGCGTGTGCGGGTCGTCCGAGAAGCCGCCGACCTCGACCGAGTGCTGCGGCGTGCGGTAGCCGGAGAGCCCGATCAGGTGCAGGTGCAGGGCCCGCCCCATGCGGTCCAGGCGCGCGGCGAGCGTCGGCTCGTCGCCCATCGCGTAGTTCGTGCCAGCGGCGGGGAAGAAGCCGAAGGCGCCACCGTGGGCGTCGAAGCCGCCAACCGAGATGAGCTTGTTCAGCCGCCGCTGCAGCGCCTTGCGCGTCGCCCGGACGTTGGCGAGGGTCCCCGCCTTCTTGGCCCGGGCGCGCTTGTAGTGGAGCTGGTGGCGCAGCACGCCGTTCTTCAGCGAGGCGACCTCGTTGCGCTGCACGAGCGTGGCCGCGGTGATGCGCTGCTGGCGGGCGGTCAGGCCGCGCAGCCGCGTGGTCTCGGTGGTCACGGCGGTGCGCTGGGTCTTGACCGCGCGGATGGCGGCCACGTTGCGGTCCTCGATGCGGCGCAGGCCCTCGACGCGGTCGAGCAGGTCGCTGAACCCGTGGGAGGAGAAGATCACGCCGATGGCGTCGGGAGGCGGCGACTCGTAGTTGGCAACGAGCTGGGCTCGCAGCGCCTCGAGGTCCTGCTCCAGCTGCGCGCGCAGGATGGCCAGGTGCGCGCGCGAGGAGCGCAGCTGGGTCTGGAGCTTGCGCAGCTGTCCGCGCTCGTTGTCGAGGCTGGCCTGGATGCCGGCCAGGCGCTTGAGCAGGTCGTCGATCCGGCCCTGGAAGCCGTTGATCCTGATCGTGTCCGCGTTGATCGAGCCGTGCAGCGCGCGCTCGCGGCTCTGCGCGCTCGAGACCTTGCCCTGGAGGCCGTTCGGCGACGGCGCCGCGGCCGCGGTCGTGGCGACGAGCGCTCCTCCCAGGGCGAGCGCGACGAGCAGTGAGACATGGCGTTGCGACATCGCGAGCGCCGCAACGATGCCCGCCCGGAGCCCGGGAGGCTGCAGCCGCGCTTGCAGCGCCGGTCAGGCGGCGCGCTTCTGGGTCCACTTCTCCCCGTCCCACCAGCGGTTGCGCTGACCGCCGGCAGGGTCGGGATAGAACCCGGGCGGGACGAGGAAGTCGTCGTCGGCGGCCGCGGGCAGAGCCGCGTCCGGCTCCGACGCGGGCTGCACGACGGGCGCTGGGGCGGCGAGCAGCCGCGGGGCCTTGACCGCCTTGCGGACGCGGCGCTCGCGGCGCGCCTCCTCGCGGCGGCGGCCCCGCTCCTCCTCGCGCTCGCGCGCCTCCTCGCGCGCACGCGCCCGCTCGGCCGCGTGCGCCCGCTCGAGGATCGTCGCGGCGCCCACTCCCGCACCGATCGCGCAGCCGATGACGGCGGCGATCGAGGGCCCCGCGAGATCCTTGACCCAGAGCAGCTGGCCGAGGACGACGCCCACGGCCAATCCGATGGCCCCGCCGAGAAAGAGCGCACGCCGAAGCGGCTGCTGGTCGCGCTCGGCCGCCAAGCGGCGGCGGCGGTCCCAAGCGCGCTCCAGGACCTGCTGGCGGCGCTCGGCGGCGGTGGTCATCGTTATGGCAACTCTCTCACCCCGCGCGGGCGAGAAACAAGTCCTACGAGGCCGAGCGAGCCCGCGGATCTGGCAGCGGCGTCAAGCGCGCCTCGATCTCCGCCCGCCGCGACTCGAGGAACGGCGGCAGGATGATCTTCGTCCCCAGCTCCTCCACCGGCCCGTCGACGGTGAAGCCGGGCCCGTCGTCGGCGATCTCGAACAGGACGCCGGACGGCTCGCGGAAGTAGATCGAGTGGAAGTAGTAGCGGTCGATCACGGGCGTCGAGGGCACGCCGGCCTCCGCCAGGCGCTCCAGCCACTGCGGGTGCTCGGCCACGGTCGTGCCCCAGGCGACGTGGTGCACGCTGCCCGCGCTCTGGCGGCCGAGCCCGGGCGACGGGTCGTAGGCGATCGTGCTGCCGCGGCGCTCGCCGCGCAGCTCCCACGTCGCGTCGCCTGCCGGCGTCGCGCCGAGCACGCGCTCGAGCAGCGCCGCGGAGCGCTCGGGACGGCCGCTGTACGCGCGCACGCTCGCGAAGCCGCCGAGCGCGTAGGCCTCGGGGATGTCCGGGTGCTGCGCCACCAGCGGCTCGTCGACCGTCGAGACCACGAGCTCGTGCGCCAGGCCCTCGGGGTCGGCGAAGCGCACGCTGCCCTCGGTGCGCTCCGCGGGGACGTCGAGGTCGCCCAGCCGCTGCGCCCAGAAGTCGAGCGCCTCGGGCGACCCCACGCGCGAGACGATGCGGTGCACCATCCCCTCGCCCGGCTGCCCGGGGATCGCGCCCGGGTACTCGAAGAAGGTCAGCTCGGAGCCGGGCTTGCCGGTCTCGCTGGCGAAGAACAGGTGGTAGACGTCGGGCTGGTCCTGGTTGACCGTCTTGGCCACGAGCCGCAGCCCGAGCACCCGCGTGTAGAAGTCGACGTTGCCGGGCGCGTCGCCGGTGATCGCCGTGATGTGGTGGATGCCCTCGAGCTCCATCGGCCGCGAAGGGTAGAGTCGCGCGGCAATGAGCGAGGATCGCGCTGCTCGCCGCGAGGCCGCGGTCTTCGTCGCACTGATCACCGCCGCCGTCCTTGCGGCGCCGTTCGCGCCCGAGGGCACGGCAGCCGTGGTGATCGTCGTGGTTGCGGGCGCGGTGGTCACGCGCGCGCATCAGCGCGTCTACTTCCGCGAGGTCGTGGCGCGCTACCACGCCACGCCGTTCGGCCGGCTGTGCGACACGATCTTCGGGGTCGGCCGCCATCTGTGGCACCGCCGGGCGGTCGACGCGCTGCTTTCGCTGACGTTCGTCATGACCGTCGCGCTGCCGATCCTGCTGCTCGAGCTCGTGATCAAGAAGTCGCCCGAGATCAAGGGCACCACCGGCCTCGGCCTCGCGGTCGGGGTGGTGGTCTGGCACACCGTGCTGGAGATCTTCCACGAGCCCCGCCGCCGTGCCGAGTACAACGGGCGCGAGCCGCCCCGCCAGCTGCCGGTGTGGCCGCTGCTCCTGATCCTCTGCATCGAGTTCGTCACCTTCGCGGTCCTGCGCGCCAGCGACTACCTGCCCGACTACGAGTTCCTCCGTGGCTTCCTGCTCGGCGTCGCCGCCATGGGCCTGGCCGACGCCGCCACCCTCCAATCGACGATGATCGCCGGTCTGTTGCACGGGAGGCCGCTGCGATGAAGAACGAACAGGCCCGCACGTACCTGATCGCGCTGGCCGCCGCCGCGCTGGCCGGCATCCCGGTCGCGGCTGCCGCGGTGCTGTTCGACTCGCTCGTGCACGGGCTCACGACGGTGTTCTGGACCGACATCCCCAAGGACGTGCTCGACGTCGGCGAGCCACCGTGGTGGTACGTGCTGCTCCTCCCCACGTTCGCGGGCCTGCTGACGTGGCCCGTGCTGAAGCTGCCCGGCAAGGGCGGCCACTCGCCCGCCGACGGACTGAGCTTCGCCCCTGTTGGCCCCAAGCTCGCGGCCAGCGCGATCCTCGCCGCCTTCATCTCGCTCGTGTTCGGCATCGTGCTCGGCCCCGAAGCGCCGCTGACCGCCCTCGGTCTCGCCCTGGGGGCGGTGGCCGGCCGCCTGGCCACGAAGAACCAGGTCATGGCCTCGATGGTGGCGCTGGCTGGCGGCTTTGCCGCCATCAGCACCGTGTTCGGCGGCCCGCTGGCATCGTCGCTGCTGCTGTTCGAGGCCGTGGCCACCAGCGGGCAGTTCCAGTCCGGCATGCTGCAGCGCATCCTGCTTCCCGGCCTGCTCGCGGCCGGCATCGGCCAGCTCGTGTTCACCGGGGTGGCCGGCTGGTCGGGCGTGAACGAGATCGCACTGGCGATCCCGGGGCTGCCCCACTACGGCAGCGTGCGCGTGGTCGACATCCCGATCACCATCCTCATCGCCATCCTCACCGCCGCTTTCGTCCTGGCCGCGCGCCGCCTCGGCTCGCTGAGCTTCCACCGCATCGGGGGGCGCCTGCCGGTGCTGCTGGCCGGCGGGCTCGGCGTCGGGCTCTGCGCGGTGCTCTTCCACGAGATCTCCGGTAAGCCGCTGGGCCTGGTGCTGTTCTCGGGCGAGACCGGACTCAGCGGGATCCTGACCCAGACCTCGGCCGCCGTCGTCGTCGGCTGCCTGTTCGCCAAGGCGATCGCCTACGCGCTGTCGATCGGCGCGGGCTTCCGCGGCGGCCCCGTGTTCCCGTCCCTGTTCCTCGGCGTCGCGGTCGGCGTGCTGATGACGATCGCGTTCTCGGGCTTTTCGATCACCGCCGGCGTCGCCGCCGGCGTCGCCGCGGCGGCCGCCGCGGCGCTGCGCACGCCGTTCACCGGCGCGCTGCTCGGGTCGCTGATCGTGGGCTCGGCGGGCACGAACACGGTGCCGCTGGCGATCATCGCCGCGGTGGTCTCCTGGCTGATCGCGCTGGCGGCCTCGGGCTCGGTCGCGTCGCAGCCCGAAACGCCGTCCGCGCCGCCCGCTGACGCGCCCACCGACCGGCCCTCCCCAGCCGCCACCTGACGCCGATAGCCTCGCGCGCGATGGCCGCCGAGGATCCCCCCAGGTCAAGCCAGACCGCCCGCCGCCAAGCGATCCGGCGCCGCCGTGCGGTCGCGCTGGCCGTCGCCGCCGCCGTCGTCGTGCTCCTCGTGATCGTGATCAGCAGCTCGGGCGGCACGCACCGCAGCGGGGATGCGAGCGCCGCCGTCACGCCACCGCCGGTGGCCGCCCGTACCGCCGACGCGGCCGTGCGCCGGCTGCTCAAGCAGGGCAAGCCGGTCTACTGCGGCGGCCGCAGCAAGCCTTACGTGGCCCTCACGTTCGACGACGGACCGGGGCCCTCCACGGCACAGGCGGTGCGCACGCTCGCCGGCCTGCAGGTGCCCGCCACGTTCTTCCTCATCGGCAAGCAGGTCGTGCCGTTCCGCGAGACCGTCGCGCTCGAGGCGCGCGGCAACGCCGTGGGCAACCACACCTTCCACCACACCCAGCTCACCGCGGTCTCGCTGGTCGACGCCGGCCGCGAGATCGCCGACACGTCCAAGGCCATCACCGCCATCACCCACCAGCCCGTCCGCCTGCTGCGCCCGCCCCTGGGGTCGCGCAATCCCGGCGTGGACGCGGTCGCGCGCGCCGAGGGCGTGCTCGAGGTGCACTGGGACATCGACGTCCACGACATCGAGGGCGCGAACGCCCAGAAGGTGCTGGCCGCGATCAATCACCAAGCCAAGCCGGGCTCGATCATCCTCATGCACGAGAACGCCCCGCAGACCCTCGGCTCGCTGGGCGCCATCGTCGCCGCCGTCCGGGCCAGGCACCTGCGCCCGGTCACCGTGCCCCAGCTCATGGCGCTCGACCCGCCCAGCCCCCAGCAGCTGGCCGCGGGCCCGCGCGGCTGCGGGCTGCGCGACCCGGAGGCGACCGGCTGAGGTTTGCTCCCTGCTCAGCGAGGGAAAAGAGCACCTCGTGGGCACGCTCCGGTTCACGGTCCAACGCAGCGAGGAGGGCGAGACCCTCCGCCTCGCCCTGTACGGCGAGCTCGACCTCTACGGCGCTCCGCGGTTCGACGACGAGCTCGTCCGCGCCGAGGGCGAGATGTGGCCCGAGGTCCTGATCGACCTCTGCCGGCTCGAGTTCATGGACTCCTCCGGCCTGCGCCTGATCCTGCGTGCGCACGTGCGCGCGAGGCAGGAGGGTCGCCGGTTGCGCCTGGTCCACTCCGGCGGAACCATCGGCCGCGTCCTCCGCATCACGAGCCTCGACCGCGAGCTCGACGTGGCCGAGCACGCCCCAGCCGTCCCCTAGAACCGCAGTACGCTCCGGGCGTGCGCGCGCGCGCGTCGTCCCTGTTCCTGGGTCCGCGCCAGCCCTCCCAACTGGCGGGCGTCGCCGTGGCCCTTCTCGGGGTCGCCGTCATCACGGCGCTGATCCTGCCGCTGCGCCAGGTCACGCCGGTCGTTGCCACCGGCGTGCTCTACCTCGTCGTCGTGCTCCTCGTGTCGGTCGTCTGGGGCGTGTGGCTCGGCCTGGCCACGAGCGTCGTCAGCGCGCTGGCCTTCAACTACTTCCACATCCCGCCGACCGGCCGGCTCACGATCGCCCATACCGAGAACGTCGTCGCGCTGGTCGTGTTCTTCATCGCGGCGGTCGTGGCCAGCTCGCTCGCCGACCTCGTGCGCGCGCGCACCCGGCAGGCCGACCTGCGCCGGCGCGAGGCCGACCTGACCGCCGAGCTCGCGCGGCTGCTCCTGGGCGCGCCGACCCTGGAGGAGGCGCTGCCGGCCGCCGGCCAGCGCCTCGCGCAAGCGCTCGCCCTCCGCGCGGCCGAGATCCACCTCGACGCGGTCGAGCCCGATTCCCGCCACGCCGTGTTCCCCCTGGCCGACGGCGACCGCCGCCTGGGGACGCTCGTCGTCTCGCTGCCGCTCTCCGACGACGGGCGCGACCGGCTCGGGCACCGTGTCGTGCCCGCGCTCGCCGCGCTCCTGGCCGCCGGCCGCGAGCGCGAGCGCCTGCAGGCCGAGGTGCTCGAGACCCAGGCGCTGCGCCGCAGCGACGAGATCAAGACCGCGGTCCTGCGCTCGGTCTCGCACGACCTGCGCACGCCGCTGACCGCGATCGCCACCGCCGCCGAGGCGCTGGCCGGGCCGCGCCTGAGCGCGGAGGACCGCGAGCAGCTCGCCGCCGCCGTGACCGCGGAGGTGGCGCGCCTGACCGGGCTCGTGGACAAGCTGCTCGATTTGTCGAAGCTGCAGTCGGGGTTCGCCGTCCCCCACACCGACTGGCTCTCGGTCGAGGAGCTCGTCGCCGGCGCCGTGGCTGCGCAGGCCCAGGATGCCGACGCCTTCCGCATCTCCATTCTCGGCGAGGTGCCGCTCATCCGCGGCGACGCCGTGCAACTCGAGCGCGCGCTGGCCAACCTGCTCGAGAACGCCGCCCGCTATTCCGCCCCCGAACCCGTGCTCGTGCGCGTCCGCCGTATGGGCGAGCGGGTGATGATCCGCGTCGTCGACCGCGGGCCCGGGCTGGCCTACGGCGAGCACGAGCGGGTCTTCGAGCCCTTCTACCGCGGGCCGGCGACCGGCGCGGGCAACACCGGCTCGGGCCTCGGCCTGGCCATCGTCAAGGGCTTCGTGGAGGCCAACGGCGGCAAGGTGTGGGCCGAGTCGCTGCCCGGGCAGGGCACCACGTTCGTGGTCGAGCTCCCGATCGAGCCCGTCTCCACGCCGGTCGAGGCCCCGTCGACGTGACCGCGGGGCGGCGCGTCCTGATCTGCGACGACGAGCTCCACATCCTCCGGGCGCTCAAGGTCGTGCTGCGCGACGCGGGCTTCGACCCCGTCGCCACCGCCAACGTCCAGGAGGCGCTCGACGCCGCCTCGGTCCGCCCTCCGGATGCGGCCATCATCGACCTCATGCTCCCCGACGGGCACGGAGTGGACATCGTGCGCGCCCTGCGCGAGTGGAGCGCGATGCCGATCATCGTGCTCTCCGCCCTGGGCGAGGAGGACGACAAGGTGCAGGCGCTCGAGGCCGGCGCCGATGACTACGTGACCAAGCCGTTCGGGGCGCGCGAGCTCGTCGCCCGGCTGAACGCCGCGCTGCGGCGGGCGGGCACGGGGTCCGACGAGCCCACCATCGCGCTCGACGGGCTCGAGGTCGACCTGCGCGCGCGCGACGTGCGCCGCGACGGCAAGAGCATCCACCTGAGCCCGATCGAGTTCGACCTGCTGCGCGTGCTCGCCCGCAACCGCGGGCGGCTGCTCACCCACCGCCAGCTCCTGACCGAGGTCTGGGGCCCCGAGTACGCCTCCGACACCCAGGTCCTGCGCACCACGATCGGCCGCCTGCGCGGGAAGATCGAGCGCGAAGCGTCGAACCCGCAGTACATCCACACCGACCCGGGCATCGGGTACCGCCTGGCCGCCTAGCTCCCGCTCCGCGCGTTGTCACAAGATTGTGATGGCGCGAAGCGCAATTGTGATGCCGCTGTGACGGGTCGCGACGCAGACTCGGTGCATGCCGATTCTCGCGGTGACCAACATCCTCCCGGGCCCGACCGGCATCGGCGGCGACATCGTCGCGGTCGTGCTCGCAGTCCTGCTGTTCGCCCTCCTGTACTGGTCGATCAGCTGGATCTCGAAGATATGAGCGGGGCGGACCTCTTCGGGCTGCTCGTCGGCCTGGCCGTCTGCGCCTACCTGGTCTACGCACTGGTCCGGGGGGAGCGGTTCTAGATGGCCCAGGGCTGGCTGCAGATCGGGATCTTCCTGGTCGTCGTCGTGGCGCTCACGCCGCCGCTGGGGATCTACATGGCGCGCGTCTACCGGAACGAGCGCGTGTTCCTCACGCCGGTGCTGGCCCCCGTCGAGCGCCTGACCTACCGGGCCATCGGGGTCGACCCCGAGCGCGAGCAGGACTGGAAGGGCTACGCGCGCACGCTGATCGTCTTCTCCGGGCTGTTCTTCCTCGCGCTGTACCTGATCCTGCGCACGCAGTCGATCCAGCCGCTCAACCCGCAGGGCTTCAACTCCGCGCCCTGGGACGTGAGCTTCAACACCACCTCGTCGTTCATCACCAACACGAACTGGCAGTACTACGGCGGCGAGACCACGCTGAGCGACTTCAGCCAGATGGCCGGGCTGACGGTGCAGAACTTCGTCTCCGCCGCGGTCGGCATGGCCGTGGTCGCAGCGCTCATCCGCGGGATCCTCAACCGCACGAGCAAGTCGCTCGGGAACTTCTGGCAGGACACGGTCCGGACGCTGTTCTACATCCTGCTGCCGCTGACCGTCGTCGTCGCGGTGCTGCTCGTGGCCGGCGGGGTGCTCCAGACCGTGGGCCACGCCACCACCGCCAAGACGGTCCTGGGCGCCGACCAGCTGCTGGCCGTCGGGCCCGTCGCCTCGCAGGTGGCGATCAAGCAGCTCGGGACCAACGGCGGCGGCTTCTTCAACGTCAACTCGGCGATGCCGTTCGAGAACGCGAGCGCGTTCACGAACTTCGTCGAGCTGCTGGCGATCATCCTCATCCCCGCCGCGCTGACCTACACGTTCGGGCGCATGGTCGGCCGCCAGCGCCAGGGCTGGGCCATCTTCGCGGCCATGCTCGCGCTGTTCCTCGTGCTCATCGTGGTCGTCGTGCCCGCCGAGCAGCACGGCACCGTCGCCCAGCACATGGCCGGGCTGCACAACGGCGGCAACCTCGAGGGCAAGGAGGTCCGCAACGGCATCGCGCAGTCCGGCCTGTGGACCGCCACCACGACCAGCACCTCCAACGGCTCCGTCAACTCCGCCCTGGACTCCTATACGGGGCTAGGCGGAGCCGTGCCGATGGCCGCGCTGGGCACGAGCGAGGTGATCTTCGGCGGCGTCGGCACCGGGCTGTACTCGATGCTCGTCTTCGTCCTCCTGGCGGTGTTCATCGGCGGGCTCATGGTCGGCCGCACGCCCGAGTACCTGGGCAAGAAGCTCGAGGCGCGCGAGATCAAGCTCGTCTCCCTCGCGGCGCTGTTCACCCCGCTGACCGTGCTGGTCACCACCGGGCTCGCCATCGCCACCAAGTTCGGCAAGCCGTCGATCTTCGCCAGCGGGCCGCAGGGCTTCTCCGAGACCTTGTACGCGTACCTCTCGCAGGCGAACAACAACGGCTCGGCCTTCGCCGGCTACACCGGCTTCGTCCAGCCCAATGCGCCCGGCAACGGGGGCTCGTTCGGCATCAGCTTCGCCGACATCCTCGGGGGCGGGACGATGGTCGTCGCCCGCTTCGTCCCGATCCTTCTCGTGCTCGCGATCGCCGGTGCGCTGGCGGGCAAGAAGGTCGCCCCCGTCGGCCCGGGCACGATGCGCACCGACAACCCGACCTTCGTCGTCCTCCTCGTCGGCGTGGTCGTGCTCGTCGGCGCCCTCACGTTCTTCCCCGCCCTCCTGCTCGGCCCGATCGTGCAGAGCCTCTCGACCCAGCTCTTCTGACCATGAAGCGAACCCTCATCTCCTCCGTCATCGCCGTCCTCCTCTTCACCGCGGTGTTCGGCCTCGCGTACCCGCTGCTGTTCACCGGGGTCAGCCAGGTCGTGTTCCCCGGTGCGTCCAACGGCTCGAAGCTCGAGCGCGACGGCAAGCTCGTCGGCTCCAAGCTCATCGCCCAGGACTTCCGCAAGCCGGTGCTGGGCCCGAACGGGAAGCCGAAGACGGACAAGGACGGCAACCCGGTGATGGTCGCCGACCCGCGCTATTTCCAGTCGCGCCCGTCGCAGACGAGCTACAGCCCGTCGGCCACCTTCTTCTCCAACCTCGGGCCGAACAGCACCGACGCGCGCGACGAGGTCAAGGCCAACATCGCGTCCTACCTCGCCCTCGAGCGCCGTTACGACCGCGGCTTGACCGCCGGCGCGGTCCCGGCCGACGCCGTGACCCAGTCCGCGTCGGGCGTGGACCCGGACATCTCGCAGACCAACGCCCGCATCCAGGCCCATCGCATCGCCGCCGTCCGCCGGCTGCCGATGGCGACGGTCAACAAGCTCATCGCCGACCACACCGACGGCCGCTTCCTGGGCCTGTTCGGCGAGCCCGGCGTCAACGTGCTCGAGCTCAACCTCGCATTGGACGGGCAGGCGACATGACCGAGTCCGGCGCCCAGTCGCTGTTCAGCCGGTCGATCCTCCTGCCGGCGCTGCTCGGCTCCGTGCGCAAGCTCGACCCGCGCGTGCAGATCCGCAACCCGGTGATGTTCGTGGTCGAGATCGGCGCGGTCATCTCCACGGTCGCGTGGCTGATTCAGGCCTTCGGCGGCAAGCCGCTGGGCGGCGGGAACGAGCCCGCCTGGTACACGTTCACGGTCGCCATCTGGCTATGGCTGACCGTCGTCTTCGCCAACCTGGCGGAGGCGCTCGCCGAAGGTCGAGGCCGGGCCCAGGCGGCGTCGTTGCGGGCCATGCGCACGGAGACCACGGCGCAGCTGCGTGACGGCGGCCAGAAGAACGCATCCGAGCTGGTGCGCGGCGACGTGGTGGTGGTGGAGGCCGGCGAGACGATCCCCGGCGACGGCACCGTGATCGAGGGCATCGCCTCGGTGGACGAGTCCGCCATCACCGGCGAGTCGGCGCCGGTCATCCGCGAGGCCGGCGGCGACCGCTCCGCCGTGACCGGCGGCACGCGCGTGCTCTCGGACCGCATCGTGGTCGAGGTCACGCAGGAGCCCGGGCAGTCGTTCCTCGACCGGATGATCGCCCTCGTCGAGGGCGCTTCGCGACGCAAGACGCCGAACGAGATCGCCCTCGGGATCCTGCTCGCCGCGCTGACCCTGATCTTCGTGCTCGTGGTGATGGCGCTGCGGCCGTTCGGCGTCTTCGCCGGCACCGAGGTCTCCGTCACCACGCTGATCGCGCTGCTCGTCGCGCTCATCCCGACCACGATCGGCGCACTGCTCTCGGCCATCGGCATCGCCGGCATGGACCGCCTGGTGCGCCGCAACGTGCTCGCCCTCTCGGGCCGAGCAGTCGAGGCATCCGGGGACGTGGACGTGCTGCTGCTGGACAAGACGGGCACGATCACCCTCGGCAACCGCCAGGCCGCCGCGCTCATCCCCATGCCCGGGGTCAGCGAGAAGGACCTGGCCGAGGCTTCGCAGCTGTCGTCGCTGGCCGACGAGACCCCCGAGGGACGCTCGATCGTCGTGCTGGCCAAGCAGTACGGCATCCGCGAGCACGACCTCAACGACATGCACGCGCAGTTCGTGCCCTTCACCGCCCAGACCCGGATGAGCGGGCTCGACTACAACGGCACGCGCCTGCGCAAGGGGGCAGGCGACGCGATTCTCACGTGGGTTCACGACGAGGGCGGCCAGGCGCCCCCGGAGCTGCAGGCTCAGCTCGATCGCATCGGCCGCGAGGGCGGCACGCCGCTGGCGGTGGCCCGCGACTCCCAGGTGCTGGGCGTCATCGAGCTCAAGGACACGATCAAGGAGGGCATGCGGGTCCGCTTCGACCACCTCCGGGCCATGGGCATCCGCACGGTCATGATCACCGGCGACAACCGCCTCACCGCGGCCAAGATCGCCGACGAGTCCGGCGTCGACGACTTCCTCGCCGAGGCCACGCCCGAGGCCAAGCTCGCGCTCATCCGCGATGAGCAGAACGACGGCCGCCTGGTCGCGATGACCGGCGACGGCACCAACGACGCCCCCGCGCTCGCCCAGGCCGACGTCGGCGTCGCCATGAACACCGGCACCCAGGCCGCGCGCGAGGCCGGGAACATGGTCGACCTCGACTCCAACCCGACGAAGCTCATCGAGATCGTCGAGGTGGGCAAGCAGCTGCTGATCACGCGCGGCGCGCTGACCACGTTCTCGATCGCCAACGACGTCGCCAAGTACTTCGCGATCCTGCCGGCGATCTTCGTCGCCACCTACGCACTCGCCGGCCACAAGACGGGGCCGCTGAACGCGCTGAACATCATGAGCCTGGGGACGCCGGAGAGCGCGATCCTGTCCGCGATCGTCTTCAACGCGCTGATCATCCCGCTGCTGGTGCCACTGGCCCTGCGCGGGGTGCGCTACCGACCCATCGGCGCCAGCGCGCTGCTTCGCCGCAACATGCTGATCTACGGCCTCGGCGGCCTGATCGTCCCCTTCGTCGGGATCAAGCTGATCGACCTGGTCATCCACAACCTGCTGGGCGCCTGATGGCATCGCTCTCGCTCCCCCGCCACGGCACCCGCGCGCACGGCGGCCTCGCCTGGCGGCTGCCCGGGCCGCCCGGGTTCGGCCTGCGCCTGTACGTGGCGATGTTCCGGCCCTCGCTGGACCGCGCCCTGGCGCGCGGCGAGGACCCGGTGAGCCGGCGGGCGCTGGCCCTGCGCGCCGGGCAGCTGGCCGGCCCGCGCGGGCGCGCCCGCGTCGTCGTCGCGCTCGAGCGCGCGTTCACGGCCGCCGTCGCGCCGCGCTCCATCACGTCGGCGGTCGCCCCCAACCCCACCGCGGTGCGCCTGAACCGCAGCGCGCTGCTCGACGTCGTCGACCGCCTTCGCGCGCCCGAGCCCGTGGCCGCCGGGGGCGTCGCCCGCCTGCTCGTGCTCCTGCGCGACGGCTGCAGCCCCCTCTACCTCCCCGCGCGCCCCGAGCAGCTCGCGCACGAGCTCGATCGTGTCCACCGAGCCCTGGCACCCTGATGGCAACGTGCCGCGAGGAAGACTCACCGTGTTCCTGGGCATGGCCGCCGGGGTCGGCAAGACCTACCGGATGCTCCAGGAGGGGCACGCCGAGCTCGAGAACGGGCGTGACGTGGTGATCGGCCTGCTCGAGACGCACGGCCGCGAGGAGACCCAGCGGCTGGCCGACGGCCTGCCGCTGGTGCCCCGGCGCCGCGTGCTCTACCGCGACACCGAGCTCGAGGAGCTCGACCTGCCCGCGGTGCTCCGCCGCGCCCCTGAGGTGTGCCTCATCGACGAGCTCGCGCACACCAACGCTCCGGGCCTCGAGCACGCCAAGCGCTACGAGGACGTCGAGGACGTCCTGAACGCCGGCATCGACGTCTTCTCCACCGTCAATGTGCAGCACCTCGAGTCGCTGAACGACCGCGTCGCCGAGCTCAGCGGCGTGCGCGTGCGGGAGACGATCCCCGACGCGATCCTCGGCCGCGCTGACGAGGTCGTCCTCATCGATCTCACGCCTGAGGCCCTGATCGAGCGGCTGCGCGCAGGCAAGGTCTACCCGCCGGACCGCATCGAGTCCGCGCTGAACAACTTCTTCAAGATCGAGAACCTCACCACCCTGCGCGAGATCGCGCTGCGGCAGGTCGCCGAGGAGGTCGAGGCCAAGCGCCTCGTCACCGAGCTCGTCGGTGTCCGCGAGGGATCCATCGCCGATGCGGCGCCGCAGGCCGTCGGCGAACGCCTGTTGGCGCTCGTCGAGCCCTACCCGGGCGCACAACGGCTCGTGCGCCGTGCGTGGCGATCGGCCCAGCGCCTGGGCGGGCCGCTCGACCTCCTGTGGGTCAAGCCACCCGGCCACAAGCTCTCCGAGGACGACGAGCGCTCCCTGGCGGCGTTGCGCCAGCTCGCATCCGTGCTGGGCGCGCATCTGCTGATCGAGGAATCCGATCACGTGCCGGAGGCAGTGGCGGAGGTCGCCGCGCAGCGCGGGACGACCTACATCCTCATGGGCCGGGCACGGCCGGCCCGAGGCGTCGCCCGCTTGCGCACGCCCCTCCCCCAGCGGCTGATGGAACTTCTACCCGGCGTCGACGTGCGGATCGTGGCCGACCGCGCGCAGCGCAGAGAGCGAGCGGAGCCATGAGCGCAGTCGTCGTCGTCATCGTCGCCATCGTGGGAGTCGGGATCGGCGTCGCGGCGGGCTACTTCCTCCCGCCGCACGGCTTCCGCCCGTCGCGCAACCGCCCGCGCCCGGTCAGCCGCATCCTGCTGCCGTTCACCGGCCAGGAGATCTCCAAGCGCGCGTTCGAGGCCGCCGTGCGCGTAGCCCGGGCCGAGAACGCCACCATCATGCCCGCCTTCCTGGCCCGCGTGCCGCGAACGCTCCCGCTCGATGCGCCGCTGCCCAAGGCGTGCACGTTCGGCATGCCGCTGCTCGAGGCGATCGAACAGCGGGCCCGCAGCCTGGGTGTGTCGGTGGACTCGCGGATCAGCCGCGGGCGCACGTACCGCGACGCCCTGCAGCGCCTGCTCGACGAGGAGAGCTTTGACCGCATCATCGTCTCCGCGGACGCCAACCCGCGGAACGGCCTGACCCTCGACGACCTCGAGTGGCTGATCGAGCGGGCACCGGCGGAGGTGTTGATCCTCCGCCCGGCCGCCGACGACACACGCAGTCTCAGCGTCCGGGAACCCGCCCCGGCGTAGGCCATGGCGCGGCTGGTCGAGCGGGGGCTGCGTCGCTCGGTCGGGGTCCCAGGGCTGTTCGCCACCGCCTACGGGAACGTCGGGTCGTCGATCTACTACGCGCTCGGCCTGGTCGCAGCGCACGCGCTCGGCCTCACGCCGCTGGTGTTCATGCTTGCCGGCGGCCTGTTCGCGCTCACGGCCAAGACCTACGCCGAGGGCGCCTCGATGTACCCGGAGGCGGGCGGCTCGTCGAGCTTTGCGCGCCATGCGTTCAACGAGATCGTCTCGTTCTTCGCCGGCTGGGCGCTGACCCTCGACTACGTCATCACCATCGCGATCTCGGCCTTCTTCGTGCCCCACTACCTGGGGGCGTTCTGGCCCGCGCTGAACCACAACCCGGGCGACATCATCGGGGGCGCCGTCGTGGTGGGGATCCTTGCCCTGCTGAACATCCGCGGCCTGGGCGAGTCGGCCAAGCTCAACCTGCTGCTGGCGGTGATCGACCTGGTCACCCAGGTCGTCCTGGTCGTGGTCGGCGTCATCCTCGTCCTCGACCCGCAGCTGCTGCTCGACCAGGTCCACCTGGGCACCGCGCCGAGCTGGTCGGAGCTCATCTTCGCCCTGTCGGTGGCGATGGTCGCCTACACCGGCATCGAGACCGTCTCGAACATGGCCGAGGAGGCCAAGGACCCCGGCCACGATGTGCCCCGCGCCGTCAACCTCGTGCTCGTCGCGGTGCTCGGCGTGTACGCGGGCATCTCGGTCGTCGCGCTCTCCGCCCTGCCCGTGCACGAGCACGCGGGCACGTTCTCGACCGCGCTGGGGACGACGTACGAGAACGATCCGGTGCTGGGCATCGTCAACCAGCTCGGGCTGAGCGGCGGACTGCAGGCGGGCCTGCGCGCCTACGTCGGCGTGCTCGCCGCCACGATCCTGCTCATCGCCACCAACGCCGGCCTGATCGGCGTCTCGCGCCTGTCCTGGTCGCTGTCCGAGCACCGCCAGCTGCCGCGCCTGTTCGCGCGCCTGCACCCCCGCCACCGCACGCCGTGGTTCACGATCGCGTTCTTCTCCGTCCTGGCCGTGCTCCTCCTCCTGCCGGGCCAGACCGCCTTCCTGGGCAACCTGTACTCGTTCGGGGCGATGCTCTCGTTCACCATCGCCCACGTCGCGGTGGTGGCGCTGCGCTACCGCCAGCCCGACCGTCCGCGGCCCTACCGCGCGCCGTGGAACGTGCGCGTGCGGGGACGCGACATCCCGCTGACCGCGGTGCTCGGCGCCGTCGGGACGGCCGCCGCCTTCGTGTCCGTGCTCGTGCTCCATGACGAGGCACGCACGGTCGGCGTGGCCTGGATGGTCGTGGGCCTCGTGGGCTACTTCCTCTACCGCCGCTCGCAGGGCCTGGACCCGCGCCGCGCCTACCGGATCGAGCGCGACCAGCGCCCGCCCGACTTCTCCGCCCTGGGCTACAAGACCGCGATCGTGCCGATCTTCGGCACCGACCTCAACGCCCGCGCGCTGCGCCGCGCGGCCAAGCTGCTGGGCGACGACGCGATCGTGTACGCGCTCTACGTCCTGGAGGTGCCGCGCCAGCTGCCGCTGCAGGGCGGCATGGAGGCCGAGGAGCAGCAGGGCCGCGGGCTGCTCGAGAGCGCGCGGATCGCGGGGCGCAAGGCCGGCGTGCGCGTCAAGACCGGGCTCATCCGCGCCCGCAGCCCCGGGTCCACGCTGGTCGACGAGGCCCGCCGCGTCGACGCCGACCTGATCTACCTCGACGCCGTCCATGCCCCGCGCTCCGAGCAGCTGCTCGGGCCAACCACCACCTACGTGCTGGCCAAGCGCCCGTGCCGCATCGTCGTCGAAACCGGCGCAGCAACGCTTGCCGACCGCCTGGCCGGCGCGGGCTACCCTGGCCCCGGTGGCCGGACCCGCGACCCGCACACCACGTCCACCGGGTAGTCGCTCGGAGGAGCTGCGCCGCCGCCGCGATCAGCGGCGCCAGCAGATCCGCCGTCGCCGCTTGGCCCTGCTGGGCGGCGTCGTCGGCCTGATCGTGCTCGTGGTCGTGATCGTCGTCGTCGCCTCGGGCGGCGGAGGCAGCAGCAGCTCCAGCGACCACGCGTCCTCGGGCGGCAAGAGCGCCAGCGGCTCGGGGAACGGCGCGGCAGGCGCCAAGGCGAAGTCCGCCGACGCCCGCGCGACGACGTCCGCGTACCGCCGTGAGTCGCGCGCGATCACCCGCGTGCTCAGCTACACGCCGTTCATCTCGCGCGGCAGCCCGGCCAAGAAGGAGGTCGCGCTGACCATCGATGACGGCCCCGGGCCGCTGACGCCGCAGTTCGTGCGCACGCTGCAGCGGCTGCGCGCGCCCGCCACCTTCTTCATCGTCGGCCAGCAGCTCAACACCTTCGACGCGGGCCTGAAGGACGAGATCAAGGCCGGCTTCGCCATCGGTGACCACACCGAGCAGCACCAGACCCTGCCGCCGCTCTCGCCCAGCCTGCAGAACAAGGCGATCCAGGACGCCGCCCTGCGCATCCGCTCGTACGGCGTGCCCTATCCGCGCCTGTTCCGGCCGCCCGGCGGGGCGTTCAACGCCACCACGGTCAGCACCCTGCACCAGCACCGCATGCTCGCCGTGCTGTGGACGGTCGACACCGGCGACTTCACGCGCCCGGGCACGACGGCGATCGTCGACCGCGCGGTCAACGGGGCCAAGAACGGCGCCATCATCCTCATGCACGACGGCGGCGGGGACCGCAGCCAGACGCTGGCGGCGCTGCCCGCGATCATCCACCGGCTGCGCGCCCGCGGCTTCCAGCTCGTCACCGTCCCCCAGATGCTGCTGCACGACCCGCCCTCGCGCCAGCAGGCGCGGCCGATCAGCAATGGTGCCTAGCGGCGTCGAGCCGGACGCGGTCGAGATCCGCGTCCTCGGCTGCCTGCTCGAGAAGCAGCGCACCACGCCGGACGCCTATCCGCTCAGCCTGAACGCCCTGCGCGCCGCCTGTAACCAGTCCACCAACCGCGACCCGGTGGTCCACTACGACGAGGGCGCGATCCGGGAGGCCCTCGCGCGGCTGCACCGGCGCGGGTGGACGCGCTTGGCCAGCGGCGCCGGCAGCCGGGCGGCCAAGTACCGCCACCTGCTCGACGAGGCCATCGGCCTCGGCCGCGACGAGCAGGCGGTCCTGTGCGTCCTCATGCTGCGCGGCCCGCAGACGCCGGGTGAGCTCAAGGGCCGGACCGAGCGCATGCATCCGTTCGCCGACCTGGCCGCGATCGAGGATGTGCTCGGCCGGCTCGGCGACCGCGGCCTGGCCGCGCGCCTGGAACGGCGGCCGGGCCAGAAGGAGGATCGCTTCGCCCAGCGCTTGGGCGGCGACGAGGAGGCCGAGTTCGCCCCGGCCGCTGCGACAGCGGCGGCCGCGCCGGAGCCGGCCGACGACCTCCCCGCCCGCGTGGCGCAGCTCGAGCGCGCCGTGGCCGAGCTGCGCGCCGAGATCGAGGCGCTGCGCGGCTAGGACCCGCGCCGCGTCGGCAGCTGGGCCTTGGCGTCGCGCGGCAGGCCGTTGAGGACGTTGACCGCCCCCAGCAGGTCGCCCTCGTCGTAGAAGTCGACCGCGAGCAGCGTCGGCCGCAGCACGCCGCGCATGCGGTCGCACCTCTGCGCGCGCTTGACCAGGAACGGGAACGCGTTGACCTTGGCCGACACCGACGGCGACGGGTTGAAGCGCTCGATCCAGTGGTTGACCAGGAACAGCGGGCTGTTGGGGTTGCCGCGGTTCAGCTCGCACGACAGCTTGTAGTCGCGCAGGTCGGCCGGCTTGGGGAACTGGTAGGGCGTGTCCTGGGTGAGGTCGAAGCCGTCCTGGTACCAGGGCACGCGGGGGAGATCGGGGCGGTTCTCGGCCATGACGAGCAGGCGCTTGCCGCTCGTGATCATCTGTCGCAGGGTCGGCCAGGGTGCGTCGCGGTTGTGGACCAGCGTGTAGCGCAGGAGGCCGGCCTGCTTGAAGACCTTGGCGATGTCGGCGGCGTGGACGTAGTCCTCGATGAAGATGACCACGACCTCGTCGGGGTGCTTGTCCATGAAGTCGCGCACCTCGCCCAGCGCGGCGGCCATGCGCACGGCGCCGAGCTCGCACAGGCCGTGGCACAGGTAGAGGTCCTTCTTGCCCTTCAGGTCGCCGAGGCCGATGCTCCCGGCCAATCGCTCGGCCGCCGAAAGGACCGCGGGCGGCAGCGTCCGCACGATGGCGTTGGCCTCGTTGTTCTCGAGGTCGGTGCGCACGCGGTTGCGCTTGGGGTCGCGGATGCCGTAGTAGGCGTCGATGAGCAGACCGCGCACGCCGTAGTCGAGCTGGGCCGTGAGCGTCCCGACCTGGGCGGGGAAGAAGAAGCCGCGGTAGTCGCCCGCCGACATGGCGTTGTGGGTGGCGGCGAGCGTCACCTGGTCCAGCGTGCGGTCGCAGAGCTCGCGGAACCCGTTGCAGTAGGTCGGGTTCTGGTCGGCGCCGAACACCGGGCGCTTGGTCTCGCTGCCGCCGCTGAACGCCAGCGCCAGGCCGCCGCCGAGCAAGGCGAGGACGAGCACCGTGGCGCCGGCCGAGAGCAACGCGCGGCGCCGGCGCCGTGCGATCTCGACCGGCGTCTCGCCCACCGGGCGCGTGACCACGGAGAGGATCTCGCTGGTCCCGAAGAACAGGCCGAAGGCGCCGACCAGGATCGCCAGCACCTTCAGGAACGCGCTCGGGTCGAGGACGATGAACAGGCTCACCGCCACGATGGCCACGCCGCGGCCCACGCGGCCGGCGCGCGTGGTCGGCGTGCGCAGCGCCAGCGCGCGTGCGCGCTGCGCGCGGCTGGCCACCTCGACCGGCTGCAGGACCGACGTGGCGGCGGCGGCGAGGACGAGCCCGGCGGCGCCCACCCACAGGCACCACGTGCGCAGGTCGCCGAAGAACACGTCGAAGAGGTCGCGACCCGCCTGGGTGAACTGCGCGTCGTCGCCCCCGATGCCGACGAGGTTGATGCTGTCGCGAAGGTAGAGCAATGCGGCGAACCCGATCGCCGCCACCACGGCGACGGAGACGCCGACGCGGGTCACCGCGACGCGGCGATTGGGCGCCACCGCGATCGCCCCCGCCATGAGCAACAACGCGACGATGGGCAGGACGATGCCGAGGACGCGCACCTTGTCGGCCGCCTGCAGCGTCTTCGTCGCCCACTGGCGCGTGCGGAAGTCGATCAGGCGTGCGTCCAGGTCCCGCGGGATGCGGTTGGCGATCTGCGGCGCAATGGCCCGGGCCGCACCCGCCACCACCTGCCCCACGTCGGCGAGGTCGAGTGCGACCGAGCTCTCGTCGCGGCTGAACGCCAGCCGGTGCACGTGCAGCGCCGCGGTGCGGAACACCGCGCCGAAGGCCGGCGTGCGCAGCGCGGCCTCGGTGATCGTCTGCACCAGCGGCTTGGCCTGCAGGAGCTCGGTCGAGCCCTTGCGGATCGCCGTCTCGACCAGCTCGTCGGAGATGGTCTGGCGGATGGCGCCGTGCTGCAGGGCCGACTGGGCGCGGTCCGCGAAGGCCCCGTCGTCAAAGACCTCCTGGCGCAGGTAGAGCGTGAAGCCGCCGAGCAGCAGCGCGATCGCGGCGATCACCGTCAACGCAATGGAAGCGCCCACGCGCCCGCGTCGAGACCACCGCCTCATCGGGCAAACCCTATGTCCACGCAGTCTTTACCTGGAAGCGACCGCGCGCCGGTTACCGTGACGACCGCTCCGGGCGGCCGTAGCCGGCTCCAGTGGCCCCACGGAAGGAAGACTCCGCATGAAGCTCAGGTCGGTCCTGCCCCTCGCCGTCGTCGCGCTGTGCGCCGCGGCCGCGCTCGCCCCCACGGCCTCCGCCGCCTCGCGCCAGCGCAGCATCGTCGGCGGGACGCCGGCAGCGGTGGGCTCCGCCCCTTGGACCGCCTTCCTCGTCGCCCCCGGCCGCTCCGGCCCGCAGGGCCAGTTCTGCGGCGCCACCGTCGTCTCCCCCACCGCGGTGGTCACCGCGGCGCACTGCGTGATCGACAGCGGCATCCGCAACTTCGACGTCGTCACCGGCCAGGACACGCTGTCGGGCGCCGGGGGCCAGCGCCTGCCGGTCTCGAGCATCGACGTGGACTCCGGCTACCAGCCCGGCCGCACGGGGCACGACGCGGCCGTCGTCCACCTCGCCTCCCCCACCGCAGCGCCGCCGATCCCCACCGCCGGCGCCGACCAGGCGAGCCTGGCCGCGCCCGGCTCGAAGCTCCTGCTGACCGGCTGGGGCCTCGTGGCCAACAACGACCGCGCGACCCCCGACAGCCTGCAGCAGGCGACCATCACCGCGGCCAGCAACCGGCGCTGCGAGGTCGACTACGAGGGCGCCTTCAAGCGCACCGAGATGATCTGCAGCACCGGCGGCCTGCCCGACGCCTGCCGCGGCGACAGCGGCGGCCCGCTCGTCTCCACGGACGGCGGCGTGCCGACGCTGGTCGGCATCGTCTCCTTCGGCGGGCAGCACTGCGGCGACCGCAGCTTCCCGGGCGTCTACACGCGGGTCTCGTTCGAGGCCGGCTTCCTGGCCCGGGCGCTCAGCGCGACGCCGGCGGCGCCGACGTCGAGCCCCGCGCCCGGAAGCCAGATCGGCCTGAGCTACGGGACGCTGAACGAGCGGGCTAGCCGGCGCTAGCGAACCGCTCCGCCACCGTACCCCAGTCGACCGTGTTCCACCACGCGTCGAGGTAGTCGGGCCTGCGGTTCTGGTACTTCAGGTAGTAGGCGTGCTCCCAGACGTCGACGCCGAGCAGCGGCGTCGCGCCATCGGTGAGCGGGTTGTCCTGATTGGCCGAGCCGACCACGGCGAGCCCGGAGCCGTCGTGCACGAGCCACGACCAGCCCGAGCCGAACTGGTTGACGCCGGTCGTCTTGAGCTTCTCCTGGAAGTCGGCGAACGATCCGAAGGCGGAGTCGATGGCCGCGGCGAGATCGCCGTCGGGCTGGCCGCCACCGTCCGGGCTCATCGAGACCCAGAACAGGCTGTGGTTGTAGTGGCCACCGCCGTTGTTGCGCACGGCCGTGCGCTTGTCGTCGGGGATCTGACCAAGGTTGGCGATGACGTCCTCGATCGGGCGGTCGGCCCACTCAGTGCCCTCCAGGGCGGCGTTGACCTTGTCGACGTAGGCCTGGTGGTGCTTGTCGTGGTGGACGCGCATCGTCGCCTCGTCGATGTGGGGCTCGAGCGCGTCGTACGCGTAGGGCAGAGCGGGGACCTCGTAGGGCATGCGTTCCTCCGGTTCAGTGGGCCGCGCGCTTGCGCCGCTTGGAGTAGGTGTGAAAGACCACGTCCCACCACGGAGCGCTGATGCCGTAGCCCTTGGTGTGGTCCTGGAAGTGATGCCGCATGTGCAGCTCGCGCAGCTTGCGCCCCAGGGCCGACTTGGGCATGCGGTGGTGGACGTAGTAGTGCGTCATGTCGTACGCGAGGTAGCCCGCGAAGAAGCCGCTGGCCACGCCGAACGCGGCGCCGAGCGGCAGCACGAGCCAGAAGAGCAGGAAGAACAGCGCGCTCAGCGGCACGCTGACCGACGGCGGCATGACCAGCCGCAGCGGATCGTTCGGGTGGTCGTGGTGGACCCCGTGGATGATCCAGTGCAGGCGCGCGCCGATGCCCTTCTCGGGCTCGAAGTGGAAGACGAAGCGGTGGATCGTGTACTCGCTGATGGTCCAGAACAGGTAGCCGGCGATGGCGCAGCCGATCCACTCGAGCACGCTCAGGCGCTCCAGCGCGAGCACCGAGAAGACCACGATCGCGGGGACGAAGATGGCCGGCACGACGGCCGGGTGGACGCGCGAGAGCTTGTCCAGGATCCGCGATTCGAACATCGGCGGTGACGCCCGGAGGGCCTCCGCACGGCGCTCGGAATGCGTCTGGGTACTCACGCCCCGAAATCCTAGTACGGCCTACGATGGACGCCGTGACCGACGTAACGCGCCTGACGCCGATCGTGCTCGCCGTCGCGGGGATGGCGCTCTTCATCATCGCCGCCGCGGCGGGGAATAATGCGCTCTACGGCACCGCCGACCTCCTCGTAGGCGCCGCGTTGGCCCTGTTCGCGCTGTGGCCGCAGCCCGCCGGCGTGCGCTCCGCGCTGGCCGTGCGCGGGGGCCTCGCCGTCGCGGCGGTAGCGGCGATCGTCGACGGCCTGCTCACGATCTCGCACCGCGTCGGCCCGGCCACGACCGTGCTCACGTTGGTGATCGTGGCCGGCGTGGCCGTCGCCGTGCTCGGCCGCGGCGTGCGCGCCTGAAACCGCCGGGTAGCCCGCGCGGGCAGCGGGTACCGGCTGAGCGGCGGGGCTTGCCCCCGGACACCGAGCGGGCTGGCCCGCGAGGAGGACGGAGGGGAGCACCGCCGCCAAATCGCCCTTGTCCTCCCGTCCCTGCTTCGTAGAGTGGAGGCAGGCGAACCCCGGGAGGCCGTTTCGTCATGCCTGCTGCGGATGTCGCTGCCACCAGCGACGTAGAAGCAACCCAGAACGACGCCGTGCGTGCCGCGGAGGAGCGTCGGCTCTTCCTGCGCCTGCACCGCTTCGACGATCGTGCGGCGCGCGACCAGCTCGTCGAGCGCTTCATGCCGCTCGCGGCGCAGCTGGCCCGGCGCTACCGCAACACCAGCCAGTCCTTCGAGGACCTTCTCCAGGTCGCGAACCTGGGCCTGGTCCAGGCCGTCGACCGCTTCGACCCCGAGCGCGGCCTGCGGTTCTCCTCGTTCGCAGTACCCACGATCCTGGGCGAGCTGCGGCGCCACTTCCGCGACACCGGCTGGGCCGTGCGCGTCCCGCGCGCGGTGCAGGAGAACGTGGCCAAGGTGCGCCAGGCGCAGTCCAAGCTCGCGGTCAAGCTCGGCCGTAGCCCCACGCCGGCCGAGCTCGCCGAGGCCACGCGCCTTGACCACGAGGCCGTGCTCGAGAGCCTCGAGGCGGCCGACGCCTTCCAGGCCGCGTCGCTGGACGCGCCCGCGCGCACGGCCGAGACGGACGACCCCGCAGCGCTGCTCGCGTCGGTGCCGGTGCACGACCAGCGCTTCGAGCTGGTGGAGTACGCGAGCGTCGTGCGCGGCACCATGGCCGCGCTACCCGAGCGCGACCGTGAGGCGATCCGGCTGCGGTTCGGGCAGGACCTCACGCAGGACGAGATCGCCAAGCGGCTCGGGATCTCGCAGATGCAGGTGTCGCGGCTCCTGCGCCGCGCGCTCGAGCGGCTGCGCACGGTCGCCGAAGCCTCGACCCTCTAGTCAGGCCGCGACGGCGACCTCGGCGACCTCTGAGGCCTCCGCGACCACCCGGAGCCGGTCCAGGCTGCGCCGCAGCAGGCGCGAGACCTGCATCTGGGACACGCCCATGCGCTCCGCGATCTCGGTCTGGGTGAGGTCCTCGACGAAGCGCAGGCGCAGGATGTCCTGCTCGCGTCGGGGCAGCGCGCGCATCGTCGGGGCGACCGACTCGCGGTAGGCGACGAGCTCGTAGCGGCCCTCCTCCTCGCCCAGCGTGTCCAGCAGGGTGAGGTCCTCGTCGCCGTCGGCATCGGCCTGGGGGCGGTCGAGCGAGAGCGCGTCGTAGCCGTGGCGTACGGCAATCGCCTCGGCGACCTGCTCCTCGGTCAGCTCGAGCTTGTGGGCGATGTCGGCGGCGGTGGGTGCGCGCTCCAGAATGCCGCTGAGCTCGTCGGCGGCGCGCTCTACGAGCAGGAAGCGCTCCTGCAGGCCGCGCGGCATGTGCACGGCCCAGCGGGTGTCGCGGAAGTAGCGGCGCAGCTCGCCGAGGATGGTGGGGACGGCGAACGAGCGGAAGGCCAGACCCCGGTCGGGGTCGAACCGCTTGAGCGCGTTGAGCAGGCCGACGTTGCCGACCTGGACCAGGTCGTCGAACCCCTCCTGGCCGGAGTTGTAGCGGGAGGCGAGCCGGCGGACGAGCCCCTGGTAGCGCTGGACGAGCGCCTCCTGGGCGGCCGGGTCGCCGGTCGCCTTGAGCCGCTGGTGCAGCTCCGTGGCGTCGTCGCGGGTACGTTCCTCGACGTCTGCGAGTAGGGCAGGCATTGCGAACCTCGTTGATCGGTGGATGAGCTACCGAGGTCCGCGCGCCGCCTCCGTCGAAAGCGGCGCCTTACGTCCCTGGCCTGTTCTGGCCGCTGCCCCGCCGGCCTGGCCGGCGGAGCGAGTGCTTCTAAGTCGTACCCGCCTCGAGAGGTCCGAAACGGTGGCAGTCAGGTGGCACTGATCGCCTGGCGCGCCGCTGCCTCGCTCAGGAACACCTTTCCCCAGCGGGCACGCCCGTTCACGACTTTCCACGCAAACGCGACGGGATCGTCGGCGACCAGGCTGGATCGACGCGCGCGGGCGTAGACGCGGCCGGTGACGAGCACGTGCTCGTGCACCTCCTCGACCACCCCGACCTTGACGTCGAACTGGCGCCAGGTCTCGGTCACGTCGCGGAGGTAGCTGCGCATCCCCTCACTCCCGCGGTAGGCGTCGCGGTCGGCGGCCTCGGTCGAAAGCGGCTCGAAGAGAAAATCGTCGGCGACCATGCCGGCGAGGGCGTCGGCGTCGCGCCGCGCGAAGGCGTCGAGAAGCCGTTGCACGACCGCGGCGTCCGTCCCCATGGCCGGGTTGTATCGCATTGCGGCGGGACTCCGGCCCAGTGGTACGTTGCGGGGAGGACACCTGACATCGTGGACCGTGCCGCTCAGCCCCGGACCCCGCCGGTCGTCGTCATCGGCGCGTCGGCTGGCGGAGTGGAAGCGCTTCTCAAGCTCGTTGGCGGTCTCACGGACGAACTCGGTGCCGCGGTCGTCATCGTCCTTCATCTGCCGGCGACCGGCAGGAGCGTGCTGCCCGACATCCTGCGCCGGTCCGGTCGGCTGCCCGTGGTCGCAGCTGGGCACGGCCAGGCGCTCGTGGCGAACTGCATCGCGGTCGCCCCACCCGACCACCACGTGCTCGTCGTCGACGGCCGCCTCGTCCTCGACCGAGGCCCGCGCGAGAACGGGTGCCGACCGGCCGCCGACCCGCTGTTCCGCAGCGCGGCGCGGGCGCGCGCCAGCGGCGTGATCGGCGTGGTGCTCTCCGGCTCGCTCGACGATGGCGTCTCCGGCCTTCGTGCGATCAAGGAGGCGGGCGGCATCGCCGTCGTGCAGGACCCCAAGGACGCGCTGACGCCGAGCATGCCCGCGACGGCGCTCGCGCACGTTCCCGTCGATCACGTGGTCCCGGCCGACGCCATCGCTCCGCTGTTGCTGCGACTGTCGCGGCAGCTGCGGCGCAACACGATGCGCGTGACCGACACGCGGCACCCCAACCCGATCGGGGAGCAGCGCAATCCCTCGACCATGCCCGGCGAGTCCACCCCGCTCACCTGCCCGGATTGCGGCGGGGTGATCTGGGAGCAGGCCGACGGCGACCTCGCCCGCTTCCGCTGCCACGTCGGCCATTCCTTCTCCGCCGAGTCGATGCTGGAGCTGCAGTCGGACTCGGTGGAGACCGCGCTGTGGACCGCCCTGCGGGTTCTCGAGGAGCGCGCCGATCTCCTTCGGCGGCTCGCCGGGCGCCAGCACGGGCGCGGCAACGCGCTGTCGGCCGGCAACTTCGAGCGGCGCGCGGCGGAGGTCGCCGACCGCGCCGAGATCCTGCGCAGCGTGCTCGACCGGGGCGAGGCGGCCGCCGCCGATGCGGTGAAGCT
>Ga0207708_10000441_pt1 | contig 32343 bp, 25 predicted proteins | sample KBSK5101metaG_FD_184340 | JGI IMG/M metagenome (GOLD analysis project Ga0207708, IMG submission 184340) | Corn, switchgrass and miscanthus rhizosphere microbial communities from Kellogg Biological Station, Michigan, USA - KBS K5-10-1 metaG... | ecosystem: Host-associated > Plants > Roots >... | reverse complement strand
AACAGGCCCGGTGTCGCAGACCGTCTCCGACCCCGTCTCGCAGACCGTCTCCGACCCCGTCTCGCAGACGGTCTGCGACCCCGTCTCGCAGACGGTCTGCGACCCCGTCTCGCAGACGGTCTGCGACCCCGTCTGCGGCACCAGGCGCAGCGCCAGGCGCAGCGGTGGCAAAAATTGCACAAGCCAAAAAAAGCGAGCGTCGCAATCGTTCGAGCCATCGATCCTCCGATGGCCGACGATAGGACGCTCGCATCACCAACGCGGGACGATGCGGCGACCGCGCCGCAACGTTCTTGCGGGTGTCTACCAGATCACTTTCAGGCCGAGCTGCATCTGCCGCGGATCGTAGGTCGAGGTGATCGTGCCGAAGGCGGCGTTGGTGCGGACGCCGTTCGGCGCGGTGAAGTTCGCCCGATCGAGCAGGTTGAACGCCTCGATCCGCAGCTCGATGCGCGACGAATCGGTCAGCCGCACCTGCTTGGTGGCAGCGAAATCGAGCGTCCAGTAGCGCGGCCCGCGAACCGTGTTGCGCCCGGCGTTGCCGAACGGCTGGCTCGGATCGGTCGGGATCACGACGCAGTCGCGGTTGAACCAGTTGGTGATCGACTGCTGGCCGTCCGGCGCGTACGGATCACAGGTGACGTTCGGCCGGTAGTTGTTCGCGCCGCGGAAGTCCTGCGCGATCCCCGACACCTGGAACGCCGCCGCCGGCGCGTAGGTGAGCGTGACCGCCTCGCCCGGCACGAACGTGTTGATGCCGGCGAGCTGCCAGCCGCCGGCGAGGATGTCCATCGCCGCCGACATGTTGCTGCCCCAGCGCTTGCCGCGGCCGAACGGCAGCGACCAGACGAAGCTCGTGGTGTTGTTGTACGGCTGGTGGTAGGCGCCGGTCTGATACTCGGCCCCGAGGTTATTGATGTCCTGCGGGCCGGGGAAGTTGCCGTTGTTGTTCTCGAGCGACTGGGCGCCGTTGTCCTTGGCCTTCGACAGCGTCAGCGAATTCAGCAGCAGGATGTCGCTGCCCATCCGCCATTCGAACTTCGTCTGCAGCGCGTCGTAGCGCGTCAGGCCGCCGTTGAACACGTAGGTGATGTCGGAGAAGGTCGCGATCGGCCGCCGCGACTGCAGCGGGATGTTGCCGGCGGCGTTGTTCGGCGCCGCCTGATTCAGGTTGCCGATGAGCAGGAGGTTGTCGCCTTTGTTGCCGACATAGGCGACGTCGAGGAGCATCCGCGGGCCGAACTCGCGTTGCCCCGACACGAACCAGCTCTGCACCCGCCCGGCCTGGAAGTCGCGCGGGATGTAGCTGATGTTCGCGAGCAGCGGGTTGAAGCGCGCAGGATCCGCCAGCCCCACCGGATAGCCGCGTTCGGTCGGCAGGAAGCTCGGGTCGGCCGCGTTGGTCTGGTTGACTACGGCGTTGATCACTTGCGGCCCGTTGATCGGCAGGACGTCGGCGGCGCCGGTGCGGTTGATGTGCACGTAGCTGATGCCGTAGCCGCCGCGGACCACGGTCTGCGGCATCACCGACCAGGCGAAGCCGAGGCGCGGCGCGAAGTTGTTCTTGTCCGGATCGACCAGCGCGCGGTCGTAGATCGATCCGTCCTTCGCCAGCAGCATCGTCCGCGCCACTGGGTCATAGTTCGACAGGACGTTGTTCTCCTCCCAGTACGGCGTCGCGTACTCGTAGCGGACGCCGAGGTTCAGCGTCAGCGCGTCGTTGACGCGGATGTCGTCCTGCACGTAGGCAAAGTGCATGTCCTTGCGGAGGTTCGCCACCAGCACGTTGCTGAGCGCGTACTGCGAGCGCGCGCCGAACATGAAGTCGGCGAGCGTGTACTGCGCGTTGGTGGCGGTGATGCCGGCCGGGCGCGAGAAGTTGCCGGCGTAGGTATCGCGGCCGTAGAGCGGGTTGACGTCCTGTACCTCGACCGCGACGCGCTGGTACTCGTAGCCCGCCTTCAGCGACTGCGTGCCGAGGAGCCGCGTGTAATTCACCTTCGGGTTCCACACCGTCGGGTACTGCCACTGCGGGTTGGTCGCCTGGCGGCCGAGGTTCGAGTAGCCGGTGATCACCTGTGACGGGAGGCCGCCGGCAATGCGCGGATCGTTCGGCAGGCCGGGCAAGCCGTACTCGTCGGCCGCGCTGGTGCTGCCGAGCGCCGGCGGGTTCTTACCGCCCTGGACGGCCGACCAGCCGAACCGCACTTCGAGCAGCGACCGATCGCTTGGCGTGTAGGTGGTGCCGAGGGCGAGCTGTTTGTTGCGCGCGTAGATCGTCCCGTTGCCGTCGCCGCCCGACGGCAGCGGCAGCACCGGCTGATCGATCGTCTCGAGGTTCCGCCAGCCGTAGCGGCCGAACATGTTGAGCGACGCGGTCGGCTGAAGGTCGACCTTGCCCGCCGCCTTGTTGGAGTGGTTCGTCAGGTTCTGGATCACCGAATAGTTGTTGGCCACGCCAGCCACGTTCGGCTGCGGCAGCCCGGCGAGCACCTTGGCCGCGAACGCGGTCATCGGCAGGCGCGATCCGGCCGGGTAGAGCGTCCCGGTGCGCGGGTCGCGGACGTCGACCGTCAGGATGCCGGTCCGCTGCACCGCATCGGGAATCGTGTTGAACGCCGGCACGCCGCGCTCCTGGCGGAAACCCTCGTAGTCACCGAAGAAGAACGCCTTGTTCTTGACGATCGGTCCGCCCAGCACGCTGCCGAACTGGTTGCGCTGCATCGTCGGCTTCCCGGCCGCCGGCTTGAAGAAGCCGACCGCGTTCAGCGCGGTGTTGCGGTTGAACTCCCAGGCGCTGCCGTGCAGCTGGTTGCTGCCGCTCTTGTAGGCGACGTTCACCGTGGCGCCGGCCGACCGGCCGTATTCGGCGCTCTCGTTGTTGGTCACCACCTGGAACTCGCGGATCGCGTCGGGCGGCGGCTGCATCACCTGGTTCGAGAAGCCCTGGTTGCTGGTGCCGTAGGCGTTGTTGTCGACGCCGTCGATCAGGAAGTTGTTGAAGGTGCTGCGCAGCGCGTTGACGTTGAACGCGCCCTCGCGCGGCGTGCTGTTGGTGCTGCGGTTCAGCGCCGACTGGCGCACCCCGGTCGTCAGCAACGCCAGCGACGAGTACTCGCGCCCGTTCAGCGGCAGCTCCTGGATCTGTGCGGACGTGATCACCTGGCCGCGCTGGCTGCTGTCGGTCTGAATCAGCGGCGAGGCCGCGGTGACCACCACGCGTTCCGAGATCTGCCCGACCGGCATCTGCAGATCGACGCGAAGCCGCGCCGCCACCTGCACCTGGACGTTGTCCATCAGCGCGATCGCAAATCCCGGCTTCTCGGCGGTGACGAGGTAGTCGCCCGGCCGCACCGCGTTGAACTCATAGTTGCCGCCGGCGTTCGTCGTCCTGATCTGCGACACGCCGGTAGCGATGTTGGTGAGCGTGACCTTGGCGTCGGGCACGACCGCGCCGGAAGAGTCGTGGACCGTTCCGACCACCGCCGCCGTATCGAACTGCGCCGCAGCGGGCATGGCGCCGTAGCTGAGCAGGAAGAGCAGACCGAGCGAGAGCGATCGGACTACTGACGAGTACATCGAACACCTCCGGGTAACGGAACCGCACCTCAGGCACGCCGGTACGAGCACCGGCCGGCCCTGAACGTCTAGAATTCAAGGGTCTGAACGACGGCCAGGATGCTACAGGCCGAATATGACGCTCGAATGACGACCGGGAAGTTTACCTCTGTCACGCCTGAATCTGCACGGGACGACGCCGCGATGCCGCAGATTCGCGCCGGGCAGATCGTCGCCTTCTACTTGTTCGATGTGGCCGAAACCATCGATTTGCCGGCCATTTCGTCGCTGGTCGGGGGCCTGACGACCGCGGCGCGCCTGGCTCCGAAGCCGGCCACCCCCGCGTATGTGCAATACGACAAGCCGCCGGTCTCGTTCGACGGCGCCGTCATCGGCATCGGCGAGCTCGACGGGTTCCAGGTGCGGCTGCGCGCCTACGACTACGGCGTCGTGTCGGTCGCGCTGTCGCGGGCCTTCTCCGGCGACTGGCCGCAGCTCATGGCCGTCGGACAGGACCTGATCGAGAACGCCGAGCTCGAGCAGCGGGCGGAAGCCACCGCGCACACGATGGTGCAGCGGCTGAAGCCGGCGCTGGCCGGTCCGCGCAGCTCCTTCCTCAGCGAGGATTACCTCGTCTACGTCGTCAACGAACTGGAGCGGCGTCAGACCGCGTCAGAGGTGATCGCGCGCCACGGCGAGGCGATTGCCGCGATGCTCCGCGGCGAGCGCCAGCGGCTCAGCGAGCAGGAGCGGACCAAGATCCTGCGGCACAGGATCTCCTACCTGGACGACGACCTCGTCATCCCGACGTGGAACGCGGCGTTCGTCTACGACACGCCGGGCGGCGCGCAGGCGGCGCTCGAGATTCTCGAGTTCGCCAACTCGCAGCTGCTCGAATTCCGCTACTACGACGAGCTGCTCGACCGCGAGCTCGCCTCGATCTACGCGCTCCTGCAGCACCCGAAGTGGTACGACGAGTGGATTGGCTCGCGCTACCGCCGCGCCGCGCGCCAGGTGCACGCGCTCTTCATCGACGTCAACGAGCTGACCGATCGCACCGAGAACAGTCTCAAGTTCATCGGCGACATCTATGCGTCGCGGCTGTTCGCGCTCGGCAGCGACCGTCTCGGGCTCGAGCGGTGGAAGGCCAACGTGCAGGAGAAGCTCAAGACGCTGGACGACGTCTACCGCAACGCGGTGGAGCTGACGACGATTTCGCGCGGGCAGGTGATGGAGCTCGCGATCGTGCTGATCCTGGTGCTGGAACTCGTGCTTTTCTTCATGGGGGTGATGAAGTAACACGGAATTTACACGGATGTAACCGCGTCGAAGCGAGCGCTCCCTACTGTCGGGATATCGTGACCGAATGAGACGCACGAGGGTCGTGGCCCTTGCTGTCACGCTGGTCTGCATGGCCCGGGTCGCATCCGCACAAATCACTCCCGCTGCGGGGTTTACGCCGCCCGACGACACGCCGTCGATTCGCGTCGGCGTCGTCATTTACCCCGACTACACCTTCACGACCGATCCCGAGACGGTCGACGCCGACGGCAACGTCATCCACGCGAACAGCTTCAACGTCACCCGCAGCTACATCAACGTCACCGGCAACATCTCGCACCTCATCGCGTTCCGGGTGACGCCGGACGTGACGCGCGAGACCAATACCGCCAGCGTGTTGAACGGCAGCCTGGTCTTCCGCATCAAGTACGCGTACGCGCAGTTCAACCTCGACGACTGGATGACCCGCGGCTCGTACGCGCGCTTCGGCATCCAGCAGACGCCGTGGCTCGACTACGCCGAGGGCATCTACCGCTATCGCTTCCAGGGGACGATGTTCGTCGAGCGCGAGGGCTACTTCGCCTCGGCCGACGCCGGCGCCTCGTTCCACTACCAGCTGCCGTCGAACTACGGCGACGTGCACGTCGGCGTCTTCAACGGCGAGAACTACAACCGCGCCGAGGCCAACGACCAGAAGGCGCTGCAGATACGCGGCACGGTGCGCCCGTTCGCGCGCGGCATGCCGATCCTGCGCGGCCTTCGCGCCTCGCTCTTCTACGACGGCGACAACTACGTGCGGAATGCGTCGCGCAACCGCTTGATCGCCGGAGTGAACTTCGAGCATGCCTACGTCAACGCCGGCCTGGAGTACCTCGCGACGTCGGACCAGACGTCGGTGACGCGGCCCGAGGTCGACGGGAAGGGCTATTCGATCTGGGCGACGCCGAAGTCGCCGATGGGCCTGGAGGCGCTGCTGCGCTTCGATCATCTGCGGCCCAACGAGACGTTCGCGAATCAGACCCGCAACCGGACGATTCTCGGGGTGGCGTACTGGTTCCCGCATCAGGGCAACGTGTCGACGGCGATGCTGCTCGATTACGACGGGCAGACGTTCGACAACTTCGTGCCTGCACTTCCCAAACAGACAAGGGTGGCAATTCATGGCCTCATCAATTTCTAGATTCGTGGCCGGCGTGACCTGCGCGCTGGCGCTCGCGGCGGGCGTCGCGGCGCAAACGCAGATCAACGGGGCGGGGGCGACGTTCCCGTTCCCGATCTATTCGAAGTGGTTCGCCGAGTACAACAAGCTGCACGCTGACATCCGCATCAACTACCAGTCGGTCGGCTCGGGCGCCGGCATCCAGCAGCTGATCAAGCAGACGGTGTTCTTCGGCGCGACCGACGGGCCGATGACGCCCGAGCAGATGCAGAACGCGCCGGGCAAGGTGCTGCACTTCCCGACCGTGCTCGGGGCGGTGGTGCCGGTCTACAACATCCCCAACGTGAAGGACGAGCTCAAGTTCTCGGGCCCGATCCTCGCCGACATCTTCCTCGGCAAGATCACGAAGTGGAACGACGCCGCGATCACCAAGCTCAATCCCGGCATCAACCTGCCGGGCACCGACATCACCGTCGCGCACCGCGCCGACGGATCGGGCACCACCTATATCTGGGTGGACTTTCTCTCGAAGGTGTCGCCCGAGTGGAAGAGCAAGGTCGGCGTCAACACGTCGGTGAAATGGCCCACCGGGGTCGGCGGCCGCGGCAATGAGGGCGTGGCGAGCCTGGTGGCGCAGACACCGGGATCGATCGGCTATGTCGAGCTGATTTACGCGCTGCAAACGAAGATGAGCTACGGCACGGTGCAGAACATGGCGGGCGAGTTCGTCAAGGCGTCGGTCCAGTCGGTGACGGCCGCCGCCGGGGCGGCGGCGACGCAGATGCCGCCCGACTTCCGCGTCTCGATCACCAACGCGCCAGGGAAGGGCGTCTATCCGGTGTCGTCGTTCACCTGGCTGCTGCTCTACGAGAGCCCGAAGGACAAGGCACAGGCCAAGGTGATGGTCGACTTCCTGAAGTGGGCGCTCGGCGACGGCCAGAAGTTCGCGCCGGAGCTTGGCTACGCGCCGCTGCCCGAGGGCGTGATCAAGCTGGAGATGGCGGCGCTCGCGAAAATCAGGACTCAGTAGGGCGACGGGTCAGGGAATCGGTGATCCCGGCAGATGGCGCAAGCGTGGCGTAAAGACATCGGGTTCCGTGCGGGGACGGGTGTCTTCGCGCTGCTGCTGATTGGCATCGTCGGCGCCATCGGCGTCGAGCTGACGCTGCAGTCGATGAAGTCGATCAACCAGTTCGGCCTCGACTTCTGGCGCACCGAGATCTGGGATCCGGTGGCGGGGGAGTTCGGCGCCCTGCCGTTCATCTGGGGGACGCTCTACTCGTCGATCCTCGCGCTCCTCCTGGCAACGCCAATCGCGCTCGGCATCGCGGTGTTCATCTCCGAGCTGTGCCCGGCCGCGCTGCGCCAGCCGCTGGTGTTCCTCACCGAGCTGCTCGCCGCCATCCCGTCGATCGTCTACGGCCTGTGGGGCATCTTCGTGCTGGTGCCGGCGGTGCGCACGCTCGAGGCGTCGCTGCCGGGCGCCGTCCGCAGCCTGCCGATGTTCTCCGGACCGCCGCTCGGCCTCGGCATGCTGTCGGCGGCGCTGGTGCTCGCGATCATGGTGATCCCCTTCAGCTCGTCGGTGGCGCGTGAGGTGCTGAAGTCGGTGCCCTCGGCGCAGCGCGAGGCGGCCTACGCGCTGGGCGCGACCCGCTTCGAGGCGATCCGCGCCGCGCTGTTCTACGCGCGCACCGGGATTATCGGCGCGGTGATGCTGGGCTTCGGCCGCGCGCTCGGCGAGACGATGGCGGTGACGATGGTGATCGGGAACAACCCGCAGGTGTCGGTGTCGTTGTTCGCGCCGCAGTACACGATGGCGGCCGTGATCGCGAACGAGTTCACCGAGGCGGCCGACGAGCTCTACCTGGCGGCACTGGTGGAGATCGGGCTGGTGCTCTTCATCATCACGCTCGTGGTCAACACGATGTCACGGCTGCTGATCTGGAGCATGGCGCGCAGCGGCGCGAAAGCGCCGGCGGCCGAACCGGCGGCGGCTGCGGTGCCGGGGACGGCATGACCGACACGCTGCGGAAGCTCCTGTCGTCGGCGTTCGTCGGCTTCTGCGCGCTCTCGGTGTTGATTGCGCTGGTACCGCTCGCCTTCATCCTGTTCTTCGTCGTCACCCAGGGGATCCGCGCCATCAACTTCGATTTCTTCACCCACCTGCCGCGACCGGTCGGCGAGACGGGCGGCGGGATGGCGAACGCGATTGTCGGCACGCTGATCGTCACCGGCCTGGCCTCGCTGATGGCGGTGCCGATCGGCATCGTCAGCGGCATCTACATGTCGGAGTATGCGGGGACGCGCTTCGCGGCGGCGGCGCGCTTCGCCGCCGACACGCTGAACGGGGTGCCCTCGATCGTGGTCGGCGTCTTCGCCTACGGCGTGGCGGTGCTGCCGTTCAAGCAGTTCAGCGCGATGGCCGGCGGCTTCGCGCTCGGCGTGATGATGATCCCGATCATCGCGCGCACCACCGAGGAACTGCTGCTGCTGGTGCCGGGATCGATGCGCGAAGGGGCGCTGGCGCTGGGCGCGACGCGCGCGCGCGCCGTCTTCACCGTGGTGCTGCCGGCGGCGCTGCCCGGGATCGTCACCGGCGTGGTGCTGGCGCTGGCGCGCATCGCCGGCGAGACCGCGCCGCTGCTGTTCACCTCGTTCAACAATCGCTTCTTCACCACCAGCCTGACGCAGCCGATTTCGACCCTCACGGTCCAGGTGTTCACCTACGCGACCGGGCCTTACGAGGACTGGCACCGGCAGGCATGGGCCGGCGCGCTGGTGCTGGTGACGATCGTGCTGCTGTGCTCGCTGCTGGCGCGCTTCGCGACGCGGCGGCTGGAGCGGATGCACGCGCGCAGCTGAGACGACGATTAACGCAGAACACGCAGAACCCGCGGCCCGCCGGGTGCTGCGGCTGGTTGGCTGCTCTCCCGGCAGCGTTCACCGTCACGCTGCGATCGAGCGGAGGGGAACGCAAAGCCCGCTAAGCCCGCAAAGCTGGCGCACTCGATGGCGACAGCTCGAGGCGACCGGCCGCCGGTCGCCAAGCTCACAGCGGAAGCGCACTCGTTCTTCTGCGAACTCTGCGAGTTCTGCGTTTTCCGTCGTGGTCGTGATCGCAGCGTGACAGCGGCTTGGCGGGCTTCGCGGGCTTTGCGTTCTTACCGCCGCGGGAATTGATCCGGATGGTTCGTGAATAGCGCGTCGATGCCCAGCGTGTAAAGGAAATGGGCCATCTCGTCGCGGACCGAGGGGTATTGGGTCTTCTCGTCCGCGCGGAAGGTCCACGACGTCACGGTGAGGCCGGCGTCGTGCGCCGCCTTCACCATCTCGGGGTGCCGCGCGATCACGTATTTCTCGGGCGCGATGCCGCTCGCGAATTTGGCCAGCTCGCGGATCCGCGCCTCGGTCACGTCTTCGTCGCGCGAGGTGAGGAAGACGCGCGGGATCGTCGGCAGCTCCTTCGCGACCCGCCGTACCGTCTCCTCGTCGAACGACTGGATGATCACCGGCATCTGCCGCAGCGACTCGGGCTTGTCGAGGCCGTTCTTCTTGACGATGTCGACGAACAGCTTCGTCTGATCGATGCCGCGCGAGCGGTAGAGCGGCGGCGATTTCAATTCCGGATAGATGCCGGCGCCGCTGCCGCGCACCAGTTCGATCATTTCCTGGAAGGTCGGGATCTTGGTGCCGGCGAACTCGGGCTTGAACCACTTGCCGGCGTCGAGACGCTTGAGCTCGGCGACCGTGAAATCGTTGGCGAGCCAGTGTGTGCCCGGCTGGCGGCTCGGCGCATCGGGCGACGCGCGGTCGGGGAAGACCTCGGCGACGTTGGTCGTGCGCTCCAGCGTGTCGTCGTGCAGGCAGACGAGGACGTTGTCCTTCGACACCGCGAGATCCGGCTCGACGAAGTCGACCTTCTGCTGCATCGCCAGCTTGTAGGACGGCGCGGTGTGCTCGGGCGCGTAGCCGGATGCGCCGCGGTGGCCGATGAGTTGCTTGCCCGCGCGTGCGGGCTGCGGCTGCGCCGCGATCGCGGCGCCGAAGACGACGGCCGCCGTCGCGGCGGCGAGCGAGCGTATGATGTTCGTCACGGTGAGCGAATTATACCGCCGCAACCGCTACGACGAGCCGCGCACGAGCCGGGCGGCGATCGGCGGGCTGGTGCTCGGCCTCATCGCCGTCGCCGCGCTCGCCTCGACCGCGCCGCTCTACCGCACCCGCGCCGCCGGGCTGGCGACAACCTTTCTCGTCATGCGATGGTCGTTCTACGCCGCAATCGCCGCGGCGCTGCTCGCGATCATCGCGATGCTCATCGCGTGGCGCCGCGGCAGCGGCAAGGCGCTGCCGATCGTCACGCTGCTCCTCGTCGCCGCGGCGTTTGCCGCGCCGCTCGCCAAGGTGCGACAGGCCGCGCGCGTGCCGCGCATCCACGACATCACCACCGACACGGCGCGGCCGCCGCAGTTTGTCGCGGTGGCGCCGCTCCGCGCCGGCGCCGCCAACCAGATCGCCTACGGCGGGCCCGAGATCGCGGCGCAGCAGCAAAAGGCCTACCCGCGCGTCCAGCCGCTGACCGTGCCGTTGCCGCCGGCGCAGGCGTTCGACCGCGCGCTCGCCACCGCCCGCTCGTTCGGCTGGGACATCGTCGCCTCCGATCCGCCGGCGGGGCGAATCGAAGCGACCGACACGACCTTCTGGTTCGGGTTCAAGGACGATGTGGTGGTCCGGATTGAAGCGGCGCCGGGCGGCAGCCGCGTCGACGTGCGATCGCTGTCGCGCGTCGGCCTGAGCGACGTCGGCACGAACGCCGCGCGCATCGAGAAGTACCTCGCTGCGCTCGCAGACGGTTCGAAATGATTGGGTCGTGTGGGTTGCGTGGGGTAATCGGCTCCAACGCGCGAAGCGCGACCTAACCCAACCAACCCACCCGACTCAACGCGCGAAGCGCGACCTGACGCGGCGCGCGCATCATCGCAGCGCGCGTCGTTACCGGACGGCGAACCAGTTGAAGTTGCCCACCGATCCGCTGGCGCCGTTGGTGTCCATCACCACGCGCACCACCTGCTGGCCGGCCGCGAGCGCGACGCCGGTCTTGGTCAGCGTCCTCCACACCTGCCACCCGCCGGTGTCGGGCACGGCAATCGGCCCGGTCTTGTCGACGCCGTTGACTTCGATGTGGAACGTGCCGCCGGCGCCCTTGGCGGCGACGCGCACGTCGATCGCGTAGGTGCCCGCCGCGTTCACCTTGACCGTGTACTTGAGCCACTCGCGCGCCGTCGTCCAGCCGATGTTGTAGCCGCCGCCGGTGTCGGTGGTCGCCTGGATGTCGACGGCATTGTTGCGATACACGGCGCCAGCGTTGGTCGCGGTGGTGTCGTAGTAGGCGACGTCCATGCCGCCGGCGTCGTAGTTCTCGAACTCCACGCGGCCGGGCAGGGCCGGCGCGGTGCCGCTATAGGGCGTCGAGCTGCCGGTCGGCGGCGCGGGGTCCGAGGGCGGATCCGACGGCGTCGCCGTGCCGTTGAGCGCCGCGTTGAGCTCTGCGTAGTCCACGCCAAGGTCCTTGCCGTCTGTGGCGAGGTTGTTCGACAGGCTGTTCGACAGCAGGCGGTAGTCGGCGGTGGCGACGCTGGTGAAGTCGGCGAGCCACTGCGCGATCGTCGGAAAGTCGTTGCCGACGGGGTAGAGCTTGGCCGAGGCGCCGGCAAAGGTGTTTCGCTGGATGATGGCCGCCGGGGTGTAGTAGTTGAACGCGACGGTACCCTGGCCGATCTTGTCGCCGTAGACCGCGTAGCTCTGCTGACGCAGCAGGTTGTTCGTCAGCTCGAAACCGGTGACCTGCACGCCGGTCGGCGTCTTGCCGCCGTAGAAGAACACCGTGCTGCTGCCGTTGTTGTCCACCGTGTTGTGGTCGAACGTGACGTTCTTGGGACCGGCGCCGACGATCGCGAGCCGGCCGTGCGCCGGGTGATTCGGCGTCGACCACGCCGTGCTGACGTCGTAGATCAGGTTGTTGCGGATCATGATGTCCTGCGTCTGCTGGCTCGGCGCCAGGTCGTCGTAGCCGAGGACATTGAACGCCGCCGCGACGTGCCGGATGATGTTGTTCTGGATGGTGATGTTCTTGACGATCACCCACGGCGCGGTGTTGCTCTGGTTCCGCGGCGTGAACAGGATCGCGTAGCCCTGCTGGCCGGCCGACCAGTTGTACTCGATGATGTTGCCCTCGACCACCACGTCCTTGGCGTTCTTGAACTCGACCAGGTTCTTCACCGTCCACGACTGAGACATCCACGCCGTCGGCTTGGTGATCAGGTTGCGGCGGATCTTGATCCCGGTCGGCACCAGCTGCGGGATCACCGGATCGGTACCGCCGAACATGATGTTCTCGCCTGCACCCTCGAGATGGTTGTTCTCGATCAGGTACGGCCCGGGGCCGTTCCAACCCATGATCGCCTGCGTGTCCTGGTTGACGCCTTTGAAGTCGGAGAAGTGCGAGTTGATGATCGTCGTGTCGCCGCTGTTCAGCGCGACGCCGCGGCGCTGACCGAACGATGCGTTGCCGTGCAGATAGCAGCGGTCGATCACGAGATGGTGGGGGACCGTGGCGAGCGTCGTCTGGCTGCTGCCGGCGGCGCCGAACTCCACGAGGTTGGCGCTGGAGGTGGCGCTGGTCGGCAGGAACTCGAGAAACATCAGCGTCCAGTAGGCCGCGCCCTGTTCGGCCCGCATCCCCGGCCCGGCGGTCGTCGAGCGAATCTTGGCCAGCAGCGGGCTCGCGGCCGGCGTGATGCGAACGCCCGCCGCGGGCAGGCCCGTGGAGCCGGCGGTGCGAATCGTGATCCGTGCGGTCGCTGACATGCCGGCCTTCGGCCGCAGCTTGATTGGCCCGTCGAAGGTCGCCCCCGGTTGCACCTCGATGACGTCGCCCGGCTTCGCCGCGTCGATCGCCGCCTGCAGGCTGCCGCCCGCGGGGACGGAAATCGTGGCCGCGGCGCCCGCGCGCGGCAGGAAAAGAGCAAGGGCCAGGCACAGCCCGACCGGAAGATTGCGCTTCAAAAGGACTCTCCCTGTTGTGTAGTGGAACCGTCCGCTTGAAGCGGCAAGAGCACGGCCAGCCGCGTTTCAAACGAAAACACGCCAGTTCTGGCGTATTGCGTCCCCGGAAGTCCGTGCGCGACGCACGAGGGGACTCGGCCGTTCTGCAGAAATTACACGCCGACGCGAATTTGCACAGGATTTGAGCGCGGCTGAAAATACGGCCCAGTTGCGATCGTGAACACGGCCGAGCTCGAAAGCGCTCGGCTATATTCGAATCGGTCGCCGGGCTGTCTGCATCCAGTGCACGGCAAAGGGTCGCGCGAGCTCAGACCTTCAGCCGCCGCTCGAACCAGGCGACATCCCAGTACCGGTCGAACTTGCGCCCGACCGCGTGGAACACGCCGACCTGCTCGAACCCGAAGCGCTGGTGGAGCGCGATCGACGCCGGGTTGGGCAGGCTCACTCCCGCCACCGCCGTCGCGATGTCCTCGCCGCGCAGCGCGTCGAAGAGCGCCGAGTAGAGCGTCGTCCCGCACCCGCGGCCGACGGCCTCCGGGTGGCAATAGACGCTCGATTCGACTGTCGTCTCGTACGCGGGTTTGGGCCGCCAGCGGCTCGTGCTGGCGTAACCGACCAACCGGCCGCTGTCATCGATCGCCACCAGCAGGCGATGGCGTCCCGACGCCTGGTGATCGTCGAACCACCCGCGCCGCTCTCCGGCCGTGAACGGATGCGTGTCGAACGTGATGGCTGTATGGAGGACGTAGTGGTTGTAGATGTCGGTGAGGGCCTGCAGGTCGTCGAGCGTCGCGGGGCGGATGGTGTGGGGCAGCGGCGGGAACTGTAACACGGAACAAACAAAGGGCCCGCTGCCGCCCCCAGCCCTAGACCCTGGTTCCGGGCGCAATCACCCCGTCTTTTGGAACGATGATGACCCCGTCGCGGATGAAGTAGCCGTCGCCATCGGCATGCTCCACGCCAGCCGAGTTGACCAGCTGCGCACCGTCGCCGATGCGCGCGTTCTTGTCCACGATCACCTTGTCGAGGACGACGTCGCGGCCGATGCCGAGCCGCGGGGTCCCGCCGCGCGCGGGCGCGCCCTGGTCGGCCTCGTAGAAGTCGGCGCCGAGGAGCACCGACCGCCGGATGGTCGCGCCGGCCTGGATGTTGGCGCGAATGCCGACCACCGACTGCTCGACCGTGGCGCGATCGACGTAGCACCCCTCGGCGATGATCGCGTCGCGCGCGGTGCAGTCGCTGAGGCGCGCGCCGGGCAGGAAGCGCGCGTGCGTGTAAATCGGCGAGCGCGGATCGTAGAACTTGAAGGGCGATTTCGGCTGGGTGAGCATGATGTTGGCGTCGTAGAACGACGCCACCGTGCCGACATCCGCCCAGAACCCGCGGAACAGAAACGCGTTCACCTTGTAGCGTCCGAGCGCCGCCGGGATGATCTGGCGGCCGAAGTCGGTCGCGTTCTCCTGTTCGATCGCCTCGAGCAGCACATCCCGTGAAAACACGTAGACGCCCATCGAGGCGATGAACGGCTTGTCGGCGGAATGCGCGCCGGCGCCCGCGCCCGGCGGGATGCTCTGCCCGATCTCGGCCAGCCGCTCCCGCTTCGGCTTCTCCTCGAACGCCGCAATCTGGCCGGCGCGATCGAAGCGAAAGATTCCCATCGCCGACGCATCCTCGATCGTCACCGGCTGCGTCGCGATGGTGATGTCGGCGCGGCGATCGCAATGCGCGTCGACCAGCTCGGTGTAGTCCATCCGGTAGAGGTGATCGCCGGCGAGAATCAGGTAGTAGTCCGCGTCGAAGCCGACGAAGTGACGCGCCGCCTGCCGCACCGCATCGGCGGTGCCTTGATACCAGCCGGGGTTGTCGGGCGTCTGCTCGGCGGCCAGGATATCGACGAACCCGTGGCTGAACGGATCCATCCGGTACGCCTGAGCGATATGCCGGTTGAGCGACGCGGAATTGAACTGCGTCAGCACGAAGATACGCCGGATGTCGGCGTGCAGACAGTTGCTGAGCGGGATGTCGATCAGCCGGTAGCTGCCGCCGATCGGCACCGCCGGCTTCGCCCGGTGGTGCGTCAGCGGAAAGAGGCGGCTGCCCTGGCCGCCGCCAAGAATGATCGCGAGGACTTCGTTGTTCATCGGCATGTGAGGACGCTCGTCGGCGACACGCGATCTGCAACCGGCCTGCCGCGCGGTGGCCGTGCCGCGTCACGGCACTGTAACAACCGTGTAAACGGATCTGCTACAATCCACGGGATTTTGGCGTTCCTGCCGAAGCGACAGGGGGACGACGCGTGGGATTTCGGTGGATTCCCAAGGAAGAAAAGTTCTACGGCGATTTCCTGGCCCTGGCCGATGAGTTGAAAAAGGGCGCCCGCCTGCTCGAAGAGATGCTGGCGCCGGAGCGTCCCACCTGGGATAAAGCGGACGAGATCAAGGAAGTCGAGCACAAATGCGATTTCCTGACCCACGAAATCATCCAGCGCCTCAACCGGACCTTCGTCACGCCGATTGACCGCGAAGACATCCACGCCCTCGCGCGCTCGCTCGACGACGTGATGGATGCGATCGACGCCTCGGCCTCGCTCGTCCGCCTCTATCGCCTCGAGAGCGTCCGCTTCGGCGCGCGCGAGCTCGCCAAGATCGTCACCGCCTGCACGCACGAAGTGCACCTCGCGCTCGGCGGCCTCGAGAAGATCAAGGGCGTCGGCAGCCACTCAATCGAGATCAACCGGCTCGAAAACGAGGCAGATCGGTTGCATCAGCTCGCTGTCAGCCGCCTGTTCGACGACGAGCGCGATCCCCTCGTCGTCATGAAATGGAAAGAGACGCTCGACTTCCTCGAGGACGCCACCGACCGCTGTGAAGACGTGGCGAACGTGCTCGAGGGCGTGATGGTCAAGAACGGTTAGCAATGCTGCTGACCGTCGCCGCGTTGATTTTCGTCGCGCTGCTCTTCGACTACATCAACGGGTTTCACGACGCCGCCAACTCGATTGCCACCGTCGTCTCGACCCGCGTCCTCTCGCCGGGCCGGGCGGTCATCTGGGCGGCGTTCTTCAACTTCATCGCCGCCTTCACCTTCGGGACGGCGGTGGCGAAAACCGTCGGCGCCGGGATGGTCGATATCGAGGTCGTCACCTTCGCCGTGATCTTCGGCGGCCTGTCCGGCGCGATCATCTGGGACCTCATCACCTGGTACTACGGCCTCCCGACCAGCTCGTCGCATGCGCTGATCGGCGGCTACGCCGGCGCCGCGGTCGCCAAGGCCGGCTTTGCCGCGATCGTGTCCGGCGGCTGGACCAAGACCATCATCTTCATCTTCCTCTCGCCGCTCATCGGCGTGCTCCTCGGCTGGGCGATCATGTCGTCCATCTTCTGGATTTTCCGCTGGATGCCGCCGTCGCGCGTCGATCGCTGGTTCCGCAAGCTGCAGCTGGTCTCGGCGGCGGCGTTCAGCCTCAACCACGGCGCCAACGATGCGCAGAAAACGATGGGGATCATCGCCGGCGTGCTGTATGCCGCGAAATACATCGACACCTTCTATATTCCCTTCTGGGTGGTGCTCGCGGCGCACGCGGCGATCGGTCTCGGCACGCTCGCCGGCGGCTGGCGCATCATCCACACGATGGGCTCGAAGATCACCAAGCTGCAGCCGGTCGGCGGCTTCGCGGCCGAGACCAGCGCGGCGATCTCGATTCTGATCGCCACGCAGACCGGCGTGCCGGTCAGCACCACGCATGCGATCACCGGCGCGATTGTCGGCGTCGGCGCGACGCGCCGCCTCTCGGCCGTGCGCTGGGGCGTCGCCGGCCAGATCGTGTGGGCGTGGATCCTCACCATCCCGGCGGCGTTTCTCATCGCTGCCGGCGTCTACGCGCTTCTGCGCCTCGGGGGCGTTCACTGAGTCGGCCTACGGTCGAGGTAGGCTTTTCAGCGCGCACCGGAATCTCCTCTCCGTCTCTCACGATGCGTATACTGATGGGGTGAAATCCGCAGCCGCCATCAAGGAATCGCCGCTTGCTCAGCCCGTGGATTGGTCGTCGATCGGGCCGAAAGGGCATGCCGTGCAGTTCTATCCCACCGACGGCCATCTGCTCGATCTGCTCGCGCGCTTCATCGGCACGGCGCTGGTCACCGGCGATGTGGGGATCGTGATTGCCACCCGCGAACATCGTGACGGGCTCGCGCGCCGCCTGAAATCGCGCGGCTTCGACGTCGCGGTCGCGCGCCGGCAGGGCCGCTATCTCGCGCTGGATGCGAAGGAGACGCTCGCGAGCTTCATGCGCGACGGCAAACCGGACGCGGCGTTGTTCAAGGACGTCGTCGGCGGGACGATCGCGAAACTGGCGGCGCGCGGCGAGCGGCGCCGCATCGCCGCTTTCGGGGAAATGGTGGCGCTGCTGTGGGCGGCGGGCCGGCCGGAAGCGGCGATCGAGCTCGAGCAGCTGTGGAACGAGCTGGCGACGCGCTACGACTTCGCCCTCTGCTGCGCCTACCCGATGAAGAGCTTCGGCAACAGCCACGCCGCGTCGTTCATGAAGATCTGCGCCCAGCACTCCCACGTCTTCACCGTCGCGCCGTCGCACGGCCTGCCGCGCCAGGTCGGCTGAGAACACGACAACGAGCGCTAATACGGCTGGTGCAGCTTGATCGGATCGCCGTGCCGCCGCACGCGCAGGTTGATCATCTCGACGAACACCGAGAAGCCCATCGCGAAGTAGATGTAGCCCTTCGGCACGTGCATGCCGAGGCCGTCGCCGACCAGCGACACGCCGATCAGCAGCAGGAACGACAGCGCCAGCACCTTCAGCGTCGGATGGCGGTTGACGAAGGCGCTGATCGGCTCGGCGGCGAACATCATGATCGCCACCGACAGCACCACCGCCGCCACCATCACCGACACGTCATCCGCCATGCCGACGGCGGTAATCACCGAATCGAGCGAGAACACGATGTCGAGCATCATGATCTGCGCGATCACGGCGCCGAACGACGGCGCCACGCGGCCGCCGGCGTGCGCCTCCTCGCCCTCGAGCCGCTCGTGAATCTCCAGCGTCGCCTTGCCGAGGAGGAAGAGCCCGCCGCCAATCAGGATCAGGTCGCGGCCTGAAATCGCCTGCCCAAGGACCGTGAAGAGCGGCGCCGTCAGGCGCACGATCCAGGCAATCGACATCAGCAGGGCGATGCGCATCACCATCGCCGCCACCAGGCCGGTGCGGCGCGCCTTCAGTTGCTGCGACGCCGGCAGCTTGCCCGACAGGATCGAGATGAAGATGACGTTGTCGACGCCGAGGATGATTTCGAGGAAGGTGAGGGTGACCAGCGCGAGCAGGCCGTCGGTTGTGAGGAATGCATCCACGACCTCACGTTACCACGCCGCTTTACGATTTTCTTACTGCAGCCTGGCGACCGCTGTCTGCACTTGCGGAACGCCGTCGGTTCCGGTCCACGCAAACAGCAGCTCGTTGCCGCGCCGCGCCATTCGCGGGTAGCCGCTGTTGCGGTTGGCGCCGATCTCGGTGACCGTCACCGCGGCGGAACGCGTCCCGTTCGGCTCGATCCGCCGGAATCGGAACGATGCGCGCCCCTCGGCGAGCTCCATCCACGAAACGACCGCCGAACCATCGAGCAGCAGCTCCACGTCGACTCGGCCGAGCGACGCGACGTCGTCGACCCGGATCGGCGCGCCGAAGTGCGCGCCGCCGTCGGTCGAGAAGGCGAGCCGCGCCTGCCCCTCGTCGTTCGGCGCGGTGAACCACGCGATGGCAACCTGCCGCCCGGCGGCGCTGAGCGCCGGCCCGTTCACCGGGCAGCCGTTGATCTGCCACTTGTCGTCGTGAACGGCGGCCGGTGGCGTCCACTTGCCGCCGACCAGCCGGGTGACCGCGATGTTGCGCGTCTCGTCGTCGCTGCGATCGCGGTAGGCGACGACGACGCCGTCGGACGTACTCGCGGCCGCCGTCGGGCAGCACTCGCAGACGCGCAGGTCGATGGCGTCCTCCGAAAGCTGCTTCCACTCGCGATCGAACACGGCGCCGCGCAGCGACATGTCACCGGTGGCGTCCTCGTCTGCCGCCGCCGGCGCCTTCATCGAGCGGCCATCGAGCCAGACCAGCCCCAGTCCGGCGCCGCGCACGTCGAACAGCGACGCGAAGCCGTGCTCGTTCTGCGTGCCGTCGTGGTGTGGTGAAAACGGCGCCGACCAGGTCCGGCCGTCGTCGGTTGATCGCGACAGCTTCACGTCGTAGGCGTAGCTGGCCGAACCGCTCTCCTGCAGCCAGTGCGCCACCAGTGTGCGATCGGCCATCCGGACGACGGAGGGCACGTCGGCAAAATTCACGAAGAAGTCGCGCCTCGACACGATCGCCTGCGGCTCCGACCAGCCGGTTGCCGTTCGCTGCGACAACTTGAAGCTCGTCATCGATCCGGCGTTCTCGAGCCAGCTGAGGACGGCGCCGTGCTCGGAGGCGGTGAGCTGCGGTTGACCGCTCGCCACCGGTGCCGGCGACTCGAGGCGCTCCACCTGCGGCGGCCAATGGATTGGCGGCGGCGGTGGTTCGGCAGGCTTGGAGCAGGCAGGGGCGCAGCAGGCGACGATGGCCGCCGCGACGAGAGAGCGGGTCCTCTTCATGGCAGGGTAATCATAAAGCGAGCGCCGCCTGCCGGCCGATTTTCAACCCGAACGCTGCCGCCGTGCAGCTCGACGAGGTGTTTGACGATCGCGAGGCCGAGGCCGGTGCCGCCCGGATCGCGCGCGCGCGACTTATCGACGCGATAGAAGCGCTCGAAGACGCGCGTCAGGTCTTCTTCGGGGATGCCCGGCCCTTCATCGGACACGGTGATGAGGGTGCCGCCGGAATCAGGGGTCACCTCGATGCCGATCCGCGACCGCTCGGGTGAGTAGGTGATGGCGTTCGCGACCAGGTTGCGCAGCGCGTCGTGAAGCTTGGCGGGGTCGGCGCGCACCGTGTCGGCGCCCGGCGCGATCAGCACGTCCACCCGCTGGCCGCGTTCTTCCGCCGCCTGCGCCACGTCGGCGATCACCGTGTCGGTGAGGTTGCGGGTGTCGCACGGGATCACCTCGAGTGTTTCCTGGCCGGCGTCGAGCCGCGCCAGCCGCAGCAGATCCTTGACCAGCCGCTCCATCCGCTGGGTGTGGCGGCCGATGATCTCGAGAAACCGCCCGCGCTCTTCGGGACGCGCGTCGTCCTCCGCGAGCGCTTCGACGTAGCCACGAATCGCGGTCAGCGGCGTGCGCAGCTCGTGCGAGACGTTGGCGACGAAGTCGCGGCGGATCTGGTCGACGCGACGCAGCTCGGTGATGTCGTGCAGCACGAGCACGACGCCGTGGGCGGCCGTGCCCGCCGCCGGCGCGGCGGTGGCCATGATGGTTCGCGACGGATCCCGCGGCGGCGACAGCTGGACCGGCTTCGCCTCGCGGCCGAAGAGGACCGATGCCACCAGCTCCGCGATCGCCGGCATGCGGATGGATTCGACGTAGGGCCGGCCGATCGCATAGGAGTCGAGCCGCAGCATCTGACGCGCGGCCTGGTTCACCAGCTGCAGCCGCCCTTGCGGATCGACGACGATCACCCCCTCGACCATCCCGGCGAGCAGCGCCTCCATCCGCGCGCGATCGCGTGCCTGCTCGGCGAGCTTGCGGCCGACCTCCTGCACCGAATCGTCGAGCGCGCGCGCCACCACGCCCAGCTCGTCGTCTCCGAAGCCGAGGCGCGGCGGCGTCAGGTCGCCCTTCTGGTAGCGCTCGGCGAGCTGCGCGATCAGCCGGACCCGCCGGCCGATTCGTGCCGAGAAGATCCACGCAATCATCGCGGCGCCGACCAGCGCCAGGCTGAGCGCCGCCAGCGTGGCGGTGAGGATCGGCCGCAGCTGCTCGCGCACATCGGTGAGGGGCAGCGCCATCCGCACGAACGCGATCGCCGGATGCTCGACGGGCACGGCGATGTAGAGCATGTCGATGCGCAGCGTCGCGCTGTAGCGCTGGGCCCGGCCGATGCCTTTTTCGCGCGCGTCGATCACCTCGGGCCGCAGCGCGTGATTCTCCATCCCCGCGAGCGCGTCGAGCGGCTCCGACGAGTCGCCGACGACGCGGCCGTCGGCGGCGATGAAGGTGACGCGCGCGCCGACGAGGTGTCCGAGGCGATCGGCTTCTTCGTCGAGCTCGCGGATCTCGGGCGCGGCGGCAGGCCGGGCGCGCGCGATCAGTTCCGCCGCCAGGCGCACCTCGTCGCGCAGCGTGGTCTCGATGCGCGCGTCGGCGCGGCGGCGCATCGTCGTCTCGAACAGGACGCCGGCGACGAGGAGCGCAATCACCGCCGCCGACAATGCGGACAGGAAGAACCGCGCCTGGAAACCTGGGCGGTACGGCACCGCGCTCATCGCCTCACGGATGCGGATCGACCAGCTTGTAGCCGAACTGCTTGACCGTCACCAGCCCTTCGGCCAGCGCCGGCAGTTTCTCGCGCAGGCGCCTTACGTGGACGTCGACGGTGCGGGTGCCGCCGGTGTAGCGATAGCCCCAGACGTCGGTGAGGAGCACGTCGCGCGACAGCACACGCCCGCGGTGGCGCATCAGGTATTCGAGCAGCAGGAATTCCTTGGCGGTGAGCGTGACATCCTTGCCGCCCGACGACACGACGTGGCGATCGCTGTCGAGCGCAATCGGACCGTAGGCCATCGGGCGCGAGCCAGCCGCGGTCGATCCGCCTGCGCGTTGCGCGCGCCGCAGCAGCGCTCGGACCCGCGCCACCAGCTCGTTGGGGCTGAACGGCTTGGCGAGGTAGTCGTCGGCGCCGAGCTCGAGGCCGACGATCCGCTCCGATTCCTCGGCCCGCGCGGTCAGCATGATGATCGGGATGGCGGCGGTGGCGTCCTGGCTGCGCACCAGGCGACAGACTTCGAGGCCGTCCATGTGCGGCAGCATCAAATCAAGAACGAGGAGCTCCGGCGGCCGTGCAGCGATCGCCTGCATCGCCTCACGTCCAGTCGCCGCGCGTTCGGTGGCAAAGCCCGCTTTGTCCAGATAGCGGGCGACGAGTTCGGCAATGTCCGGATCGTCCTCGACGATCAGGATGCGCGTCGGCATCGCGTGCCCATTCTACCGGCGAAGACTGCGGCTGACCTGAAACGAGGTCAGCTGGTCCGCGCGCGGGCCGCGTAAACCATTGAAAAATCTAGGTAATTACGAAATCCATATTGGCATCCCGCTCGCTCTGATACCCGGCAGCGGAGGTCAGACATGAGAGCGTTCCTGGCAACGGTACTGAGTGTCATCGCGGTTGGCGTGATGGTGATCGCTTACGGGCTGATGAGCCCCCGGATGGCGGCGGCCGGCAGTTATCAGATGCAGGCGGCGCGTCCGATGCTCGCCAGCGATCGCGTCGGGATGGTCGATGAAGGGCTCGCGCCGGCGGCGCAGTACTTCAACTACCCGGCCCCGGCGCCGGCATACACGACGGCACGTCCGGCAGCGGCGTATCCGGTGAGCCAGGTGCGTCCGGTTCCGGCGGTGTATGAGACCGTGCCCGCGCCCGCGCCGGAGCGAGTGGTGTATCGCGAGCGCGCGGCGACGCGCACCGTGGCGAGCGCCGAGCCGCGGCGCGACTGGAAGAAGAGCGCGATGGTGATTGGCGGCACGACGGCGGCGGGCGCTGGCGTCGGCGCGATCTTCGGCGGCAAGAAGGGCGCGCTCATCGGCGCGGCGATCGGCGGCGGCGCCGGCACGATCTACGAAGTGCGCAAGCGCTAGTAGGGGCTCGCGACTGGGGGCTGGGGGCTGGCTGTCACTCGGCGTATGTCCGAGGACGCCAGCACCAGCTTCCCAAGCCCCCCGGCCAGCCCCTGGTTCCAAGCCCCCAGCCCCTGGTCGCCGCCCCTAGCCCCCAGCCACCAGCCCCGGCTACTATCACCACATGCGCTTCGCACTTATCGCCGCCATCCTCTCGCAGCTGATTTCGCCCGCGCCCAAAGCCGGGCACGCCGCGGTCGCTGCGGTCCCCGACCCGGCAGGCAAGCCGGGCGAAAAGGTGTCGCTCGTCCTCGACGTGCAGCCGAAGCCGAACATTCACGTCTACGCGCCAGGTTCCGGCGAGTTCTACATCCCGATCACGCTCAAGCTGAACGCCGCGCCCCAGGTGAAGGCCGGGAAGCTCGTCTACCCGAAGTCGGAAACGATGATCTTTGCCGACGAGAAAGTGGCGGTGTTCGCGAAGCCGTTTCAGCTGATGCAGGAAGTCACGCTCGACAAGGCGCTGAAGGCGGGTGCGACGGTCGCCGTGTCGGGAACGGTGAACTACCAGGCGTGCGACGACAAGGTGTGCTTCCCGCCGGAGTCGGCGCCGGTCAGTTGGACGGTGACGGTGAAATAACTAAAAGCCCAGAATCCTCGATCCGTAGAAAATCCCCAGCACCGTCGACGCACACCCGACAACGAGCGACACGGCACGCGCGATGCCGGCGTGGCCGCCAAGCCGCGCCAGCGGCCACCCGACGAGCGCCGACAGCGCCGCCATCCCCAGCGTCGATCCCAGCCCGAATAGCGCCATGTAGGTGACGCGCGCCGCCGTCGACGGCAGCGTCGTCAACACCAGCGCGGCCAGGGCGCCGCTGCCGGCCAGCCCATGAACGGCGCCAACCACCAGCGGCCGGCGCGCGAGCGTCCAGGTGCCGATGTGGATGTGCGCCGGCGTGCCCGGATGCACGTGGATGCGCGAGCCGTGGTGATGCACGTGGACCGGGCCGGCGGCGCCCTGCCGCGACGCGAGGTAGATCGCGCGCAGGCCGAGGCCGACCAGCATCACCGCGACGCCGAATTCGAGCGCCGAGGCCATCGCCGCCGGCATCTGCGCGCGCAGCACGACGAAGATGGTGCCGACGGCAATCAGCGCCATGGTGTGGCCGAGGCCCCAGCACGCGCCGAGAAACGCCGCCTTGTAGCTGCTGCGCTCGCCGGTGACGAGCGTCGACACCGCCGCCAGATGATCCGGTTCGAGCGCGTGGCGCATGCCAAGCAGCGAGCCGAGGCCCGAGCTGGCCATGAGTTCGAGAACGGGCATGGGAGGCGGCTATTGTCTCACGAGCGGGCGTTGCCCTTCACGTAGCGCGCAATCTGCTCGTGGGTCGCGAACCAGACGCCAGGCTTCGACTTCATGTGGACGATCAGCTTTTCCAGGCCGGCGACGCGCGAGCGGTGCCCGGTGATGTGCGGATGCATCGTCAGGATGAAGAGCCCGCCTTCCTCGTAGGCGACGTCGAACTCGGAGCGGAACACCTGCTCGATCAGATCCGGGTTCGGCATCCCGCCGTTGGTCGCGCCGCCGAAGTACGGGAAGTCGTCGAGGATGCGCTCGATCGGCAGCTCGACGACGCCGGTCGGCTGCTTGTCGAGGAGGATCTCGTAGGCGTCGTCGCTCGCCATCAGGCTGCTGTCGTAGAGGAAGCCGGCGTCCTTCACCTGCTTCACCGTCCACTGGCTGAACTGCCACGACGGCGCCCGATAGCCGACCGGCTTCTTGCCAATCGCCTTGGTCAGCGTGTCGATCGCGCGCGTCAGCAGCTCCTGTTCGAGCGCGCCGTCGTTGACCGAGGGGAGATGCTCGTGAATCCAGCCGTGGACGCCAATCTCGTGGCGGCCGCTCTTGAGGATCGCCGGAATCATTTCGGGGTGGAGCAGATGGCTGACCGCCGGGATGAAGAAGGACGCCGGCAGCTGGTGCTTGTCGAGCAGGCGCAGGATCCGCGGCAGGCCGTCGACCGCGCCGTACTCGCCGCGCGAGATCGATTCCGAGATGAGGTTGCCGGTGGCCAGATCGGCGGTCGCGTTGTCGACGTCGAAGCTGAGGCCGACGGCGACGCGCGCGCCGTTGGGCCACGCCGCCGGCCTGAGCCGCTTGCCGGCGCTGACGTGGAACATCTGCGCGTCGACCTGTGTGAGCGGCAGCCGCACGCCCGGCTGCGGCCGCGGCGCCTGTGCCAGGAGCGTCGCGGAGGCCGCGAGCACCGCGCCAATCCACAATCCAATCCGCAATCCGCAATCCGCATTCCGCCATGTCGTGATCATGTGTCCAGCACTCCGTGATTGCGGGCGAGAAAGTACATCGCGACGACGACCAGCAACGCGCCGTTGATGGCGATGACGTGCGGGGCGCCGAGATAGACCGCGAGATAGCCGCTGACCAGGCTGCCGAGCGGCATGCCGCCGCGAAACGCGAGCATGTAGATGCTCATCACCCGGCCGCGCATCTCGTTGGGCGCGGTCATCTGGACCAGCGAGGTGACGGTCGAGAACACCACCATCAGCGCGGCGCCGGTGAAGAACAGCAGGATCTCGCTCAGCCAGACGACGCGCGACACGGAGAACGCGATGATGAGGAGACCATAGACCGCCTGCACCAGCAGCGCGGTCCATCCCATCTTCGGGAACTTGCCGAGCCAGGCGACGATCAGCGCGCCGACGATCGAGCCGGCGCCGGAGAACGCCATCAGCCGGCTGTAGGTGTCGGCGCCCTGGTGGAACACCTGCTGGGCGAAGAGCGGCAGGAAGGTGAGCAGCGCGAAGCCGAGGAAGGTGGTCGCCGCGGCCAGCACGATCAGCGCCGCCAGGTTGCTGTGGTGGCGGACGTAAGAGAGGCCGCTTTTGAGCTCTTCGCGCATCCGCCCGCTCGTGGTCGGCGGGATGTGCTTCACGCGCAGCATCATCAGCGTCGAGATCACGACCAGGAACGACAGCGAGTTGAGCAGGAAGCAGGCGTTCATCGCCTGCGGCTCGAGGTAGCCCCAGTGGTTGAAGAGCGACAGCGTCAGCGCGAACGCCAGCGGCCCTAGGACGCGGGCGACGTTGAACTGAATCGAGTTCAGCGCCACGGCGTTGGGCAGATCCTTCTTGTCGACGAGCGAGGGAATCAGCGACTGGTACGCCGGGCCGCCGAAGGATTGCGCGACGCCGGTCACGAACGACAGCGCCAGCACGTGCCAGATCTCGACGACCTGCAGGAACATCAGCAGCGCGAGGCTGGCCGAGGTGGCCATCTGGACGCACTGCGACACCAACAGCGTCCGCCGCCGATCGTAGCGGTCGGCGAAGACGCCGCCGATCAGCGAGAAGAGGATGATCGGCAGCTGCTGCAAGAACGCGTCGAGGCCGAGGAAGAACGGCGACGAGTTGGTCAGCCGGACGATCAGCCAGTTCTGGGCGACGATCTGCATCCACGTGCCGATGCTCGAGGTGCAGGCGCCGAACCACTGGACCCGGAAATCACGGTAGGTGAAGGCGACCAGCATGCGCCGCAGCGTCCGCTCGCCGAGCGAGGCGGGCGGCGCGGCGGCATCGCCGCCGGCGGCGGTTCGGGCTGTGACGGGTTCGGCCAAAACGGGTCAGCGCTTACTGGATATGGGGCTATGTAAACAGATGCAGCGAACGGCTTTAGCCCTGTCTGAAGCTCGCCGCGTATCTTACCTCACTTGCGTGGGGCCGCCGGGCTGCCATATACTCCGCCAGTCAGGCGAAGATAAGGCGAAAATCACATGGCCCTCGCGCGCGCCCACCTCGAATCGCTCCTCCGCGCCCGCCAGCTCGATCGCACGTTGACCACGGCGCTGCCGCCGCTCGATCCGCGGGACGAAGCGGCGCTCGCCGCCGCCGGCATTACCGCCTTAGACGCAACCCTCGGAGGCGGGTTTCCTCGCGGCCAGCTCTCGGAGCTGGTCGGTCCGCGCTCGTCGGGGCGCACCAGCGTCGTGCTGCAGATGATCGCGGCGGCGACCTCGCGCGGCGAGCTGGTGGCGCTGGTCGACGTGCTCGACATGCTCGATGTCGAGTCGGCGGCGTCGGCCGGCATCGCGCTGCCGCAGCTGCTGTGGGTGCGCGGCCATGTGGTGGTGAACGCGGGGATGTGCCGCGATCTCAACCAGCGCGCCCTCGAGCAGGCGATTCGCGCGCTGACGCTGGTGCTGCAGGCGGGCAACTTCGGCCTCGTCGTCTTCGATGCGGCGGAGGCGCCGGCCGAGGCCGTGCGCCGGCTGCCGTTCACGACCTGGATGCGGCTGCAGCGGATGGTCGAAGGCAGCCAGACGGCGTGCGTCCTCGTCGGCGCCGAGCCGATGGCGCGCAGCTCCGCCGGCCTCACGCTGCGGCTGGCAGGGATAGGGATTAGGGATCAGGGAATAGGGATTAGTCAGGGAAGAGATGAGAAGGGAATAGTTCAGAACGGAGTGGGAAGCAGCGGCGCCAGTCGATTTGGCAACCAGCTGTTCGACGGTCTCGACTTCACGGCGCGCGTCGTCCGCGCGCGGGCGCGCGAGCGCGAGGAGGGGAGCGTTGCCCTCGCCACGACCGCCTGATGACGAAACGACTCCCCACTCCCTGCTCCCTCTCCCCTGGCACGCGTGCCTCTACCTGCCGCCGGGCGCCGAGGCCACGGCGGCGCCGCCGGGCACGCTGACCACGATCGCGGAGCAGTTCTCGCCGCGCTACGAGCGGCACCACGACGGGCTGGTGTCGATCGACGTCAGCGGCCTCGATCGCCTGCTCGGACCGCCGCGCGTAATCGGCGAGGAGCTGCGCCGCGAGGCGGCGGCGCGCGGCATCCGCGCGCACGTGGCGATCGCGCGCACGCGCATGGCGGCGATGGTGGCGGCGCTCGCGCATCCGGGTCTGACGGTCATCCCGCACGGGGAAGAGGCGGCTGCGCTCGCCCCGCTTCCAATCGCGCTGCTCGAAAAAATCATCAGCTCTTCCGACGCTGCGCCCTCTGCTGACTCTGCGTCCTCTGCGCTGGCTGCGTTCAAGCACTGGGGATTGAAAACGCTCGGCGAAGTCGCCGCGCTGCCGCCGGCCGATCTGGTGGCGCGGCTCGGGCGCCGCGCCCTCGAATGGCAGGCGATGGCGCGCGGCGACGACGTGCGGCCGCTGGTGCCGACGCTGGCGGAGGAGCGCTTCGAGTCGACGATCGATCTGGAGTGGCCGATCGAGGAGCTCGAGCCGCTGTCCTTCGTGCTGACGCGGCTGCTCGAGCCGCTGTCGACGCGGCTCGAGCGGCGCGATCGCGGCGCGGCGGTGCTGCACGTGCTGCTGCGGCTGGTGACGCGCCTGCCGGCGCCGGCGCCTGGATCGGGCAGCGGCGGATCGGCCGCGTCCGGGTGGGAGCGCGTGGTCTACGCGCGGCGGCTGGAGCTGCCGTCGCCGATGCGCGACGTGCGAACGCTGCGGACGCTGGCGCTGCTCGATCTCGAGTCGCATCCACCCGACGCGGCGATCGATCGCGTCACGATCGTCATCGATCCGACGCCCGGCCGTGTGCTGCAGCACACGCTGTTCACGCGCGCGCACCCGACGCCCGAACAGCTGTCGACGCTGCTGGCGCGGCTCGGCGCGCTGATGGGGCAGGACCGTTTCGGCGCGCCGGCGACGGTCGACACCTACCGCCCGGGCGCGTTCGTGACGGCGCCGTTCAGCACCGAGCACCGCGATACAGTTGACCGCAGCGAGCGCAGAGCACGCAGAGAATTCCCAGTTCCCAGCCCCCAGCCCCCAGCCCCAAGCCCCCAGCCCCTGCACGCGGCGCTCCGTCGATGCCGTCAGCCGGTGCCGGCACGCGTCGCGGTTGCCGACGGCCGCCCGGTGCGCGTCACCACCGATCGCCGCGGCTTCACCGGCGGCAGCGTCGTCCGCGCCGCGGGGCCGTGGCGGACATCGGGCGAGTGGTGGGCGGCGGAGAGGGCAGGTGGGGCGGGTAGGTCGGGTGGGTTGGTTGGGTCGGGTCAGGCAGTCGCGGCGGGTGGAGTAGGTGAGACCCACCCGACCCACGCGACCCACCCGACCAGTTGGAATCGCGACGAGTGGGACGTCTCGCTGAGCGACGGCGCGATGTACCGGATTTTCCAGGACCGCGAGACCGAGGCGTGGTTCATCGACGCGATCGTCGACTGACGGGGGCGGGTGGGGCAGGTGAGGCGGGTGGGGCAGGTAGGGGGGCAGGTGGGTTTTCCGGGGCAGGTGGGACTCGCTCTGCGTGCGATGCCGTCTCTGCGTGCTCTGCTGTCTCTGCGTGCTCTGCTGTCTCTGCGTGCTCTGCGCCGGCGCGCCCATTGATCGGTGAGCGCCGGTGTACGTCGAGCTGCACTCAGCGTCCGCGTTCAGTTTTTTGCAGGGCGCGTCGCTCCCCGAAGCGCTGATTGATCGCGCTGCCGATCTCGGCTACGACGCGCTCGCGCTCGTCGATCGCGACGGCGTTTACGGCGCGCCGCGATTCCACAAGGCCGCCGTGCGCGCCGGCATCCGCCCGATCATCGGGGCGGAACTGACGATCACGAATTCCGAATTCCGAATTCCGAATTCAGAATTCGTGTTACCCGTCCTGTGTGAAAACCAGGACGGGTATCGCAACCTGTGCCGCCTCGTCACGCGCATGAAGATGCGCGCGCCAAAAGGCGAGGGCGCGCTGGCGCTCGACGAGCTCGACGGCGCCACCACCGGGCTGGTCGCGCTCGCCGGCCGCGCCGCGCTCGACGGCGGCCGCCACGGCGTCGGCGGCCTCCTCGATCGCCTCGTCGGCGTCTTCGGCCGCGGCAATGTCTTCGTCGAGCTGCAGCGTCACCTGCGGCGCGAGGAGGAGCGCGACAACGACGCGCTGGTCAGCCTGGCGTCGGCCTTTCGCGTGTCCACCATCGCCGCCAACGGCGTCCGCTTCGCCACCGCCGCGGAGCGGCCGCTGTTCGACGTCCTCACCTGCATCCACCACCGCACCGATCTCGCCGCCGCCGGCCGCCGCCTGGCGCCGAACGCCGAGCGCTACCTCAAGCCGCCGGCGGAGATGGCGGCGCTCTTCCGCGATCATCCCGGCGCCGTGGCGCGGACGCGCGAGCTCGCCGATCGCCTGCAGTACACGATGGCCGATCTCGGCTACCGCTTTCCCGACTACCCGGTGCCGCCCGGCGACACGCAGATCTCCTTCCTCCGCAAGATCACCGACGTCGGCGCGCGCGAGCGCTACCGCCCCTATCACGACCGCGCCCGCGCGCAGATCGCGCGCGAGCTCGATCTGATCGAGAAGCTCGAGCTCGCCGGCTACTTCCTGATCGTCTGGGACATCGTCAACTTCTGCCGCCAGCACGACGTGCTGGTGCAGGGGCGCGGCTCCGCCGCCAACAGCGCCGTCTGCTACAGCCTCGGCATCACCGCGGTCGATCCGGTCGGCATGGATCTCCTGTTCGAGCGCTTTCTGTCCGAAGAGCGCGGCGAATGGCCCGACATCGATCTCGATCTGCCGAGCGGCGATCGGCGCGAGTCGGTGATTCAGCACGTCTACGAGAAATACGGCCGGCTCGGCGCGGCGATGACCGCCAACGTCATCACCTATCGCGGCCGCAGCGCCGCCCGCGAGGTCGGCAAGGCGCTCGGCTTCGATCCGGCGCAGGTCGATCGGCTCGCCAAGGTGATGAACAACTTCGAGTTCACCGACCCGGGCGATTCGCTGCCGCGCCAGATGGCGGCGGTCGGCCTCGATCTCAACTCCGACCGCGTCCGCCGGTTCGCGCGGCTGTGGGGGGAAATGCAGGATCTGCCGCGGCACCTCGGCCAGCATTCGGGCGGGATGGTGATCTGCCAGGGACAGCTCGATGCCTGCGTGCCGCTCGAGAACGCCACCATGCCCGGCCGCGTCGTCGTCCAGTGGGACAAGGACGACTGCGCCGACATGGGCATCGTCAAGGTCGATCTGCTCGGCCTCGGCATGATGGCGGTGCTCCAGGACTCGCTCGCGCTGGTGAACGGCGAGCGCCGCCCGGTGGTGGATTTGGCACATCTGCCGCAAGAGGATCCGGCGGTCTACAAGATGCTGTGCGAGGCCGACACGATTGGCGTCTTCCAGGTCGAATCGCGCGCGCAGATGGCGACGCTGCCGCGGCTGCAGCCGAAGGAGTTCTACGACATCGTCGTCCAGGTCGCGATCATCCGTCCCGGGCCGATCGTCGGCCAGATGGTGCATCCCTACTTGAACCGCCGCGCCGGTCGCGAGCCGGTGACCTACGCGCACCCCTCGCTCGAGCCGATCCTCGCCCGCACGCTCGGCGTGCCGCTCTTCCAGGAGCAGCTGCTGCGGATGGCGATGGTGGCGGCCGGCTTCACCGGCGGCCAGGCCGAGGAGCTGCGCCGCGCGTTCGGGTTCAAGCGCTCCGAGCGGCGGATGAAGCAGATCGAAGTCCAGCTGCGCGACGGGATGGCGCGGCAGGGCATCACCGGCGAGGCGGCCGAGCAGATCATCACCTCGATCACCTCGTTCGCGCTCTATGGCTTCCCCGAATCGCACGCCGCCAGCTTCGCGCTGCTCGCCTACGCGAGCGCGTATCTCAAGGCGCACTTCCCGGCGGCGTTCTACACCGCGCTCCTCAACAACCAGCCGATGGGGTTCTACCATCCGGCAACGCTGGTCAAGGACGCGCAGCGCCGCGGCGTCCGCTTCCATCCGATTGACGTGCAGATTTCCGACTGGGATTGCCGCGTCGAAGCCGACGGCGCGATCCGCCTCGGCCTGCGCTACGTCCACGGCCTGCGCGAGCAGGCCGGCCGCGCGATCGAATTCGCCAATCCGCAATCCAATCCGCAATCCGCAATCCGCAATCCGCAATGTCGCTGTCCGAAGTGCGGCTGCGACGACGAGACGATGCTCGAAGCAGTTGATGCGGCGCACTGGTTCTGCAACAGCTGCTCGCACGATTGGCCGGCTAATCGGCGGCGCGATGTCGCTCGTTTCCGCTCGCTCGACGATCTCGTCGCCCGCGCCGGCCTCCGCCGCGACGAGGTGGTGACGCTGGCCGACATCGGCGCGCTGAACTCGTTTGGCTACGATCGCCGCTCGGCGCTGTGGCAGGCGGAGCGTGCGATTCGGCCGTCAGGGGAATTGTTCGTCGATGAGACGGGATGGGGTGGCGCAGATTCGGGCACGTCACGTGCGGATTGGATGGATGTGGACGCCGGCACGGTGGGCAGCCAGCCCCTGGCCCCTGGCCCCCAGCCCCCACTCGAGTGCCCGCTCAAGCCGATGACCGAAGCGGAGCGCATCGTCGCCGACTACGCCGGCATGGGCCTCACGACCGGCCGCCACCCGATGGCGCTGCGCCGCGAGGAGCTGGCGATGCGCGGCATCCTGCGCGCATCCGATCTGCGCTCGGCGCGGCAGGGGCGGCGCGTGCGCGTCGCCGGCATGGTGATCACGCGGCAGCGGCCCGGCACGGCGAAGGGCTTCGTCTTCCTCACGCTCG
>Ga0207708_10000439_pt1 | contig 32434 bp, 23 predicted proteins | sample KBSK5101metaG_FD_184340 | JGI IMG/M metagenome (GOLD analysis project Ga0207708, IMG submission 184340) | Corn, switchgrass and miscanthus rhizosphere microbial communities from Kellogg Biological Station, Michigan, USA - KBS K5-10-1 metaG... | ecosystem: Host-associated > Plants > Roots >... | reverse complement strand
GTCAGATCGCGCGGCAGAGATAGTGCGCGGCGGCGGTGCGCAGGTCGAGATCCGAGATGTCGCGGAAGCGCGGCGCCAGAAGGCGGCGCGACAAGCCCGGCTGGCCGCTCAGCGCTTCGTCGCCTTCGACCCAGAGATGATCAGGAAGGATCAGGCGGCGCAGCGCGATCAGCTCGAACCCCGCGGCGCGAAACAGCGGCACCATCTGCGCCGGCGTCAGCCGGCTGTGGTAGCCGAGCGCGTGTCCCGAGGCGACGCGATAGGCGGCATCGGGAAGCGCCAGGTGCGCCAGGAAGGGCCAGCGCTTATCCGCGTGGTGCAGATGATCGCGGTGATCGAAGACGTGCGACGAGACGCCGCCCTTCGCCACGATGCGACGGGTTTCGGCGAGAAATCGCGCGAGCACCACCGGCGGCAGGTGCTCGAGCGCGCCGCCCGAGTGAACCAGGTCGATGCTGGCGTCGGCGAGGGGAGGGCGCTCGGGATCGACGCCGCCGTGCAGCGTCCCGCCGATGGCGGCGATCAGATCGTCGACGCCAGTCGCCCAGCGCAACGCCTCCACGGCGCGGCGGCGGCCGGCGGGGACCGCGCCCGCGGGCCACGTCGTGGCGAGCGCGCCGTTCACCGCCGGGACGAGGTAGCGCTCCAGCATGCGACCCGCTCCGTTCGTCACGACGCCGCCCGATCCCGTGAGCAGATAGGACGCGAGCAGCGGGTAGGGTGTCCAGCCGCCCTCGTACATCCAGAAGCGAGCGCCCTCCATGCGAATGCCGGCACGCTCGGTCCAGAGGCGGTGGTAGATGGGCAGGACGCGCGCCAGCTTGTCCACGTGCGTGACCTGCGTGCCGCCGATCTCGCGCGTCAACCGCCGGTAGAGGCCGCTGCCGCCGGGGAGATGCCCGAACGCCGCCAGGCCGGTCCCCTTGGCGAGAGCGCGCCACATCAGGCCGCCTCCTCCACCGTCACCTCGGCCGGCGGCGCGTAGAGCACGCGCCCGCGGTTGTGTGCGACCTCGGCGTCGCTCACCACGGCGCCGCCGACCGTCGTGATGCGGCGGCGGATGCGGTTCTCGCGGAAGAGCGCGCCGTCATCGCCGTCCGCGGCCCGGAAGAAGCGATGCCCGGTCTCGTACACCTCGACGCGAAATCCGAAATCGCGCGGCGCCGCGAGCGTACCGCGGAGCGTTCCGTCGGCGACGCTCAAGCGCAGGACGACCGGATCGGGCCACGGGTTCTCGAAGCGCAGATCGGCGAGGTTGTAGAACACGGTCGCGCCGCAGCCGAACGGGACGGTGCGCGCGTCGTCGGGGAACAGGTCCAGCGCGTGCCGGTGCCGTTCGACGATGCGCATGCCGGCGCGCAAGGCCAGCAGGTAGAGCATGTTGGACACCGCGCAGGCGCCCCCGCCGATTCCGACCGACGGGGCGCCGTCGTGCAGCTCCAGCCCCGGCTGAAAACCGCGCCACCGGCTGGGCCGTCCCACGGCGTGGTGATACGAGAAGATCTCGCCAGGGCGAATCAGCAGGCCGTCGAGGCGCGCGGCCGCCAGCTCCACGTTGCGTTCCTTCCCGCGCTGGAGCCGCTCGTCGTAGGTGCCGCCCCGCCGCAGCGGTGTCACGTGCGCGGCGAGCACGAACGCGCCGCATTCGTGGTCCTGCGGCGACGCGCGGCCGCGCGCGATGCGCGGCGTCTCGACCAGCCAGGAAGGAAGGCGGCGCAGCCGGGCCAGCTCGATCAGCACGGGCCGCGGCAGCCATCGACGGAGCAACGAGCGCGCGGGGAACATCGCGCCGCGCGGCGGTGCACGCGACGTGCCGCTCGCCGAGGCCGGCGTCACGCGCGCTCAGCGGACCGGGGCGCCGGAAACTCTACATTTCGTAAAGGCGCACGTCGCCCGAAAGGGAGAGACTAGGCGTCGGTCGGCGATTCGGGAGCCGGCGGGGCTGGCTCCTCGACCTTCTTGTTTTTCTTGCCGTGTCCGTTCATCGCGCCGGCGATCGCCTTGGCCTTGTCGGGCGCGTCGCCCACGGCCATCTCGCAGTCGCCGAACACCATCTCCATGCGGCCTTCGTCGCGCTTCAGGCGGACCTCCAGGGTCTGCGCCCGGATGCGCGTCTTGTCGCGCACCTTGCCGGAGAGCTGCACCATGTCGGCGTCGAATTCGCCGGCAAGCTCACCGCGGGAGTGAAGCTCCGTCACCTTCGCCTTGCCGCTGAGGACGCCGGTCTCGGTGACCTCCACGGAAGGCCCTGTCAGATCGCCTTCGACCCGGCCCATGACGACGATGGGACAGGAGGACGTCAGGGTGCCCTTCAGCTCGGTGCCGTCTTCGATGAGGGTTCGCTTGGTATCGCTCATTGTGTTCTCCCTTTCAGCCTCGAACGATCTTCACGCGCAGCCGACAGCCGCGCTCGAATGCAAAACGGGTCAACTCCGCGTGCTGCTTCACGGAGGCGGCCAGCGCGCCGTTCGCGCTCACCGTCACCTGGCGCGCGCCCACGATGCCGGGGCTCTCGCGCTCGAAGAAATGGCCGTGCACGGTGACCGACCCATCGCCGGCGATCTTGCAGTCGGCCAGCACGCCGGATTCGCCGACGACCAGCTCGGTGCCTTCGCCCAGGTTGATCACGCAGTTCTCGAACAGGCTGTCGATCTCCACCCGCGCGCCCGCCTCGAATTCCAGGGTCGCGCCCCGCAGCACGTCGCCGTGGCCGAAGTAGCGGCGCGACGCGGGCGCGGTCGCTTCCACCGCCTCGCGCAGGCCGGTCAGCAGCGCCGGGATCTCGCCGTTGGTGATGCGGCCGGTGCCGTCGCCCGCGACGCTGGTGTCCAGCCACGCGACCATCACGTCCGCCAGCGGCACGCCCGTTCCGATCAGCCCCGCGACCTTCGCGCCGGTCAGCTTGCTGCCGGCGAGCTGCGCGCCCGCGAGCGTCGCGTGGCGCGCGTCCACGTCGCCCAGGTCCGCGCCCGACAGGTCCGCTCCCGCGAGATCCGCCTTGGTCAACAGCGCGCCGCCCAGGCGGGCCCGCGTCAGCTTCGCGCCGGCCATCACGGCGCTGGCGAACAGCGCGCGCGTGAAGTCGCCTTCGGTCAGCTTCGCGCCGCGCAGGTTGGCGTTGCTGAAGTCGGCCCTCTCGGCCTTCACGCCGCCCAGCGTCGCTTCTTCGAGGTTGGCGTTCGAAAAGATGGCGCCGCGCAGGTCCGCGCCGGTCAGGTTCGCCGTGCTCATCTGAGCGAGCGGCAGCCGCGCCCCGGCCAGGTTCGCGCCCGCCAGCGAGGCGCCTTCGAGGTTTGCGCGCGCCAGGTTGGCGCCCGCGAGGTTGGCGCGATCCAGCTTGGCGCCGTCCAGGTCGGCGTTCTCGAGGTTCGCCTCCACCAGATCGGCGCCGGCCAGGAACGCCTCGCGCAAGCTCGCGTTCTTCAGGCTGACCTTCCGGAGGACGGCCGCCTCCAGATTGCCGCCTTCCAGATCCGCGCGCGACAGCATCGCGCCGCTCAGCGCGGCCCGCGACAGATCGATGCCGCGCAGGTCGGCGCGTTCGAGCTTCTCGTTTCGCCGCACCCTCTGCAGCACCTGATCTCGCGTCATCTCACCCATGGATCGCTGGTCTCCTTTTCATCGATGAATCGTGTGAATCAAGCCGCCGCCGGGTGGGGGCCGCTGAGTCCTTCGGCGTTGTCGGCGACGGGGACGACGGGTTCGGGAGCGGCGGCGGGTTCGGGGGCGGGGGCGGGTTGCGAGCGGATGGCGGCCGCGCGGCTGGTGACCACGCGGTCGAGATCCTCGATCCGGCGCGCGAACGGGAACTTCGGCAGGCGCAAGGCGAAGTCGATCTCGCCCAGACGCACCAGCGCGATCGTGATCTGCAGGAACGTCGTCTGCCGCTGCTGGCGGAGCTGTTTCTTGGCGCGGCGATCGTCCGGCGTCCACCCGCGCGCGGCCTGGTCGAACGCGGCGCTCTCCGTGCGCAGTTGCTCCAGCAGCTTGACGAGCTCGCGGACCGTCGCCGCCGGATCGACGGACGCCAGCGCGGCCGGCGTGGAACGACGGAACGCCTCGATGCGCGCGGCCACCGCTGCGGCGATCGCGCCCGGGATGCCGGTGACGGCGGCGATCTCGTCGGCCTTCGCGGCGAACAGCTGCGCCAGCGTGCCCAGGCCGGCGGCGATCAACTTGTCGATCATCAGCGGCTCCAGCTCGCTGACCTGCTCCAGCAGCGCGCGGACGACGATCGGCTCGCGGCGATCGCGCTCGCCTTCCAGCGCGAAGGCGCGCGGCAAGCAGGTGGCGAGCGGCGCGTACGCCGCCAGCAGCGTTTCGCGCGATGGGCCCGTCACCTCCGGAGGCTTTCCCGGCTCCAGCACGTTCTGCAGCGCGCCGACGAAACCATCCACCGCGGCGACCAGCGCCTCGTGGCCGACCTCCGACGCCATCGAGCGCAGCGACTTCAGCGCCGGACGCCCCAGCTCGAGCCAGCTCGCCTGCGCCTCGCCGAACCGGACCTCCATCATCGCGTTGCGGATCGGCGTCACGTGCGCGACGGCCAGCGCCTCGAACGTCTCGCGCAGGGCGGCGTCGTCCGACGCCGTCGACCTTCCATGCGCCTGCGGCGGCGGCGGCGCGCTGGCCGCCACCTGGGCGGCGGCCACGCGGCGGACGCTGCTGTTCTCCAGCGCCTGTGCGATCGCGAGATCCAGAGACCCGCCGGCATCCTCCGTCACCGGGATAGGCGCGGCTGGGGCCGGGGCGGGCGCGATCGGCGCCGGGGCGGGGAAGGGCGCCTTCGCAACAGCGGGCCGGGCGTTGGCAATCGGGGCGCGGGAGGGCGGGATGGGGGCCGAGGGGATGGCGCCCTGCGTGCCGATCGCGCCGGCGACGGGAGACTGGACGTTGCCGCGCGGCGGCGCGACGGGCGCGGTCACTTTCACGGGCTGCTCACGCGGTTGCTCACGCGGGGGCGGCGCGGGGCGAGGCGGTTCCGCGCCGTTCACCGGTGGCTTCGCGGGCTCGGTCGCGCGCGCCGGAGGCGCGGCGGATGTAGATGGTGGCGATTTCGGAGCCGGCGCGCTCGGTTGCGCATTCGGCGGGGATTCGGCGGAGTTGCCGTCCTCACCGCGTCTCCGAAGTCGCGAGAAAATGCTCATGCTCCCTCCCGACGCAGACCTCTGCATCGACCTCTTGCGCGCGAGACTTTAGGGATACGATCGGCCGATCGACGTCGCCGTGCGCGCCGACACCGGATTCCTGGAAAATGACCGCCGCTCAGCGTGCACGCGTGCTCCAGATCGTCGAGACCGATGCGACTTTTTCCGCGGCCGACGTTCGCGGCCAGCGGTGCTGGGTGGGCAAGTGTCTACATTGCGGGTCACGGCTGGTGGTGGAGGCGGACGGTTCGCTCGCGGGATCGGCGACCATCGAGCACATCGTCCCCCGGGCGCGTGGAGGTTCGGACGCCATCGAGAACCTCGCGCTCGCCTGCGCCTCCTGCAATCACGAGAAGGGCCGCCGGCATGACGCGCTCCGGAAGCCCGACGCGCGCGCGGGTGAGGTCATCGAGGCGCTCCTCGCGCGCCGCCGGCCCGCTGGCGCTCGCCCGGCAGCTAGACCGCGGCGCCAGCCGAGCCGCGTGTGGCCCCTCGGTTGCAATTTCTCTCCCGGGGACCGGAGAGGAGGGCGCCATGACCGACCTCGTGCAATTTCGAGTCGAGCACCCGGAGGGCGAGCGCAACCGCTGGACCACCGCATTCCGTCCCATCCTGGCCATCCCACACGCGTTGCTCGTGGGTGGCCCGCTGATTGGATTCCGCCCTCGCTGGGCGCGCTCGGGCATCGTCGGGATGGCCGCGCTGATGTGCGCATTCATCGACTGGTTTGCGATCGTGTTCACGGGCCGGTCGGTCGAAGGGCTGCGGTACTTCAAGCGTTTGTACCTCGGCTGGCGCGCGCGCTTCCTCGCGTACGCGTGGCTACTTCGTGACGAGTACCCACCGTTCGGTGACGGTCCCTATCCCGCGTGGGTCGAGCTGCCGGACGAGCCCGAGCAGCGCGATCGCTGGGCGGTCGGGCTGCGGATCTTCCTGCTGTTCCCGCACGTGGTGGTTCTGTTCTGCCTCTTCGTCGCCCAGGCGTTCGTCTTCATCGTCGCGTGGTTCAGCATCGTCTTCACGCGCCGCCTGAACGACACCCTCTGGCGGTTCTCGCGCGACGTGACCCACTACGCCATGCGCGTCGAATCGTACGCGCTGCTGATCCACGACCGCTTCCCGTCGTTCTCGCTGTCCGCCGAGCCCGCGGCGCCCGAGAACGTCGAGCAACGCGCGACGCAGTGAGAGGCAGATCAAGAAGGTAGCTGCACACCCGCGCTTCGCGCGGGAGCAGCTAGTCGTTCGGGGCGCCCGCCGCGATCCACCCGCGGATCGCCTCGATCTTGTTGGCGGCGAGGGGCTGATTGGGGGGCATGCGCACGCCGTCCAGCGGCGTCGCGCTGGAGATCTTCTGCAGCAGGTACGAACCGTCGGGATCGCCGGGGGCGATGCGCATCATCGTCGGCACTTCGGTCGACGGGACGCTGGTGAGCGTCGCGTACGTCGGCGAGACGAGGCTCATGCCTTGTTCCGGCGACCCGCCGCCGTGACAGCTCGAGAACGTGCAGTTGCGCGCGAAGATCGCGCTCTCGATCGACGTCAGGTGGGGCGGGATCGGCTCGGACGCATCGCCCTCTTCGCAGCCGGCGGCCGGGACAAGCCCGGCCACCAGCAGGGAGAGCAGGGTGATCGTCCTGTTCACGGGCAGGCGGCGGTGGCGAGCGCCGTCATGGCCGGCGTGCACTTCTCGCCGACGCACGCGGAGCAGGCCGCCTGGTCCGTGCCGCCGCACTCCGTCGCGCACATGCCCAGGCCGCGCGTGGCGAGGCAGCGCGTCGCGGACGACGTCTGGGCGCTGATCGCCGCACACGCGTTCACCACGCACGCGTCGAGGTCGCCCTTCATGGCCGACGCGCCGGTGGCCGCTTGCAAGCAGCCCGCGGTCTGCGCGCCGCTCGCGGTGCCGTTCCCGATCCAGTTCGCTCCGAGGTAGCGCCCGCTCGCGTCGTCCGACAGGCTGCAGAGCTCGGTCTTCGTGTCCTTCGGGTAGTAGAGGCCGAGGAACATGCACATCTCGTCGCGCGTCGTGCGCCCCTGGCTGATCGTCCGCGCTTCGTTGTTCCGGTAGTTGCAACGGAAGTCGATCAGCTGGCCCGCGGTCAGGTTGACGGCAGGGTCCATCTGCTTGGCCTTCACCGCCTCCCAGCTGGTCGTGCTGAAAAGCTCCTGCACCATCGTGCCGCTGCCATCGAGGAGGTTGGCCGTGTAGCCGTAGCCGCGGGCGTGCATGTGCGACTGCGCGTTCACCAGCGTGATGTCCTTGCTGATCGGGCAGACCTCGCGTGCGATGGCCATCGACTCGCCAGGTACGGAGATGAACGGGTCGTAGAAGAAGAGGATTCCCGCCTCGCGCGTCACCTGCGCCGCAGGGACGGTGTAGAGGTTGATATAGATCTCGGCGTCCAGCGGCTTGTCGCCCGCGTTCAGGTAGTGGGCGTTCACCAGCAGGATGCTGCCACCCGCGAGCTTGAACGCCGTGTCGCTGGGCAGGCCGCCCACGATGGGCGGTCCGTCGGAGTTCTGCGCGCCGCCGGCGGCGCCCAGGACCTGCCAGTCACCGGTCGCGCCGTTCTCGCCGCAATCGAACACGCCGCTGGTGTCGATGGTCTTGCCCCCGATGGTGACGGTCGGAATCTCCGTGTAGGGCGTCGTGTACATCAGCACGTGGTGGCTGCCGGGCGTGTACTTGATCTGCTGCTTGTTGACGTAAAGGCCGTCGGCGGGCACCTGGTAGAACATACAGCGCTCGGTCTCCAGACCGGCTTCGAGCGTCGACGTCATCTTGATCTGCAGTCCTTGTCCGGCAGCGGGCGGGTCGAGCAGCGAGCCTGACCCCATCATGCCGGCATCGCTGCTGCAGCCGACGCCGCCGATCATCACGAGCGCAGCCGTGATCGATTTATGGAATGCGTTCATTGCATCGTCTCCTTACTTTCGAGTTAGCGGGGGCCGGCGGCGCGCTTCGCTGCAACCAGCGGGCCGTCGCGCCACGCCGCGCTGGATGCGACATGAGACACGCGCGAACGCGAAAACGGATGTCTCGCGTGTGCGCTCTCGTTCACACCCGCGCTAACGACGCGCGCGCGGCGGAGTTCCTTCCACCGCTTTCGCGACGTACGAAGTTAGCGGTTTGCGACTTTTCTCGTCGTCGCTTTTGCGACTTCGCGCGTGCTACCGGCGCGACTTCGGAACGGGCGGCGGACGCGAGGGCGGGGCGTCCTGGGCTTCCAGGAATGCGCGCGCCTCGAGCTGGATCGGATCACCCTTGCGGGCGTCCTGGGCCGCGCGCCGCGCGAACATGACCGCGCGCTCGGTCTCGCCGCGGCGGGCGGCGATGCGCGCCTGGCGCAGGAATGCCTCGGGCATACCGATCGGCCCCGGCGACGCATGCGCGACGATCAAGCGCAGCGCCTTCAACGACAGCTCGTCGTCGCCCGCTTCCTCGGCGCGGTCCGCGACCTCGGCGGCCAGCTCGCCGTTCTTCTTGTCGGCGTCCAGCGCGTGTCCGAGCGCCGTGAGCTGCCCCGCGCGATCATTCGCCAGCCCAGCGATGTGGGCCAGCCGCACGTACATCGAGGCCAGCGCCGGCGACGCCTTGCCTTTGCGCGCCGCGATCAGCGGCGTGATCAGCGAGGTCGCCTCGTCGTACGCGCCGGTCAGCACGTACGCATCCGACAACAGCAGCGCGGCGTCCTCGTCGGTCGACCGCATGACCAGGGCCTCGTTCAGCGCCATGATGGCCAGCGACGCGTCCTGCGCCTGGATGGCGAACGCGCCGGCGCGGCGGAGCTGCTCGAAGCGCTGCGCCTCGTCCGCGTTGCGGTTGGCCTGATCCAGGAGCAACCCGGCCAGCTTGCCCAGCTCGCCCGCCGCCTCGTACAGCGGCGCCAGTAGATCGATCAGGGCGATCTGATCGGGATGCGCCGCCAGCGCGGCTTCGATCGCCTCCGCGGCTTGCGGCGTCTTGCCGATCCGCGTGGCGAGCTCGACCAGCTGGCCGGCCGCCGCGATCTGCGCCTCGCCCTCCGCGAGGCGCATGTAGTGCTGGGCGGCGGAGAACGCGTTGTCCGTGTCGCCCTCGGCCTCGGCCAGCTCCCAGGCCAGACGCACGGTGTCGGCGTCCGCCGCGCCGCGCGCGACAAGCTCGCCCAGCAACCGCCGCGCCTGCTTCGTGTCGCCGGCGGCGCGGGCCAGGTCGGCGAGGCGCAGCGTCGCCTCGCGGATGTCAGCGACGGCGTTCGCGGCGGCGGCATCCCGGCGCCACGCTTCCAGCTCGCCGATCAGCGCGGGCGTCGCCGCGTCAGGCGACAGCGCGAACGCTTCGTCCAGCACCGCCACGGCGGCCCGGTGATCGCCGCGCGCGCTCTCCAGCCGCGCGCGCAGCAGCTGCAGCGGCAGACGGTGCTCCCGCGCGACGCGCGCGTCTTCCAGGGCGGCCCGCACCTCGGCGACGGCCGCTCCCAGCTCGCCGTGCGCGACAAGCGCGCGCGAGAGCTGTTCGACGATCTGGATGTCGTGCGGGGCGCGCGTGCGCGCGCGTCGCAGCAGCTCCAGGCTGCCCTTGACGTCGGCCAGGCGGCCGCGACGCAACGACGCGGCTTCGACATAAAGCGCCGCCGCCTCGTCGGCATCCTGCCGCCGCTCGGCCTCGCTGGCGTTGAGCGTCGCGAGCGCAGCCCAGTCCTGCCCGCTGCGGTACAGGTGTTCCAGCTCGGTGAAGAACTCCGTCTCGGCGGGCGCCTGAGCGTAACCCTTCTCGAGCACGCGCCGCGCCGCCTCGGCGTCGCCCAGCGTGGTCCAGGTGGCCGCCAGCTCGCGGGCCAGACGCGCCGCCTCGGCGCCGTTCTCGCCGTCGAGCACGGCCTCCATCAGATCGGCGTGCTCGCGCGTCGCCGTGCCGGCCGGACGCAGCGCCAGCACGCGCTTGACCAGCTCGCCGCGCCGGGGCGCGACGGACAGCGCGCGTTCGTACGTGGCGGCGGCGCGCTCGCCGTCGCTGCGTTCCAGGACGCCGCCCAGACGGAGGGCGGCGGCGACCACCGCCTCGGGATCGCGCGCCGCGATCGCCGCGTCGAACGCCTGCGTGAGGAGGTCGATCAGGTCGCCCTCGGAGCCGCTGCGCTCGTAGTACTCGGCCAGCAGGCCCAGCGCCGCGGCGTGTCCCGCGTCCTCCAGCAGCACGTCCTGCAGGATCGCGGCGGCGGAGCCGTCGGCCGCGTCCGCGGCCAGCTGCAAGCGCGCCTGCGCCATGCGCAGCTCGTTTCGCTGGGCGACTTCGGGCAGCAGGGGCAGCGTCTCCGCGACCAGCCGGCCCAGCCCGTCGCGGTCGCGCAGGCCGACGTAGTGGTCCAGCAGCGGGCGCCAGATCGATTCATCGGCCGGCGCCGTCGCGCGCAGGCGCTCCAGCAGCTCGGCGCCCAGGCGGCGGTTGCCGGAGCGGCCGGCCCGCTCGGCGAGATCGCGGGCCAGCGGCACCACGCGCTCCATCGGCAGCAGCTCCGCCGCGCGCTGGAGGATCTGCGCGGCCGCGTCCAGGTTGCCTGCCGCCTTCTTGATACGCAGCAGCTCGAACAGCGCCCAGGTCGCGTCCTCGCGGCCGTCGGGATTGCCGGCGGCGATGTCGACCAGCCGCATCAGCATCGGCTCCAGCCGGTCGTCGCGGTGCAGCGCCACGGCCAGATCGATCGCCTCGCGGACCTCGCGGTGCGTGACGTCCGGCGTGGCGACCCGCCGCTCGAGGTAATCGAGCAGCACGCCCTGGTCGCCCGACTGCCGGGCGATGCGTTCGTAGAGCGGCAGGATCTTCACCAGATCGGCGTCGGGCAGGCCCGCGCCGGCCACCAGCGCCGCCGCGCGTTCCAGATCGCTGCGTTTCTCGATCGCCTCGCACAGGTCGGCGATGCCGGCCTCGCGCGTCTCCGCGCGCCCCAGCTCCAGCGCGGCGGCGCGATACAGCGCCTCGGCGGCGGCGTCCGGGGTGCGCGCCTCGGCGGCCGCCAGCTTGAGGACGCCGGCGACGCGGTCGCACTCGGCGACGTTCCCCTGCTGCTGCGCCAGGCGCGCGATGCCGGACAGCACCTCGAACGAACGAGGCTGCATCTCCTCGGCGCGGCGGTGCAGCTCCAGCGCGCGCGTCTGATCGCCGAAGTCGCGCTCGGCCACGTCCGCCGCCAGCAACAGCAGCGTGCTCGCGACGCCCATGTCGGCCTTGCGGCGGCGCCGTTCGACCAGCGCCAGCAAGCGATCGATCAGCTGCTGGACCTGCCCGCACGCCCGCGCCAGCTCGACCAGCGGCGCGTGCAGATGCGCGATCTCCGGCGCGGCTTCGACCGCGCGCAGCTGGGCGTCGAAGGCCGCCTCGGGCTTGCCCTGCGCGCGCAGGCTCTCGGCCATCTCCGCCGAGATCTCCGCCTCGGCGGGCGTTCCGGCGGCGCGCGCCAGGCGCTTCTCGAACAGGCGCGCCAGCTCGTCGACGGCGCCCGCTTGCAACAGACCGCGCTGCAGGCGCGACGCCTGATCCGGGTCCTTGATGGCGGCGGCGAGCGCCGAATCGAGCAGCTCGTCAGCCTCGGCGCCGTGACCGCGCTTGCGCGCCAGGCCGTAGAGGCGCAGCAGGATCTCGGACAGCGCCAATGTGGCCGCCGGACTGTCGGACTGGGGCAGGGCGCCTTCGCGCGTCTGCACCAGCAGCGTGCGGTACGCGCGCTCGGCGCGCTCGAGATCGCCGGTGGCCTCCGCCACCTCGGCCAGCTGCGTGAGGATGGCCGGATTCGACCCGTCCATCGATGAGGCCTGTTCGAACTCGGCGAGCGCCAGCTTGCTGTCGCCCTGGGCGCGCGCGATCTCCGCGAGGCGCTGGTGCAGGTGCGCGCGCTTGCGCGTGCGGCGCCAGCCGGCCTGCTCGACCAGGCGCGAGAGCTGGGCGCGTGCGTCGTCGTAGCGGCCGCAGCGGGCCAGCCCGTCGGCCAGCGCGAGACCCAGGTCCTCTTGCTGCGGCACCAGCCGCACGACCTTCTCCAGCACCGGTACGGCTTTCTCGATCTGGCCGAGGCGGCCGTAGATCTCGGCGACCTCGGACGCGCGCGCGATGGTCAGCGCGGTGTCGTCACTGTGCTCGGCCCCGTCAGCCAGCACGCGCGCCAGCGGCTCCCACGACTGCGCGTCGCGATAGAACCCCGCCAGCGTGGAGCGCAGCTGATCGGCGCGCGGGAATTCGCCCAGCGCCCGTTCCAGGCAGGCGATCGCGCGGTGGCGCTGCGCAGCGGTCACGTACGCGGCGGCCAGCCGGGCGGCGACCTCGTTGCGCGCTTCGCCCTCGGTCATGGTCAGGCGCCGATCGAGCCACTCGGCCGCCGCGATCGGGTCGCCGGCGGCGAGCGCCAGCCGGCCCAGCGCGTCCAGCGCCTCGGTCCCTGCGTCCAGCCGGGCGGTGTTTTGCCACGCGGACATCGCCCGTCCGGCATCGCCCAGCGCGCGCTCGACGAGGCGCGCCGCCTCCGCCCACAGCGCCGCCGACGGCACCGGCTCGCCGTCCTCTTCCAGGATGCGCGCCTGGCCCTCCAGGATGTCCGCCAGATCGGCGTGGCGGTTCTTGGCGACGAGGACGTCGGTCAGCTTGTGCAGCGTCGGGGCGTGCCCGGGCCGCTCGCGCAGGCTGGCGGTCAGCACGTCGGGCGCGTTGGCGCGTTGTTCGAGCAGCCCGCCCAGGCGGACGATCTCGAGGCGCAGCGCGAGCCGCCGCTCCTGATCCTGGCTGCGTTCCAGCTCGGCGGCGCGCAACGCGACGCCGTCCGCGAAGCGGCCCTCGCGTTCGTAAAGACGCGCCAGCGCCTCGCGCGCGACGTCGTCCTGCGGCGACTGCTCGTGCAGCAGCCGCCAGATGCGAATCGCGCCGGCCTTGTCGTCCAGCGCGCTGTCCGTCAGCTCGGCGGCGCGGCGCAGCCAGCCCCAGCGCCGCTCCTCGGGCACCCGCAGGCGGGCGCTGTCGAGCAACAGCGTCGTCGCGATCCCGAGACGTTCGGACGCGCCCGAGGCGACGTGCAGGCGGACCGCCTCGTCGACCGCGTAGGCGGCGGCCTCGGCGGCGGTCAGGCGTCCCGTCGCGCGCGCGTCGCGCGCCAGCAGGTTGCCGGCGTGATCGTAGAGGCGCCCGAGCAGCTGGATCACCAGCGGTTCGTCGGCGAGCGCGCGCGATGCGATCTCCGCCGCCTCGCGCAGGTGATCGAGGTTGTCGGGCTGCTCGGCGGCCATGCGGGACAGCGTCTCGACCAGATGGCGGTCGGGACGGCGGCGCTGCAGCTCCGCGCGCCGCAGCAGCGTCGGGACGTGACGCGGGTCGGCGGCAAGCGCGCGTTCCAGCGCGGCCTCCGCCGCGTCCATGTCCTGGCACTGGTCGACGAACGCCGTGGCGGCGTGCGCGTGAAGATCGCGGCGGGTCGACACGTCGAGACCCGCGGCCCCGTCCACGGCCTCCACCAGCGCGGTCAGCGCCTTCCGGATCTGGCCGGCCTCGACCGACAGCGACTCGAACAGCGGCAGCAACTCGGCGTCGCGCGCCTCGCGGCTGGTTCCGCCGTCGACGAGCAGCTTCGCCGCGTCGCCGAATCGCCCGACGCGGACGAGCGTCCGCAGCAGGCTGCGGCGCGGCTCCAGGCGCTCGGGCGTCAGCGCCAGCGCGGACGCATAGCTGGCCGTCGCCGCGCCGAGATCGGAGATGCGCGTCTCCAGGATCTGCCCGCGCATCTCGTGCAGGTGCGCCAGCGTCAGCGGGGGCGCGCCGCCGGCGGAGATGGTTTCGCCCAGCGCGCGCGCCGCGCCGGTGAAGTCGGAAGTTGCCTCTGCCAGGCGCAGCACTTCGTGCTCCAGGCGGGCGCTGGCTCCGGCCAGCGGCAGCGCCTCGCACAGCCACGCCAGCGCGCGCTTCTGATCGCCGGCGCGCGTATCGGCGCACGCCGCCGCGTCCTCGAGGATGCGGGCGCGCTCGCCGCGATCGGCCGCGCCCGCGAGACGCAGCGGGACGAGATCGAGCAGCAATTGCCAGCTGTCGGTCCGGGTGGCCGCGGCCGTCAGGCGACGGGCGGCGTCGGCCGCGACGGACGTATCCGCCAGCAGCGCCTGCAAGCCCGCCCGCGCGCCTTCGTGCGCGGGATCGACGTCCAGGGCGCGGCTGTACCAGTCCACGGCGGCGCGCGCGTCACCCAGCCGCAGGCGCTGCGCGTCCGCGAGGCGCGCCAGCCGGTCGGCATGATGGCCGCGGTCCACGTTGGCGTTCCGCGACAGCAGCTCCGCGAGATCCGCGAAGGCGCTGTTCTCGGTGTAAAGGTCGGCGAGAGCGCCGATGCTCTCGTCGTCGTCGCCGAAGCGCGAGACGACCTCGCGCCACAGATCGATCGCGCGCCCGACGTCGCCCAGCCGCTCGCGGGCCAGGGTCGCCATCTCGATCAGATCGGCGCGAATCTGGTGCGGGGCCGGCCCGCTCTCGATGCGGCGGCGCAGCAGGTCGATGACGACAGGCCACCGTTCGACGCGCACCAGCAGATCGCGCGCCGCCGCCAGGGCCTCGACGTCCGCCGGATCCAGCGCGAGGCGCGCGTGCCAGGCGCCCAGCCCGCGATCGACGTCGCCAATCTCCAGCGCCAGCTCGGCCGCCAGCGCCCAGGTGAAACGCTTGCCGCCCGGCTTGGGCTCGGCGGCCGCGAGCCGCTCCAGCGCGTCCAGCCGCTTCGGCTTGTTGCCGAGCGCGTCGTAGATCTCCTCCAGACGGCGCAGGCTCTCCAGCCGCATCTCGGGCGACCCCGCGGTGCCGGCGATGGCGGTCTCGAACAGCTCGCTCGCGCGTTCAGGGTGCGCGAGCTGGCGATCCTCGACGCGCCCCGCGCGCACCAGCAGCTCGACACGGCGCTCCGGCGCCAGGCACGCGGCCGCGGCCGTCGCCAGCGCCGACGCGAGACGGGCGGGATCGCGCGCGGCCTCGGCCAGCTGGCGCAGGCCGTCCTCGACGGCCCGATCCTCGGGGGCGAGCGCGATCAGCGCGACGTATTGATCGAGGGCGCCGGAGACATCGCCCCGTTCCTGCAGGCGATCGCCGCATTCGCGGCGAAGGTCGCGCAGGCGCTCGCCCTCGGCGAACTTGATCGCGGTGAGCAGCAGCTCCGGCACGCGCGCGCCGGCGCCGGTCGCCTCGTAGCGGACGCGCAGCGCGTCCAGCGCCTCCAGGCGCGTCGCGGGCGTCGCGCGTTCGTCGGCGAGCAGGCCCTCCAGCAAGCGGGCGAGCGGGGCGTCCTCGTGCAGGTCGGGGAGGAGGACGCGCACCTCGGCCAGCGCGGCGTCGGGCTGGGACAGCTTCTCGTGCAGCGTGGTGGCGATGCGAAGCCGCAGCTCGCGCGCCTCGGCGCCGGCGAGCAGCTCCAGGCGGAAGCGGCGGGCCGAGACCAGCTCGGCCCAGCGCTCGTGCCGTTCCAGGAGGCGTTCCAGCGAGGACGCGACCTGCCCGTCGGCGGGACGCAGGCGGAACAGCTGCTCGAGGTAGCCGACCGCGCGCGTGTGATCACCGATGAAATCCTTGGCGATGCGGGCCGCTTCCTCGAGGATGTCGGCCCGCCGATCGAAGCCGCCCGCCGCGCCGAGGCGCGTGTCGTAGGCATCCAGCACGTCGCGCCATCGCTCCGTCATCGTCAGCGCGACGATCAGCGGCCGGAACGCCCAGTCCGCGTCCGGCGACGCCTTCAGGACGCCGCGCAGAACCTCGATCGTCTCGGGCGCGTTCTCGCCGAAGCAGTCGGCGGCGAAGCGCGCGGCGCGGTGCGAGAGCACGCCCAGCATCGGCTTCGGCACCTCCGCGGTGATGCGACCGCGGTAAAAATCCAGCAGCCGCCGCGCCTGGTTCTCGTCGGAGACGACGGCCGCCTCCAGCAGCTCCCAGGGCGCCTCATCCGTGGGCTTCGCGGTCGCGGCGGTGAACGCGGCCTGAAAGCGCTCGTCCGTCGGCAGCGGCACGGGCAACGGTTCGGGCTTATCTACGGGGACGACCTTCACAGCCATGGACGACGGCTCCTTTTCCGGCACGTGGAATCGGCAGTCGCGCGCCAACTGTTGAGGCATCACGAAGAAGATCGCGGTCGATTTCTTTCGGCGCGAATGCCGTTTCGAACGACCGCGAACGGACCTCGACCGGACCTCGACGAAATGCGCGTCGCAATATTCGGAATTAGCGACTGCGTGTAGGCGCGGCACGCACCGGATCATCGGCGCAGGCTCGCGACGGTACGATCGCGCGCGGCGGGGTGATACGATTTCGCCGGGAGGTCGTCCACATGAGCTATCTCTACGGCGACTCGACGCCATCTGATCTGGAGGGCAACTACATCGAGTTCCTGCGCGACGCAGTGGAGTTCTGCGTGCAGGTGCTGCTTTCTGATCAGAGGATCGTGCAAGGGAAGTCGCAGACACGCTCCCTCGAGCACGCGACGGTCGCAGAGGTCGAGCGGCTTCAGAAGCTGGGACCGCTGGTGGCGAAGGCGTTCGAAGGGACGTCGATGGGCGCCGCGGAGTCGCCGACGGCGCGCTGCGCCGCGGCCATCTCGAAATCGGCGAGCGATCTGGTGCGCGCGGAGGCGATCCGCATGCGCGACGCGCTGGACTCCGAGATCGCGAAGCGCGATGCGTCCGCCCTGCAAGAGCGGGAGGGGTGCGTCAAGGCGCTGGAAGCGCTGGTCGTCAAGCACGACCTGCCCGGCGCCGTCTCCGACGTGCACATCGCGCTGGTGGCGGGCGGGCGCTACGCGGGCCGCGCGCGCATGAAGACCGGGTTCGGCCTGGAAGCGATCCTCGATCTCGATATCCCGGCGAACAACCTGTTCGACCGCGTCATCCGGGTCGACCGCCTGACGGAGAAGCTGGACATCCAGGCCCCGGAGATCGGCGGCTGGATGCGCAAGGAGGTGAAGCGGCGGCCGCAGCACCTCGAACGGCATCACATCACCGAGTTCGCGGGCGGCGTCGACGGCGGGTCGCTGAAGCTGCGCGTCGGGCCGGACGGCACGGGCGCGGGGTTCGACGTGCTGTTCTCGAAGGAGGCGCCGCGGGTGCGCATGGTGCGCGTCGCCGAGCAGCCGGACGCGGGCGGCGAACAGCCGTTCGACGTCGACGACGAGGACGCCCGCAAGCTGATCGCGCTGCACGCCAAGCTGGTCAAGGCGGCGGCGGAGCTGGCGAGCCACCGCCGGCGCGTGCTGGACGCAAAGCTGGATGGCGAGGCGATGCGAACCCACGCCAAGCCGACGCTGCTGGCCGAACGCCTGATCGCGAACATGGCGCCGGTCGTCCAGGAGATCGCCGCGCGCTCGCATTCGCCCGGCGAGCTGATCTTGCGAAAGCTGCTCAGCGGCGATCGGCGCGAGGAGATCTTCCTGTCGAAGGCAGAGCTGAAGCTGAAGCTCGAGCATCTGACCGATGCGAACCGCGCGCTGTTCGATCCGCTGTGGGCCAACCCGCTCCCGGCGGCCGCCGTCCCCGTCAAGGCGGCGGCGAGCGAGTCGGCGCCGGTCGCGGCGGCGGCAGCGGCGCCGCCGGCCGCGCACGCGCAGACAGTGCGTTACCGGCCCACGCCCTCGCTGGGGACACCGCAGCTGAACACATCGTCGGCGCCCACGGCGGTCGCGGCGGTGGGGAGCGGGCCGACGTCCACGTCCGGTACCATTCCGGCGGCCGCGGGGCCCAAGCCGACGGCCGACGCCTCGGGCGACGTCATGCGGCGGACGCTGATCGGGGCGACCGTTTCGTCGGTAACTGCGACCCCGGTGGTGCCGGCGGATCCGGTCTCGAAGACGCCGATCGCGGCGGTCACGCATGTGGAAGCGTTGCGAAAGGAAGCGGCCGGCACCATCGAGGCCGCCATCACCATGAGGGACGGGAACCCGCCGCCGAAGTCCTGACGCCGGCGTAAGCCGAACCTCCGGAAATTCCGCAATCTTCCTGCGGATTTTTGCGCAAGTTTTAGGCGCGCGATTCGCGTGGCCGTGTTACATCGGCCGACGGTGTTGTCCGCGCAGGAGATCGTTCGCTCCTCGGGTCGTGCCAGCCGGCGCTATGAACCGATCGCGCAGATCGGACGCGGCGGCATGGCCGAGGTTCTGCTGACGATGATGCACGCGGGCGGCGGCGTTCGCCGGCTGGCGGTGCTGAAGCGAATCGTGTCGGAGCTGGCAACCGATCCGGATTTCATCGCGATGTTTCTCGACGAGGCGCGGTTGTCGTTGCGCCTCAGTCACGCGAACGTCGTGCAGACCCACGAGGTGCTGGTCGACGACAACGAGCTGGCGATCGCGATGGAGTACCTCGACGGGCAGCCGCTCACGCGCGTGCTGAACCGGTTGCTGCGCGGGCCGAACGCGCTGGGACTGGCGTCGCGCCTCCGCATCGTGACCAGCGTGCTCGCCGGCCTCGAGCACGCGCACACGCTGACCGATCTCGACGGCACGCCGCTGGGCGTCGTGCACCGTGACGTCAGCCCGCAGAACGTGTTCGTGACCTACGACGGGCAGATCAAGCTGGTCGACTTCGGCGTGGCGAAGACGAAGATGTCGTCGCACCGGACGCGGCCGGGCGCGATCAAGGGGAAGCTGGCCTACATGGCGCCCGAGCAGCTGCAGTCCGACGCCGTCGATCGCCGCGCGGACCTGTTCTCGGTCGGGGTGGTGCTGTGGGAGATGCTGGCGCAGCGCCGCATGTGGCAGGGCAAGACCGAGGTCGACATCGTGGGGCATCTCGCGTCCGGGAAGCCGCTGCCGCCGCTGCCGGTGCTGTCCGAGGACGTCCCGACGGACCTCGACGCGATCTGCACGCGCGCGCTGGAGCCCGATCCCGCGCGGCGCTACCAGACCGCCGCCGAGATGGAGCTGGACCTCGAACGCGTGCTGGTCGGCAGCGCGGATTCGCACGCGCGCAACCTGGGGAAGGTGGTGTCGCTCGCCTTCGCGACGGAGCGCGCCGAGCGGCAGGCCGTCATCGAGCGCTGCCTCCGTCAAAGCACGCAGCAGGCGAAGGCAGAGGCGCCGGCCGTCAAAGCGGCGCCGCTGCCCAAGCTGCCGACGATCGACGTCTCTCTGGAAGGCATCGACGACGAACCGCCGGTCCGAACACCTCGCCCCGCCGTTACGCCGCCGCCGGCCGCGCCCGTCGCGCGCGAGCCGATGCGCGTGGACGCGACGCCGCACGCGCTCCGGTTCTGGCGCAGGGTCGCCGTGGCCGGGATCGCCGCCACCGTGCTGACGCTGCTGCTCCTGGTGGTCTCGCGTCACGGACGGGACGCCGGGAACCGTGTCGCCACCGCGGGACCGATCCCCGTCGAGCGGGCGCCGGCGCCTGCGCCCGTCGCGGCGCCGTCCGTGCGTCCCGCGCCACCGGCGGCCGAGCGGCCACGCCGGCGACATCGCGCGAAGCCCGTTGAGAAGCCGGTCGACGAGGACGCGACGCTTCCGCCGACCGAAACCGAACCAGCTAACGACCAAGCCGACGCGCCCTGATCTGCGCGTCGGCGAGGCCGTCGACGACGTTACTTCTTCGGGGCTGCGGCGGGTGCAGCGGCGGGAGCCGGAGCAGCCGGGGCGGCAGCCGGCTTGGCAGCGGCGGGCGCGGCGGCGGGGGCAGCGGCGGGCGCGGCGGCACCGGCCACGGGCTTCATGTCGAACTTGGCGGCGCCGGTCTGGTAGAGCAGGCAGGGCGCGCCCGGCGCACAGCCGCTGGCGTGCTTGATGTTGCCGGGGACCGTGAACGTCGAACCGGGCCCGAGGCGCTTCTCGACGCCACCGTCCGGCGTGATCCAGAACGTTCCGGAGATGACCACCGCCGTGGCGCCGGCGGTGTGCGTGTGCAGCGGATGCACCTGGCCGGCGGGAATCTTCGCGAGCGCCGTATACGCACCCTTGAAGATGTCGCCGGTGACGTTGGCGACCTGCGCGCCGCCCGCGTTCGGCACGTCGACCCACTTCAACTCCTCGGGGGTCTGCATGACGATCTCCTTCTTTGCTGCCCAGGCAACACCTGCGCTGATACCGGCCACCGCGACGACGACGAAACACGCAGAACGGATCTTCATGGTCTTCTCCTTTGGCGTTGAAAAAGCGGCCGACGATAAGAAATTGCGCGCCTCTGTCAAGGAGCGGCGCGTCGGTCGGCGCGGCTTTGTCGGTTGTCGGCGGCGCGATCGACGCCGGTCAGAACGACGCGCACTGCGCGGTTCCGCCCGAGCGGAGGCGCGCGAAGTGCAGGGTGGTCGCGTTCGCGGCGTCGAACCAGCCCCAGACGACGTCGTGGTTGGTGTGGACGCGGAGCGGATCGTCGCGCTGTCCCCACTTCGCGCGCGCGGCCACGTCGGTCGGTCCCTCCAGGAAATTTCCAGCGGCGCCGACGCGCGCGAGCTTGTAGGCGGCGGGCGTCGCCGGTTCCATCCAGCCGACCAGGTACTGTTCGGTCGCGTCGCCGTCCGGCTGCCAGCGCGCGAGGGCCGAGTCGGCCTCGTTCGCGGGCGTCGTGGTCAGCCAGACGACCGCGCCCGTCAGCTTGTGGCCGGCGTCGATGGCGGCGAAGGCGATGTCCTGGTTCATCGTCGCGGTGCTGTACGACTTGTCGCCCATGGTCGCCGGCGCCTGGTGCGCGTTGAACGTCACCTTCCAGCCGACGGGCGCGATCGCGGCGCCGCCCAGCTCGCCGGCGACGCTGCCGTTGCAGCCGGCGTCGACGCTCATCACCTTGTTCTTGTTGTCGGTGTACACGCCGCCGATGGCGACGGTGGCGAAGTCGCCGCTGCCCGTGCCCGGGTAGCAGTCGGTCACGCACACCGGCAGGAAGCTGTTCGCCTGCGGATGGTAGCTGAGCAGATCGCTCATGCTGTGCGAGCAGCCCCAGCTCCACTGCGTCGTCTGGGCGCCGGTCGACGCCGCTGTGAACTTCAGCGTGTCGCCCTCGTGTCCGGAGTCGGAGTGCACGTGGTAGTAGGCGCCGTACTTGTCGCCGCCGAATTCCAGGCGGCTCTCGCCGATGCCGAAGTCGGTCGGGTGGTTGTCGCTGTTGGTCAGCTCGGTCGACCAGGCCTGCGCGCCGGCGATGTCGAAGCGGCGCACGTAGATCTTGTCGGTGGCGTTGTCCCACAACAGCGCGGCGAAGTGACCGTCGGGCTCGGCGGCGATGCCGCGGCATTCGAGCCCGGCGCCCAGATCGATCGCTCCGGTCAGCTTGTCCGAGGCATCCAGGCGGATCGCGCGCGCGTTGTACGCGCTGGAGGTACCGCTTGTGTAGCAGAGCAGGGTGCCGCAGTTGGCCAGCGGCGCCGTGTACAGCGGCGCGACCTTCAGCATGCTGGCGCCCCAGATGCGGTAGTTCCGGACGCCCGCCTTGACCCCCGCGGGCACCGTCACGTCGGAGGTCGTCAGTCGGTCCGCGATCGCGCCCGTGGCCGGCGAGCCCGCCGCGCCCGAGACGCCGGCGGCGCCGGTCGTGCCCGCGCCCCCGCTCGTGTTGCCCCAACCGGTGGTTCCTGCGGTGCCGGCCCCGGATCCGGTCACGCCCGCCGCGCCGGTCGTGGCGCCGGCGCCGGTCGTCCCCGAGATGCCGGACCCGCCCATGCCCGCCGCGCCGCTGGTCCCCGCGCCGCCGGTCATGCCGCCGGCGGCGCCGCCCGCGCCGGGCGACGAGCCGCCGATCATCCCCGACGAGCAGGCGGCAAGCGCCAGCGCCGCGAAGGGGGCGCGCGCCCGGATTCGGGAAACCATGCCAGGTGTATGGCCGGCGGCCGCCTTACCCGTTGCGGCAGCCGGCCGGCGACAGGGCCGGCTGCCCATCAGGCCACCGGGGTGTCCGGGGGTGGGCTGTTCGCCGTCGCGAGCGGAACCGGCGCCGAGTGATCTGCAGGCATCCGGGCGCGACGCGTGAAGAAGACGTAGAGGAGATAGGCATCGAGGATCATCGCGCCCGCGATCACCGAGTAGTTGGCGGGCGTTTTCATCATCTTCAGATCGACGATGACGCGCGACAGGCCGAACGATACGACCCACACGTCAAAGCTCATGCAGATGCGGCGAAACACCTCGGAGGGCAAGCGCCGGATCAGGAAGGTCCCGAGCGGGATCCCGATGAGGACGCTCGGGACGATCAGCGGTACCAGCGCCTGGCTCTGCTGCGTGAACAGCCCGAGGTTGTAATAGGCGATCGCCGTCATGCCCGACTCGGCCACCCGGATGATCGCCAGCGCCGCGCGGAAGTCCTTCTTGACGAGCCCCTGATTGTTGAAGAGGACGGCCAGCGGCGGGCCCGAGATGGTCGTGACCGAATACAGGAACCCGATGCTTGCGCCGAACGGCAACCCGATCGCGCGCTCGGCCTGCAGCGGCCGCCGGATCCCGGCCGCCTGGATGAAGATCAGCGGCAGCAGGACCACGTACGTGACGAACTTGATCCAGGACGGATGCAGCGACGCCAACATCTGACTGCCTATCAGCACGCCTGGTATCAGCCCGATGACGATCGGTAAGACGCGCTTGTAGACCCTCGGGAGGCTGTCCCGGTTCATGACCAGGACGAAGAGGTTGATCGCCACCTCGACGATGACCATCGTCGGGTTGAGCACGCGGTTCGTGTAGAACAGCAGCGCGACGGGAACCGTCAGCGACGAGAAGCCGTACCCCAGCGCCCCGTTCACCGTGGCGGCGAACAGGGTGATCCCGATCAAAACGATCGATGCGGTATCGAGCGCCATGGGAGCCAATTAGCCGTTTAACACGGCTCGCGAGCGGGCGTCTACTAAAATAGACACTTTTCTAATCAAGATTGTCCGAAAAATCGCGGCTGCCAGCGCAGTAGCGTAACGGGCCGCAAAAGCTCACTTTTTCAGGAAATTTAGGCCGTGACGCATGCATCCCGGCCACGCTCGTGACTACGATGCCGCGATGCTGTTCCGCCAGCTCATCGATCCCCGGTCCTCGACCTTGACCTATCTGCTGGCCGATGCGACGTCGCGCGACGCAATCCTGATCGATTCGGTGTTCGAGCAGTTCGCGCGCGACGCGGCGCTGGTCCGCGAGCTGGGGGTGACGCTGCGCCACACGCTGGAGACGCACGTGCACGCCGACCACGTGACCGCGGCATGCCTGCACCGCGAGCGGCTGGGCAGCACGATCGTCGTGTCCGCGTTGTCGGGGGCGGAGGGCGCGGATCGACTGGTGGGCGAGGGTGACGTCATCGCGTTCGGCGGCGAGACGTTGTCGGTGCTGGCGACGCCCGGGCACACGGCCGGCTGCGTGAGCTATCTGACCGGCGATCGCAAGGCGGTGTTCACGGGCGACGCGCTGATGATCCGCGGCGCCGGCCGCGCCGACTTCCAGCAGGGCGACGCGCACCGCCTCTATCGATCGGTGCACGAGAAGCTGTTCACGCTGAACGACGACTGCCTCGTGTACCCGGCGCACGACTACAGCGGCCGCCTGGTGAGCAGCATCGGCGAGGAGCGCGCCTTCAACCCGCGCCTCGGCGGCGCGCGCAGCGAGGCGGACTTCGTCGGCTTCATGGCCAACCTCGCGCTGCCGCATCCGAAGCAGATCGACGTTGCGCTGCCCGCGAACCTGCGCTGCGGGCGGCCCGCCGACGGCGACGCGGCCGCGCGCGAGCCGGTGTGGGCGCCGGCCCGCCGATCGTTCGCGGGTGTGCTGGAGGTCGAGCCCGAGTGGCTGGCCGATCATCTCGGCGAGGTGGAGGTGCTGGACGTGCGCGAGCCGGACGAATGGAACGGCGAGCTGGGACGCATTCCCGGCGCGCGCCACCTGCCGCTCGGCGAGCTGCGCGCGCGCCTGGGCGAGCTGCCGCGCGATCGCCCGATCGTGGCGGTCTGTCGTTCGGGCGGCCGTTCCGCCGAGGCGTCGCTGATCCTGGAGCAAGCCGGTTTCACGCGCGCCGCGAACATGAACGGCGGCATGCTCCGCTGGCACGCGCTGGGCCTGCCGACGGACGCGCGGCTGCGCTAGGCTGTCGTCATGCGAGTTCTGTTCATCGCCGGCTTCGCGCCCATCGTGCGGGATCCGGCCGCGGCGCGCGCGTTTTACGTGGACACGCTGGGCCTCGAGTTCGAGAGCAGCGTGGGGGATTACGTCTTCACCGAGAAGCTCGCCGGCGCGAAGCACTTCGGCGTCTGGCCGCTGGCCGAGGCCGCAGAGGTGTGCTTCGGAAAAGCGGCGTGGCCCGCCGACGTCCCGGTGCCGCACGCGACGATCGAGTTCGAGGTGGATGACGTCCCGGCTGCCGCGCGCGAGCTGGAGGCGCGCGGGCACCGGCTGGTCCACCCGGCGCGAACGGAGCCGTGGAAGCAGATCACCGCGCGCCTGCTGACCGCGGACGGGTTACTCGTTGGCGTCGTTCACACGCCGTGGCTACACAAGGGGTGATGCGCGGCTAGGGCAGGTCGACGACGACGATGCCGGTGAAGGCGCCGCCGCTGACGGTGATCTCCGCCTGGCTGGTGCCGTCCAGGTTGGCGCGCCCGAGCTCGCCGGTTCCGCCGGTGTAGTAGAGACGGCCGCGCCGCTTGTCGAGGGCGACGCCGATCGCCTCGGGCACCTGGCGCACGATGATCTGCCGGTCCTTGCGGTTGGCGGCGGTGCTGCCCGCCGGGATCGCGATCGGGGCGCGGCTGATCGTGTCGTCGCCGCGATCGGCCCAGTAGATCATCCCGGCTTCGAGATCGAGATCGAGGTCGATCGGTTCGGGCAGGCCGCTGAACAAGATCTCGATGTCGGTGCGGTTGGTCGACGTCTGGCCGGACGGCATCTGGATGTGCGCGCGGCGGATCGAGCCGACGCCGGCGTTGTCGCCGCCTTTCTGCGACCAGTAGAACCAGCCGCCCGCGGTGTCGATCGCCATGCCGACGCACCACCGGCTGAGATCCATGCGGTCCGTCGCGGTGGTGCCGGTGGTGACCAGCACCTCGACGTTGCTGCCGTCCATGTTCGCGCGCATGACGCGCATGCCTTCGCGATCCGACCAGTACATCTTGTTGCTGGGCGGATCGACGCGCATCTGCTTGGGCGTGTACGTTCCGCCCGCGGGCACCAGCGTGACGACGTTCGTTCCGTCCAGGTTGGAGCGGCGGATGAAGCCGTCGTCGGCGGACGGGTTGCCCATGCCCGTCCAGAAGATGTGACCGGCGGCGAGATCGACGGCGATGCCGTCGGGGCCCTGGCCGGCGCTGGCGACGATCGTGCGCGGGTTCGGATTCTCGGCGGGCGACGTCTGCACCTCGCCGCCGACGTCGAGGAAGAAGATCGTCTGCGTGCCGGTGCCGCCGGCGCCCGTCGTTCCGCCACGGCCCGCCGCGCCGCTCGTGCCGCCGCGCCCGCCCATGCCTGCGGCGCCGGTTGTACCTGCGCGGCCACCGGTGCCGGTCGTGCCTCCGCGGCCACCGATCCCCGCCGCGCCGTTACCGCCGCGGCCGGCGGCGCCGGTGGTGCCCGCGTCGCCCATCGTCCCGCCACGGCCGCTCGCGCTGCCGCCGGTGCCGGTGTCACCCGCCTCGCCGCCCGCGCCGGTCGTTCCCCCGGCGCCCGCCTCGCCGGTTGTCCCGGCGTTCCCCGAAGCTGGGGCGGTGCCGCCGGTCGTGCCGCCCGCGCCCGTGTCGCCGCCCTTGCCGCCGGAGGTGTTGCCGCCGCCGCAGCCGGCGGCGAGCAGACAAGTCCCTGCAACGAACGTCGCGATGGTGGTGAATCGCATCTTGCTCATGACCCACCCCTTTCCGGCAAACGTGAGGAAATACTTCTCCGCACGTTTGTATGTCTGCAGCGCCGGATTACTTCAGATTTTCCGCGGCCTGACGCCGCCGCGCCGTCACTGGCCCTTGAGGCCGGCGTGTCCGGTCAGCACGGCCTTTCCGAGCTGACTGGCCTGAGCGTTCCTCAGCGCCGCGAGGACGTTCGCGACGGACACGGTGCCCGAGATGGTCAGCGTCTCGGTCGAGAGCGCGTACAGCGTGAACGCGTACTGATCGTCCATGCCGCCCATCACCGACTGCGCGCACGGCGAAAGGAACGCGTTGTTCCCGAGCGGAGCGACCTGCTTGGCGTTCATCAGATCGCCCGTCAGCGTCTTCGTCCCCTCCGGAATCTTGCTGACGACCATCGTGGTCGCGTTCCACGGGATGTTGTACATGGCCCAGTGCTGGCCCGTCGCCATGTTCTCGCCGAGCGTCGTGTCGATGAACGTCAGCGCGAGGGACTTGGTGCCGGCGGGGACGCCCGTCCAGTCGAGCTCGGGGATCACGCCGGCGCCGAGCGCGCCGCCGTTGCACGTGTACTTGGTGTTGAACTTGGCGCCGTTCATGTGCATCGGGCTGGTGATGCTGAACGTGCCCGAGCCGCCGCTGCCGGTGGTGCCGCCGCCGCCGGTGGTGCCGCCGCCGCCGGTGGTGCCGCCGCCGCCCGTTGTGCCGCCGCGGCCGCCGGCGCCGCCGCCGGTTCCCGCAGTGCCCGTCGTGCCAGCGGTCGAGCCGCCGGAGCCGGTCGTACCGGCCGTGCCCGTCGTTCCGGCGACGCCCGTGGTGCCCGCGACGCCGGTCGTCCCGGCGTTGCCCGTGGTTCCGGCGTTGCCGACGGTGCCGGCCGCGCCCGAGGTCCCCGCGGCGCCCGTGGTGCCCGCGCTGCCGGTCGTCCCACCTTTACCGGTGTCCGGGCTGCTTCCGTTGTCGACGCAGCTTGCGGCAACAACGGCGATCGAGCCGATGAGGGCGATGAATCCAGAACGCGCGCGCATGGGGCCTCCTAACGGACGCTAAAGTCCACTACGCGGTACCGATGCGACGAGCGGCGCAAACCGGCTCACATTTCCCGACTGCAACAGACATTGACGTACCGAGACAATTCGCGTGAGGAGCCGGCGAGCTTTGCTCGCCGCGTATCATCGCGGGAGGGTTTGGGAACCCTCCCAGGGTTCCCATCTCAATCCGATAACTACGCGGCTGGAAACGAAGCCCAGCTGGCCCGGAAGTCTCCCTTCGGGAAATTGAAGCTGGTCCAGGCGATGGTCGGCGCGCGGAACGCCAGCACGGCCGGCGTGATCGTGCTGCCCGGCGGCGTATCGCCGGCGGGACGCGCGTCGGTGGCGGCGCCCGTCGCGATGTCGATGAGCTGCACGCTGGCTCCGGTCTTCACCAGTTGCTGGCCATCGGGCGCGAAGGCGATGGGATTCGCGGGACCGATCTCTGCTTTCGTCATCGGCAGCGCGTCGTCAGCATCGGCGGCGTAGATCGAGAACCAATCGTCGCGCTGTCGGCCGCGCGGCTCGAACACCGCGACGAGATCGCCGGACGGGCTGGCGTCGGCGCAGGCGCCTCTGCGCGGGTACTCATCGATGATCTTTCGCTCGACGAGATCGGCGAGCAGCGGGCCGCGATCCACCAGCGCGCTGATCAAGACGCGGGACGTGCCGCCGACGAAGCGCACCTGCGTGCCGTACAGCATGTGCCCGCGGCCGGCGTCGTGGCGCCAGATCTCGGTCAGCGGCGCGTCGGACGCGGCGAACCGGACGGCGCCGTTCCGCTCGACGAAGGCCAGCCACTTGCCGGCGGCGTCGCGGAACATCGCCTCGCATTCGACGCGGCCCAGGCGCTCGGGCGTCTCGCCGACCTTCAGTCGAAACAGCGTGTCACCCGCGACGAACAGGAGATCACCGGCGGCATCGAAGCACGCCGCCTTGCCGTTCCCCGCGATGGTCTCGATCGTGAAGGCGCAAACCTCGGCCGCGTCGCGCGTGCGGTGCACGGCGAGCGTGGGCGCGCGCCTGTCCGCCGACATGCTGGCGATCGCGATCAGCTCGCCGTCGTCGCTCAGCGCGACCTGCGAGATCTTGCCGTGCGCCGTGACCGATCGAATCTCTTCGGGCAGACCGCTGCGCGGGACGGGCGCGACCGGCGCGACCAGTTCGATCGGTTCGATCGGTTCGATCGGTTCGATCGGGGCAACGGGCTCGACGTGCGCGACCGGCTCGACGACCGGCTCGATGGGCGCGACCGGCTCTGGCGGCGGCGCGACTTCGCCGGCGGGCGGCGTCTCCGGTTCGAGAACGTGCTCGGGCGCGGTTGCTTTCTTGCGCTTTGCCTGGCGCGGGCGAGACGCTTTTTTCGCGTTTTTCGGACGACGGGCCATTTGTAGTCGGGTGTAGTCGGACAGGCAGGGTGGGTGGCCAGGTGGCCGGGTGGCAACGTGGAATGCCGAGTGAGCGGGCGCGAGAGTAGCCGTCCGGATGCCGGGACGGAAGCCTGACGCGATCAGGTTCGCGCTTCCCGCCACCGGCGCCGAAGGCGTATGATGATCGAGGATGCGCGTGCGTGGGTGGCTTGCGACGCTGTCGATGGCGTCGATGCTTTGGCTGGGCGGGGTGGGCGGCTGCGGTAGCGTGACCGCGGTGGACGGCACCGGCACGGGCGGCGACGGCGGCGCCTCCGGCAGAGGCGGGACGACGGGTGTCGCCGGAACGACGGGTGTCGCCGGGACGACGGGTGTCGCCGGGACGACGGGTGTCGCCGGAACGACGGGCACCGCCGGAACGACGGGCGTCGCGGGGACGACAGGCACCGCCGGCGCCACCGGGGTGGCCGGAACGACCGGGCGCGGAGGGACGACCGGCGTGGCCGGAACGACCGGGCGCGGTGGCACCACGGGCGCGGCCGGAATAGGCGGCACCACCGGAACGGCCGGCCGCGGGGGCACCACCGGCAACTGTGGAACGGGCGGGCTGGGGCCCGGCATCGCCGGAACGACGGGCCGCGGTGGCACCACCGGCGCAGCCGGCACGATGGGCCTGGGCGGCATCACCGGTCTCGGCGGGCTGATGGGCCAGGGCGGCCGCGGCGGCACCACCGGAACGGGCGGCGCGCCGACCTGCCAGCGCGGGATGTGTCCGGCGCTGTTGATCGGCGATCTCGAATCGATCGATGATTCCGGCGCGCCGGGTTTCGACGCCGCGGGCTTCCGCTGCAAGTCGCTGACCGTCTGCCCGAACAGCAGCTCCTGCATCTATTACGCGATGGACATGCTGGGCAGCCTGCAGTCGATGGACGACTCTTACAACGACGGCGCCGAGTCGACGCCGGCGCCCGTCAAGCTGATGATCGCCGGCGGCGCGCAGTCCGCGTGCACGAACATGTCGTTCACGCTGACGGCGATGGACACGCTGACGTTGCTGTTCGACGGCAGCAAGAAGTTGCAGGTCTACCTGCCCGCGTTCATGGGCACGACTCAGACGCTCACGCTCTACATCGCGAGCGACGGTTCGACGTACTACGACGCCGCGCTGACGATGGTCGCGCGCCTGCGACCGGCCGGCTGATTCGCGCGACGGCGACGGCGCGCACATGTGCTCGCGCCCACTGACAGCCGGGCGTTAACGTAGTAAACGAATGCCGTGAAACTGCGGACGTTGTCGTCGGTGGCGGCGGTGCTGATCGCGCTCCTCACGCTGCAGGGCTGCACGAAGACCGTTTACTACGCGGTGATGGCCCCTCACCAGTCGATGGAGGATCAGCACAGCTGTTTCAGGCAGTGCCAGATGTTGCACGCCGGCAAGACGAAGGAGTTCCTGCTCTGCCTCGACAGCTGTCCGGACGCCCGTGTCGAGCGGGATGTGCGGTGCCCCGATGTCCAGTACGATCGCAACACGTACGGGTGCACGACCATGCAGAACCACGCCTTCGACGGCGTGTCGTTCGGCATCGGTATCGGCTTCCTGGTGCTGCTGACCGTGCTCATCACTGTTCTGAGCGCCTCGAGCAGCAACAACATGATGAACCAGATCTGACGATCGCCGACCTTGATCCGGCGACCGCCGAGGTCGTAGCCTGAACGCGATGGACGACGATCGAGATCGCGGCGCCACGAACAACCCGAGCGGCGGCGCTGAGCCGTCGCGCACGGCAACGCCTCCCGCGTGCGCCGTCGACCCCGACATCGATTGCCCCGCCTGCGCGGCGCGCGGGCGGCGCGTGCGGATGCAGCCGGTGAAGGCGCACTACCAGTGCCCCGAGTGCCGTTACTTCGATTCTTGCTGCATGTGAGACGCGGCGGCGCCGCCGGTGCTACTGGCAACCCATCGGGAACTGAGAGTTCACGCTGCCGCCGCTGAACGTCGGGATGGCGGCGACCGGGAACACGACGTTCTGGAAGTAGATCTGTCCCGCGTAGCCGTTGTTGTAGACGCCGATGATGTTGCTGGACGTCGGGCACGCGACGGCCTGGTGGCGATGGTCGACTTCCCCATCCAGCTGACGTTGACGCACATGCCGCAGTAACGGCCCTGGCCGAAGCTGCCGCTCGAGAAAGCGGCGAAGTAGTTCGACGTCGCGGTGCGCTTCCGGATCGACGCGTGTGCGTGCGAGTGGTCTTCGCGACGCGTCTCGAATTTCGCGCGCGATCATTTTTCTGACCGAGCGCGTGCACGCGCCGCGCACAACACCGATACGAGGTCAGAGAAAAAATGAAGAGCATGTGCGTGGCGGTCTTCGTGGCCGCGGCGGTGTTCGGAGGTTGCGCGTTTTCACCGGGAGCGTCGGGACCGAGCGGTACGGGCGGCACCGGCGCGAAACCGCCGCTCGGCGGCTTCGGCGGCGGCGTCACGCAGGGGCCGTGTCAGGGCCTGCAGTGTCAGCAGTCGACGTGCAAGAAGGGCAACTGCGTGCAGCCCGTGTGCGGCGGCGGCGTGGTCACGCGGCTGACCGGCAAGGTCTACGATCCCGCGGGCAAGGTTCCGCTGCCCAACGTCGACGTGTTCGTGCCGAACGCGGCGCTCGCCGATTACACCGACGGTCCGGCGTGCGACACCTGCGCCATGTCGCTGACGGGAGCGCCGGTCGTCAAGGCGAAGACCGACACGATGGGGAACTTCACGCTGGGCGACGCGACCGCCGATGTACCGGTCGGCAGCGGCATCCCGCTGGTCATCCAGGTCGGCCGCTGGCGGCGGCAGGTGACGGTCGACGTACCGGCGTGCGCGGACACCGCGGTCGTCGCGGACATGACCCACTTGCCGCGCAACCAGAGCGAGGGCCACCTGCCGCGGATCGCGCTGACGACCGGCGGCGCCGACGCGCTGGAATGCCTGCTGCGCAAGATCGGCATCTCCGATTCGGAATTCACGCCCGAATCCGGAAGCGGGCGCGTGAACTTCTTCGCGGGCGAGAAGGGCACGAACAAGTTCAACACGGCGCTCGGGGGCGCTTCGTTCACGTCCGTCGCGCCCTGGTGGGACGACGTCAACAACCTGCGCAAGTACGACATGATCCTGCACTCGTGCGAGGGGACGGAGAACCCCACCAACAAGAGCATGGCGGCGCGCACGGCGCTGCAGCAGTACGCGGACGCGGGCGGGCGCGTGTTCGCGTCGCACTGGCACAACTACTGGTTCGAGCACGGACCGGCGCCGTGGCCGACCGTCGCGCACTTCAATCATCAGGACGATCTGGCGATCCCGTTCACCGCGACCATCGACACCAGCTTCGATCGCGGGCGGGATCTGGCGACCTGGCTGGTGAACGTGGGCGGATCGACGACGTTCGGCCAGCTGGTGATTCGCGGCGCGCAGCACACCATCGACACAATCGGCAGCGGCCGGCAGTGGATCTACAGCACCAGCCCACAGTCGGTGCAGTACCTGGACGCGACGACGCCCTTCCAGGGCGCCGCCTGCGGGCGCGTCGTGTTGAGCGACATCCACGTGTCGCAGGGCGGCTCGTCGTCGACCGAGGACGATTCCGATCCCAGCCTGGCGTATCCCGACGGCTGCCGCACGATGGATCTGTCGCCGCAGGAGAAGGCGCTGGAGTTCATGCTCTTCGATCTGTCGTCCTGCGTGGAGATCATCGGCTAGGTCATCAGCGCGAGCGTGATCGCGCCAGCGGCGACGGCCGCTAGCCGATACGCTTCGGCGCGGCGGGCCCAGGGGCGGTGGTCCCAGAACGCGGCGACGGTCACCAGCGTCGTCAGCACGAAGACGATGAGCGCGGCGCGGACGGCGCCCGTGGTCGCAGCGCCGGGCCACAGCAGCGCGAGCGACGCCGCGAGCGCGAGGGCGAGCTGGATCAAGGAATAGAGCGCGACGCCGCGAGGCAGCCCCTCGCCGTATCCGGGCGTGCGCGCATCGGGCGCGTCCCACGGCGCCCGCCATTCCGGCGGGCGAAGCCAGACCTGCGCGGCGTCGCGCCAGGTGGGCGCGCGTCGGGCGCGGCGCGCGAGCTGGGCGTACGGATGCAGGTTCGCCCAGAACGG
>Ga0207708_10000437_pt1 | contig 32494 bp, 22 predicted proteins | sample KBSK5101metaG_FD_184340 | JGI IMG/M metagenome (GOLD analysis project Ga0207708, IMG submission 184340) | Corn, switchgrass and miscanthus rhizosphere microbial communities from Kellogg Biological Station, Michigan, USA - KBS K5-10-1 metaG... | ecosystem: Host-associated > Plants > Roots >... | reverse complement strand
GGTTGCGGGGGGACAGCCACCGCAGGCGGCAATGGAACCGTCCGTGCCTCATGAGCGGGGATGTACCCGCACACGGAATTCGACCACCTGCTGAAAGAGCTCGTCGCCCGCGCCCGCGAGGCGATGATCGTGACCGACCCCGCCGGCACCATCCGGTTCGAGAACGAGGCCGCCCGTCGACTCACCGGCTACGTCGGCGAGAACCGGCGGGGACGGCCGATACTCGAGTTGATTCATCCCGACGATCGCGATCGGCTGCGCGAAGCGCTCGAGCGCGCGGCCGACGCGCGCGAGCCGGCGGCGCTGTTCGAATGCCGGGCGAATCACGTCGACGGCCGCGAGATATCGCTCGAAGTGCTCATCGGCCTCTCGCCCGCGAACGGCGAGGCGTCGGTGCTGATGCATGTCCGCGACGTCAGCGAACGCCTGGAGATGACGGCGCGCCTGCGCCAGGCGCACAAGCTCGCGTCGCTCGGCCAACTGACGATGGGAATCGCCGACGACCTGGCGCGCGTGATGGCCACGATCGGCAGCCAGCTCGATCACCTGCCGACCAGCGAAGCGCCGCCCTTCTTCCTCCGCGTCGTGAGGAAGGCCGCCGAAACCGGTACGGCGCTGGCGCAGCAGCTGAAAGCGTTCGCAGAGATGCCGTCGTCGTTCCGCGAGGAGGTCGACGTGCAGGCGCTGCTGAAGGAGCTGCGCCGCGCGATTGGCGGCGATCTCTGGCTGGACATGCTGTTTGCGGCGTCGAACACGGTGGTGCGCACCAACCGCGAGCTGCTGCGGCAGGGGCTGGCCGATCTGGTGCGCGGCTTCGGCCACGCGATGCCGGACGGCAGCGTCGTCTCGATCAAGACCCGCAACGTGTCGATCGCGCGGCCGCTGTGGCGCGGCCGGTCGGCGCCGATCGAGTACTTCGTGGTCGAAGTCACCAACACTGCGCGCGGGGTGCCGCGCGGCGCGCCGAAGGAGCCGCGTGAGCAGGCCGGGGCCGGGACCAGCCCACCAGTGAGCGCCGGGATCATGCTGGCGCTGGTGTCCCTGGACGATGTCAGCTCGGACTCTGGAGGCTACGTTGAAGTGTCGAGCAACGTCTCGGGTGCGACGGTGGTTGCGGTGTATCTTCCTGCCGAATAACCGCCGGAAAGCGGAGATCGCGACCAGGCCCCAGCGGGGTTACACTATCCGGTCGCGCATGCCGTCTCTTTCTGCTTCGACCGATCGAAGATCGCTGTGGAAGGACGCGGCGGCCACCGCCGCGGTCGCGCTCAGTTACTTCGTCGGCACGAGAATCGGCTTCGCCCTGACAGCGGGCGACATGCCGATCGCCACCTTCTGGCCGCCCAACGCGATCCTCCTCGCCGCATTCCTGCTCGCACCTGTACGTCTGTGGTGGGTGTTCCTGCTCGCGCTCATCCCGGCGCACCTTCTCGCGCAGGCGCAGAGCGGCGTCCCGGCGGCGACGTCGCTCGGCTGGTTGGTGGGCAACTGCGGTGAAGCGCTGCTCGGCGCAACGTTGATCGCGAAGGTCTGGCGCCGTCCCGGGCTGTTCCAGAGCATGCAGGGCGTCACCGCTTTCCTGCTGTGCGGCTTCATGCTCGCGCCGCTGGTCACCTCGTTTCTCGACGCCGCGATCGTCGTCGGCACCAACTGGGGGAGCGACTACTGGGATCTCTGGACCACGCGCCTGCTCTCCAACATGCTCGCGCAGCTGACGATCGTGCCGTTGATTGTCGCCGTCGGCCAGCGCGGGTGGGCCTGGATCCGGGAGCAGCCGCGCCAGGCCTGGCTGGAGGCCGCCGCGATCGGCGCGCTGGTGATGCTGGCGAGCGTGCTCGTCTTCCGCGCCGAGTATCTGTCGCGCAGCAACATCCCGGCGCTGATCTACCTGCCGCTGCCGCTGCTGCTCTGGGCCTCAATCCGGTTTGGCCCGGCCGGCGTCAGCGCAACCCTCCTGGTGATCGCCGTCGTCTCGATCGACAGCGTGATGCACGGCCGCGGGCCGTTCATTTCGACCTCGCCGGCGGCGAGCGTGCTGTCGATGCAGGTCTTCCTCTGCATGATCGGCGTGCCGCTGCTGCTGCTGGCGGCGCTGATCGTCGAGCGCAGGCGTACCGAGGTGTCGCTCAGGGACACCAGCCGCAAGCTGATCGACGCGCAGGAGCGGGAGCGCAAACGGATCGCGCGCGAGCTGCACGACGACATCGGCCAGACGCTGACGCTGGCCGAGATCGAGATCGATCGGATGATGGCGCACGCGCCGGATCAGGGGCCGGACGTCCGCCTCAACGCGCTGCGTGATCAGATGACGATGGTCTCGCAGGGCATCTGGGAGCTGTCGCACGGCCTCTACCCCTCGAACCTCGAGATTCTCGGCCTCGTCAACGCGCTGCACCGCCTCTGCGCGGATCTGAGCGATGGGACGCGCGTGCACGTGCAGTGCGAGAAGCGCGAGATCCCGGACCACCTGCCGCCCGACGTCTCGCTCTGCCTGTACCGGGTCGCGCAGGAAGCGCTGCGCAACATCGTCCGGCACAGCCACGCGACCAACGCGTCGGTGCAGCTGCGTGGCGAGGACGGCAGGCTGCTGCTGCAGGTCGCCGACGATGGAGTCGGGTTCGACCAGGCGCTGGCGGCAGCGGGCGTCGGCCTGGCGAGCATGCGCGAGCGTCTCGAGGCCGTGAACGGCGGCCTCGACATCTATTCCAAGCCGGGACGCGGCACCAGGCTCGACGCCTGGATCGTCCTGGGCCCGGCGCCTCCGCCGTCGGACACCGAACCGACGATTCACTGACGACGCGTCGGCGATCTCGCTACGGCCGGCGATCGATGCGCGTCACGGTGACGCCGACCCGATCGCCTCGCAGCAGGGGCTGAATCGCGAACCCGGTCCTCCGCTCGAGCCGGGTTGCGGTGCGGCCCGACGCGATGCCGATGAAGGCGCCGAAGACGACGTCGCTCGCCCAGTGTTTGTCCACCGTGATGCGCGAGGCACCGGTCAACGAAGCTGCCGCGTAGACAGGCAGCCCGACACGCCACCCGTAGTAATGCTGCAGCACCGCCGCCGTCGCAAACGTCGCCGAGGCATGGCCCGACGGGAACGAGCGCGGATCGCCGTTCGGACGAGTGCGGTTGACGGCGAACTTGAAGGCATAGGTCCAGCTCAACGCGTTGATCTGCGCGCGCAGCAGGCTCCGCCCGGCCGCGGCGGAGCCTGGGCTGTTGGCGGCGTGGCCGAGCGCCCACCAGCCGATGGCCAGCGGCACCTGCAGGGAGAGGTTGCCGTAGGTGGCGCCCGTGCCGCCGGCCTCCAGCGTGCGCGTCAGGCCCGCCTCGGGATCCTCGGTCTCCTGCCGCAGCGCCTCGTCGGCGAGGTGCACGAGCCCGGCAGACGCGGCGCCGCCGCCCCACCACAGGGCCGTTTCTTTCGAGAACACGTAGCCGTAGTCGCCGGCGACATCGCGGACGAACTGGCTGAATCCCGAGCGATGTGGCTCTGGGACATCACGGGCGCCCTCCGCCGGCTGCAGCGTCGCACCAGCGTCGCGCGGCGTGTACAGGGTCGTCCCGTCCTGTCCTGAAGCCCGAGCCGCTGCGAGCAGCAGCGCGACACTCAACACGATCCGAACTACGGCGGGCACGTCACACCTCACTTCTTCAGTCCACCCAGCGCAGGACGTTGCGGATGATCGACCAGCGCGGCCGCGCGGACGCGGCGTTGCGGCCGAGAATCCAGTAGTCGTACAGGCGCTGCACCGTCCCGTCCTTCTTCTTCAGGTCGATCCATGAGTCGATGAAGGCGGCGAACGCCGCGTCGTGCCGGGCGATCGGATAGGCAAGCGGCACCTTGTACAAACCGGGCGTCGGCACGACCACCGAATACTCCGGATGCAGCAGCGTCCACGCCGAGCCGCGCTCGGCGGTCATCACCAGGCCGTCGAGGTCGGCCGCAGCTGGCCCCTTGAACATCGCGTCCACCGATCGGAACGGGATCAACTTCACGCGGGGCAGGCCGCCGCTGACCTTCTCGACGTAGTAATTCACGGCTGGAATGCCCAGCCGCAGGTTCGAGCGCGCCTGGATGTCGCTCCAGGTGACGAACCGATCGCGCGTATGGTCGGGCACGACCAGCGCGATCGTCTCGTCGAGGTAGGCGGCCGAGAAGCGCATGTCGGCGGCGCGCTCGGTGGTGAGCGCCACCCCGGACATCACCAGATCGCAGGCCCCGCTCGCGATCGCGCCCGCGAGCGCGTCGTGGGTCAGCGGCACCAGCTGCAGCTCGAGGTGGAGCTCGCGGGCCAGCAGCTGCGCCATGGCGACGTCGAAGCCGATGACTTCGCCCGACGCGTTTGGATAGGCGAACGGCAGGCTGTCTGGCAGAAAGCCGGCGCGCAGCGCACCGCGCGCGCGCATCGCTTCCAGCACGCTCTGGTGCGGCGACGCGGACGCGGGGGCCGCCGCGTCGAGCGACACCAGCGACGGCACCGGCTTTCCATCCGCCAGACGCATCCGGCCGAGAATCAGGTCGCCTTCGTAGCCGCCGCCGAGCATCTGTCCCACCAGCGTGCGCACGCCGGCGACGGTGACGACGGTGAGCGCCAGCGTGATCGCCGCATAGCGCGTCAGCCGGCGGGCGTCGATCCTGAGCTGGCCGGCCATGGCCCAGGTGCCGAGCATCGCCATCGCCAGCGTGTGCATCACCGCCATCAGGGTGCCGAACCGCGCGTTGACGACGCTGGTGGCGAGGAACAGCTGGAAGGTGTCGGCGGGGACGCGGAACAAGTCGAGCAGGAAGGGCACCGCGACGTTGATGCTGCCGAAGAAGGCGAGCAGGCCGGCCGCGGCGAGCTGCGCGTACTGCGCCAGCCGGAGCGTCACGTCGGTGAACCAGGCGGCGAACAGGATGAAGCTGATCGTCAGCAGCTTGCCGGTGTGCGGAAAGTTGAACGACGCCGGCACGATCACATCGGGCGCGTTGCCGCGCTCGTCGACGAGTCCGTACTCGTGCGCGAGCGCTTTGCTCTGCTCGGTCAGCTGCGGCAGCACGATGAACAGATCGCCGGTGACGAACGCGGTGATCAGCGCGTCCTGCGTCCGGCGCAGCAGGCGCGTGTAGGCCACCGGCGTCAGCGCCGCGACCAGTCCCGGCAGGATCCACAGGCTGACCAGCAGCGACAGCGCGACGTAGGCGACCAGGTAGATCTGGATTCTCGCCAGCTGGTCGACGCTGAGCGTGCCGGTCGCGTTGGCCGCGATCGCGAACAGGCCGAGCGGCATCAACCGCACCACGTAGGTCGCCGCGCGCGCGAGCGTATCGCGGACCACCGCCAGCACCTCGATCAGCCGCGGCTTGCCGGGCGTGCCGATCAGCGCAACGCCGATCACCAGGCTGAACAGCACGACCGCCGGAACCATGTTGTTGGCCAGCGAGTAGAACGGGTTGGCGGGGATATAGAGCTCGACGAGATCGAAGCGGCGCGGCGGCTCCAGCAGCGTCGTGCTGAAGAACGACGCCGTCGTCATCGGCCGCAGCATCAGCGGGAACAGGAAGACGACGAAGAGCGCGAGCGTCCACAACAGCAGCAGCACGCCGCCGGCGCGCAGGGCGAGCACGCGCGCCTGCGCGTAGGTCAGCGATCCCAGCCCGGCGACGATCGAGACGGTGATCACCGGCAGCACCGTCATCTGCAGGAGCTTGACGTACCCCTCCGCCAACGGTTGCAGCCAGGCGGCGCGCTCGCCGAGGAACAGGCCGGTGACGATGCCGAGGCCGAGCCCCGCGAGGATCCGACGGGAACTGCTCATCCGCCCTGAATGGACGCTACGCGGGAGCCCGGCGCTCCGGCTATGCGGAACCGGCAAGTCGGTTCCGGCCCCAGCCTCGATGCCGGTGCCGGGGCGGCGATGCCGAATCCGCATAGCCGCCGCTGTGCGCGTCCCCTAACGTCGATGCAGGGGGAAGCATATGCGCAGCGTGACGATGGCTCTCGCGGTCCTGCTCGGAGCGGTCGCGTCGATCGCGGCGACGGCGATGCAGTACAAGCCGACCTCCGTGCCGGTCGAGTACAGCGCGTCGGTGCAGGCCGTGGGCGAGCTCGGCGCCGCGGCTGCGTACGTGAAGATCCACATCGACCGCTTCACGGCCGAGCGCGATCGCAAGGAGCTCGTCGAGGCGCTGAAGACCGGAGGCTACGACAAATTCCTGCCTGCGCTGCGCAAGGCGCCGCCGGTCGGCTGGATCGCAATCAAGGACCGGAAGTGGGAGCTGCGCTGGGCGCACCAGATCGTGAGCGATCGTGGACAAGTGGTGACCGCGGCGGTGGCGGAGCCGATACTGTTCGCTGGCGGCGGGCGCGCCGACGCGAAGCCGCGCGACGGATTTGACATGGCGGTCATTCGCCTGAATGTCGACGGCATCGGCATGGGAACGGGCACCTTCGCGCCGGCGGCGCGCGTCAAACCCGATGCCGCGGCGACGGGGGTCGAAGTGGACGACTACGGCGGCGCGCCTCTCCCGATTACGACGGTGACGCGGCTGATGCGGTAGCACCGACCCCGGCATAGCGGGGGACCTCCGCCTGGTCGGAGCGGTCCCGCCTTCGCTGGCCGACTGCCGCGCGGCATTTTGACCAGACTCCCTGCAAATCTGGCCTGCCGCGCGCCGCCGCCTTCACCACCCTCCGGAGAACGCACTTTGCTTCACTACGGCGGTCGCGCTCGCATTGTGCGACCGCGCGGAGGGGAGCAGGCAACCAGTGTCGCAAGCGGCGAGGACGGCGGTGATCGCGTGGCTGATCACCGCCGTGTACTACTTCTACCAGTACACGCTCCGCTCGGCTCCGGCGGTGATGATGCCGCAGCTCGCCGATGCGTTCGGCCTCAGCGCGCTCGGCGTGGCCTCGCTGGTCGGGCTCTTCTACTACGGCTACGCGCCGTTCAGCCTGATCGCCGGCGCGGCGCTGGATCGCCTCGGACCGCGGCGTGTCGTGCCTTTCGGCGCGGTCGCAGTCGGCATCGGCGCGCTCCTCTTCGCCTCCGGCAACCCGACGGCGGCGGCGGGCGGGCGCCTGCTGCAGGGCGCCGGCGGCGTCTTCGCGCTCGTCGGCGCCGCCTATATCGCGACGACCAACTTTCCGGCCTCGCGCGCGGCGACACTGATCGGCGCGACGCAGATGTTCGGCATGGCGGGTGGGTCTGCCGGCCAGTTCATCGTCGGCCCCGTCGTTGCTGCCGGCGTGCCGTGGAATGCGTTCTGGCTGGTGATGGGCGCCGCCGGCGTGGCCATCTCCGTGCTCCTGTACGTCTTTCTTCCCGCGCCGCAGGCGCAGAAGAGCGGCGGCGGCTGGTTCGCGGGCGCGGCGCGCGCGATGGGAATCGTGTTCCGCAACCCGCAGTCCATTCTCTGCGGCGTGATTGCCGGCCTGCTCTTCATCCCGACGACGATCTTCGACATGGTGTGGGGCGTCCGCTTCCTGCAGGAGGCAAGAGGCCTCGACTACGCCGCCGCCGTCATGCGGTCGGCCACGGTCCCGCTCGGCTGGATCATCGGCTGTCCGCTGCTCGGGCTGATCTCGGATCGAATCGGACGCCGCAAGCCGGTCATCGTCGGCGGCGCAAGCGTGCTGCTGGTCTGCATGGCGTGGATTCTCTACGGGCGCGCGACGCTCTTTCCCCCGTACGTCGTCGGACTGGTCGCAGGGCTGGCATCGGGTTCGGCGATGCTGCCGTACACGGTGATCAAGGAAGCGAATCCCCCCGCGGTCAGCGGCACCGCCACCGGCGTGGTCAATTTCCTCAACTTCACCTTCAGCGCGCTGCTCGGGCCGGTGTTCGCGCAACTGCTGCTGACAGCCGGCGGCGGTGCTGCGACGCTGACGCTCGAAGACTTCCAGACCGCCTTCCAGCCGCTGCTCTACGGCGTCGTCGCCGCGATCGCTCTCACGCTGCTCCTGAAAGAAACCGGGCCCGGTCTGCGATCGGCGGCCGCGGCCACTGCCTGCGAGGCCACATGACTCGAGAATCCGGAACTGGAAAGTACGAACTCCTCCTCGCGAGATGCCGCAGCCTCGCGCCCGTGCCGACCGCGGTCGCCCATCCCTGCGAAGAGACGGCATTGGCCGGGGCGCTCGAGGCCGCCGCGCACGGCCTGATTACGCCGATCCTGGTCGGCCCGGCCGCCCGCATCCAGGCGGCGGCGCTGAAGGCCGGACTCGATCTGTTGCGGACGAGGATCGTCGACGTGCCGCACAGCCATGCGTCGGCTGCCCGCGCCGTGGAACTGGTTCGGCGGGGTGAAGCCGAGCTCCTGATGAAGGGGAGCCTCCACTCCGATGAGCTCCTCAGCGCGGTCGTCGCGAAGGAGACCGGCCTGCGCACCGAACGCCGCATCAGCCACGTGTTCATCATGGACGTGCCGACGTATCACAAGGTGCTGATCGTGACCGACGCCGCGATCAATATCGCGCCTGGTCTCGAGGAGAAGGCGGACATCTGCCAGAACGCGATCGACCTGGCCACCTCGCTCGGGCTCGACACGCCGAAGGTCGCCATCCTGGCCGGGGTGGAGACGGTGACCACGAAGATGCCGGCGACGATCGACGCCGCGGCGCTGTGCAAGATGAGCGAGCGCGGGCAGATCAGGGGTGGCATGCTCGACGGCCCGCTCGCGTTCGACAACGCCATCAGCAGGGACGCGGCGCGCATCAAAGGCATCCTTTCAACGGTCGCCGGCGACCCCGACATCCTCCTGGTTCCCGATCTCGAAGCCGGCAACATTCTCGCCAAGCAGCTCAGTTTTCTGGCCAACGCCGACAGCGCCGGACTCGTGCTCGGCGCGCGTGTGCCGATCATCCTCACCAGCCGGGCCGATAGCGTGCGCTCGCGGATTGCCAGTTGCGCGGTCGCGATGCTCGCCGCCCACGCGAGGCGACAGGCGCTGCAGGCCGCGGTCTGAACAGGGATGCGCGTTTCTGACGCGAACAACAGGGAGCGACAAGTATGGACCAGCCCATCGTGCTCGTGGTCAATGCGGGATCGTCGAGCCTGAAATTCTGCGTCTACGAGACGCCCGATGCGAACGGGTGGCGCCTGGCGGCGCGCGGACAGATCGAAGGGATTGGCACGGCGGCGCGCTTTTCCGCGCGCGACGGCGGCGGGCAGACGTTGTTCCATCAGCAGCTCGGCACCGTGCACGACGCGCACACGGCGCTCGACGCGCTCGCGTCCTGGCTGCGCTCGCGATTTGCCGGCGCGCGGGTGGCAGGCGTCGGCCATCGCGTTGTCCACGGCGGTGCCCATTACGACCGGCCGGTCCTGATCACATCCAAAGTCCTGGCCGACCTTCGAGGCCTGATCCCGCTCGCGCCGCTGCATCAGCCGTTCAACCTCGCCGCGATCGAGGCGGTGACGTCGCGGCTGCCGCAGGTGCCGCAAGTCGCCTGCTTCGATACCGGCTTTCATCGCGGCCGCCAGGCGGTCACCGAAGTGCTGCCGTTGCCGCGCGAGGTCTGCAGCGCCGGCGTGCAGCGCTACGGCTTCCACGGCCTCTCCTACGAGTACATGGCGGCGACCATCCCTGCCATTGCGCCCGAACTCGCGGGGTCGCGCCTGATCGTCGCCCACCTGGGAAGCGGCGCCAGCATGTGCGCGATGCGGAACGGGAGGAGCATCGACACCAGTTTCGGCTTCACGGCGCTCGACGGCCTGTGCATGGGGACGCGACCCGGCTCGGTCGATCCCGGCGCGGTCCTGTACATGATTCAGAAGGTGGCGCTGTCGGCGACCGAGCTCGAGGACATCCTCTACAAGCGATCCGGCCTCCTCGGCATCTCAGGCATCAGCAGCGACATGCGCGTGTTGTTGAGCAGGCCTGAGCCCGAGGCGCGCCTCGCGGTGGACTACTTCGTCTACCGCGCCGCCAGGGAAATCGGCGCGCTGGCGGCGGTCCTCGGCGGCCTCGACGCGCTCGTCTTCACCGCCGGCATCGGCGAGCACTCGCCGGAAATCCGCAAGCGAATCTGCGAAGCGTCGGCCTGGCTCGGCATCGAGCTGGACGAGGCGGCGAATCAGGGCGCGGGTCCGCGCATCTCGAGGCCGGGCAGCCGCGCGTCGGCATGGGTCATCCCCACCAACGAGGAGCTGATGATCGCGCGGCACACCGGCGTCCTGCTCGGGTTGCTCGAGGCGGCCTAAATGCTGTGATGCGGCCGGCTCGAGGGATTTCGGCCGGCGCGGCAGGCGTCAGCGGATGTTGGTGGACACCTCGCGCCACGATGCGTCGGGGTTGTACAGCGTCATCGCGCGCGCCTCGCGATCCGTGGAGTCGCCGAGATCTTTCTCGTGGAGGATGCCGTCGTGATTGACTATGAAGGTCATGATGCCGGATGCGTTGTATTCGGCCGGCCAGGCCACGAGCGCGAAGCCGCCGTTCAGCTCGTTGTTCACGAGATAACTCTTCGCGCCGCCCGAGACGTCGGCCCCTTGGGCCGTCAGGATCTTGAAATAGTAGCCGTGGAACGGCGTCTGCGGCTGCTGGCTTCCGGTGGCGAGCGGCCGTCCTTCCTGCGCCGCCTCGGCGACCAGATCTCCGAGCGGGCTGATCTTCTCGTGCCGCGCCGATGCCCAGTACAGCCCGTTCTGCTTCCCCGGATCGCTCCGGAATGAGGCGGCGAACAGTCCGGGGCGCTTGCCGTCATGTCCGTCCGCCGCGTAGCGACGCTGTGCGGCGACGTACGTCTGGCAGATGCGCATCACCGCCAGCTCGTTGCGTCCGATCCGGCGGACGAGCACTTCCTCCTTGCCCGCGGCGGTGTCGAACCGCCAGCCGCCGTCGGCGTTCACCAGCGGAATCGGAAAGGGCCACTCCTCGTTGCCGATGACGAGCGTTCGACCCTTCGGACCGTTGTCCACCAGGTACCAGCCCTCGGCGGCGGCGACGGTGAAGACTTCGCGGTTCTGGCGGCCGGTCGCCGGTTCGGCGCTGTCGATGAGATCCCGGCTGTCCGGTCCGAAGATCGCCAGCAACTGTTCGACGTTTCCGGCCTTCACCGTGTCGATCAGCGCGTGGACCGCCTCGTCGGGTGTCGCGAACGTCCGATGATCCGGCGGCGCTGTTCGCCGGGCGCAGGCCGGGGCAGATAGCCAGCAGACGACCGCCAGAGCGGCCATGGCACGTGAATTCACCGCCGTCGTCCTCCTCCTCCGCTGCGCGAGCCGCCGCGGCTGCTCTGCCCGCGCGCGCTCGAGGCCCGCGTCGATTTTCCACTCGAGTACCCGGAGAAGGCGTCCGAGCTCGTGCCGCTGCGTTGTCGAGCGGCCGACTGGGTGCTGGCGCTCGTCGAACGACCGCGCGATTCGTAGCTCCCCGAGCTTCTCGTTCCCGCCGACGCCGTCTGGGTTCCCGCCGACGCCGTCTGGGTTCTGGTCCCGCTCGTCGCAGTCTGGCTTCGGGTCCCACTAGCCGCTTGTGCATTGGCCGAGCGCTGCGCCGATTCGGGGCGGTTCTCCTGCCGCGCCTGCGTGCGGTCGGTGCGCTGCTGCGACTGGTTCTCGCGCCGCTCGGTCCGCTGCTCCTGTGCGTCGCCGGCGCGCTCGCCGCGCTCATCGGCCAGGTCCTCGCGGTGGTCCTGCCAGTCGTCGCGCGCATCCTCGCGGTGGTCGTAGTAGTCGTCCCACGCGTCGTTGTACATGTAGGCGCCGCCGCGCCAGCCGTAGGGACCGTAGTAGTAGTCGTTGTCCATGGCGGCGCCGATGGCGATGCCGGCAGTGAAGCCAATCAGCCCGGCGACGGCCGCGTCGCTGCTGCTGGTGCTGCTTTGCTGCTCGACGACCACCGTGTTCGTCGTGTAGACGGTCTGCGGGTTGTACTGCGGGACGTAGATCACCTGTGGATTGGTTGGCTCGATCACGATCACGTTCTGGCCGCCCGAGGTCGTCTGCGTCTGCACTTCCTGTTGCGGTGTGCTCTTGAGCGTGCCTGCCTGCTGCGCCTGCGCGCGCAGCCGCTGGATGGTGTCGAAGACCGCCGCTCGATCGGCCGCGAACGCCTTGCCGAGCCGCGTGGTCCAGTCCACCTGCACCGCCATCATGTTGACGATGTCGGGAAACAGCGTCAGCGCGACATAGCTCGGATCGAAGCCGGCCTTCACCGCCGCATCCTGCAGCGGCGTGCCCTTCAGCGACGCGTTCTTCTTCAGCCAGGCGTGCAGTTCCTTGACCTTCGCTGAATCGGAGGCGCACATCAGCATCTGCGCCAGCAGTTGATCGGGATAGAGCGCGATCGGCGCGAGCAGCCGATCGAGATCCTCTGCCGCAGCGGCCGGCTTGGTGAGTTCGGCCCCGGTGAGAACGAGCACCAGGGCCAACGCGGCGAACCCGGGCAGGTGACGGGCGCGTACAAGCGTTTTCATTGGCGGCTCGCGGCAGCGTGGTGCAGTCCTCGTGCCGTCGCGGCCGCGCGTCAGCGGCACGAACAAGTCCAGTGTTTGAACGGCGTTGTCCGCGTTCGGCGCGCTGACTCCGGACGCGACGCCCGCGTGCGCCCTCCGAGACCTCGGAGTTCGTAGTCGAGGCCGGGCCACTTCGACCGGCAGCGCGATCGCCGCTGCGTCAGACGATGTGTTGTCGCACGGCGAACTGAATCAGCTCCGCGGTGCTCTTGACGTTGAGCTGCTTCATCATCCGGTATTTGTGGAAGGCGACGGTGCGCGGCGTGAGATCGAGTACGCCGGCGATCTCCTTCATCGACTGCCCCTCGGCCAGGAGTTGCAGGATTTCCCGCTGGCGAGAGGTCAATTCCTCTGAAGGCGTTTTCCTGCCGGCATTCATCAACGACCCCATCAGCCCGCCGGCGACGAGCGGGGTCACGTACGAGCGGCCCTGCATGACCTCTCGCAACGCGGTGATCAGTTCCGAGGGGTCCGAGCCTTTGAGCAGGTAGGCGGAGGCGCCGGCCCGGAACGCCTCCGCCGCCAGGTCCGGGTCCTCGTTCATCGTCACGAACACGAGCCTGACATTCGTGAGCATCTGCTTGATCTGACGGCCCGCCTCCAGGCCATTCAGGATCGGCATCGAGATATCGAGAACGACGACGTCCGGCTTCAGCGCTTCCGCGGCGGCGAGCAGCGCCCGGCCGTCGGCGACGCGTCCAACAATGTCGCATTCTGGACTGAGGAGTTTCTCAAAGGCACCGAGCAGCATTGCATGGTCGTCAGCCAGAAGCACTCGGGGCCGCATGGTCTACTCCCTTTCAGGACATCCGTCCTGGAGTCGGTCTGCTCGTGCCGGGACGACACGGGTAACAAACGCAAGCACCACTGTCACTTTTACCACGCCAAGCTGGGCCATCCCTCAGTTCACGGCCGGCTGTTACACACTTAGTGTAGCGGCCAAATGAACGCCACAGCCGCCTTCAGTTCCGACGACTCCACCGGTCGCCTCGAGTCTGATGCCCGCCTTGCGGCGGTTGCAGAGGAGCAAGTCACTCTCGAGCGGTTGGTGACTGACATCGCAGCGGGATTCATGGGAATCTCCGCTGACGCCGTTGACGGCACCGTCAGCAGCAGCCTGCGGCGCATCGTCGAGGCGCTGGGCCTCGACGGCGCCTTCGTCTGGCGGAGAACCGCCGGCCTCGACCGCCCGCCCCCGACTCACTCGTGGGTGCGTACGTCGAGCCGTTCGCCTCGAACGGCGCACTTCGTTCCGGTCCCCTGGGTGACTGCGCGCCTGGAGGCGGGCGAATTCGCGTGTATCGGGCACGTCGAAGAGTTGACGGACCCTATCGATCAGGACGCGTATCGGCAGTGGGGGTGGGCTGCGACCGCCGCCCTCCCGATGCCGGTGGACGGCGCCGCGGGCGATCGGCTCAGCGCGGTGGCGTTCACCTCGTCGACGGCGCGGCAATGGGCGCCCGCGGTGATGGAGCTGTTGCGCTCGGCCGTCTCCGTGATCGGCCAGGCGATCGCGGCCAAGGAAGCGATCGAGGAATTGCGTAAGGTTCTCGCCGAGGTCGGCCGTCTTCGCGGCCGTCCCCGCGACGAGCCGGCGATACGCCGTCAGCCTGCCGGGCCGGTTGCGAAGAGCCCGCTGATCACGTCGAAGAGTCCCGTCGTCCAGCAGGCGGCCGCCCAGGTTCAACTGGTCGCGCCGACGCCTGCGACCGTGCTTCTGCTCGGCGAAACGGGGAGCGGCAAGGAAGTGTTCGCGCAGGCGATTCACGATCTGAGCCCGCGCCATCACCGGCCGATGATCAAGGTGAACTGCGCGGCGATCCCGTCCGAGCTGATCGAAAGCGAGCTGTTCGGCCGTGAGCGCGGCGCCTACACCGGCGCGCTGGAGCGCCAGATCGGCCGCTTCGAGTGCGCCCACGAGTCGACGTTGTTCCTCGACGAAATCGCCGAGCTGCCGTCGGCCGTGCAGGTCAAGCTGCTGCGCGTCCTGCAGGAACGGGTCATCGAGCGGCTGGGGAGCACGCAACCGATCAGGCTGAACGTCAGGATCATCGCGGCGACGAATCGTAACCTCGAGGCGGCGCTGGAGGAGAAACGCTTCCGCGAAGATCTGTATTACCGGCTCAACGTCTTTCCGGTCGTGGTGCCGCCGCTGCGCGACCGGCGCGAAGACATTCCAGGCCTGGTGTGGACGTTCGTCGACGAGTTCGCCAACTCGTTTGGCAAGTCGATCGAATCGATCTCGAGCGAATCGATGCGCGCGCTGCAATCGCATTCGTGGCCCGGCAACGTACGCGAGCTGCGCAACGTGATCGAGCGCGCCGTGATCCTGGCAACCGGACGGCACCTCGAGATCCCCCTGCCGAAGGCGTCGCCCTGCCTGAGCGTGGGCAGCAATCTCCTCGACCTCGAGGCGGCTCATATTCGGTCCGTGCTGGACAGCACGAACTGGCGCGTACGTGGGACCGGCGGCGCGGCGCAGCGCCTCGGCCTGAAGCCGACGACGCTGGAAAGCCGAATGGCGAAGTTGGGAATCACACGCAAGATCGCCTGACCATGGGGCGAGATCGCCTGACCATGGGCGGAGCGCCGCGTCGCCCCGCCCATGCGACCGTCTCGATCGGCGGTTATGTCTTGGGCGGCGGCGGCGGGAAGTTCTTGAGCATCTTCGCGACAGCCTTGTCGAGATTCTTCTGCTGCTTCTCCGGCTTGGCCTTGGGATCGAGGGTCTTGCTGGCGACGCCGCGCCACACCAGCGACTTGGGCGCCGCCGCGTACATGTCGAGCGCCAGCTGACCGATGTAGATGGTTGACGTCTGGCCGCTGGTGATGCCGCCGCCGCCGCCGTACCAGCCACCGCCGTACCAACCGGGCCCGTAGCCCCAGCCGCTGTCGAACGAGGTGTATTCCTTCTCCGTGTTGACCGCCGCCTGGTAGCCGATGTACAGGTCCGCGGTCTCGGCCTCCGTCTTGGTCAACCCTTTCCGGGCGAGCTCGGAGTCAACCGCCGACTGGACCTGACGCTCCGCGAGATCGGCCAGCGGCGTCGCGCCCTTGATGGCCACCCACTTGTAGGTCTTGAACGACGAGAAGGCGGCCGATTTGTCGAAGTTGTAGCGGACGTCCTGTGCGAGGGCGCCGCCGGCACCAGCGAGCAGGAACACGACGGGAAACACACACAATCTTTTCATGGCTGCGATTCCTTTCGACCGAGACGCGCCGTGCGCCGGCTGCAAGCCGCGCGCCGCCCGCAGGCGTCGAGTGCGCTGTCAATGTGCGAAGAAACCGCGGCACGCCGGTCCGAGATTTCGGAGCGGCTCCGACCTTGCGGCGGGCGATTCTGGCGTGTGTGTTCCGGGCGCGCCGCGCACGCCGCGGCCGGCGCGGAGAAACACGCATCCCGGGCGATCGCGCCGCTCCCTGAAGGTGGCACGTGGACTGCCTTGGCCAGCTCACGTCACAGGCAGATGGGGAGGTGTGCGCGATGGCCAAACAGGTGGAAGAGCAGAAGCGTCTCGAGGAGTCTCGAACGGCAGGTGTGCCCTGGCATCGGTGGGGGCCGTACCTGAGCGAGCGGCAATGGGGGACGGTCCGCGAGGACTACAGCGTCGACGGCAACGCCTGGGACTACTTCACCCACGATCAGGCGCGCTCCCGGGCGTACCTGTGGGGCGAAGACGGCCTGGCCGGCTTCTCTGACGACCAGCAGCGCATCTGCTTCGCGGTCGCACTCTGGAATGGCCAGGATCCGATCCTGAAGGAGCGGCTGTTCGGGCTCACCAACTCCGAGGGCAACCACGGCGAGGACGTGAAGGAGTACTACTTTTACGCCGACTCGACGCCGACGCACTCCTACATGAAATGGCTCTACAAATATCCCCAGCTCGCCTTTCCCTACGCCAGGCTGGTCGAGACCAACCGCCAGCGCTCGCGCCACGAGATGGAGTACGAACTGATCGACACCGGCGTCTTCGCCGACCACCGCTACTTCGACGTCGCGGTCGAATATGCGAAGGCGTCGCCCGACGACATTCTGATTCGCATCTCGGCGACCAACCGGGGCGCGGAGGCGGCGCGATTGCACCTGCTGCCGACCATCTGGTTCCGCAACACCTGGACGGTGTTGCGCGATGCCGCAAAGCCCGTGCTGCACGAGGTGACGCGGACGAGGACGCGCGCGATCGCGGTATCCCACCCGGAGTTGACCGAACGGTGGCTGCTGGCCGAAGGCGACGCGCCATTTCTCTTCACCGAGAACGAGACCAACACGGCGCGCCTGTTCGATCGGCCCAACGCGTGCCCCTACGTCAAGGACGCCTTCCACGAGTTCGTCATCAACGGCCGGACCGATGCGGTCAACCCCGAACACACCGGGACCAAGGCCGCCGTTCACTGCCAGGCAGTCATCCAACCGGGCCAGACGGTTGCCTGGCGGTTCCGCCTGTCAGAGGATCCGCCGGGCGACGCCGCGGCGTTCGCACGCTTCGACGAGATTCTCGCCACGCGGCTCCGTGAAGCCGACCAGTTCTATCGCGCCCTGACGCCGGCGTCGGCGAGCGCGGACGAGGCCTCGGTGATGCGGCAGGCGCTGTCCGGCATGTTGTGGAGCAAGCAGTACTACTACCTCGATGCGAACCATTGGCTCGGTCAACACGGCGTCGGCCCGTTCGCCGAGGACGGTCGCAAGACGAGGAACAGCGACTGGCGTCACATGGTCAACGCCGATGTGATCTCGATGCCCGACAAGTGGGAATACCCGTGGTACGCGGCGTGGGATCTCGCGTTCCACGCGGTGGCGATCGCGGCGGCGGACGTCGACTTCGGCAAGTCGCAGCTCGAGCTGATGCTGCGCGAGATGTACCTGCACCCCAGCGGCCAGATCCCGGCCTACGAGTGGAATTTCTCCGACGTCAACCCGCCGGTGCACGCGTGGGCGACGATCTTTCTCTATCGCAACGAGGCGGCGCTGCACGGCCGGCGCGACATCGATTTCCTGAAGCGGTCGTTCGGCAAGCTGCTCGCCAACTTCACCTGGTGGGTGAACCGCAAGGATCGATTCGGCCGCAACGTGTTCGAAGGGGGGTTCCTCGGCCTCGACAACATCGGCGTCTTCGACCGCTCCTCGCCGCTGCCGACCGGCGGCCACCTCGAGCAGGCCGACGGCACCGCCTGGATGGCGCTCTTCTGCCAGAACATGCTCGAGATCGCTGTCGAGATCGCCACCGACGATCCGACCTTCGAGGACATGGCCGTCAAGTTCGTCGATCATTTCCTCGCCATCGCCAATGCCCTCAACCAGGTGGGTCGCGGCGGCATGTGGGACGAGGAAGACGGTTTCTACTACGACGTCCTCCGCACGCCGGACGGCCAGGCGACGCGCCTGAAAGTCCGATCGCTCGTCGGCCTGCTGCCGCTGTGCGCGACGACGATCATCGAGCCCCACCAGCGCGAGCGGGTGCCGAAGATCCGCGCGCATTTCGAGGAACGCGTCCGCCGCATGCCGGAGCTGCTGCGCGCCATCCATCCGACCGGCGAGGGCATGCGCGGCTACGGCGATCGCGGCATCATGGCGGTCGTCGACGAGACGCGCCTGCGACGCATTCTCACGAAGCTGCTCGACGAAAACGAATTCCTCAGCCCGTTCGGCATCCGCTCGCTGTCGCGCTACCACGAGCAGCATCCCTACGTGGTGCACGTCGAGGGCAGGGAGTATCGGGTGGACTACCGGCCCGCCGAGTCGGACAGCGGGATGTTCGGCGGCAACTCGAACTGGCGCGGGCCGATCTGGATGCCGATGAACGTGATGATCATGCGCGCGCTGCTGCAGTTCCATCTGTATTACGGTGATCGCTTCAAAATCGAGTGTCCGACCGGCTCGGGCCGGACGATGAACCTGTTCGACGTGGCGAAGGAGATCAGCGCCCGCCTGGTGCGAATGTTCCTGCGCGATGCCACCGGGCGGCGGCCGGTCTACGGCGGCGCCGAGGCCTTCCAGAGCGACCCGAACTGGCGCGACCTGGTGCTCTTCTACGAGTACTTCCACGGCGACAACGGCGCCGGGCTGGGCGCGAGTCATCAGACGGGGTGGACCGGGCTCGTCGCTCCGCTGATCAGGCTCTTCGGCACCGTCGACGCCGCGACGTGGCTGGAGCTCGGCAGGATCGGCGCAACCCAGCGAGCCGCGGCTCGGATGAACGAGAAACCCCATGGCGTGCCCGCGCACACCTAGACTGATCGCCGGCGGCCGGACGGGCGCGCTGGCACTGTCGTGCCTGTTGTCGGCCTGCGCCCTCAGTGCCCAGACACCCGCGACCGCGCCACGCGCCGCCGCGGCCGAGCCTGCACGCGACACCCTGGGACGCGACACGCCCCGGGGCACCGTGCTCGGCTTCATGGCCGCGGCTCGCGCCGGGAACGACGAGGTCTCGCCGCTCTACATGAACACGCCGCTGCGCGGGCGGTCGGCCATCGATCTGGCGCGCCAGCTGTTTGCGGTCCTCGACGCCCGCCTGCCGGCCAGGCTCGTCGATCTCAGCGATCGCCCCGAGGGATCGCGCGTCAACCCGCTCAAGCCGGACCAGGACGTGGTCGGCACGATCGCCACCGACCAGGGCAAACTCGAGGTCGTGGTCGAGCGCGTCAATCGCGGCGCGCTCGGTCCGGTGTGGCTCTTTTCGCGCCGGACGCTCGAGTCGATCCCCGATGCCTACGACGAGATCGATCTCGTCTCGATCGATCGATATCTCCCGGCCTTCCTGGTCAAGCCTCGCCTGTTCGGGATCCGCCTGTTCGAGTGGCTCGCGCTCCTCGTCCTCGTCCCGGCCGCGTACCGGCTGACCGCGGCGTCAGTTGTGGCGACGGGTCCGCTGGCCGCGCTGTGGCGGCGGCGAAGAGGCCTGCCGCCGGCGGCCTCTCCCTTCGTCCTCCCAGGATCGATCCGGCTGCTGGTGCTGGCGGTCGTCATCCGGTGGCTCGTCGCCGGCCTCGACCTGCCGCTGATCGAGCGGCTGATGTGGTCAGGCGTCGGCGCGATGCTGGCGATTGTCGCCGTAGTCTGGTCGCTGCTGCTCCTGAACGCGGCGGGCGAGCGCTACCTGTGCCGCCGCCTGCGCAGCTCCGGGGTGAGCGAGATGTCCTCGCTGCTGCGTCTCGGGCGCCGGATCGCCGACGTCTTCGTCATCGTCGCCGGCGGGCTGGTCGTGCTGCGGCGTTTCGGCATCGACGCCACCGCGGCGCTGGCCGGGCTGGGCATCGGCGGCATCGCCGTCGCGCTCGCGGCGCAGAAGACGCTCGAAAACGTGATCGGCGGCCTGTCGCTGATCTTCGACAAGGCCGTGCGGGTCGGCGACTTCCTGAAGTTCGGCGACACGCTCGGCACCGTCGACTACATCGGGCTGCGCTCGACGCGAATCCGCACGCTCGATCGCACCATCCTCAGTGTGCCCAACGGCCAGGTCGCCAATGCGAGCATCGAGACGCTGTCGTCGCGCGACAAGTTCTGGTTCCACCATATCGTGCACCTGCGCTACGAGACCACGTCGGCGCAGCTGCGCGTCGTGATCGATGCGATCCGCGATCACCTGGCCGGGCACGCGGCGATCGATTCCCGCGATGTCGTGCGCGTGCGGCTGCTCCGGTTTGCCGACTTTTCCTTCGACGTCGAAGTGTTCGCCTATATCCTCGCCGCCGACTGGGAGCTGTTCCTCGCCGCTCAGCAGCAGCTCTTGCTCGACATCGTCCAGATCGTCGAGCAGGCCGGCAGTGCCATCGCGCTGCCGTCGCAGACGCTGCACTTCGAGCAGAGCGGCAGTCTGCCGCCCGGCGCGGCCCTGTCGTAACTTCCCGCGCCAGGAGACCAAGCTTTAGGTTCGAGTCCGTTTCAAAATTGCGCGCGGGCTCATGTAGCGCAGGCCTTTTAGGCCTGCAACCGCCGCGCGGGCAGCCCTGAAGGGCTGCGCTACGAGTAATTTTGAAACCCACTCTTAGGTTCGAGTCCGTTTCAAAATTGCGCGCGGGCTCATGTAGCGCAGGCCTTGAGGCCTGCAACCGCCGCGCGGGCAGCCCTGAAGGGCTGCGCTACGAGTAATTTTGAAACCCACTCTCAGGGCTCGACGCGGACCGACACGACCGTGATGTCGTCGAACTGCCGGGCGCCCGCACTGTGCCGTCGCACGGCCTCGACGATCGCGAGCGTGGTCTCGCGCGGGCTCCCAGCCGGGGCGCCGGCGAGGTGCTCGAGCAGGCGCTGCTCGCCAAAGAACTCCTCGTCTGGATCGCACGCGTCGCTGACACCATCGGTGAACAGGACCAGCGTCTCGCCCGGCACGAGCTCCAGCGTCTCGCTGGCGAAATCGGTGACCGGCGTCAACCCGAGGACGCGGCCCGACGATTGACACGCCAGCCTGGGCGGCTGTCCCGGGGAGAGGCGGACCGCGGCGTGGTGCCCGGCGCTGGCACACGTCACCCGCCGGCCGGCGCCGTCGAACACCATGCACTGCATCGTCACGAACATGCCCCGGGGGTTCTGCTCGAGCAGTTCGTCGTTGACGCGGCGCAGGATCCGTTCGGGCGCGTCTTCGAGCCGCGCCATGCTCCGCAGCAGCGTCATCGTCACCGCCATGAACAGCGCCGCCGGGATGCCCTTCCCGGAGACGTCGCCGACCGCGACCAGGACGCGATCGCCGCCGAGGCGCAGCACCTCGAACAGATCGCCGCCAACCTGCTGCGCCGGTTCGAGCGCGCCATAGACCTCGATGCCGGTGCCGCCGGTCTGCGCGGCCAGGTCGGTGCGCAAGAGGCCCATCTGGATTTCGCGCGCGATGCGCAGGTCGCGCTCCGCGACGGCCTTGACCGCGTCGGCGTAATGCTTCGCCCGCAGCAGCGAGCGCACGCGCGCCTTGACCTCGAGCACGTTGAACGGTTTGGTCAGGTAATCGTTGCCGCCGAGCTCGAAGCCGCGCGCCTTGTCCGCCACGTCCTCGAGCGAGCTCAGGAACATGATCGGCACGCTTCGCGTCGCCTCCGCGGTCCGCAGCCGGCGGCAGATCTCGTAGCCGTCGAGGCCCGGCATGACAATGTCGAGCAGGACGAGATCGGGAGGATTGTTCAGCGCCGCTTTCAGTGCGTGCTCCCCGTCGAGCGCGACCGACAGCTTGTAGTCGTCGCGAAGCGATTGCACGAGGATGTCGACGTTCGCCCGCAGATCGTCGACGATCAGCACGCGGCTGTCGGACAGTTCGGTCACGAGTGGCCTGCGGCCAACTCCGCAGCGGCCGCCGCCGCGATGTCGACGCGCGCGAGCAGGCGCGCGGCGAGGCCGCGGGCCTCGTCGTAGTCGTAGTCGGCGACCGAGCGGCGCAGGCGCTCGAGATCGGCGGCCGCCCACGGGGGCAGGCCGGCCGAACCGAGGTCGGCCAGCGCCGTCGCCGCGGCCGACAGATCGAAGCGCTCGAGCGCCACGTCGAGGCGCTGGAGCGCGGTCTGCGCCGCGCCGCGGTTGAACGTGGCGGCCTCCGTGCTCTCGACCGGCGGCCGCGGGCGAAGCGCGCCAAGCGAGGCGAAGACCACCGCCGCCCGCGCCTCGACCTCGCTGACGAGCGGCGTCAGGTCGGTGCGCCGCTCGCCGACCGCACGCTCGAGCGCCCGGGCGGCCGTATGCAGGGCGCTGGCGCCGAAATTGCCCGCGACGCCGGCGAGCGCATGGGCGTGTCGCGCCGTTTCGCCGCGATCGTTCGACGACACGGCCGCGCGCAGGGCCTCGAGCGTCTGCGTCTGCGTGTCGGCGAACCGCAGCAGCAGGCGTTCGAGATCCGGCCGGTCGAGCCCGAGGCGCGCGAGCGTGTCGGCGACGTCGATGCCGTCGAGCGAAGAGTCGCCGCGTGCCGGCGCCGGCGCATCGGTCGGGGCTGGCGGCCGCGTCGGCCGCGATCGAGCCGGGAGCCAGCGCCGCAGCGTGGCGACGAGCGCGCCGCGCTCGATCGGCTTCGTGACGTAGTCGTTCATCCCCGCGGCCAGGCAGGCATCGAGCTCCGCCTTCATCGCATTGGCGGTGAACGCGATGATCGGCACCGCCGCGAAGCGAGGATCGGCGCGCAGCATGCGCGTGGCGCCGACGCCATCGAGCTCCGGCATCTGCATGTCCATCAGGATCGCGGCGTAGGGCTCCGCCGCCGCCTGCGCCATCGAGACGGCCACGCGGCCGTTCGGGGCGATGTCCAGTGCGATGCCGAGTCGCCCGAGCAGCTCTGCCGCCACCAGCTGGTTGGCTTCGTTGTCCTCGGCCAGCAGCGCGCGCACGCCGTCGAATTCGCGCTCGAGCGGCGCGTCGAGGCCACCTCGCTGCGGGTGCGCGCTCCCGCCCTGCGCCTCGACGATCGCCTCGAGCAGAGACCAGGCGGTAATCGGCTTCCGGAGCAGGACGTTGACGCCGTGTGCCTCGCAGCGGGTCTCCTCCTCCTTTCCTGCATAGGCGCTCATCATGACGATCGGCAGCGTCCGGGTTTGCTCGCGGGCGCGAACGCGCTCCGCCGCATCGAGACCGTTCATCCCCGGCAGCTTCCAGTCGAGGAGGACCAGTCCGAAGGCGTCCGCGCTGCCGTCGCGGTTGCGCTGCTCGAGCAGTGCGAGCCCTTCTTCGGCGTTTGCGACGGCGACGAACGAGAGCGACCAGCCGCGCAGCAGCGTCTCCAGCAGCTCACGAGTCGGCGCGGAGTCCTCCACGATCAGCACCGGCCGATCGGTGAGCGAGAGAGGCGTCGCCGACGCGTCGGATCGCGGCGCGGCGTCAGACAGTGACGACCTGGAAGCGGGCGTGAAGGACGCGGTGAAGAAGAACGCCGTTCCCGCGCCGGGAACGCTTTCGAAGGTGAGATCGCCACCCATGAGACGCGCCAGCCGCCGGCTGATCGCCAGGCCGAGGCCGGTGCCACCGTATTGGCGCGAGGTGGCGGTGTCGGCTTGCGTGAACGCCTGAAAGATTTTGCTCTGGTGCTCGGCGGGTATGCCGATGCCGGTGTCCCGCACGGTCGCGAGCAGACGCACGCGCCCCTCATCATCGCCGCCGCGCAGCCGCTCGATCTTCAGGACGACCTCGCCGTGGTCCGTGAACTTGAACGCGTTGCTCACCAGGTTGGTCAGCACCTGTCGGAAACGCAGGGCGTCGCCGACGATGATCTCTGGCACCGAGGCGAGGGCGTGGCTGACGAGCTCGACCTGCTTCTGGATGACGGTCGGGCGGAAGGTCTCGGTCACGGCCTCGAGCACGTCCCGGATGCTGAACGCCTTCTCCTCGAGCTCCAGCTTGTCGGCCTCGATTTTCGAGAAATCGAGGATGTCGTTGAGGATGCCGAGCAGCGACCGTGCCGAGGCGTGCGCCACGCTGACGAACTGGTGTGCCCGGTCCGGCAGGCCGCTCTCGAGCGCGAGCTCGTTCATGTTGATGATCGCGTTCATCGGCGTGCGGATCTCGTGGCTCATCATCGCGAGGAACGCGCTCTTGGCGCCGTTCGCCGCGATCGCCTGCTCGCGGGCGGCGACCAGGTCGGCGTGCGACGCCTCCAGGCCGCCGACCGCATCGTCGAGCGCGCGCCCGAGTGACCGCAGCTCGCCGCGGCCGGCGGCGAGGCCGGTGCGCGCCGAGAGATCGCCGTCCGACAGCCGCTGAGCGGCGGCAAGAATCGGCCGCACTTCGCGCAGAAAGAGCGCCTCGGCGACGAGCCAGGCCACCAGGAAACAGACCAAGGTTCCGCCAAGGAGGATCGCGAGATTGCCCGCGAGCGTGCGCCTCATGACGGCGCGGAACGGCGCCAGCGGGATGCCGAGGGTGACCAGACTGCCGGTACGCTGGCCGCCGTATTCCAGCATCTCGGCGACGTACAACCGCTCGACGCCGTCGAGCCCGGCGATGGCGGCATTCCCGCCCGCGCTGCCGAAGGCGCTCGCCAGGGAGCCGGCGCTCCGGCCGACATACTTCTCGGGCTCGGTCGAGCGGTATTGAACCGTTCCCTGATCGTCGAGCACCGTCAGGACCGTGCTGGAAGGCAAGCCGGCACGTTCGACGAACCCGTTCACCCAGTCCAGATCGAGGCTCGCCCAGATGATCGCCGTGAGCGTGCCGTCGGCGTCGACGACCGGCATGGCGAGATTGAGCCCGGGCTCTCCGGTTGCCGGCTCGGGCAGGAACGCGCCGACTGCGAGATTCAGCGTTCGGCGGACGCGCTTGAAGACCACCAGGTCCCGTGCGGTGGCGCGCTGGTCGAGCGGGATGGCGCTGAGCCGCACGTCGCCGGTCCGGCCATCGGCAATCAGCAGGTTGTTGTAGAGGCGATCGCGTCGCAGTGCGGCCAGCAGCTTCGCGCCGGCAGCCGGGGATCCCGACACGACGTCGGCGTCGGCCGACAGCGTTTCGAGCCGGGCCGCGCAGCGCGTGATCCGCTCGTTCAACTCGCGCTCCATCAGCTGGACGACGCGAGTCGAGACATCGGCAAGCGCGGCGAACCCGCGCTGGCGCGCCACCCACTCGTCATAGGCGAGGATGACGAGCGCGGGGACGAGCGCCAGCGCGACGAGCGCCGACAGCCGGGCCCGGACGGTGGGTACCACCGACGCGAGCCGGTCGACGACGGACCGAGCGTCATAGTTCGCCGCGCTCACCCGGCGCCGTGGCGAGCACACCGCGTGCCGCGCGACAGCGCGGTCGTGGCGCGCCAGGACCGCGCCATCGCGAAGGCTTCGGGCAGCCGGCAACGACCCGCTACGACATCCCGGAGGCAGTCTCGAAATGCCGGACACCAGGCGTGGCGATCACTCGATTCGGCCGCGGGGCCTGCTGGTACGGCGCATGCGTTGCCGATATGGCGGCAGCGATATCGCGGCCTGAATCGTCGTCCGCTTCGCCCTCGCGTTCGACCGAGGTTCGGGCGGAGCAGGAGGAGGTTGGTGATGAAAGCGAAGAGTCTCTCGTGGTTCGCCCTGGGCGCGCTGTTGACGGTGGGGCCCCTCGCCGCGTGGGGCCATGCCCAGAAGCAGGCACCGACCGTGAAAATCCCGGAGCCCGGTGTGCCGCAGCTGATGACGATCGAAGGCACCTGGGTTCGCGCCGCGTACAACAACGAGGGGTACGCCATCCTGGGCTATCGCCTGGCCAACCTGTCGATCGGCGACGAGTGGATGCTGCTCGAGTTCGGCACGACGCTGCGTGACGGCGTCTCGAATTACACCTTGAAGCGCGACGCCCTGTCGCTGGAGACGCATGACGGCACGACCGTCCCGCTGGCGACCACCATCCAGTACCGGGAGGCCAACCTGAGCGCGCTTCAGGCGCGGGAGAAAGTCCAGCGTGATTCGATCAATTACTTTCCGCCGAGCGCGAGCCAGGCCTGCCGTCTCGGACTCTTCGCCGAACTCGACTCGCGCGCCGTCGCCTGGGACCAGGTCGAGCTCAGTCCCCAGCGCGGGTGCGTCGGCCGCCTGTTTTTCAAGGTGCCGGGCGGCATCACCTACGGCCAGTACTGGCTCAACGTGAAATTCGAGAAGAGCCTCGTGCGCGTGCCTTTCCGGATCCTGACCAAGGAGGAAGAGAAGCTGCTGTCCAAGAACTTCTCCGACATCCGCAAGCAGGTGCAGGCGGCGTTCAAGCCGAAGAAGAGCAGCTAGGACCTAGCGCCGGATGTTGAAGCGCAGGCCGGCCTGCCGCGTCTCGCCGGGACGGCCGCCGATGGCGGGTTGAGGCGTGCCGAACGAGCCGGTGATGTAGTCCCGGCCGGTGAGGTTTCGCGCGAAGGCCGACACGGACCAGCAGCAGCGGACCGGGCTGAATTCGGCGCTGAGGTCGACGAGCGCGTACGGACTCTGGCGTTGGATCGTGTCGTTGAACGGGTTGAAGAAGACCGTCGTCTGCCACGTGGTGTCGGCGCGGAACGAGAGCGCGCGCGACCCGCCGGCGTTCGGGTTCCACTCCAACCAGACCCGGCCCGACCACTCCGGCGCATTGTTCAGCCTGTGGCCGGCGACGTCGCCCGTGAGGCCACCGGTGCCGACGGCGATGTAGCGAGCGTAGGTCGCATCCAGCCACGCGACGTGGCCGCCGGCCTGGAGCGTCGGCGCGACACGCGTATGCCCCTCGGCCTCGACGCCGCGGATGGTCGCCGCGGCGGCATTCGACACGTCGATGACGCCGGGCCGGATGCCGGTCTGCACCTGGAGGTCCGTGTAGTCGTTGTAGAACGCCGCGAGGTTCAGGCGCGTACGCCCCCTGGTCGCTTTCAACCCGGCTTCGTAGCTCCATGCCCATTCCGGGGCGTAGCCGCGTCCCACCTCGGTCGACGTCAGGTTGAACCCTCCGCTCTTGAACCCGCGGGTTGCCGAGAGATACGCGAGCGTGTTCTCGTTTGCCTGCAGCGACACCTGGACTTTCGGCGTCCACGCGTTGTCGGTGATCTGGTCGGTGTAGGCGTAGCTGGAACCGGAGACGGTCGTCGCCGCCGTGTCGAGCGTCCTGATCAGGCCGGCGTTGTCGATGACCTTCCGCTCGCGCGTGTAGCGCAGGCCGGCCGTCAGCGCCAGCGGCCCGGCAACCGTCAGGGTCGTCTGGCCGAAGAGCGCACGGGAATCGGCGTCGACGCGCGGATCGAGCAGGTTCTCGCGCTGGGCGCCGGCCATGCGGATGGATGTCGGCTGACGATCGAGCTCGGAAAATAGAAACAGCCCGCCGACCCAGGCCAGGCGAGGCGTGCGACCTGCGATCGTCATCTCCTCGGAGAGCTGATGCTGCATCTCGTGGATGCGCGTCGCGTTCAGCTCCAGCTCGGTGATGTCGGTGTCGACCAGCCGGTCGTAATCGAGCGTGCGGAACGCGGACAGGCTGGTCAGCCGCGTCGCCCGCGTCAGGTCGAGCGTGAAGCGCGCCGCCGCGCCGTACTGCAGGTTGCGCCCTTCGGCGGGTGTCGAGGCGCGGACCTCGTGCAGATCGGCAGGATTGTCGACCACGAACCCCGGCTTGACCGTCAGCACCTTCGCCCACGTCAGCGGCGCCGGATCCTGGTGGGTTGCGTCGGCCGAGACCAGCAGCTCACTGCGCGGATTCAGCACGAGGCGCACCTGCCCCCGCGCGGCGGTCACGTCCTCGCCGCCGAGGCGGTTTCCGGGATGCTCGAGATCGGTGACGAAGCCGTCGCGAACGCCGCGCAGAAACACCGCGCTCCCGAGAATCCGCCCGCGGACCAGCGGTCCGCTGACGCGCCCTTCCGAGCGAAGCGTGCGGCTGCTGCCGGCAACGACGCGCGCCGACACCTCCAGATCGTTGGTGGGCGGCCTGGTGATCACGTTGACGGCGCCGCCGACCGCGTTGCGGCCGTAGAGGGTGCCCTGGGGACCGCGGACGACTTCCACCCTCTCGAGCCCGAGAAAGTCGGCGAGCATCATCGCCGGCCGCGCGAGATACACGCCGTCCAGGTACACCGTGGAGCTCGGGTCGGAACCGGCGAAGACGGTGTTCGTGCCGATGCCGCGGATCGTCAGCTGCGCGAAGCCGGTGTTCTGCGAAAAGGTGACCGAAGGAACCGTGCCGGCGATCTGCGCGAGCGTATGTGCCTCGGCGCGCTCGAGCTCGGCCCCCGACCGCACGCTGATGGCCATCGGCACGGTCTGCACGTCGGCCGCTCCGCTCCTGGCCGCGGTGACGAGCGTGTACTCGGCACTTGCCACCGACAGCGTCAGCGCGACCCGCACGGTTTCGCCGCGCTGCAGGCGCACCTGCCGCCGACCTGGCGCGAACCCCGGGAGCACCGCGACGAGGTCGTACTCACCCTCGGGAATTTCCGCGAACTCGAACCGGCCGTCCGAGTCGGTCTGGACGGTCCGGTCGATGGTTCCGCGAACGGTGATCGTGACGCCGGCCAGCGGCGCACCCGCGGCGTCCAGCACCGATCCCGCAAGCTGCGAGGCGCGTGCCGCGGCGGGAGCCGCGGTCGCGAGGATCAGCGCCAACAGGCACACGCCCCCGGTCACACGCCGACTCCAGCGCTTTGGGCAAGGGCGGCTGCATCGAACGGCACGACCACTTCGAGACGGGTGCCGGCGCCAGGGGCCGACACGATGTGCAGCGTGCCGCCGACCGGGTCGAGGCGCTCGGCGATGCTGACCAGCCCGAGGCCCTTCCCGGCCACTGCGTCGACGTCGAACCCGACACCATCGTCGGCAATGATGAGCGAGAGCGTGGCCGGGCCGCCGGCCAGCGTGACCGATACCGTGCGGGCGCCGCTGTGCTTGGCGGCGTTCACCAGCGCTTCCTGTGCGATGCGGAAGAGACAGAGCGACAGATCGTGCGGCAACAGACCGTGAACGCCGTGGTGATCGAACGTCACCGACAACCCCGAGCTCGAAAATTCGCGCTGCAGCCCCTGGAGCGACGGCACCAGGCCAATCAGCCGGAGCTTTGCCGGGTGCAGCCTGTGCGACATGTGGCGAACGCTGCGCACGATACCCTTGGCGTCGTCGAGCGCCTCGCGCGCGTGCTGCTGTACGCCACCGGCCGCGTCGCGTTCGTCAGCCAGCAGCAGGTGCAGGTGCATCGCGAGCAGCGCCGCTTTCTGGCTGACGTCGTCGTGCAGCTCGCGCGCGATGTGCGCACGCTCCTGGTCCTGCGCGTCAATCAGGCGCGCGCCGAGATCGCGGATGCGCTCGTAGCTCGTACGCAGTTCGCGGTCGCTGCGTGACAGGCGTTCCTCGGCCCGGCGCCGTCTGTTCGCCTGGACCAGCAGCCCGGCGATGAGAGCGCTCTGCGCGAGGAAGATCGCGACGGCGCCGACGATGTACAGCTTGTAGCGATCCCAGACGCCGGGCGTGCGGTAGAGCACTTCGGTGCCTGCCGGAACGCGAGCCTCGTCGATCCGCCAGCGGCGAAGCTGTCGCCAGTCCACCTGCGGCACATGGAGGTTCGGCGAGCTGATGGGGATGCGGCCCGCCGGTTCACCCCACAGCACGCGGACGGCGAGCGTCGCGACGGCGACGATCTGCGATTGCAGCCGCTGCATGCTGCCGCCCACCACGCCGTGGCCGATCGTCGAGTCGATCCAGGAGTAGATCGGCCGGTTCGCGACCGCGGCGACCCGGTCGAGGTAATCGAGCGGTTGAAAGTTGTTGCCGGCGCCGTCCTGGTAGACGAGCAGGTAGTAGACGACGGCGTGCGGCGGCAGCGCGGCGAGCTGCGCCTCGAGATCGGGCGTGCGGAGGCCGGAGAGGTAGGTGAACGCCAGGCGCGGCTCGAACCGTCGAAATTTCGCCCGTGCCTCGGCCTCCCAGGCCCGGTCGCGATCGCTCTTGCCGCTGACGACGAACACCTGCCGCAGATCGGGCTGCAGCGCGAGCGCGAGCGAGACGCTGCCGCTGAACTCCACCTCGGCGACCAGGCCGGTCGCGTTGGCGATCGATTGCGGCGGCGGCGTGGCGGCGAAGAAGACGATCGGCGTATCGGGGAAGAGATCGCGCCGGTATGTCGTCAGGAACTGGATCGCCACGTCCTGCATCGCGATGATGACGTCGAATCGCAGGCCGCTGTATTTCTGCCGCAGGAAATCGCCGAACGCCTTCTGGTATTGCTCGTCGGGGAATCGTCCCGCGTCGATGTACTCGGAGTAGTAGTCGAGCGCGTGTGAGAGCGCGCGATCGAGAATCTGCGGCAGCTCGCGCTCGCCAACGATGGAGATCTGTGCGTCGCGTCCGGTGGAATAGAGGACCAGCACGTTCTTCTGGGCCTGGAGCGCGACGGCTGGAGAGGGCGGACCGAGGAGGCAGACGAGAGCGGCGAGCACGGAGGTGCACGCCGTCCGTGTCAGGCGGCTCGAACCGTCGCGACGAGTGCCGCTTCGGCGGATCGGTCCCATGTCTGTTCGGGTTCGGGTTCGGGTTCGACGAGAGTGTATGTTGTTTTTCTCGCTGGATATCTGATTGTCACACTTTCGTTATGCAAGCGGGAGCAGCGCGGCGTCGCTTACTGTTGCCCGCTTGCTGCAAGCGCCAGCGCGCGTCCGGCTCTTTTGCGAGGGGCGGCCGGCTCGGCGATGTGCAGCGGGATGATCACTTCGACACGGGTTCCCCGGCCGGCACCTGTATGAATTGACAGGTGGCCGCCGAGCGGCTCGAGCCGCTCGCGCATGGTGATGAGCCCGAGGCCTTTGCCGATCATCGCCTCGACATCGAACCCGACGCCGTCGTCGGCAATCGTGAGCTCGATCGAGCCCGGCGCTCCGTTCAGCGTCACCGAGACATGGCTCGCGGCGCTGTGCTTGACCGCGTTCTGCAGCGCCTCCTGCGCGATCCGGAACAGGCACACGGCCAGATCCTGCGGCAGCGACGGCGGCACGTCACGATGGGTAAAGCCAATCGTCAGGCCAGGCTGGGCGAAATCGCGATGCAGCCCGGCGAGCGAGGGAACCAGGCCGATCAGCCGCAGCTTGGCCGGGTGCAGCCGGTGCGAGAGGTTGTGGACGCTGCGCGCGATGGTGTGCGCCTGGGCCAGGGCGTCGCGTGCGTGCTGCTGAATGTCGTCGCGGCCGCCGCGGCTGGCGGCCAGCAGCAGGCCGAGGTTCATCGCCAGCAGCGCCGTCTGCTGGCTGACGTCGTCGTGCAGCTCCCGGGCGATCCGCGAGCGCTCCTCGTCCTGCGCGACCAGGAGACGCCAGCCCAGCGCGCGCAGCCGGTCGTTGGTGGCCCGCAGTTCGGCGTGGCTCTGCTCGACCTGGTCCTCGGCCCGGCGGCGGCGGATGATCTGCGCGAGCAGGCCGGCGACGAGCCCTGACTGCACCGTCAGGATCGTCGCCGCGACGGCGATATACACGTACACCGGGTCGTGGTGCCAGGCAGCGGGCTCACGCACCAGCCCGCCGCCGGCGCCGAGGGCGAGCATCGCCAGCACGACGGTCACGAGCCAGCCTGGCACGCCGCGGAACATACCCATGGTGTGCCTTCTTCTACAGCCGGCCACGGCGCTTGACGCGCAATTGCGCCAGCGACCGCGCCAGCGACGCGTTGACCGACGCGAGTTCCTCGTCCGAGATCTTGTCGCGGAGCCGGGCGGCGGCGCGCTGGCGCGCTTCCTCCGCCCTCGCCTCGTCGACGTTCTCGGCCGCGACCGCCATGTCGGTGACGATCGACACGCTGTTGCCGGTGATCTCGACCAGCCCCTCGCCGACGGCCACGAAGGTCTCGCGCGTGCCCTTGCGCACGATCATCTCGCCCGGAACGACCTGGGTCAGGAGTGGCACGTGGTGCGGGAGCACGCCGATCTGGCCGTCGAACGCCGGCAGCGTGACCATGTCCACGTCTTCGGAGTAGACGATCGCCTCGGGCGTCACGACTTCCAGCTTCAGCGTCTCGGCCATCGGATTCTCACTGCGGTCGGACTTCCTCGATCCCGCCCTTCATGTAGAAATTGTCCTCGGCGACGTCGTCGTGGCGCCCGTCGAGGATCTCCTTGAAGCCGCGCACGGTGTCGGCGACCGGCACCTGGCGTCCCTCGCGTCCGGTGAACACCTGCGCCGAGCTGAACGGCTGGCTGAGGAAGCGCTGAATGCGCCGCGCGCGGTTCACCGTCTGCTTGTCCTCCGGCGAGAGCTCGTCCATCCCGAGGATGGCGATGATGTCCTGCAGATCCTTGAAGCGCTGCAGCACCTTCTGCACGCGCCGGGCGATCTCGTAGTGCTCCACGCCGACGATTTCCGGAGCCAGCGCCCGCGAGGTCGAGGCGAGCGGATCGACCGCCGGGTAGATGCCGAGCTCGGCGATCGATCGCTCGAGGACGATGGTGGCGTCGAGGTGGGCGAAGGTGGTCGCCGGCGCCGGGTCGGTCAGGTCGTCGGCGGGGACGTAGACCGCCTGGAACGAGGTGATCGATCCGCGCTTGGTCGAGGTGATGCGCTCCTGCAACGCCCCCATCTCGGCGGCCAGCGTCGGCTGATAGCCCACCGCGCTCGCCGTGCGTCCGAGCAGCGCCGACACCTCGGAGCCGGCCTGCGAGAAGCGGAAGATGTTGTCGATGAACAGCAGGACGTCCT
>Ga0207708_10000436_pt1 | contig 32496 bp, 32 predicted proteins | sample KBSK5101metaG_FD_184340 | JGI IMG/M metagenome (GOLD analysis project Ga0207708, IMG submission 184340) | Corn, switchgrass and miscanthus rhizosphere microbial communities from Kellogg Biological Station, Michigan, USA - KBS K5-10-1 metaG... | ecosystem: Host-associated > Plants > Roots >... | reverse complement strand
TGGCTACCGCAGCCGCTGCCCGGCTCCACCTTTCGGTACGCACGGTCACCTACCGCCTCGACCGCGTCAAGTCCCTCACCGGCTTCGACCCACTCGACCCAGCACATCGATACACCCTGCACACAGCCGTCCTGGGCGCGAAGCTGCTCGACTGGCCGGAGCGGCACATCCCCGACTCCGCTGCCAGGTCGTGACGGCGGCGAACCTGGCCCGGTCGCCGTCGTCTGAATGCGGCGCCGAGCACAGCAACGCGTGCAGCGGCCGGTGGCGGGCCACGTTGCCGACCGCGGGCAGAGGCCGACAACCGAACATCACCGGTCAGGGCCATGGCCGAGCAGGGCGGCGCGGAGCAGACTGAGATCCAGTTCGGGACAGTCCGGAATGCAGTGGTGCACACGCCAGCTGACGACGTCGTCGACGTCAAGCGACTGCCCGCCCAAGGGAGCCTTCGATGACGCTGATGCGAGCACTACCCCGCGAACTGGCATCACCAGAGACTCCCGACCGCGTTGGAGCGGACTTGGACGTTCCCGGGCTCCCGGACGTCGTCGACGACGCCGGGAGCCAGGCCCTGGACATGGTGGATGAATGGGGGCGCCAGTCGTTCCCGGCCAGCGATCCCCCTTCGAACTGGTGATCCTCCCACGGTGGATGCCGGACCGGCGCCGTGAGTTCGGATGGCATCAGGGGCTTCTGCCCAAGCTCGGAAGCCGGCCTTTCGGTCATGCGCGTTCGCCTGTACGCATGGGAGTCCTTGCGGATCCCAGGGCGGCGGATACGCCGTTCCTTGCTGGCCGTCGGCAAGTACCGCCGTTGGATGTGACCGACCATCTGTCTGGTAGGCCCACCTCTCCGAGGACAGAGTGGAGAGCGCAAGCCCACCGACGCCACCCACGTGGCAGCGTCCATGCCCGATCGGGTGATTCCATGACAGCCTCATCGACCGCCGCCGCGCGGTTCCCGCAGTCCCTTCCGCGCTTACGCAGTAGCGGAGGGTCGGACGCGGGTTCCTCCGACCAGCCTGGCCGGAGGAACCCGCACGCAGCGAGTCCGATCGCGGACGTCGACGTGGCCGAGTTCCTGGCAGCCGCGCAATCGGCGCTGACGGCGCAGCGAACCTTTCGTATCCAGCAGTTGCAGCAGCTCGACTCCCTTCCGCCGGACCTGGTCACCGACCCCGCGCGGGCCGAGATACACCGTGCCCTGCTGACTGCGGCAAGGTCGGCGCTTCGTGACATCGAGGTAGCCCTCCGCAGGATCGAACGGGGCAGCTACGGACGCTGCTTCCGGTGCGGCGACACGATTTCCGCGCATTGGCTCCGCGCCCTCCCGACGGCAGCCCTGTGTGGACGGTGCGCGGGCGCAACAGCCCGTTGCGCCGTCACCGAACCCGGCCAACCGGCCACGGGGTCCTCACCAAGTCGTGACCCTGTCAGCCCCGGAACGACCTCGCGGCTCCGGCGGCGTTCGGTTGTCCCGAACCCGTTTGAGCACGGCACGAGCGAACTATCAAGAGGAGAGCACCATCGTGAGCACCCAACTGGAGCGTGAACGGCGAAGCGATGGCGTCATTGGTATTCCGCCGGCGGACACCGACCCGTCCGAGACACAAGAATGGCTCGACTCCGTGGATGCGGTACTCGACCATGCCGGTCGCGTCCGCGCCCGAGAACTCATGCGAAGCGTCCTACACCGAGCCCGGCAACGCCACGTGGTCCCGTCAGGATACGGCGATACCGACAACGTCAACACGATTCCCGCCACCGCCGAGCCGGCGTTTCCCGGCGACGAGGACATCGAGCGCCGGATCCGGTCCTACGTCCGCTGGAACGCGGCCATGATGGTTCACCGGGCGCAAAGACCCGGTCTCGGCGTCGGGGGCCACATCTCGACCAACGCCCAACTGTCCCGCCGCCAGCGTCCCGCAGGGCCGAGGCGGCATGAGGGCTGCGTGGGTCAAGGTCTGCGTGCAGTTACCGAGGTGGCGATGGGTGGAGGATCCATTTCCTCGGCGTAGAGCCCAACCCGGGTGACGACCCGACACCTCTGACCCGAAGGGAATCTTCGCGTCCAAGGTGTTCCGAGAATCACCGAAGACCTCGGAGATGTGGAGATGGCTGTCTCGCAATGCGACGGTCAGGGTCCGAATCCCGTCAGATCCACCAACCGAAGCTGCTGGCCAGGGCCGATGTATCCGTCGTCCCCACGTTGAGGACGCCTGGCGGTTCCTCACCTCTGGCATCGCGACGACTCTCGGGAGGAAACGTCTCATCTTCTCTCGGCGCCACTGAGCGGCACGCCTAGCGATTTCACATAGAATTTCACATAGGCAGAACCCTGGGCCGCCGTTGACATGGTGTTCACAAGGGACAGTCCGGACTAGTCCGGCACGGCCCAGCACGGTCCGACAAGGGAGCGAACGGTGGCAACGGTGCAGGTCAGGAGCCGATCCGACTGACCTGCACCCACGTACATGTGCCCCAGGCCAGAGTCGAACTGGCGACCTTTCGCTTAGGAGGCGGCTGCTCTATCCACTGAGCTACTGGGGCTGACGCCGGGTGCGAGGTTACTAGAGGCCCGGAAATGAAAAGACGAGGTGCCCGGCAGCGGTGGGGGCCGCCGGGCACCTCGAGCTTTTGATCAGGGAGGTGGAACAGTCTGCTCAGGACCTCACCTCCCAACTATCAGAGGAGGTTGAAGGTCGTGGTCAGGTCACCTCCCAGAGCGGTCTTCACCGTGATGGTGCCGGCCGCGGTGGCTCGCAGGGCTGCCGGCGTGTTCTTCAGCCGGAAGTCGAAGCCGCAGACGCCCAGGGTGGCGGTCGGGGTGGTGGTGCCCAGCAGGACCGGCGTGCTGCCCGGCTTGTTCCAGTAGACGCTCACCAGGTTGTTGGCCGAGCAGTACTGGGCTCCGCCGCGGACCCGCCATTCGAGGTTGCCGCGCTTGTACTGCGCGCTGTCCACGGTGACGTCGTCCGGGTCAGTGCTGACGGTGACCGAGTCCGTCGACGGGGTGCCGTTGACGTCCTTGATCGTGAGCGTGAACGTGTAGTTCTGGCTTGTCGTCGCCGACGGGACCACGAACGTCGGGTTGGCGGTCGTGGCGTTCTTCAGGACGACCGGGTCCCCCCCGGTCTGGGCCCAGCTGAACGACGAGGCGAACTTCGATGCGGTGCCGTCCAGGGTTACGGTCGAGGTCGGGACGGCCCCCACCTGGTCCGGGCCGGCGTCGGCGACCGGAGTCGCCGACGCGTCGGAGACCGTGATCTTGAAGGTGTCGGTCGAGGTGAAGCCCTGCGCTCCGGTGACGGTCATCTTGACCGTGTAGTCGCCCGCTGCGGTTGCGGTGAACGTCCTCGCCGCACCCGTGCCGGTGAGGCTCGCCCCGGTAGTGGGAGTGACCGACCAGGCGTAGTTCGTGACAGTGCCGGTCGACGCGAGGCCATCGAGGGAGACCGCCTGACCGATCTGCACGGTGTTGGTGTCACCGGTGATCGTGGCCACGACCTGGGCCGCCGGGTCCTCGGCGCCCGTGATCACGACGTCCTCGGAGTCGACGCCGCCCCGGTTCGAGGTGACGAGCACGTCGGACGGCGGGACCGCGACGTTCGGGATGGTCCACGTGCTGACCCCGTTGGCCACGGTCGGGTCCGCGGACTGGCCGTCGAGCTTGAGCGCGGCGGTGTCGTCGCCGGACTCTGCGGTCACCGTGAGGGTGCGGTCGTCGTTGCTGTAGACCGAGCTGCCGATGTGCACCTTGTCGCCGAACATGGCGGCGTCGATGTGGTCGACGCTGTTGGGGGCGTCGGTCTTGTTCGTGACCGCCAGGTCGGCCGGCGGCGCGCCGTCGGCGAACACGCGGGCGTAGTACCGACCGGTGCTCGCGTCCTCACGCATCTTGGTCTGGGGGATACCGCTGCCGGAGACGATCAGGTTCTGGCCCGGCTCGGAGAACGCGAACAGGTCCATCATGTGTCCGGTGCCGGAGTTGGCGTAGTAGGCCTTCGTGACCTCCACGCCCGCCCTGGTGGCGATCTTGCCCTGGACCGAGAACTGGTTGGACTCGATGCAGTCGTCGGTCGCGACCGGCGAGGCACCGAGCGCCGGGTTGGCGCAGAGCTGGGTCGAGCCCGTGAACGAGCCCGCCGGGCCCTCGAGCCGGAAGTAGTTGGTGTCGTAGGGGCTGCCGGTGACCGCGTGCTCCACGGTCGGGTCGCCGAGGTAGCCGGCAGGAGCGCCGGTCGGCCACTTCAGGAACGGCGCGGACTTCGACGACAGGGTCGCGTCGAACGTGCCGTCCGGCGTGAGTCCGCCGATGTCCGCGGTCTGGTTGATCCCCTTCACCGCGCCGGCCTCCGCCGTGATGGTCTCCACGCCGTACGGGTGCGTGACCTTGTAGTCCGCACCGTCGATCAGGCCGGCGGCGCGGATCCGGATCCGGCCGAAGCTGATCTGCGCGCCCTTGGCCGGCAGGCCGTCCGCGCTGCCGAAGGCGGCCTCTGTCGCCGTCACCAGCAGCGCCTGGTCGCCGCCGCCGGCGTCGATGGAGGAGTCGGCCACCGACCAGAAGGCCTCGTCCGGGAAGTTGTCCGGGAACGAGACCGGCTGGCCGGGGTTGGGCAGGTCGCCCATGATGCAGTTGGAGTCGCTGGGATCAAGGCACAGCTCGAGGCGGACGTTGTTGGTGTCCTTGAACCAGAGCGGGTAGCCGTTGGTCTCGTCGATGGGACCGACCTGCTTGAGACCGTCCTTGCCGCCGTTGTGTGCCGGCGGAGGCGTTGCGGCGTTGGCGACGAAGGTGCCGGAGGCTGCGAGCGCAACCACCGCCAGCCCCGCGACAGCGATCCGGCGGCTGCGCCGGACTCGAGTGAATGAATACATGGGTTCCCCAAAGGTGTTGAACGGAACAGCGGCAACCACACCGTGACCGGCTCCGAGAAAGCGCCTGCCCACTGCATCTGATGGATTGGTGGCTCCGGCTAGGTCTGCCCCGTTGCCCCCGTGAGGACGAACGTAGGTTCTGGGATGGTCCTTCCAACAGTTGACTCATGGTCCTAGGACGATCCCGGGTTCTGCGCCCCCAAAGGCCCGATGGTCGTAAGACCATGGTCCCAAGACCCCCCATCTGGTGGGGTCCGTTCGGGTCATGCCGTGGTCCGTCCGGATCATGCCCCCGGCCCGTTCGGGTCAGCCCGTCGGTGTTGCGAGCAGATCCTCGTGGTGAACGGTGACCGCGAGCAGTCCGGAAATCGCCTCCGCACGTCGCCGCCGCCGGTAGGAAATCACGCGATCGCCCAGGTCGGGCTGCTGCTCGAGGGCGGCGCCGAGCCAGCCCTCGAACCAGGCCGAGGCCAGGACGGCCTGTTCGCTGCCGAGCTGCCAGGGGCTGGTGCGCACGGCCACATCCAGCCCACGGCCGACGAACGCCGACACCGCCCGTTCGAGTGCGTCGGGGCCCAGCAGCCGGCCGGCCCCGTTGTCGCGTCGCTGGTGCGCGTTGAACGCCGCCTGCACCACCTCATCGAGCGGGTCGGCTGGGTCGAGCTCGACGCGACCGACGACCGAGAGGGTGACCAGGACGGGGCAGCCGGCTCCGGCGCAGGACGCGACGAGCCGGTCCAGCTCCTCGGCGGTCAGCATGTCCAGCAGGGCGGACGCCGTGACCAGGCCGGCACCAGAGAGCTCGTTCGGGGCGAGCCGGGTGATGTCGCGCCGACGGGTCTCGAGGGTGAGCGGGCCGGCCCCGGCAGGGACCGCCGGCGGGTTCGCCGGGACCATCTCGAGCAGCTCGACGTCCCGGTCGTACAGGATCCAGTGCTGGCGGCCGGGCAGCCGCGGGGCGAGCCAGCGGGCCATCGACCCGCTGCCGGACCCGAGGTCGTGGACGACGAGGTCTCGACCATCTGGGAGGTGCGGTCGAAGCGCCTCGACCAGCTCGACCGAGCGGGCCGCTGCGTCGGCGGGCTCCCGCAGGGTCAGCCAGCGTGCGCTCGCGCGGACCGGTTCGGTGAACATGACGCATCTCCTCTCAGCCCGACGGGTGCCAGGACCACCGGCGGGTGAACCGAACGCACGCGGCAACCGTAGAAGGAAATGACGGCGGCCGTCGACGGTCGCCGAAGCACTGAGCTCTGGGAGGGCGTGTGGTCGGGATCGGAGTCGGCCTGCCGGCAGGCTTGGCTGCCCTGACCAGCGTGATCACCGCCCTCACCGTGAGCGTCGGTCTGTCGTTTCTGGGATGGCTCGTCGGGCTGGTCTGCGGCATGGTGCTGGCCGTGTGCGTCCGCCTCGGCCTGGGCCGCAGCGGCACGACCACGCTGGGCCCCGCCGACCTGGTCACCCTGGTTCGCGCCACGCTCGCCTGCGGCGTGGCGGCACTGGTCGCGGACTCATTCGTCACGCAGCCCGCCGCGGCCGCGATCGTCGTGCTCTCGGTGGTCGCCCTGGTGCTCGACGTCGTGGACGGGTGGGTCGCCCGGCGCACGAGCACGTCGACGGCCTTCGGAGCCCGGTTCGACGGGGAGGTGGACGCGTTCCTGATCCTGGTCCTCAGCGTCTACGTCTCGCATCTGGTCGGTGCGTGGGTGCTCGCGATCGGGCTGGCGCGTTACGCCTTCGCGGTGGCCGGCTGGGTCTGGGCGTGGATGCGCCAGCCGCTTCCCTACCGCTACTGGCGCAAGGTGACCGCAGGGGTCCAGGGTGTGGTGCTGACGGTGGCGGCGGCCGAGGTGGTCGCGCAGCGGGTCGTCACGGCCGCGCTCCTGGTTGCCCTGTTGCTGTTGGTCGAGTCCTTCGGTCGGGACGTGATCTGGTTGTGGATGCGGCGACGGCCCGGGTCGGTGGCCCAGAGCACCGCTCTGGGACAGGTCGAGGCGTCGGGTTCGCTGTCCGAGCGCGTCCGGTGAAGCAGGACGAGCGCACGCCCTTCGACAGCGCGCTGCAGCGGGCACGTGTGGCGGCGTACGCGCCCGGCGAGTTCGTGGGCCAGGAGAGCTTCATGCGGGCCGGCGAGATCCTGTCGCTGGCGAGGAGGGCCGGCATCGGGCCGGGGGTCTCCGTCCTCGACCTGTGCTGCGGCGTGGCGGGGCCGGGACGCCACATCGCCGCGGAGCTGGGCTGCACCTACCTCGGGGTGGACGCGAGCCCGAGCGCAATCGAGCTGGCCCGGGACCGCGCCGCCGGACTCCCGTGCAGCTTCGAGGTGGCACATGTGCCTCCGGTGCCGGTGGGGCCGTTCGGCGTCGTCCTGCTGCTGGAGACCCTGCTCGCGTTCGCGGACAAGGAGCCGCTGCTCCGCGGAGTCTCCGCGGCTCTGCGCGTGGGTGGCCGCTTCGCCCTCACCGTGGAGGAGGGCGAACCGCTGACCGCACTTGAGCGGGAGCGAATGCCCGACGCCGACACCGTGTGGCTGGTGCCGCTCGAGGAGCTGCGCTCCTCCCTCGAGCGTGCCGGGCTCCGGGTGCGCTGGCAGCAGGAGTGCACCAGCTCCCACCGGACGATGGTCGGGGCGTTGCTGGCGGCGTTCCTCGCCGAACGGGCCTCCATCACCGAAGGGCTCCCGTCCCAAGCGTTCGAGGAGCTGGTCGCAGCCCACCGGCTCTGGAGCGACTGGCTGACGGAGGGCCGGGTCCGCAAGTTCGCCCTCGTGGCGGAGCGCGTGCCGTCCGGTTGAGCCGCCGCCGGTCTCAGTGCGAGCTCGCTGCCCGGGTGCCGGCCAACCTGACCGAGCCGTAGGCGCCGAGGAACCGGTCGCGGAACGCGTCCATCCTCCACACCGGCGCCCCCGGGCTGGGGTGGATCCCGGGATCCCAGCCCCAGCCGGAGATCCGGTCGAGGACCTTCGGGTCGTGGGCGACGATCGCGACCGGTACGTCGTGCGAGGCGTTGTTGCCGGACACGATCGGGGCCGGCTGGTGGTCACCGAGGAAGACCACGACGGTGTCGTCGTCGGCGTACGACCTGATGAACGTGGTCAGAGCCTTGAGCGAGTACTCGATGGACTCGCCGTACGCCTTCTTGACCCGCGTCGGAGACGGCCAGATGTCGCGCTCCGAGGGGAGCTGCTCCGGCATGCCGTCGTAGACCGAGCCGTCGCCGACCGCCGCCTGCTTGATCATCCGGGGGGTCCTGGACCACGGTGCGTGGCTGGTGATCAGGTCGATCTCGCCCATCACCGGGCGACGGTCCTTCCGGGCCAGCTCGAGCCGGTGGAACGCGTCCAGCGTGAACTGGTCCGGCATCGTGGGGTAGCCGAACCGCGGACCCCGGTAGCCGACGTTGCGCGAGTCGTAGATGTGGTCGTACTGGTAGAAGGCGCCCTGCGGCCAGGCCCGGTTGTTGGCCGGGATGTCGGCGACGGTCCGCCACCCGGCCCGCCCGAAGATCTGGCTGAGGGTCTGCCGCCGGCTGGTGACCAGCACGTCGTAGCGCTGCTGGCTGTCGACCCAGAGACCGGACTGGAACGTCGAGTGCGCCAGCCAGCTGATCGCCCCGAACGTGGGCGACGTGAGCCAGGCGCTGCGACTATGGAACCCGTCCTTGTCGAGATCCTGGGACGACGAAGCGAGGACCTTCGAGATGCCCTTCGAGAGCGAGGAGTCCTGGACCGCGACCTTGCCGTAGCTCTCCACGAAGACGAACAGGACGTCCTTCCCGCGCAACCCGCTCACGAGGTCGGCGGCCTGGTACCGGCGCAGTGAGTCCTTCTGGGCAGCGGTCTCGAACTGTCGCTGGTCGCGGAGCACCGACGGGATGCGGCTGACCTGCCCGTAGAGGTAGCCAGAGGTGTCGCGCGACGCGACGTCGCCCGTGGACACCCGCACGTCCATCACGGCGAGCACCAGCCACACGGTGACGAGCGCGGCGACCGTGCGCAGGCCGGCCTGGCGGTGCCCGACCGTGAGCCGGGTGAGCCGAAGCACCGCGAGCGGCAGCAGCACCAGCAGCCCGATTGCCAGCACCGCTGCCACCAGCAGCATCACCGTGCCCAGACCCTTGCCGAACGAGTCGCGCACCAGCTCGATCAGGTCCCGCGTGTAGGTCCAGTCGATGACGACGTCGAACGGGCGGTTGAGCGCCTGCAGGAAGCCCATGTCGAGCAGCCGCAGGATCATCGTGAGGCCGAGCAGGAGGCCGGCCACGAGGGCCAGGCCGGTCCGGAGTGCGTGAAGCCTGGCCGGGATCAGCAGGACGACGACGAGGTAGACGAGGGCCTCGACCGGCAACCGGAGGAACGCCGAGGGGTGGAGCTGGTCGAGCCGGTCGGGGAACGTCAGCGCGACCAGGACCAGCAGCACAGCTGCCCCGGTGAGGACCCCGGCGCCGATCCTGCGCGTCATCGACCGCGCGTCGCGACCTGTATTCTCTGCAGGCCTCTCGGGGTGCTCCACACCCATGGAACGGCGGAACCACTGCATCGGTTCAGGCCACCGCCCCGCGTTGGCGCACTCAGCTCGCGACCGGCTCGTGGCACCCGGCGGCGGCTACGGCGGCCTCGACCTTCTCCTTCTGCCCGGCGAGGAACAGGAACTCGGTGTTGCGCAGGTGGCTGACCTCGCCAACCCGCTCGCCGCGGAGGTTGTGGATGCCGATCTGGGCGCCGACGTAGCGCTTGCTGTCGAAGCCGATCGCCTCGACGCGCTCGTGTCCGGCCTCGATGAGCGCGGCGGTGATCTGCTCCGGGCGCATCCAGCTCTCGTCGTTGTACGACGCGACCACGACCTCGGCGCGGGTGCGCGAGATCACCGAGCGCAGCGCGTCGGGCATCGAGCCCCGGTAGTTGAACACCGACTTGGTGGCCGGGTCACGGGCGTCGGCGCGCTTGCAGGCGATGCCGTAGTGCGCGGGCCGGTCCCAGCGGACGAGTGTCTCCCAGACGTGGTAGTTCGTGAAGTAGCGGTGCTGGTTGTAGGGCGGGTCCAGGTAGGCCAGGTCCGTCGCGGGCAGCTCGTCGACGAGCGTCGTGGCGTCGCCGAGCACCGCCGTGCCGGGGCCGTCGAGGAGCGCCGGCGCGACCAGGGTCAGCGGGCGGGCGGCCCGGGGAGCCCACTGCTTGAGGTAGGCCATCTGCAGGCCGGTTGTGGAGTCGACGCGGTCGGCGGCGAGCAGCAGGGATGTCAGCAGCACCGGCCGCAGCGCCTCGTCGTACTCCTCGATCGCATCGCGTACGGCGTCGATCCGGCGACCGTTCTCGGGGCGGAAGTAGCGCGCGTCCTCGCAGAACGTGCGGGTGACGTAGCCGCGGCGACCGCGCAGCCCGTTGAGCCGGCCGAGCGCCTCGGCCAGCCGGTCGTGGTCGACGGCGCGGGCGTCGGTGGCGACGTAGCAGCGGGCCAGCACCTCGGCGTACGTCGCGACGTCGACGGCGGTGACCGCCAGACCCCGCCGCTTGAACTCCTGGGCCACACGGGTAGTGCCCGTGAACAGGTCGACCGCGGTGCGCGCCCCCACGGCGCTCGCGATCCGGCCGAGGACCGGGACCAGCAGACGCTTGGAGCCGAGGTACTTGATCACCTTTTGCCCCTCTGTCGTCCACCCGCCGGGGTGGATCTCACACCTGTCCGATTGGAGTCTGGCAGTCGGGCCCCCCACAATGGGGGTGCCCATACGTGTTGCCCGAGAAAGAATGGGCCGCAGACCCGAGGTCCCGTTCTTGTCCGAGTACCAGCCGCGACGACATTCCGAGCCCTCGCGCGCCCGCAAGATCGGCACTCGCGTGCTGATCGGTGTGCTGTCGCTCTCGCTGGTCCTCGGCGCCGTGGGCGTGTACTTCTACAAGCGCTTCGAGGGCAACATCACCCAGCTCGACATCACCAAGGACCTCGGCAAGGACCGTCCCAAGCGCCTCGACACCGGCCCCAAGACCGCACTCAACGTGCTGGTCATGGGCTCGGACACCCGCAAGGGGAAGGGCAACCACGTCGCCGGTGAGACCCCGGGCCTTTCCGACACCACGATCCTTCTGCACCTCTCGAAGGACCGCAGCCGCGCCTACGGCGTGAGCATCCCGCGCGACGCGATGGTCGACCGGCCGACGTGCGAGAAGAAGGACCACAGCGGCACCGTCGCGGGCGGCCTGACCCAGTTCAACGCGGCGTACGAGGTCGGCGGCCCGGCCTGCACGATCAAGACGGTCGAGTCGATGACGAAGGTGTTCATAGACCACTTCGTGGTGGTGGACTTCAACGGCTTCAAGAAGATGGTCGACGCCCTGGGTGGCGTGAAGGTGTGCGTGCCCAGCGAGGTCGACGACACCGTCGGCAACATCCACCTCGCCGCGGGCACCTACAACGTCACCGGCGACCAGGCCCTCGACTACGTGCGCGTGCGCCACGGGATCTCGGCCAACGGTGACATCGGCCGGATGAAGCGCCAGCAGACGTTCGTCGCCGCGATGATCAACAAGGCCGTCTCCGCCGGCACGCTGGCCAACCCGGTCAAGCTGGTGCGCTTCCTCGACGCCGCCACCAAGTCGCTGACGACAGACCCCGGGTTCGCGCACCTGAAGGCGCTCGCCTCGCTCGGGTCGTCGCTGAAGAACATCGGTCTCGACAAGATCACCTTCGTCACCGCGCCGTTCGAGCCGTACGCGCCGGACCCGAACCGGCTGCAGCTCAGTGCCGACGCCGACGCGCTGTGGCAGGAGATCCGAGCCGACCAGCCGCTCGGCCCCAAGTTCACCGGCGAGGTGGTCAAGGCCTCCGACAGCACCCCCGGCACGAAGACGAGCCCGATGTCCAAGGCGCCGGTGACCGCAGCGGATGCCGGAACGCAGAAGCTCGAGAGCAGCGACACGATCAGCCCCGATGAGCGCCGGATCGCCGCCGAGAACGGTCTCTGCGCTTAGCTTGACGAAAGTCGACTGATTCAGCGCGTGGGTGGACCTGCCTCCGGCGGAGTCGATCGGTGAGGCGGTCCGGGGTGAGCCGCCCGCCACCCACCTCCCCACCAGCCTGCGAGCACGAGAGTCGGTGTGGGTGGTCCGGTGCGTCAGCGCCGAACGAACCAGACCCTCGAGCCCCCCGACGCCTGACCGATCACCTTCACCACGCGGGGAGTGGACGGCGAAAAGGGTGAATAGGGCGAGATCCCCGCAAAGTCGTGCGACAAACCGGACTTCTGGCGCGTGGATTTGCTCGTTACGCGTTTGTTACCGGAAGATGGCTCGATGCGCGTAGCTGTGACCGGTGCCACTGGGGTCCTGGGAAAGGGCGCCGTCCGGGCTCTGGTCGACGCCGGACATGACGTCGTGGCGATGGCTCGCGACGACCGGGGCGCCGACCTGGTGCGTGGGCTCGGTGCCACACCCGAGGCCGCTGACCTGTTCGACATCGAGTCCCTCACCCAGCTGTACGACGGCTGCGAGGCGGTCGTGAACCTCGCCACCCACATCCCGATCGGCTACGCCGCCGCCCTGCCCTGGACCTGGCGGGTCAACGACCGACTCCGCACTCGTGGCGTCGGCAACGTGGTGGCCGCCGCCCATCGGGCCGGCGTCCGGCGGCTGGTGCAGGAGAGCGTGTCGTTCGTGTACGCCGACCACGGCGAGGACTGGGTCACCGAGCGGGACCCGATCGAGATCACGCACGCGACCGAGCCGCTGGCCGTGGCCGAGTCGCACGTGCAGGACTACGCGACGGGTCCCCGGGTCGGCGTCGTGCTCCGACTGGGCACCGTCGTCGGCGACGACCGGCTCACCGAGTTCCAGCTCCACGCCGTGCGCCACGGACGCCCGGTCGGAATCGGCCGGCCCGAGGCCTGGGCGCACCTGGTGCACACCGACGACCTCGGTCCTGCGGTGCTCGCCGCCCTGCACGCGCCGAGCGGCGTCTACAACGTCGGTGCCGAGCCGGTACGTCGCCGTGACGTGCTCGCCGGATTCGCGGAGGCGGCCGGCGTCAAGCGCACGGGCTACCTCGGCCCCGTGCTGCGACGGCTCGCCGGACCGCGGATCGAGCCGCTCAGCCGCTCGCTGCGGATCTGTTCGGACCACTTCAGCTCGCAGACCGGCTGGGCGGCTACCCGTCCGAAGTTCGGCGTCGACTGGCTCGACTCCTGGCGCTCCCGGGTGCCCGAGCAGACCTCATGACCGACGATCGCGCCGAGCGCTCGGACGCCCCCACCGCCGAGGAGCGTGCCGCGCGGGCCAGGCGGCTGGCCGAGGTCTTCGGCGACGTGCTGCCCGAGCAGACGTCGGACGACCGCGATCCCGACCAGCCCACCGGCGACGGCGACGCCTGGTTGCGGGCTCAGGTGCCGCCGCACCACGGCTGAGCTCAGGGCTGGCTGGAGCGCCCGGACGCGAGCAGGTCGCGGATCTCCGTGAGCAGCGCGATGTCGGCCGGCTCGCCGGGGGCCTCGTCGGGGAAGTACCTCTGCTTCGCGGCCGTGTAGGGCTTCACGATCAGGAAGTACACGACCGCGGCCAGGATCAGGAACGAGATCAACGATGTGAGCCAGGCGCCAATGTGAATACCACCGGGCGCGTAGCCGCTGAAGTCGGGGGTACCTCCGATCTTGCCGATCAGGTCCATGATCACCGTGACGGTCGCGGTCACGACCGCCGCGAAGGCCAGTGCCATGATGAACGCCACGGCCAGCTCCACGAGGTTTCCCCGCAGGATGAAGTTCCTGAAGCCTGTCATGTCGCACTCCTCCCGGGCGGCCCCGTGCGCGGCCCCCGTCCACGGCTCTCGGACCCGCAGAGGCTAGCCGGTGAGCGTGACTGTGAGATAGCCGGCGAGTCCGGCCGCCGCGACGTCGGCGGCTTCGGCGCCGGGCACCGCCATCAGGACCAGGCGGCCCTGCATTCCGACGTCGTCGACGGACGGTCGGGCCCGGGGGATCGCGATCACCGTGACCCGGAACGCCACCGTCCGCGCGGCGGCCCGGCCCTGCGGGTCGGCGGCCACGAGGTCGACCAGGTCACCCACCCGCAGCAGGTCGACCACCCCGCCGTCCGCGAGGCGCACCGGTGTCGCGACGCGCCCGGGGTACGCGGACGTGAGCGGACGGGAGACCACGCTCAGGTCGGTCAGCGGCGCTCCGCGGCGCAGGGGAGCGGCGAGGGTGCGTCCGACCACCGCCGACGGGTCGCCCACGACGCCGGCGGGCACGCTCCCGGGCGCGTACGACGTGCGCCGCAGGTCGTCGTGGGCCAGCACCCGGCCGGCCGGGAGGTCCCGCGATGCGGTCCAGACCTGGGCCGTGGCCGGAGCCGGCGGCTGGGTCGCTCGCAGCGCCGCCAGCACCGCGAGCCCGGCGAGCACGGCCGCGAGCGGCCGTCGGTGGATGAGCACGCGGCGGCGTACCTCGCCGGGCAGATGCGTCAGGTGCGGCATGGGGAGACGCTAGGTCGCCCGCCCGGGTCACGCTGCCGTCGTCCACAGCCACGGCAAAGCCGCAGGTCAGGACGCTGCGGCAGCGCCCGATGAGGTCTTCGAAGGCGACTTCTCGCCCGACGAGGACTTCTCGCCGGAGGAGGACTTCTCCGCGGGGGAGGTTGTCTTCTCGGTCGAGCCGCCGCCCGTCTTCTCCGACGACCCGGGGCCGTCGGCGTTGCTGCGGCTGTCGTTGCGGTAGAAGCCGGAGCCCTTGAACACCACGCCGACGGCGTTGAAGACCTTGCGCAGCTTGCCGCTGCACACGGGGCACACGGTGAGCGCGTCGTCGGTGAAGCTCTGGAACTGCTCGAAGAAGTGTCCGCACTCGGTGCAGGCGTACTGGTAGGTCGGCACCCGGTCCTCCGCCGTCTCGGTCAGGACGTCCCTGAGCTTGTGGAAGGGCGACTGGCACTCAGCGCCTTCGAGTGCCAATCATACTCTGCCCTGCAGAATGTGCGCGTGACGTCCGCCAGCGATCCCGACCGTGATCGGTTCCGGGACTGGCCGACGCCGGCGCGCTACACCGTCTACACGGTGGCGGGCGTGGTGCTGCTGCTGGTGCTCGCCCTGATCGCGGGCCTGATCGTGGTGCGGCGCCCGCTCCCGCAGACCACCGGCGACCTGCGGCTCAGGGGTCTCGACGACACCGTGCAAGTGCGGCGTGACGGGCTGGGAGTGCCCCAGATCTACGCCGGCACCAGCCATGACCTGTTCTATGCGCAGGGCTTCGTGCAGGCGCAGGATCGGTTCTGGCAGATGGACTACCGGCGCCACCTCAGCGCGGGCCGGCTCAGCGAGCTGTTCGGCGCGCGCACACTGAGCAGCGACATGACCGCCCGTACGCTCGGCTGGTACCGGACTGCCGAGCGGGAGTACCAGCTTGTGTCGGCCGAGGCCCGCGAGGCGCTCGATTCGTACAGCGACGGCGTCAACGCGTGGCTGTCGTCGCACTCCGGTTCGGGGGCTTCGCTGGAGTACACCGTGCTGTCGGTCGCCGTCGACTACCGCCCCGAGCCCTGGACGCCGGTCGACTCGCTGGCCTGGCTGAAGTCCATGGCGTGGGACCTCGCCGGCAACGTCGAAGACGAGATCGCGCGCGCCCGGCTCTCCATCGACCGCGATCCGGCGCAGGTCGCCGAGCTCTATCCGTCCTACCCCTACGCCGAGCGAGCGCCGATCGTCGACACCGGACGGTCCGCAGGCCAGGCCGCCCGGCCGGCCGCGCTGCCCGCGTCGCGGATCACAGGCGCGATGCTGCGACCGCTGGAGCGGGTCGCCCGGTCGACCCGCGAGTTCCCGAGGACCGTGGGCAGCGGCGACGGGCTCGGCAGCAACGGCTGGGTCGTCGCGGGTTCTCACACGACCACCGGCAGCCCGCTGCTCGCGAACGACCCGCACCTCGACGTGGGCCAGCCGGGTGTGTTCTACCAGATGGGCCTGCACTGCCGGACCGTCGGCGACTCCTGCCCGTACGACGTGGCGGGGTTCAGCTGGGCCGGCTTCCCCGGCATCGCGATCGGCCACAACGACGACATCGCCTGGGGCATGACGAACCTCCGCGCCGACACCACCGACCTCTACCTGGAGAAGGTCACCGGCAAGGACTACCTGTACGACGCCCGCCGGCTCCCGATGGAGGAGCGCGACGAACGGATCCGGATCGCCGGCGGTGACTCCAAGCTGATCACCGTGCGCTCGACCCGGCACGGACCGCTGGTCTCCGACGTCTCCCGTGAGCTGTCCAGCGTCGGGGCCAACGCGCCGGCGCCGACGGACGCGCCCGAGCGGGGCAACGGCTACGCGGTCGCGGTCGACTGGACAGCGTCCACGCCCGGCACCTCGACCGACGCGCTGCTGGCGATGAACCGGGCGGGCGACTGGGCTGCCTTCCGTGCGGCCGCCGCGGACCTCGGCGCACCGGCCACGAGCCTCGTCTACTCCGACAGCCTCGGCAACATCGGCTACCAGGCGGCCGGCGCCGTGCCGATCCGCAGGGCCGGACACACCGGGGACTACCCGGCCGCGGGCTGGGAGAAGTCTCAGGACTGGACCGGGAAGCTGGTGCCGGCCACGAAGCTGCCGACGGAGTTCAACCCGGCCTCCGGGGTGATCGTGGCGGCCAACCAGGCGGTGACCGGGCCGAGCTACCCGTACCGGCTCGCCGACTGGTTCGACTACGGCTACCGCAGCAACCGCATCCACCGTCTGCTCCGGGCCGGCGTCGCGGACGGCGCGAAGCTGCGGGCTGCGGACATGGCGGGCATCCAGAACGACACGCGCAACCCCATGGGCCCGGTACTGGTGCCGTACCTCCTCGACGTGCTGCTGCCCTCGGCGTACTACGCGAGCGGCCAGCAGCTCCTGTCCGGCTGGGACTACACGCAGCCCGACGACTCGGCGGCCGCGGCGTACTTCAACGCCGTGTGGCGCATGGTCCTCGAGCTCACGTTCCACGACCAGCTGCGCGAGTCGCTGTGGCCCGACGGCAGCTCGCGCTGGATGGCGGTGATGACGCGGCTGCTGCGGCATCCGGACAGCCCCTGGTGGGACGACGTGGACACCAGCGACGTGGTCGAGAACCGCGATGTGATCCTCGGCAAGGCCATGCAGGAGGCCCGCGACGAGCTGGTGCGCCTGCAGTCGCGCGACCCGAAGCGCTGGACCTGGGGCCACCTGCACCAGCTGCGGCTCGACCGTCCGACGTTCAGCTCCGGCAGCTGGATGGCCGGCGCGCTGTTCGACCGGCACGGCCATGGTGCTCCGGGCGGCACTGGCGCGGTCAACGCGACCGCCTGGGACCCACGCGCGGGCTATGCCGTCACCAGCGCTCCGGCGATGCGGATGGTGGTCGACCTCGGTGACCTCGACCGCAGCCGGTGGGTCAACCTGGCCGGCCAGTCGGGGCACGCCTTCGACGAGCACTACACCGACCAGGTCGACCTGTGGCTCGACGGCCGGACCGCGCCGTGGCCGTTCTCTGGTGCCGCGGTGCGGCGAGCGACCGACGACACGCTGGTGCTCAGGCCGGAGGAGTGACGCGGGGGCGGGCCGGATACCACGGGACCGTGGTAACCGCCCTCTTCCCTAGCGCGATTCCGATAGGGAAGAGGATGCATACCACGGGACCGTGGTATTCGGCCCGGCCCCCCCGGGGATCACGCCGACATGCTCCGCCGGAACCGAATCACCCCGTCCTCGGTGACCACGGCGGTCACTCGGCGGTCGTGCGCGTCGGCGGGCACCTCGTCGCGCACCTCGCTGGCCTGCAGCACGACGCAGGTGAAGGTGCCGACCGGCACCCGTCCGAGCGCGCGGTCGTAGGATCCGCCTCCCCGCCCCAGGCGCAGACCGGTGCGGTCGACGGCCAGGCCGGGCACGATCACGCAGTCCGCGGTGCCGATCGCGTACGGGCCGAGAGGGGTGCCGACCGGCTCGAGGAGGCCGCGCCGCGCGCGCACCAGCGAGTCGGGTCCGCGGTAGACCGCCCAGTCGAGGTCGTCGTCCGGCTGCAGCAGCGGCAGGATCACGCGCTTGCCCGCCGCCGCGAGCGCGGCCAGCAAGGGACCGGTGCCGGGCTCCCGCCCGACCGAGACGTACGCCGCGACGGTGGCCGCCCGGCGCAGCTCCGGAGCGGCCATCAGGTGCTCGGCAACGGCACGCGCGTGGTCGGAGAGGACGGGCAGCGGGACCCGGCCGCGCGCCGTCACGAGCTGGTCACGGAGCGCGAGCTTGGCGGCCGACATGTTCACGCTCACCCGGCAAGCCTACGATCGGAAGCATGAGAACCACCTCACGAAGTCGCTCACTGCGCTCACGCCTCCCTCGGGGACTCAGATGAGCGACAAGGGCCTGAAGATGTGCCGCCAGAAGATGGCGGATGCCGGGGTCGACGAGACGGCGATCGACGTGTTCGCCCACTACTACCGGCTGATCCAGCACGGTGAGACGGGAATGATCCCCGAGTCCTCCATCAAGCCGATCGAGATTGAGTCGCTCGCCGACGTCGAGGTGCCCGACGAGACGGCCTCCGACGCGATCCGGACCACAGTGGTGATCAAGCTCAACGGCGGCCTCGGCACCTCCATGGGCATGGATCGCGCCAAGTCCCTGCTGTGCGTACGACGCGGCCTGTCGTTCCTCGACATCATCGCCCGCCAGGTGCTCCACCTGCGCAAGGAGTACGGCGCCCCGCTCCCGCTGATCTTCATGAACTCGTTCCACACCTCCGCCGACACCCTCGCGGCGCTGGCGCGCTACCAGGACCTCGCGGTCGAAGGGCTGCCGCTGGAGTTCCTGCAGAACAAGGAGCCGAAGCTCCGGGTCGACAACCTCGAGCCGGTGAGCTGGACGATCGACCCGGCGCTCGAGTGGTGTCCGCCCGGTCACGGTGACATCTACACCACCCTCCGCAGCACCGGCCTGCTCGACCAGTTGATCGACGCCGGCTTCAAGCGTGTGTTCGTGTCCAACTCCGACAACCTCGGCGCCGTCCCCGACGCGCGTGTTGCCGGTTGGTTCGCGCAGTCCGGGGCACCGTTCGCGATCGAAGCCGTGCGCCGCACCGCCAGCGACAAGAAGGGCGGGCACTTCGCCACCCGCGTCAACGACGGCCGGATCGTGCTCCGCGAGACCGCGCAGACTCTGCCAGAGGACCTCGAGGACCTGACCGACCTGAGCCGCCACAAGTACGCCTCCACCAACAACGTCTGGTTCGACCTCGAGGCGATGCGCACCGAGCTGGACCGTCGTGACGGCATCCTCGGCCTGCCCCTCATCCGCAACGAGAAGACCACCGACCCGAGCGACCCCTCGAGTCCGAAGGTGATCCAGATCGAGACCGCGATGGGCGCCGCGATCGAGGTGTTCGAGGGCTCGCAGCTGATCGAGGTCACCCGCGACCGCTTCGTGCCCGTGAAGAACACCAGTCAGCTGCTGCTGATCCGTTCCGACGTCTACGAGCTCGGCCGCGACTTCGTGATGGACATGCGTCCCGACCACGCGCCGTACGTCGAGCTCGACGATCCCTATGCCCTGGTCGGCGAGTTCGACAAGCGGTTCCCCTCCGGTGCGCCGTCGCTCAAGGAGGCGGAGTCGCTGGTCGTGCACGGCGACTGGACCTTCGGCGAGGGCGTGTCCGTGGTCGGCGAGGTCACCCTGGACGCGCCGGACGGCCGTGGCCGGATCGCGTCCGGCACGGTGCTCCGGGAGCAGTGACCTCTCCCAGGACACTGGCACGCCGGGACGTAGGCTCGGAGCATGCCTGCCGAGTCTCCGCTTGTCCCTGTCGACGAACACCTCAAGCGGATCCTCGACTCGATCGACACCCTGCCGGCGTACGACCAGCCGCTACTCGAGGTGATGGGTCTCCCGATCGCCGAGGACATCATGGCGCCGCTTCCGCTGCCGGCCTTCGACAACTCAGGGATGGACGGCTACGCCGTCGTCCACCACGACGTCGCCTCAGCGAGCGAGCAGCGACCCGTGCACCTGCCGGTGGTGGGGGAGATCGCGGCCGGGGCCGCGACGATCATGGCGATGTCGCCGGGTACCGCGGTGCGGATCATGACCGGAGCCCCGGTCCCGCAGGGCTGCGACGCGATCGTCCCGGTCGAGTGGACCGACGGCGGCACCTCCGCCGTGGTGATCGTGCAGGCGCCCGAGGTCGGCCAGCACATCCGGCGCGCGGGCGAGGACGTCGCGGTCGGCGACCGGCTGGTCAGCGAGGGCGACCTGATCGGTCCCCGGCAGATCGGACTGCTCGCCTCGGTCGGCACCTCGCGGGTGGCGTCGCGCCCACGGCCGCGGGTCGTGGTGATCTCGACCGGTGACGAGCTCCGCGAGCCCGGGGAGAAGCTGGGCAGCGACTCCATCTACGACGGCAACTCCTACATGCTTGCGGCCGCCGCGCGGGCCGCCGGGGCGATCGCGTACCGGGTGGGCATCGTCCGCGACGACCACGAGGGCTTCGCCGAGGCGCTGAGCGACCAGCTGGTGCGGGCCGACGTGGTGGTCACCAGCGGTGGCGTGAGCAAGGGGGCGTACGACGTGGTCAAGGAGGTGCTGCAGGAGCAGGGCACCGTGCGATTCGACGAGGTCGCGATGCAGCCGGGCAAGCCGCAGGGCTTCGGGTTCGTCGGCGAGGACGGCACGCCGATCTTCACGCTGCCGGGCAACACCGTGTCGTCGTACGTCTCGTTCGAGGTGTTCGTGCTGCCCGCACTCCGCAAGATGATGGGCCGCAAGGTGCTGTCCCGGCCGCTGATGCGGGCGACCACGACGGCGCCCCTGCGGTCGTTCCAGGGCAAGCGGCAGTACGTGCGTGCCCGCTACGAGGTCGGTGGCGAGGGGGCGACGGTGACGCCGGTCGGCGGTCACGGCTCGCACCTCGTCGGTGACCTCTCCCAGGCCAATGCGCTGGTGGTGCTCGCCGAGGAGCAGACCACCGTGGCTCCGGGGCAGCCGGTGCCGGTGCTGCTGCTGGACCGGGACTTCTGATGTCCACTGGAGGTCGAGCAGCGAGCGAAGCGAAGCGCGTCGAGACGCGCGAGCTCACGCACGTCGACGAGTCCGGCGCCGCCCGGATGGTCGACGTCTCGGGCAAGGACGCCACCGCCCGCGAGGCGGTCGCCACCGGTCGGGTGCTGGTGAGCCCGGAGGTGGTGGCGCTGCTGAGGTCGGGCGACGTGCCGAAGGGTGACGCGCTGGCGGTCGCGCGGGTGGCCGGGATCATGGCCGCCAAGCGCACCCCCGACCTGGTGCCGCTGTGCCATCCGCTGGCACTGTCCGGGGTCACCGTCGACCTCGAGGTCACCGACGACGCGGTCGAGATCCGCGCCACCGTCCGCACCACCGACCGCACCGGCGTGGAGATGGAGGCGCTGACCGCCGTGTCCGTGGCCGCGCTGACCGTGTTCGACATGGTCAAGGCAGTCGACAAGTCCGGCGTGATCAGCGACGTACGCGTGGAGTCGAAGTCGGGTGGCAAGAGCGGAGAGTGGACGCGTGAGTGAGCGCCTGCAGGCGACCGTGGTGGTGGCCTCCAACCGCGCGGCGGCTGGTGTGTACGACGACACGACGGGGCCGCTGATCGTGGAGTCGCTGGAGGCGCTCGGATTCGAGGTCACCGGCCCCAAGGTGGTCTCCGACGGCGAACCGGTCGGTCAGGCGATCCGGCTCGCGGTCTCGTCCGGCGCCCGGCTCGTGGTGACCACCGGGGGCACCGGCCTGACCCCCACCGACCTGACCCCCGAGGTCACCGCTGAGCTGCTCGACCGTGAGGTGCCCGGGATCGCCGAGGCGATCCGCCAGCACGGGGTCGCCCAGGGCGTGCCCACAGCCGCCCTGTCCCGCGGACTTGCCGGCGTGCACCGCCACGCGCTGGTGGTCAACCTGCCCGGGTCGCGTGGCGGCGTGAAGGACGGGCTCGCCGTTCTCGAACCGCTGGTCGTGCACGCGGTGGAGCAGATCGTGGGGAGCGACCACTGACCGCCCCGGGTGACCGCGTGGACACCTGGCCGGTCGTGCTGCGCTCCCATGACGTCGTGCTGCGGCCCCTGCGCCGTCGCGACCGCAAGGCCTGGCGCGAGGCCCGCGAGCGCAACCGCGACTGGTTGCGCCCTTGGGACGCCACCTCGCCGGCCGGCACCCACCCGCCGCGCACGTTCGGGTCGATGGTGCGGCACTCCGAGCGGCAGGCCGCGGCCGGGCAGTCGATGCCGTTCGTGATCGAGATCGACGGCGGGCTCGTCGGTCAGGTCACCGTCAACAACGTGGTCCGCGGCTCCGCACAGTTCGCATCGATCGGCTACTGGATCGACCAGGCATACGCCGGCCGCGGGATCACCACCCGGGCGGTGGGCATGGCCATCGACCACTGCCTGTTCGTTGCCCGGCTGCACCGGATCGAGGTGGCGATCCGGCCCGAGAACACCGCGTCACTACGCGTCGTGGAGAAGCTCGGCATCCAGGAGTACGGCTTCGCCCCCCGCTACCTCCACATCGACGGCGACTGGCGCGACCACCGACTTTTCGCGGTGACCGTTGAGGAGGTCCCGGGCGGGATCCTCAAGCGACTCGACGACTGAGACCCCATCAGTCACAGGAGTCTCTCTGCGACACACCGCTGCGGCTGCGGGGCGAGACGCGTCCGCGCTCCTACCCTCGTGGCGTGGACCTGTCCGGACTGATCTTCGTCGTGCTCGCCGTCGGGTGGGCGGCCTACCTGATCCCCCGGGCGCTGCGGCACCACGAGGAGATCGCGGCCAGCCGTCCCGTCGACAACTTCTCCGACACCATGCGGGTGCTCGAGCGGACCCCGGCCACCATGAAGGCGCTGCTGAGGCCCCCGGCGCCGACCGAGGCCACGCCGTCGCCGCGCGCCGGGCGCACCAGCCGACCCTCGACACCGGCCCGTCGCCGTCGCCGCGTGCTCGCCCTGCTGCTGGTGGTGACCGCGGCCACCGGCGTCGCGGCGTACCTCGCCTACCTGCCCGCCTGGTCGCCTGCGATCCCGGGCGCGCTGGTCGTCGCCTGGCTGGTGTTGTGCCGGTTGATGGTCCGCAAGGGCGCTGCGGTGCGCCGCCCGGTCGCTCGCACCACGGTGGCGGCAGAGGGCCACGAAGCCATCTCCCTGGGGGTCGAGCCTGTCGAGACCCCGCTCCCGCCTACCTCCTCGGTGGTCGAGCCTGTCGAGACCGTGCTCCCGCCGACCTCCTCGGTGGTCGAGCCCGTCGAGACCGACGACGGGTCCCTCTGGGACCCGCTGCCGCTCACGCTGCCGACGTACGTCTCCAAGCCCGCCGCCCGCCGTACCGTCCGGACCATCGACCTGACCCAGACCGGCGTCACCTCGTCCGGACACCAGGCCGAGGACACCGAGCTGGCCCGCAAGGCCGATGCCGACGCGGAGGCGCGCGCCGACTCCGGGGCCTCCGTGCAGCGCAAGGTCGCCGGCGCCTGACTGTTCCCCCGCCCGCGCCACGACCAGTCACAGGCCTCCGAGCCAGTACGCGTCCCCGTCCTCGTTCTGCTGCGCCACGAACATCGCCAGGTCGTCCACGGTGCGCGTCAGGTCCTCGTCGAACGCGAGGCCCGCGGGGCCGGCAAGGGTGCGCGCGTCGGCCAGCAGCTCCCGGACTGCGTGCGCGACGCCGGCCCGGGCCAGAGTCGAGACGGCACGGAGCTGCTCGTCGGGAGTGCCCATCAGTCGGAGCGACGCCTCGCGGACGATCGCGGCTGCGGTCGCCAGGTGGGTGCGGAGGCGGCCGAAGCGGGTGGCCTGCGCAGGTGTCCGGCGAGGTACGGCGAGGGCGAGCAGGTCACAGACCCGCGCTGCGCCGCCCACCCACACCGCGGCCACTCCAACGCCGCCCGGGAAGAACCCCGGGCGCTCGAGGTAGAAGTCCGGTGGACCGACCTCGATGGCGTCGGTGACGAGCCCCGTGAGCGTGACCTGGTGCGAGCGGCTCTGTTCCATTGCACGGGTCCGCCAGGCCTCGGTGTCGAACGTCCAGTCGCGCACCTCGAGGTCGAGCAGCTCGTGGACGTCGGGGGAGGGCCAGACCGGGACCAGGGCGCGGTCGACCACACCTGCGCCGGAGGCGAACCTCAGGGTGCCGTCCAGGACCCACCGGTCGCCGTTCCGACGGGCGGAGATGCCCGTTGCCCGCGACCGGGACGCCCAGACGCCGTACGCCGCCCCTGGCAGCGGCTTCGTGCCCGCCTGGTCGAGGATGCGCAACGCGTCGACGTGCCCTTCGGTCAGGCGCGCCATCGGCACATCCGTGCGTCCCAGGGCAAGGAGGTACTCCGTCAGCCTGGGCCAGGACTGGTCCGCATCCGTGCCGGACGCGAGGTGAAGCATCGCCGTGCGTTGGCTGGTCGCGCTTGCGTGGTGCCGATCGAACCCAGCCGGCAGCGGGAGTGGCGGAGGGACGAGATCGGGCATGGCGATCAGGGGTATCGCCACCATCCGGCCATCGCGAAGTCCGTGTCGTCATGGCGCCATGCCGCCGTCCAGCCCGCCGAGGTCAGGTCGGCGTCCAGCTCCTCGGTGGCCGCAGCCCCGCTCAGGTAGGCGTCGTCGGGATGGTGGCGCCAGTGCACGGACACCAGCTCGCCGGCCTGGTTCCGGAGCATGCTGCGCGTCCGTGCGCGCTCTTCGTCCGACAGGTAGTAGAGCACCTCGGCTACCACCGTGAGCTCGACGGCTGCCGCCTCGACCGGGCGGACCGGGAGCCGGGAGACGAGCGCGCGGACCCGGGGAGCGTCCCTGGTGCGGTCCGCAGTCAGCCGCACCGCCGTCGGTGAGGCGTCGGTGGCAAGCACCCGGTCGCACCGCTCACCGAGCGCGTGCGCCAAGTGCCCGGTGCCACACGCAGCGTCCCAGGCGCTGGCGTAGTGCTCCCGCGTGAGACTCGAGAGAAGCACGGCCTCCTTGCGTCGTTCGTACCAGCTGGTCGCCACGTCGAACGGGTCGGCGTCGTGCTGGTAGAGCGTCTCGAAGTCGGGGCGGCGCATCAGCGGGGGTTACCTCTCCCTGGTCCTCATGTCCGAGGCTTCCGGTCTCGACGCTAGTCGCCGGTTCAGGCTCGAGGGCACACCTCCCGAGGTGAGGGTCGACGGGCAACCGATTCGGAACCGTGCCGGGGCGGGTGATAACTTCTTCCTCGCGCCGTGCGGCGCACCCGGGGCTGTGGCGCAGTTGGTAGCGCGTCTCGTTCGCAATGAGAAGGTCAGGGGTTCGAATCCCCTCAGCTCCACCAAACCCGCTGGTCAGAGGCCGTGCCCGGATCCTGAAAACAGGAGAACGGCATGGCCTCTCAGCACTTAGTCAGCAGAGAGTCGGCGCAGCAACCGTCATCCTCGGGTCGTCTGGACCCCTCTGGGGCGGGCTCGGCACGACGTGCGCACCTCTGCCGTATGGAGACCACCACACAGCGCCAGACCGTCCTTCGCTCATCTTCGGAGCCCGCGCTCGATCCGGTCGTCACGATGTCGCAGCTCGCCTCGCAGCTGGGCGTGAGCGTGCAGACCCTCTACGACCTGCGCAGCCAGGGCCGCGGTCCTCGCGGCTTCCGGGTCGGCCGTGAGCTTCGGTTCCGGGTCAGCGAGGTCGACGCGTGGCTGGCGCAGCTGGAGGCTGAGGACGTCGAGCGGCATCCACGGGCGGCGGTCGGCTGATGCGCACCGGCTCATGGAACGCGTCCGCGAGCGTCCCGCCCTCCCCAGCACCGGAGTGCTCCGGCCCACCAGCTCGTTCGCCGATCTCGCCGATCTGTGGCTGGCCGACCTCGACCTGCGCGACCTGGCCGGGAACACGAAGGACAACGGCCGGACCTGCCTGCGGCTGCATGTCCGGCCCTGGACGGCGGCTTCAGTCCCCCACCCGGCCGGTGTCGTAGGCCCACATCGCGATCTCGACCCTGTTGCGGGCGCCGATCTTGGTCAGCAGGCTGGCGACGTGGGTCTTGGCGGTCGTCAGGCCGATGAAGAGGTCGGCGGCGATCTCGGCGTTCGTGCGGCCGCGGGCGACCAGCGCCAGCACCTCCTCCTCGCGGTCGGTGAGCGGCTCGATCGGTTGGGTACGTCGTTTCGACGGTTCCCTGGCGGCCAAGGTGGACAGCAGCCGCCGGGTGATGTTCGGCGCGATCAGGGCATCGCCCACGGCGGCGGCATGCACGGCCTGGACGAGCAGCTCCGGCCCGGCGTCCTTGAGCAGAAAGCCTCGGGCGCCGGCCCGGAGCGCGCCGTGGACGTACTCGTCGAGGTCGAAGGTCGTGATCACCACCACCGCCATCGGGTCCGGGACGCCCCGCCCGGCGAGGAGCTCGGTCACCTCGATGCCGTCGAGCCCGGGCATCCGGATGTCGACCAGACACACGTCGGGGTGGAGCCGACGCGCCAGCTCGACCGCGGCGTGGCCGTCGGCGGCCTGACCGACGACCTCGATGTCGGGCTGGGCGTCAAGGATCATGGACAGGCCGGTACGCACCAGATCTTGGTCGTCGGCCACCAGCACGCGCACCGTCATCGGGGTACCTCCGTCGGCAGCTCGGCGTCGACCGCCCACCCGCCCCCAGGCGCCGGCCCGGCATGCAGCGTGCCGCCGAGCAGCTGGACGCGCTCTTTCATCCCCAGCAGCCCGAAGCCGTGGCTCGCCGGCCGCACCGGGTCGATCTGTCCGTCGTCGGTCACGCGTAGCCGCAGCCTTCCTCCACCCTCGACGACCCGGATCTCCACCCGCGAGGCATTGCGGGCGTGCCGCAGGGCGTTGGTCAGCGCCTCTTGCGCCAGCCGGTAGACCGTCGCGTCGAGCTGGAGCGGTAGTCCGGCCAGGTCACCCGGCACCTCCACGTCGACGACCGGGACCGGGTCACGGCGCGCGAGGGACGCCAGGTCGGTGACGCCAAGCTGGGGGGCGTACTCCGCTCGCGCTCCGTCGCGCAGCACCCGGACCATCGCCCGCATCTCCGCCAGCGTCCGCGACGCTTCCCCTTCGATGACCGCCAGCGCCTCGAGCGCCGCCTCAGGTCGCTGCCCGGCCAGCGTTCGGCCGGCCTGCGCCCGCACTGCGATCGCCGAGACGTGGTGGGCGACCGTGTCGTGCAGCTCGCGCGCGAGACCGACCCGCTCCTGGCTGCGGATCTGGTCTAGCGCCCGGCGCCGGCTCTCGGCGCGGTAGCGGAACGCCGCTCCGCCCGCCGCCGCCGCCGCCAGGACGGCGAACCCACCAAGGACGTCGGCAGGCCCGGTGTAGGCCTTCTCGAGAGCGGTGACCTCGTCGTCGAGGTAGTCGGCGACCGTACCGATTACCGCAGCGACCAGCACCACCGCCAGCCCGATCACGATCTCGCGCCCTGAGCCCCAGCGGACCAGCGCGTAGACGAACACCAGGAAGTAGATCATCGTGTTGAGGCCGACACTGGGGACCCCGCCCGCCAGGCTCGCCAGCCCCAACACCATCGCGGTGCCGAAGGCCACCACGACACAGGCCAACGGCCGGGTACGCCGCCACAGCATCACCGGCGCGAGTCCGACCGCCACGATCGTCGCGAACGGCCGCCAGGCGACGTCGTCCCGGAGGACTCCCTCGAGCAGCGCCGTCACCATCAACACCCCGACCAGCACCCAGTCGCGCGACACCCGTTCGGGAGCGTCGGCTGCGCGGGGCTCGGCCCACAGCGAGCGCAGGGCGTTGGTGATCACACACCCAGCCTAGGGACCGCCGAGGCGTCCGGGACCGGCCGAAAGAACGAGACGCCGCTCCTCCCATCGGCGGAGGAGGGTCGGCCTCGACGCCGATGTGCGCACGCCGCGACGCGGCGAGGGTTGTCACATGATCACTGTTGAGTCACTGACCCGGAGGTACGCCGGCTTCACCGCCGTCGACAACGTCTCCTTCACTGCCCTGCCGGGGCGCGTGACCGGCTTCCTCGGCCCGAACGGCGCCGGCAAGTCCACCACGATGCGCGTCATGGTGGGCCTGACCGTCCCGACGTCCGGCACCGCGACCATCAACGGAGAACGGTTCGCAGACCTACCCAACCCCGGCCTCGAGGTCGGCGTCCTCCTGGACGCCTCCGCCCAGCACGCCGGCCGCACCGGACGCGAGATCCTCACGATCGCCGCCGACACCATGGGTCTGCCCCGCCGCCGCGTCGACGAGATGCTCGAGCTCGTCAGCCTGACACCTTCGGAGGCCAAGCGCCGGGTGCGCAACTACTCCCTCGGCATGCGTCAGCGACTGGGCATCGGCACCGCACTGCTCGGGGACCCCCGGGTACTGATCCTCGACGAACCAGCCAACGGGCTCGACCCTGCCGGGATCCGGTGGATGCGCGACCTGCTGACGGGCTTTGCCAGCCAGGGCGGCACCGTCCTGTTGTCCTCGCACCTGCTCCACGAGATCGAGGTCATCGCCGACGACCTGGTCGTGATCGGGAACGGCAAGATCGTCGCGTCCGGCAGCAAGGAAGAGCTGCTGGCCGCAGCGGGGACGCTCGTCCGGTCGACGTCACCGCGCGACCTCGCGCACGCCCTCGAACGGGCCGGGATCCCCAGCACGCTCGCAGGGGACGGCTCGGTACGCACGGACGCCGACCCTGCTCGGGTCGGGGCGGTGGCCCTGACAGCTGGCATCGCCCTCACCGAGCTCCGGTCCGCCGAGGGCACCGGGCTCGAAGACATGTTCCTGTCCCTCACTGCCGACACCCAACGCGAAGGAGTTGCGGCATGACCGCCACGATCGTCCCTCCCGACACCATCGAGGCCGAGCCGGCCCGACGGACCGCCCAGCCCATCCCGACCACCCGACTCGTCAAGGTCGAGCTGCGCAAGATGTTCAACACCCGCTCGGGATTCTGGATGCTCATCAGCATCGGCGTCCTGTCGCCCATCTCGGCCGGGTCGCTCCTCGTCCTCGGCCTCAACAGCGACGTCACCTACCAGAACTTCGTGAGGGCGAGCGGGTTCCCGATGTCGGTGATCTTGCCGATCATCGCGATCCTGGCCGTCACAGGTGAGTGGAGCCAGCGAAGTGGGCTCACGACCTTCACGCTGGTGCCGAGCCGCGGCCGCGTGATCGGCGCCAAGGCGATCGCGACCCTCCTGGTGGGCCTCGGCGCCGTCTCCGTCGCCTTCGCGGTCGGCGCCCTCGGCAACGTGGCCGGGTCCGCGCTCGCAGGCGTCGACACCGCGTGGGACATTTCGTTGTCCATGGCACTCCAGATGATGCTCTACAACCTGGTTGGCATGGCCTTCGGCTTCGCCCTCGGTGTCGTGCTGCGCAACTCCGCGGCCGCGATCGTGGGCTACTTCGTCGCTTCACTGGTCATGCCGGGCATCCTCGCGCTCCTGGCTCAGGTGCGTTCGTGGTTCGAGGACCTGCAGCCGTGGATCGACTGGCACTACACGCAGGTGGCGCTCCTCGATGGCGCCACGAACACTGTCAAGGAGTGGGCGATGCTCGGCTCGACCACGATGATCTGGATCGTCCTTCCCCTCGTCATCGGACTGCTGTCCCTGCGCCGCTCCGAGGTCAAGTAGTCGCACACACGGGCGGCGCTCTCCGGAACCCCACTGTGGGTTCCGGATACCGCCGCTTCGGGGTGCGTCGACCTCCGCCCCTCGGCGCGGTCGTGGCCGGCGAACGCTCAGACTCGGCAGCTGCGGACCCGTCGATGGCTCGTCCCCGGCAGGCGACCGGCGGGCTCGACGCGGACGCCACCCCAGACGCCGTCGTCCAGCTCGCAGGTCTTCCTGTTGCGGGCTCGCTGATGCTGGTCGGCTCGGCGGCTTGGGCTATAGATGCTGTGGCTAAGGCAGCGTGGTGTATTGAATTCCAACATGATGTGGGAATGGGAACATGGCTTCACCCGATCGGGGTTAATTGGGTATTGGTGATACACAACCGGGTGTCGGTTGTGCTGAGATGGTGGCAGCGATCGTTCTGGAGCCCTCCACATCCTCAGCTTGGACTTCCTGATGAGCCGATCTTCCGACCTGCCTGGTCCTCGATGGACCTCGTCTCACCGACGTTGGCTGGCTGTGAGGGTGGCCGGCCGTCTGCTGGGCCGTTTACGGCGGGCTGGGCGCTCGCCGGTGATGCTGGCGTGACCGCTTCCTGTCCATAGCTGGTAAGAGTGCCGGATGGCCGGCACTGAGATTGTCGCGGTGAACTCGGCCGCCGGGACGCCTCGGGTGACATTCCTCGGCGTTCGGGTGCGGCTGTTCTCCTGTCCGCTAATTCAGTCCGAGGAGCCTTCCGGGTGTGCGTCATTCCGTACCGAGCGATTCGCCTGCTATTGGCCGTGATCACGGTCGTCGCGCTGGCTGCGTGTAGCGGGGAAGGCTCTGAGGGCCGAACCGGAGACGCGGCGCCGGCGGTGGCAAACGGCGGGCAGCTGCGGGGAGTCTGCCCGAGCCCGTTGGTCGTCCAGACCTCCTGGTATCCGGAGTCCACCCATGGCGGCTTGTTCGAGCTGTTGGGCGAGAACTACCGGATCGACAAGAACCACAAGCGCGTGACGGGTCCACTCGTCAGCCACGGTGCCGACACCGGCATCGAGCTGGAGATCCGGGCGGGCGGCCCGGCCGTCGGGAACACACCGGTCTCGGCGCTGATGGCCACCGACAAGTCCATCGTGCTCGGCCAGCAGGCCACGGAGGAGCAGGTCCTCGGCTGGGCGAGCAGGCAGCCGACGGTCGCGGTGATCGCACCGTTCGACGTCGATCCGCTCGTGTTCATCTGGGACAAGGCCCGCCATCCGGCCTTCAACAGTCTCCAGGACGTCGGGCAGACCGCCACCAAGGTGCTCACCTTCCATTCGGCGAACATCGACTACCTGCTCGGTGCGGGAATCCTCCGGGCCAGTCAGATCGACTACAGCTACGACGGATCGCCGTCCCGGCTGATGGCGGACCGCAACATCGTCGTGGGCGGCTTCTCGACCAACGAGCCGTTCATCTACAGGAGCCTCGGCGTCGACGTCGCCTACCAGTACGTCAGTGAGACCGGCTATCCCGACTACCGGAACGAGCTGGTGGTCCGGCGGGACATGCTGCAACAGCTGAACACCTGCTTGACGAAGCTGGTCCCGGTGCTGCAGCAGGGAATGGTCGATTTCATGGCTCGACCGGAGCCGGTCCTTCAGTTGATCGTCAAGCTCAACAAGGACTACTCGAGCCCCTTCCCCTATCCGATCGAACAGGCCCGCGCCGGCGTCGTCGTCATGAAGAACGACGGTCTGGTGGAAAATCCGGCCTCCCTCCGGGGCGCAGCATTCGGCGCGATCGACCCGCACCGGATTCGTCGGATGCTCGACATTCTGGGGCCCATCTATGGTGCCCAGAAGAAGGCCGTACCGGCGGACGCGACACCGGATGCGCTGGCGACCAACGAGTATCTCGACGCCTCGATCATGCTGCCAGGGAAATGAAAACACCACCGCGCGGAAACGAGGTAAAGGAGATAGGCCCGCGATGACCGAGTCGTCGTGCACCGTCCCGGCCGAGGACGCCGCCTACTTCGACGCATTCCCCGACCTGTTCGACCGCTTCACCAGGATCTGGGACGGCATCAGCAGCAGCTTCGACGACTGGATCCTTGCGCACCTGCCCCAGCGGGTGGCCTCGGCCGTTGACCTCGGGTGTGGAGCGGGCCGGCACAGCATCCTGCTGGCCGACCACGCCGACGATGTGCTCGCAGTCGACGTCGCAGATCGAATGCTCGACATCGCTCGGGCTGAACGGGCCAGGCCCAACATCGACTACCAGCGTCGCGGCGTCCTGGACGTAGCGCCCGAGGACGGGCCGTTCGACGTCGTGCTGTCCGTACACACCCTGCACCACGTCGGCGATCCCGGCATCGTGCTGCCGCACGCTCGCTCGCTGCTGGCGCCCGGCGGGTGGCTGATCGTCGCCGACATCGTCGACCCCGGGGGCTGGCCGACCCAGGAGTTCCACCTCGATCGGGCCTTCACCGACGCGCGGGTGGTCTACCACCTCACCGGCGACGGCGAGGCAGCGGCCGACACTCTCCGGCTCCTGCTGCACCCGCGCTGGCTCCAGCTCACCCGGCACGACACGCCACTCACCCGCGTCGCCTTCCACGCCGCGTACGAGCAAGCCTTCCCGGGAGCCGAGTTCGCCGACGATCTCAACCCGATCATGTGCGGGGCCGTCTGGCGGGCGCCCGCCGGTTGAGCCCAGACCACGACCTCCGGATTTGTCGGCACCGCGGTCTACTGTCCCGGTCGGTGAGAGAGAGGGGCGGAGATGACGACACTCGAGGGTCGGCCCAACACGGCGCTGCTCGTGATCGACGTGCAGACCGGCGTGGTTGCCGGCGCACACGAGCGGGACACCGTCGTGGCCAACGTGGCGAGCCTGGTCGACAAGGCGCGGCGCGAGCAGGTGCCGGTGGTCTGGGTGCAGGACGACGGCCCAGGGAAAGGCAGCGACGACTGGCAGATCGTCGGGGAGCTGTCCCCGGACGACGCCGAGCCGCGGATCGAGAAGCAGTACGCGGACTCCTTCGAGGAGACCCCGCTGGAGGACGTGCTCGCCGGTCTCGGTGTCGGGCGACTCGTCGTGGTCGGCGCGCAGACCGACGAGTG
>Ga0207708_10000435_pt1 | contig 32500 bp, 27 predicted proteins | sample KBSK5101metaG_FD_184340 | JGI IMG/M metagenome (GOLD analysis project Ga0207708, IMG submission 184340) | Corn, switchgrass and miscanthus rhizosphere microbial communities from Kellogg Biological Station, Michigan, USA - KBS K5-10-1 metaG... | ecosystem: Host-associated > Plants > Roots >... | reverse complement strand
AACTAGCCGCCCCCGCGCGAAGCGCGGGATCGCGGCTACCTGAAAAAACAATAGTCGCACACCGCGCCTGCGGCGCGGAGCGACTAGCCGTTCAGTCGACAGCGAGGGGCGTATAGACCGTGCAGCCGTCGTTGGTGGTGGCCGTCAGCATTCCGGCGGAGCCGAGCCCGCCCGCCGCCATCGACGCGCCCGACGCCTGCGCGCTGACGCCATCCGGGATCTGAAGCGTGAACGGCTGTCCTGACCCCGCGGTCGGGCAGATGAACTGCGTCTCCCCCGGCGAATCGCCGCCGACGTCGCAGGCGACGGGCGGCGCGGAGCCGTAATTGAGTACGGGAGCGCCCCCGGCTCTCGTCACCGGCTCGCTGTACCGCGCGTACACCGCCACCACGCCGCCGTCCTTCGCGCACGACATGACCGACGCGACGACCGGAGCGTGCGCCGGCGAAAAGCGAACGCCGCGCATCCCACCGTTGAATATGAACGCCCGATCATTGCCAGGAAGCCGGTAGTCGCTCGGCCGTGCCGGCAGCGAGACCGCGTACCAGGCGCCCCCGTCCAGGGCCGAATCAAGCGTCTCTTCGATCTCGGCGTATGCCGCCTGCTGCGCGCCGTTCGGCAGCTGTCCGCCCATCACGTTGGTGATGACCTGGATCGCTGACACCGCCACGTCGCCGGGCCAGGTGGCGATCCTGATGCGCGACGATACGCTGTTCACCAGGTCATCCGAAACGGGGCGGTAGTTGTCGATGCGGACCGTCGCGGCGCGCGCACCGGTGGAAAGGTCGGCGGTGAAGGAGATCTGCGGAGGCACCGGGGTCGGCGAGCCGCCGCCCGGTTCGACCTGCTTGCCTCCGCAGCCCGCGCTCAGCGCGCCGAGCAGCCCCGCGATTCCCAAAACCCGCGCCGCCGCCATCATCGCTCGCGCGAGTTTACCACCCGCAGCGGAACCACGGGCGCGTCCACCGGCTCCGCGTCGCCCGCCGCCGCGGCGGCGGCCTGCAGCGCCCGGTCGTAGAGGTGCGACGGGTTCACGTTGCCCAGCGCCGCCAGCATCGTCTGCCGCAGCGTCGGGTGCTTGCGTTCCATCTCTGCGAGCAGCGCCTTCATCTGCTTCCGCTGCGCGTTCTCCTGCGACCCGCACAGGCGGCAGGGCAAGATCGGGAAGCGCCGCTGCTCGGCGAACGCCGCCAGATCGCTCTCGGCCGCGTACGCGAGCGGGCGAATGACGACGAACCGCCCGTCGTCGCTCACCAGCCGCGGCGGCATCGACGCCAGCTTGCCGCCGAAGAACAGATTCAGCAGCAGTGTCTCCAGCGCGTCGTCGCGGTGATGCCCGAGCGCGATCTTGTTGCAGCCCAGGTCGGCCGCCGCGCTGTAGAGGATCCCGCGCCGCAAGCGCGAGCACAGCGAACAGTAGGTCTTTCCCTCCGGGATCTTGTCGGTGACGATGGCGTAGGTGTTCTCATGTAGGAGCTTGTGCGGAACACCTTCAGCCGCCAGCCAGTCGGCGAGCGGCGCGCCGTCATAGCCGGGTTGTCCCTGGTCGAGGTGCACGGCCAGCAGGTCGAAGCGAACCGGGGCGCGCGCCTGCAAGTCGCGCAGCAGCACGCACATCGCGTAGCTATCCTTCCCTCCAGACATGGCGACCAAGATTCGATCGCCCGACTCGATGAGTCGATGGTCGCCCACGGCGCGGCCCACATCGCGAAGAAGGCGGCGTTCGACGTCCATGACCATGACGGCGCCCATGTTAACCTCGTTTTAGATGCGAAAGCGTCGTCCCACGAACTGGTTGCTCGGGTTCGCGGGCTCCGCGGTCGTTCACGGCTGCCTGCTCGGAGCGTTGTTCGCAGCGGGGCGGATGGTGCCCGTGGCGGCGGCCCTGGCGCCCGAATCAGGCGGCGGCGTCATCGCCCTGACGACCGTCGATCCGACGTACGCCGGTCCCGACCCGCTGGCGGCGGCGATTCCCGTCGAGGTCGCGCCGCCCGATCGCGCCTGGGACGCGCACGAGAGCGATCGCGACAGCCTGGTGGCCCTGTCGGCTGCGCCCAGCACCTCGGACGGCCGCCGGCGCGTCGCGCCCGCGCCCGACCACGGCGAGGTGGGCGGTCACCCACCCGATCACGCGTACCGGCGCGACGATTCCACGCTGCGGTCGCGGCTGACCGATGGCGCCGCCGAGTCGCAGCCGGCGCGGACGCGGACCTCGGGCCGGTCGGCGTCGCCGCAGGCGATCCGCCGCGAACCCGTGGTCGGTATTGGCGATTCGGTCCGCACCGAGACGCCGCGGCGCGCCCCCTCGCCGTCGCCGATGTCCTCGGTCGCGCTGGGGGGGCCTTACGGCGCCGGTCCCGCCGGGCCGAACGCCGAGGCCGCGTCCGCCGAGGCGCCGCTGCCGCTGCCGTCGGCCGAGCTCGCGGCGCTCGCGCTTCCCAACCGCGCGACGGGGCGGCTCGACGCCGATCCGGGCGCACGAAGTTTCGATACAGAACGGGAAGGCAAGGCCACAGACAACGAGACGATGCGCGCGGCCTCGAACGAGCGGCACCCGGGACTCACGGATTTCACACGGCCCGCGGCGCCCAGCGTCACCGCCGCCCACGACGGCCGCGGCCCGGGCGCGCGTCCCGGCGCCGTCGCGCGGCCCGCGTCGGGGAACGCCCCCAGCGAGCTGGGCGTGCCCGATCGCGACGCGACGGCCGCCGAGGCCGCCGAACGGGCGCGCGCCCGCCAGTACGCCCGTTACGAGCTGGAGATCCAGGATCGCGTGAAAAAGAACTTCTTTTTCCCGAAGCGATTGGCGCTGCAGCTTGAGCAAGGGACGACCGTCCTGTATTTCGTCGTCCGCGCCGACGGGAGGCTGGCCGACGGCCCGCGCGTCGTGAAGTCGTCGGGTTTCGACGAGTTCGACAAGGCGGCGATTGAAATGGTGCGGCGTACTGCTCCCTTTCCGCAGATGCCGTTCAATGTGCCCATCTCGATGTCGGTCACTTTCGACAATCCAGTGATCCGATGACGGTTCTAGCCTCTCGAATTCTGCTCACGCCAGCGCTACATTTGTAGACGCTGGCCGGGCCGCGCCATGCGTGAATCCAGCCCAAATAGGCACCGCTCCTCCGCCCGCCGATTCGGATTCTGGTTCGGCGTCGCGGTGCTGATACACGCGGAGGTGCTGTTGCTGATCGGCGTCGGCATTTACATGTTCGCGCCGCGCGACGTGGATCTGGCGCGCGCGTTCGCCGCCCGCGGCGGCGGCGAGTCGATCGAGGTCGGCATGCTGGACGAAGCCGCCGCGCGCGAGATCATGGCGGAGCTCGATCGCCAGGACGAAGAGCGCAAGGCCGAAGAGGCGAAGAAAGAGCTGGAATCGGTCAAGGCCCCCGGACAGGTGGTGGACCTGCCGACGCCGCGCGAGGAGAAGCGGCCCGACGACGCGAAGTTCGTCTCCGAGCACGACAGCACGGTCGAACACGAGACGAAGAAGTACGGCCGCTTCGAGGACAACGCGCGCCAGGGCAATCAGAACGGCACCGCCTCGGTGTCGCGCCCGGCCCAGCCGTCGGGCGACGGCCGGCTGGCGATGCGGACGCCCGATCTCGGAAAATTCCTGCGCGGCCAGTCGACGCCCGGACCGACGGCGCGCGCCGGCCGTCCGGGAAGCGCGTACGGTGCTCCCAACCCGGGCCATCTCGAGCAGGGTGGCGCGATTCCCGAGCTGGGCGCGGAGGGCGTGCTGCGCCCGGGCGGCGGTGGTGCGCGCGGCGGCACCGGACCCTCGCTGATGCCCAGCGAGGAGCAGCTGGCGCGCGCGATCGGCGGCGGGACGCAGGATCATCTCGCGGACATCGAGGACGGCAACGAGACGGCGCTGAACTCCAAGCGGTGGCGGTTCGCGTCGTTCTTCAACCGCGTGAAGCGTCAGGTCGCCGAGCACTGGCACCCGGACGAGGTCTATCGCCAGCGCGATCCGACCGGGGCCGTGTACGGGCGCCGCAATCGCTACACCGAGCTGCGCATCCAGCTGAAGCCGGACGGACGGCTGAGCAACGTCGCGCTCGCCCAGCCTTCGGGACTGGAGTTCCTGGACGACGAGGCCGTCGAAGCGTTCAAGGAAGCCGAGCCGTTTCCCAACCCGCCCCGCCAGCTCATCGAGAACGGGACGATCAACTTCGGGTTCGGCTTCCTGTTCGACCTCAACGGGCCTCCGCAGATGCGCTGGTTCCGCTACAACTACTAGCCGCTCCGCGCTGAACAGCGCCTGGTCACGATTCGTGTCGTTCGGGTGGCACTGGTCTTGCGGCATAGCCGGAGGTGTACAAATTCGGCATCAGGGTCGGGCGGGGAGGTTTGGTAATGACTTTTCGTGCGCGGTGGGGAGCGGGATTGGGGTTCGCGCTTTTATTGACGGGAACCGTCTGGGCGCAACAAAAAGCTGGCGACACAGAGCAGGTCGCGCCGGCGAGTGAATCGACTGCTGCAGCGACGCCGGCGCCGCTGCCGCCGTCGACGCCGTCGGATTCGCTGTCGCCCGAGCGGCTGATGGCGGGGCCGTCGTTGCGCGAGACGGGACGCATCGCCGTCGCGCCCACGCCGATGTCCACCACGATCGAAGGTGGCGAAGGCACGAAGTCGCCGACCGAGAAGTCGATCACGCGCGCCGCGTCCACGATCGACCCGACGCCGTTCCGGCCCAAGGGCGTCATCGATCAGCGCGTCCTGGATCGCGAGATCGCCGACCGCTTCGCCGACATCGGTACCTGCCGCGTCGAGGTGGCGCGCGCCAAGCAGGTCAAACCGCCGCAGATCGTCGCCGAGCAGTTGCTCTTGCGCTGGACCATCCTGCCCGACGGTTCGACCGCTTCGACCGACGTCGTCGCGATCGCCCCGGTGGACCTGAGCATCATGGACTGCGCGAAGCGTGTGATGAGCCAGTGGACCTTCTCGCGTCCGCGCGGCGGGCCGATGGAGGTCGAGCGCCGGTTCTCGTTCGTCACGAACGGACCGAAAGGAAACTAGCGGCTCCCGCGCGCAGCGCGGGTGTGCCGCTACCATCGAAAAAGTAGTCGCAAACCGCGCCTGCGGCGCGGAGCGACTAATCCTCCAGCGACAGCACCCAGTCCTGCCACTGCTTTTCGAACCGCGGCATGTCGGGGCTGCCGAGCACGCGGACCAGCGTTTTGTAGCCGGTCGGGTCGGCGGTGACGCCGGCGCGGAACTGGTCATAGAAGCGGTGGAGCAACCCCTTCTCCTGAAGGTAGAGGCAGAGATAGCGCGCCTGCGCGTAGCCGCTGCTGGACGCGTAGAAACGCGCGTCGCTGTCGCTGGTCATCGCTGCGAACGACCGCAGCTTGCCGGCGCGGATGTCGCGCTGAAGCCCCGCAAGACGCCAGTTCGGTAGGCCCCACAGCTGCCCGTGCTGTTCGCGGACGGCCTCGTACAGCGACGCGAGGCCCTCGTTGAACCAGGCGGGGACCGACGGAAAGCTGGCGGCGATGAACGGGTGGACGACCTCGTGCACCAGCGTCCCGCCGCCGGTGCCGATGTTCATGAACAGCGCCTGGTGCTCGGGCGAGAAGAAACCGTAGGGCGTCGTCGGGCGCTTTCCGAACAGCCGGAGCGCGTTGCCGACGTAGCTGTCGGCGTCGCCCAGCAACCACACGTCGATGACGTCGGGCGGCTCGCGCATGTTGAAGTCGCGCTTGAGGTGGCCGACGGCCCAGTCGATCGTCTGTGAGTAGCGCTCGACGCGCGCGGGCGATTCGTCGCCGATGACGAAGAACGGGCCCGCGATGCGGGTGGCGTACCCGCGCGGAATCTTCGCCTTCGTCTTCATGACGTGCTGGACCAGCGCCGCCGGTGTCACGCCCTCGGGTCTGGATCCGACGTCGATGCGCCCCGGGTCCAGCGCGAACCGGATCACCGTCCAGCGATCACTGTCGTACTTCAGCGGCCACAGCTCCAGGAAGCGCGCGCTGGGCATGCGCTTGTAGGCGCCCGCGTCCTGGGCCGGCTCGTGATAGATGACCTCGCCGGTCGCGAGATCGAAGCCCAGCACCAGGCGAAAGTGTTCCGGCGCGCCCGGGCTGCGGTCGAAGTGCATGCAGACGATCGAAGGGACGCCGCGCGCGAGATCCGCGTACATGGCGTCCAGCGCGCGCTGCAGCTCGGCGTCCGCGTCGGCGACCGGAACTTCGAACCAGACCGGGCCGGGGCGGAAACCGAAGGCCTCGACGGCGCGCTTCAGCGCCGGTGTGTTGGCGCCCTTGCCGAGGCGCGGGTCCACGCCGGTGCGATCGAAGACCGCGCGCTGGTCGACGTCATAGCCGAGCTTGCGCAGCGCCATCGCCACGCACGCCTCGCCGCAGAAGTCCGGTTCCTGGTGGACGTGCGGCACGCCGGGGATCAGCACCTGCGCCGGCCGGTGGGCCGCCGGCCGGGTGGCGCCGGCCAGCAGCAGCATCGCGAGCCCGAGCCAGACGCCGTAACCGAGACGTCTCATCCTGCGCCTCCTTGTGGTGGGACAGCGCGGCGGCGCGCAGGTTCCCTACATCCTACGGACGAAATTGGAGCAGCGAGGTCGCGTGCCCTCACCCTAACCCTCTCCCGCAAAGCGGGAGAGGGGACCGGATCTGATCTCCCTCTCCCGCTTTGCGGGAGAGGGTCGGGGTGAGGGTCCGCCGCCTACGCGTATTCGCTGACGTCGGGGCAGGTGCAGTAGAGCTTGCGGTCGCCGAGGACGTTGTTCAGGCGGCCGACCGACGGCCAGAACTTGGCCGCGCGCACGTAGGGCAGGGGGAAGGCGGCGCGCTCGCGTTCATAGGGATGCTTCCACTCGGTCGCCAGCAGGGCGCCGGCCGTGTGGGGCGCGTTCTTGAGGAGGTTGTCCTCGCGCGACATCTTGCCCGCCTCGATCTCCGCGATCTCGGCGCGGATCGCGATCATCGCGTCGCAGAAGCGATCCAGCTCGGCCTTCGATTCGCTCTCGGTCGGTTCGATCATCAGCGTGCCCGGGATCGGGAACGACATGGTCGGCGCGTGGAAGCCGTAGTCCATCAGCCGCTTGGCCACGTCGTCGACCTCGATGCCGGCCAGCTTCTTCAACTGGCGCGCGTCCACGATGCATTCGTGCGCGACGCGCCCGCGCGCGCCCCTGTAGACGACGGGGTAGTGCGACTCCAGCCGCTTGGCGATGTAGTTGGCGTTCAGGATCGCGACCTGCGTCGCGCGCTTGAGGCCGTCGGCGCCCATCACCCGGATGTACGTCCACGAGATCAGGAGGATGCTGGCGCTGCCCCAGGGCGCCGCCGACACCGCGCCGATCGCGCGCTCGCCGCCGGTCGCGACGACCGGGTGGCGCGGCAGGAACGGCGCCAGGTGCGCCGCCACCGAGATCGGCCCCATGCCCGGACCGCCGCCGCCGTGCGGGATGCAGAACGTCTTGTGCAGGTTGATGTGGCAGACGTCGGCGCCGATGTCGCCGGGCCGGCAGAGGCCCACCTGCGCGTTCAGGTTGGCGCCGTCCATGTACACCTGACCGCCGTTGTCGTGGGTGATCTTGCAGATGCGGCGGATCTCGGCCTCGAACACGCCGTGCGTCGACGGATACGTCACCATCAGCGCCGCCAGCGCGTCCTTGTGCTGCGCCGCCTTCGCTTCCAGGTCGGCGAGATCGACGTTGCCGCCGTCGTCGCACGCGACCACGACGACCTTGTAACCAGCCATCACGGCCGATGCCGGGTTGGTCCCGTGCGCGGACGACGGAATCAAGCAGACGTTGCGATGCCCCTGGCCGCGGCTCTCGTGGTAGGCGCGGATGACCAGCAGGCCCGCGTACTCGCCCTGCGAGCCGGCGTTCGGCTGCAGCGACGTCGCGGCGAAGCCGGTGATCGCCGAGAGCATCTTTTCCAGGCTGGTGAAGATCTCGCGATAGCCTTCGGCCTGCGCGGCGGGCGCGAACGGGTGCAGGCGGCCCCACTCGGGCCACGTCACCGGCATCATCTCGACGGTCGCGTTCAGCTTCATCGTGCACGACCCGAGCGGGATCATCGAATGCGTCAGCGACAGATCCTTCGCCTCCAGCCGGCGCATGTAGCGCAGCATCTCCGTCTCGGAGTGGTGCGTGTTGAACACCGGGTGCGTCAGGAATGTCCCCTTGCGGCCGTACACCGCCAGGTTGCCCGCCATCTCGGTCTCCGCCCGCTGCGCCAGGCTGTCGGCGACCGTGCGCGCGAAACCGTCCGGCACCGCGCCGGGCGCGAAGATCTTCCACAACGTCGCCACTTCGCCCTCGGTCGTGACCTCGTCGAATGAAACGGTGACCGCGGTGTCGGTCAGGCGGCGCACGTTGATCCGCCGCTCTGCGGCGGATTTCATCCAGCGCTCGACGTCGCCGGCGCTGCCCTCGACCCGGACGGTGTCGAAAAACTGCGCGTGCTTCACGCGCATGCCCAGCTTCTCCAGCCCGGCCGCGAACCGCCACGCGTGAACGGCGACGCGCGCGGCGATCTCTCGCAGCCCCTCGGGCCCGTGATAGACGGCGTACATCCCCGCGATGACCGCCAGCAGCACCTGCGCCGTGCAGATGTTGCTGGTCGCTTTCTCGCGGCGAATGTGCTGCTCGCGCGTCTGCAGCGCCATCCGGTAGGCGACGTGTCCGTGTACATCCTCGGTGACGCCGATGAGGCGCCCCGGCAGCTTGCGCACCCACTCGCTGCGCGTCGCGAAGAACGCCGCGTGCGGCCCGCCGTAGCCAAGCGGCACGCCGAAACGCTGCGCGCTGCCGATCGCGACGTCCGCTCCGATCTCGCCGGGCGGCGTGATCAGCGCCAGCGCCAGCAGGTCGGTCGCCATCGCGACCAGCGCGCCCGCGTCGTGCGCCCGCTTGATCAGTTCGCGCCAGTCGATCAGCGCGCCGTCGGTCGCCGGATACTGCACCAGCACGCCGAACACCCGCTGCCCGGGCGAGAAATCGAACTTCGCCGCGTCGCCGACGCGCACCTCGATGCCCAGCGGCTTCGCCCGCGTGCGGACGACATCGATCGTCTGCGGGTGGCAGGTGTCCGAGACCAGGAACGTCCCGCCGGGCGCATCGTCCTTCTCCAGCGCGGGCGCCAGCGCGTGCAGCATGTGCATCGCCTCCGCCGCAGCGGTCCCTTCGTCCAGGAGCGACGCGTTCGCGATCGGCAGACCCGTCAGGTCCGCCACCATCGTCTGGTAGTTGATCAGAGCCTCGAGCCGACCCTGCGAGATCTCCGCCTGGTAGGGCGTGTATGCCGTGTACCAGCCCGGGTTCTCCAGGATGTTGCGCAGGATGACCGGCGGCGTGACGCAGTCGTAGTAGCCCATGCCGATCAGCGATCGCCACACCTGGTTCTTCGCCGCCAGCGCGCGCAGCTCGGTCAAGATCGCCGCCTCGTCGACGGGCGCGGGCAGGTCCAGCATTCCCTCGAACCGGATGTCAGCCGGCACCGTCTCGTCGGCCAGCTCGTCCAGCTTCCAGGCCTCGACCGCGCGCAACATCGCGTCCACGTCGGTCTCGTCCGGGCCGATGTGGCGCTCGGGAAAATCTGCCATCGAAACTTCCTACTCTGCCTACTCGGCCTGTTCGCGCAGGAACGCCTGGTAAGCCTCGGCGTCGAGCAGCGCGTCCAGCTCCTTGGCGTTGCTGACGGCGACCTGGATCATCCAGCCCTCGTCATACGGGTCCTCGTTGACGTATTCGGGCGAATCCGCGAGCGGCGAGTTGACCTTGACGACCTTGCCGGTGATCGGCGCGAACAGATCGGAGACAGCCTTCACTGATTCGACGGAACCGAACACCTCGGCCTGCTTGACCGACTCGCCCTCCTTGGGCAGGTCGACCTGCGTGACGTCGCCCAGCTGCTCGACCGCGAAGCGCGTGACGCCGATGGTCGCGACCTTCGTGCCGTCGCGATCCTCGATGCGCGCCCACTCGTGGTCCTTCGTGTAGAAGAGGTCATCCGGATATTGCGCGCTCATTTTCTCCCTCGTTTATAGAACGGACCGCTGACCACCTCGGCGCCCACTCGCTTCCCGCGGCAGTCTATCGAAAGCTTCGTTCCCGTCACGCTCAGTCGCGTGGGGACATAACCCAGGCCGATGTTCTGGTTCAGCGTCGGCGCGGGCCCGCCGGACGTGACGGTGCCGGCCGGCGCGCCGTCAGCGTCGTAGATCGCGTAGCCGTGCCGCGCGATCCCGCGCTCGGTCATCACGAAACCCGTCAGCTTGCGCGTGATGCCGGCGGCGGCCTGCGCGCGCAGCGCGTCGCGCCCGATGAAGTCGTCGCCGTCCAGCTTCACGACCCAGCCCAGCCCCGCCTCCAGCGGCGTCGTCTCATCGCTCAGGTCGTTGCCGTAGAGCGGCAGGCGCCCCTCGAGCCGCAAGGTATCGCGCGCGCCCAGCCCGACCGGCTTGCCCTCGACCTTGCTGGCGGCATCCACCAGCCGGTCCCACAGCGCGGGCGCGTCCTTCGCATCGCAGAAGATCTCGAACCCGTCCTCGCCGGTGTAGCCGGTGCGCGCGATCCACACCGGCTTCCCGTCGATCGCCACATCCGTGGCGATGCTGAACGTGCGCAGCCGCTCGAGCGGAAAGCTGATCATCGGCTGGAGCGTCTCCTGGGCGCGCGGACCTTGGAAGGCGATCAGCCCGGTGGTGGGAGAGCGGTCCTGGATGTCGCAGGCGTCGCCGCGATGTTCCTGGAACCAGTCGACGTCCTTGTCGATGTTCGAGGCGTTCACGACCGCGATGTAGTGGTCGGGCTGCAGCCGATAGACGATCAGGTCGTCGACGATCCCACCCGACGGCAGGCACGCGACCGTGTAAAAGGCGCGGCCGTTCTCCAAGCGACCGACATCATTGGTGACCAGCCGCTGGACCGTGGCGGCAGCGCCGGCGCCGACGAAATGGACCTCGCCCATGTGGCAGACGTCGAACACGCCGACCGCGCTGCGCGTCGCGCGGTGCTCTTCCAGAATCCCGGCCGGGTAGGAGACCGGCATCGCCCAGCCGCCGAAGTCCACAATTTTGGCCCCCAGCCTCACGTGGGCGTCGTAGAGCGGGGTGCGTCTCATCCGGCGACATCCTGAAAGAAACGCTAAGGGAATTCAAGCAGTCGCCACGGTCCAAGTAACCAACAAAGGGCCACCTGGAAACACGGCGAAAACAGTCGGCGTCGCATACTCGGATCACGAGGTCGGACATCACGAGCTCGAGCGAAGAAATCGACCATCGCCCGGGGAATTTTTTCGGTAGAATCGACGTTGCGGATTGGGCGAGCAACACGGGAGGCAGCATGCAGTTGCGGCACATCAGTCCCGGATCGAACGATTGGAAGGACGCGATGGACGAGGGGGAAGGGGGACGCGGCTGGGAGAAGCTGGCGCCTGAAGAACGGGTGAAGCTGCTCCAGGATCGCCGGAACGAAGACGGCGATCTGGCCCGCGAGCCGAAGACGGGCTCACCCCGTCGCACGGCGGGCGCAGGCCACCTCTGACGCGAGAGGCGGCGCTACTTCGCTGGCGCCGTGTCGGCTTCGAGATAGGCGACGAGGATCTCCGCGGCGCGATCTTGCGCGCGCCGTGCCTCTGTCGCGCTGGGTACATCGTTCACGATGATCGAGAAGACGAGCGGCGTGTGACCGGGTGACCCGGCGAAGCCCGACAAGCAGCTGACGGTCGCGAGCGTGCCGGTCTTGGCGCGGATGTAGCGTTCTGCCAGCGTCCCGCCCATGCGATGGGCGATGGTGCCGTCGGTGCCCGCGACCGCCAGCGACGCGAGGAACTCGGCCGAGATGCGAAAATCGCGCGACGCCGCCCGCAGGATCGTGACGATCTGTTCCGCCGAGAAGCGGTTCGAATCGTAAAGGCCCGATCCGTTCTGCATCTGGTACGACCCGGTCTTGATGCCGATGCCGTTCAGGTAGCGATCGACCGCCTTCAACCCCTTGTCCCAGGTGCCGGGTCGGCCGCCGATCTCGGCGCCCATCGTGCGCAACAGCTGTTCGGCGGCGAAGTTATTGGACCGCTTGTTGAGATCCTGCACGGCGACCGCCAGCGGCGCCGAATCGTGCGCGGCCAGGACGCGAAGGCCTTGCGCCGGTGACTTGCCGATCTTCACGGCGCCGATCGCGATCCCGCGCCGTTCCAGCACCTGCTTCAGCGTGTAGCCGAGAAACAGCGACGGCTGCGCGACGCGCCGGTAAGTCGTGCGCGGATCGGAGCCCAGGCGGATGCGGCCGGCGACGTTGACGCGCGTGTGCGCCGGTTCTTCCTTGGTGTCGACGGCGGGCGCGTGCGGTCCGCTGGTCGTGGTGACGACGCGGCCGGCGATCGTGAAATACGGCGAGGGCGGATCGACGACGACGTGCGCGGGCGCGCCGGCCGCCGCGCCGGGGACGACGGTCACGGCGACGACGTTGCCGTTCAGCGAGGCCGCCGACGCGGGCGCGCGCGACGCGGTCGAATCGTTCTTCTGGTCGTAGGCGGGCGGAACGTAGCCGCCTTCGAACAAGGTGTCGTCGACGATCAGCGAGCCGCGGACCTTGCGCAGGCCCAGCGCCGCCAGATCGCCGACCATTGCCGCCAGATCTTCGGTCACCAGCGTCGGATCGCCCGATCCGCGGACATAGAGATCGCCGGGGACCTCGCCGCTCGCGGGCAGCGGCGGTCCGGCGGGCGGGCCCACGATCGACAGCGTGGTGCGCCAGCGGTACTCGGGGCCCAGCAACGACAGGCCGGCCGCCGACGTCACGATCTTCACGTTGGAGGCGGCGTTGAGCGAGGTCTTCTCCGCGCGCGCGTACAGCGTCTTGCCGCTGTCGGCGTCGACGACGATCGCCGAAATCTTCGCGTTCGCGAACGGCTTCGCGTTGAACAGCTCCTCCAGCTGGGCCTTCAGCCAGTCGCGGCGCTGGGCCGGATCCTTGGGCGGCTTCGGTAGATCGGGCGACGGGCCCGGGCGCGGTGTCACGCCCAGCAGCGGCCGCGGACCGCCCTTGGCGGGCGGGCCCTCGGCCTCGGTCGGCGCCGGCTGGGGCTGTGCGTTGGGCGGCGAGCCCGGGGCGGGCGCGGCAGCGGGATCGGCCGCCAGCAGGGCGAGGACGATCGCGAGATGGAGGGGGCTGGGCAGCAACGCCAAATGACCCTAACACCCGCCGGTAAGCGGTTCTACTTCATGACGGGAACCCTCAAAGGGTTCCCGAACCCTCCCGCGATGAGCTCCGGCGGGCAAAGCCCGCCTGCGCTCGACGCGATCGTCTCCCGCAACCGAGGCGGCGGTTCGCTGTATGGGGCGATGGAGGACATCGAATGCTTCCCATGCCGCAAGTGCTGAAGCGTCGCAGCTCCTGGCCGTCAAGCTTCGTGACCGCGCTGATCGGTTGGAACGGGTTCGCCACGATCGCCGCCCTGGCGTTCGGGCGCGCGCCGCTGCTGCCGCGGCTGCTGGCGATCGCGACGGTGTGCGCGATCGTCCAGGTGGTGGCGCTGCGCGGGCGGCTGCATCTCGCCCGGCGGCCCGACGGTCTGGCCGGCGGCGCCGTCGCGGGCGCTGTGACCGCGCTGGTGCTGGCCCTGGTCGCGATGGCCGTGCTTCCGGAGCTGGCGCGGCATCCCGTGATCACGTCGCTGGTCGCGGCGTACATCGGCGCCCCCGTCGGCGTCTTCCTTTCGTACTTCCGGCGCGACGACGCGCGCATCGCGGAGGCGCACGCGCCGGGCCGGCGGGTCGACTACGGGCGCGACGCGCACTGGCTGGATCCGTTCGCGTACGGCGCTGCGGTTTACCTCGTCGTGTTCGCGCCGGGCGCTCTGTGGTTCGGGCTGGCGACGGCGATCGTGGGCGCGATGGCGGGCGTCGTCGCCGCCGGCGTGAGCCACTTCTTTCTCTCCCGGCTGGAGAACGCGCCCATCACGATCCCGATCGCGGCGGTCGCCGGAGTGCCGCTGGGCGCGGTGACCGGCTGGTTGCTGCGCGCGGGCGTCCCGTTCGCGGCGGCGGCAACCACGCGCGGACTGATTGCCGGCGGCCTTTGCTTCGCGATCACGGCCGCGGTCGGGCGACGGCTGGCCGCGCGGGAACGTGCGCGTGCGACATGACCCCGCTGGTGCGCGTGCTGCACATCGCCGCCGCCTGCACGTCGCTGGGCGGGCTGGTCTACGCGCGCGCCGTGCTGTGGCCCGCGCTGGCACGGCTGCCGGCGGCGGAGCGCGCCGGGTTCCTGGCGGTCGTCATTCGCCGCTTCGCGTGGATCAAGTGGATCGGCGTCGGCGTCGTGGCGGTCACGGGACTTCTGCAATGGTTCGTGGTCTGGCCGCATGTGGCGGCGCCGAAGGCCTACGCCGCCAGCTTCGCGCTGAAGATGTGCGGCGCGGTGGGATTGGGGACCATCACGTTCCTGCTCGCGTTGCCCGCCGAGGGGCTGGGGCCGATGCGGCGCCGCCGCGGCGTCTGGGCCGCCGTCAACATCGCCTGTGGTGTGGCCATCCTCGTCGGCGCGGCGTTGATGCGGGCGGTGGGCAGGCCCTAGATAGACGGATCCAACGCCCCGGCTTGTGCCAAGATCGGGCCCGTGACGGTGGGTGCGCTGCTGGCTGGCCGCTACCGCGTGCTTGCGTCCGTCGGGCGTGGGGCGATCGCGGAGGTCGTGCGGGCGCGCGACGAGCGGACCGGGGCGGAGGTCGCGCTGAAGATCCTCTACCCGCACCTGCGCGAGAGCGCCGCGGTCGTCGAGCGTTTCCGGCGCGAGGTCGACATCGTCCGCAAGATCTCCCACCCGAACGTGCTGGCGATTCACGAGGTGATCGACGCCGACGGCCAGCTGTTCCTGGTGATGAACTACCACCCGGGCGGCGACCTGGCGGATCGGCTGGCGGCGAAGCGCGCGTTCTCGGCGGACGACGTGCGCGATCTTGCGGCGCAGCTGTGCGGCGCGCTGGCGGCGGCCCACCGCGCGGGCGTCGTGCACCGGGACGTCAAGCCATCCAACGTGCTGTGCGGCCCCGGCCCGCGCCTGGACGTGCGGCTGTGCGACTTCGGGCTGGCACGGACCGCCGACCTCTCGGGCCTGACGACTGCGAACGCGGTGCTGGGGACGCCGGAGTACATGGCGCCCGAAGTGGTCGTCGACGGCCACGCCGATCCGCGCAGCGACATCTACAGCCTGGGCGTGATGCTGTTCGAGGCCGCGACGGGCCGGCTGCCGTTCTACGGCGACTCGCCCTATCAGTTGATGCGCCAGCACGTCGACAGCGAGGCGCGGCGCGCGCGCAGCCTGGCGCCCGACCTGCCGCCCGCGATCGACGCGACGATCGCGCGCGCTCTCGCCAAGGATCCGCTGGACCGGTTCGCGACCGCAGAGGATCTGGCGCGCGCGCTGGCCGACGAGGCGCCCGCGTCGTCGTCGGACGCGCTGGTGCCGGCCGCTGCGCCCGAGGCGCGCACGCCCGCGCGGCGCGCATGCCCGAAGTGCGGCGGCTGGCTGGTCGAGGCCGCCGCGGCCTGCGCCGACTGCGGCACGGCGCTGCTGCGGATCGATCACAAGGACGGCGGCGTCTCCGTGCTGGTGATCGGTCCGGGCGTACCGGGCGACAAGATCGACGCCGTCAAGCACGTCGCGCTCTACCGGCTGCTCGACGAGCTGCCGCCGGGCTCGGTCGCGATCGAGAAGGGCAAGCGCCGGGCGCCGCGCGTTCCTTTCTACGTCGCCCGGAACGTCACGGAGGCGACCGCGAAACGACTGATAGCGCGGCTGGAGGCCGCGGGGTTCGACGCCGTGATGCGAAGCGGCTGGGCGCTCTCGTCGCCCGGGATGCGGAAGAAGCTGTGGACGATGACAGCGCGGCAGACGGCCGGGGCGGGCCTCGTCGTCTACATGGGCCCCAATCTTCTGCCCGCGATCGTGGGACCTTCGATGATCCCGTACGCAATGTTCTGGTGGATTCCGCTCGTCCTCGCGTGCTGGGCTGGCTCGTTCGCGTGGGCGGTGTCTCACTGCCGCCGCGCGCTCATCGGCGCGGGACCATCTGTTCGGCAGGACGATCGTCCGCGCCGGCTGGTGGATCTCCTTCCGCGCCTGAGCAGCCGGCAGGATCGGCGGCTGGTCGCGCACATCCTCGAGCGGGTGGCGAAGATCGAAGCCTTGGGGCGCGGCGAGGCGGCCGGCGCGGTGGTCGAGCGGGCGGTGCTGGCCGCCGACGGCCTGGCGGCGCTGGGCCAGCGGCGCCGGTTCGACGCTTCCGTGCCCGCCGATCGCGAGGCGGCGCTGGAGGAATTGCGCCGCGAGGAGAAAGCCGGCGTCGTTTTTCGGGGCGAGCTGCTGCGCGTGGCCAGCCGGCTGGACGATCTCTGTCTGCTGGTCGCCCGGGCGAAGTCGGCCGCCACGCCGGACGAGATCGCGCGGCTCGGCGGTGAGATCGAGGACCTCGGGCGCGCCGTCGACGCGGAACAAGAGGTCGTCGCGTTGCTCGGGGAGCGGCGATGAGCCGCGTCGTCGCGGGACGCTATCGGATCGTGGCCGCGCTGGGCGGCGGCGGAACCTCGCTGGTTCACCGCGCCGCCGTCGCCGGCGGCGGGCCCGACGTCGCGCTGAAGGAACTGCGGCCGCAGTTCGCCGCGGACCCGACGGTGCGCCGGCGATTCCTGCGCGAGGCCGAGCTCGCCCGCAAGCTGGCGCATCCGGGCATCGTCGGCGTGCTCGACAGCGGCGAGGAGGGCGGCGTTCCGTACCTGGTGATGGAGCTGATGGCGGGCGAAACGCTGCGCGCGCGGTTGCAACGCGAGGGCAAGCTGGCGATGGACGCCGCCTGGCCGATCTTCGTCGACGTGGCGCGGGCTCTGGACCACGCGCACGCGCAAGGCGTGATTCACCGGGACGTGAAGCCGGAGAACATCTTTCTAGAAGCGCCCGGCGCGAAGCTGGGCGACTTCGGCAACGCGCGCGTGGTGTCGGTCGCGAGCGTGACCGGCACCAGCCTGACCTGGGGAACGCCAGAGTACGTCGCGCCGGAGATGTTCATGCGCGGGCGTGCCGACCCGCGCGCGGACTTCTACGCGCTGGGCGTGGTGTTCTACGAGATGCTGACCGGCCGGGTGCCGTGGTCGCGGGACCAGACGATCACGCGCGTCGCAGGATCGGCCGCGCCGTTCGAGCCCACGGGCGCGGGCGACCACATCGACGACGCGCTGAGGGCGCTGGTGGCCGCGTCGCCTTCGCAACGGCCCGCTTCCGGAGAGGAAGCAATCATGCGGCTTTCGCAGTCGGGCGCGCTGGTTGCGACCGACAGCGCCACCTGCAGCCATTGCGGCGTCGCACGTCCGGCCGATGTTCCCCGCTGCATGTCGTGCGGCCAGGAGACGCTGCGCATCCAGCACATGTGGGGCGGCCGATGGTGCCTCATGCTCGAGAAGCTGGAAGACGACGCGACGATGACCGAGAAGCTCCTGAGCCGCGTGGGGCCGCTGGTGAAGCCCTTGAAGGTGACGGAGCTGCATTTCCTGACCGGGGCGAAGGAGATGTACTCGATGCAGGAGAAGCAGACGGGCACGGAGCTGCCGGCCGTGCTGTTCTCGGATCTCGATCGAGACACCGCGCTGAGGCTGGAGACCCTGTTCCGGAACGACGGCCTCGAGGTTCGCGCGGCGAAGGGCCGAAGTCTCTCCCGCTGGTTGCGAACCAGCTTGAAGCGGATGGGCAGAACAGAGGCGACGCTGATAGCGGTCGTCGTCATCGGTCCCCTGGCCGGCTTGCGGATCGGTCACTTCGGATGGATTGGCGGTCTGGCGTTCGCGGGCTTCATCGGCGGCGTCTTCCTGCTGGGGAACCTTTTTCGCAAGGCGCGGACCGGCGATCTGCGAAAGCCCGTATTCGAGCTGCGCCCGCAGGATGCCGCGATGCCCGCGGCGGACAGCTTCCTCGCGTCGGCGGCGGGAACCGGCGCGCGGATTCGCGACCCCGAGGTGCGCGCGCTGCTGGGCGACGTCGCGACGGAGCTGTACCGGCTGGCTCGACGGGCCGAGCAGGTCGCGGCCGCGTCGCGGGGTGGATCCAGCGAGGGTGAGCTGCTGCGGCGAACGATCGCCGCCGCGCCGGCGCTGCTGGATGGCCTGCGCCGGATGGCGTCGCGCCTCGACGATCTGGACGCGGCGCTCGACGGGCAGACCGAGGGTGAACTGATGCAGACGCTGGCGCGGCTGGAACGGGCCGCGGCGGCGCCGGACGCCGATCGCGCGGCGGTCGCCGCCACCCGCCGGGACGTCGAGGCGTCGCTGGAACGCCGTCACGCCGCCGAGCAGGAACGCGCGTGTCTGTCTGCGAAGCTGTGCCAGCTGCTCGGGCACCTGCGTCTCGTCTATCGACGGGCGCTGACGATGGACACGATCGCCGATCAGGAGGCGCGCGCGCTCGAGGCAGCCTCGGCGGACCTGGACGCGTTGCTGGTCGCCTCGGCGGCGAGCTGACGCTAGTCGCTCCGCGCCGCAGGCGCGGTGTGCGACTACTGTTTTTTCAGGTAGCCACGATCCCGCGCTTCGCGCGGGGGCGGCTAGTCGCAGCGCAGATCGACCGTCGAACCGAAGCCGGCCTCGGGCGCGGCGACCGCGCGGCGAACGACCGGCTCGTCGCCGCAGCGCCATTCGGCGACGTAGTCCTTACGGCATCCGTAGGCGGGATCGCCAATGACCTTGTAGTCGACGCGGTACGTGCAGCCCGGCTGGCCGGCGCACATCTGCTGAAGGTGCTGTGTCGTGTTGCCGTGGCGGGCGCCGCAGTTCTCCCCGTAGCTTCCCGCCACCACATGAATAATCCTGCGCCGCCCGCGGGGCGGGGGAGGCGGCGGGGGAGGCGGGGGAGGCGGGGGAGGGGCGATGACCGTCGCGGCGCCGCCCTCGCAGGAGAGCTGGACGATCGAACCGAAGCCGGCCTCGGGCGCGGCGGCCGCGCGGTAGACGTTGGGATTGCGTCCGCAGCTCCATTCCGCGACGTAACTCTTCGCGCAGCCGTAGGCGGGATCGCCGATGACCTTGTAGTCCACACGATACGCGCAGCTCGACTGGCCTTCGCAGGCCTGCTGGAGGTGCGCCGTCGTGTTGCCGTGCGGGGCACGGCAGTTTTCACCGTAACTTCCGGCCACGACGTGGATCGCATGTCTCCGCTGCGGCGGCGGTGGCGGCGGCGGTGAAGGAGCTGGCGGCGGTGGTGGTGGCGGTGGTGCAGCGGCCACCGGCGGGGCGCCCTGACATGAGAGCTGGACGGTCGAACCGAAGCCGGCCTCGGGCGCCGCGGTGGCGCTGTAAACGGTCGCGTCCTGGCCGCAGCTCCATTCGGCGACGTAGTCCTTCTGGCACCCGTAGGCGGGATCACCGATGATCTTGTAGTCGACGCGGTACGCGCAGCTCGGCTGGCCTTCGCACATCTGTTGAAGGTGAGGCGTGGTGTTGCCGTGGGCGGCGCGGCAGTTCTGCCCGTAGCTTCCGGCCACCACGTGAATGGCGTTTGGCTGGCCCACCGGTTGTGGCTGCGACGGTGGCGGTGCCGGGCCGACGGCAACGGTGCAGCTCGACACAGCGATGAGGAGGGCGGCGACGGAAGGACGGATCATGGCGGCATCCTACCAGCTCGACCGGAAGCCAAAGACGGCGCCGGTGGCACGGGCTAAACTGCGCGCGCGATGGATTTGTTCGCGCGCACGGCCGAGAAGGATCGCCGCGGCCAGCCGCTGGCCGAGCGGATGCGGCCGCGCGCGCTGGCCGAGTTCGTCGGGCAAGAGCAGCTGCTGGGCCCGGGCAAGCTGCTGCGGCGCGCGCTGGAGGCGAAAGAGCTGCCGTCCCTGATCCTGTGGGGGCCGCCGGGGACCGGCAAGACGACGCTGGGACGACTGCTCGCGGGGGAGGCGGGCGCGCGCTTCGTGCCGATGTCGGCGGTCATGTCGGGCGTCAAGGAGCTGCGCGAGGCGGTCGCCGAGGCGGCCACGCACCGGGATCAGCGCAACGAGCGCACCGTGCTGTTCATCGACGAGATCCACCGCTTCAACAAGGCGCAGCAGGACGCGCTGCTGCCGCACGTCGAGGCGGGGACGGTCGTGTTGATCGGCGCCACCACCGAGAACCCGTCGTTCGAGGTGAACGCGGCCCTCCTTTCGCGCGCGAAGGTGGTCGTACTGCGCGCGCTGTCGGAGACGGATCTGCGCGCGGTCATCGATCGCGCGCTGGCCGACAAGGAACGCGGCCTGGGCGCTCAGCCGCTGGACGTCGCGGACGAGGTCCGCGAGCTCGTCGCGCGCGAGGCTCGCGGCGACGCGCGCCGCGCGCTGGTGACGCTGGAGGCGGCGGCCGCCGTCGCCGTGCCCGACGCCACCACCAAGCGCAAGCTGCTGACGCCGGCCGTGATCGAAGAGGCGCTGCAGAAGCGCACGCTGCTCTACGACCGCGCCGGCGACGAGCACTACGGCGTCGTCAGCGCCTTCATCAAGAGCATGCGCGGCAGCGATCCCGACGCCGCCGTCTACTGGATGGCGCGCATGATCGAGGCGGGCGAGGACCCGCTGTTCGTGCTGCGCCGGATGGTGATCTTCGCAGCGGAGGACGTGGGCGTCGCCGATCCGCGCGCGCTGTCGGTCGCCACCGCGGCAGTCGACGCGTTCCGCTTCGTCGGCCTGCCCGAAGGGATCATCCCGATGACCGAGGCGGCCATCTACCTGGCGACCGCGCCCAAGACCAACACCGCGATCACGACGTACGCCGCCGTGAAGAAGGACATCGACGCGCACGGCGCGCTGCCCGTCCCGAACCACATCCGCAACGCGCCCACGGCGCTCGCCAAGCAACTGGGCTGGGGCTCCGGCTACCAGTACCCGCACGACTTCGCCGGCCACCACGTCCGCGAGGAATACCTGCCCGAAACCATCCGCGGTCACACGTACTACAAGCCTTCGGATTCAGGCCACGAGGCGGAGATCGCTGCGCGGCTCGCAAAGTTGCGCAGCGACGGCGGCGACAAGAAGCGCTAGCTGCGGACCCTCACCCCGACCCTCTCCCGCAAGCGGGAGAGGGAGAGCAGATCTTGCCTCCCCCGCTTGCGGGAGAGGCCGGCGCCGGCAGGCGCCGGGTGAGGGGCGCCGAGCAGGCGGGCGCTACTTCGCGGTCGCCGTCACCGAAGCCGTCGCCCAGTCGTCGCTGCGGAAGGGCGCGGCGGGCAGGTCGGCCTGGCTGCGCAGCGTGGCGGCGGGGTCGTTGGCCCAGCCGTAGCGGACGGCGATCGGCTCGGCGACGTCGGGGTGCGACACGATCACGGACGCGCCCTCGATGCGCGCGTCGGCCGGCTTCCACACGCGATCGGCGCCCGCGATCAGGAAGCCGCGCGGGTCGCCGCCGTCCGCCGTGGTGAGCCCGCCGGCGATGTTCGTGAAGCGGACCTTGATCGCCGCGCCGTCGCGGACCGCCGCCGCGAACGTCGGACCCGACGCGATCACGTCGCGCCCGTACACGACCTTCAGCGCCGCCAGCGCCAGCCGCCGTCCCACCTCGTGCTTCTCGCGCGGGTGGATGTCGCCCGTCTCGCCGATGTCCAGCGTCACCGCCATCGCCGTCCGCGGTTCACGCAGCGCCAGCGCTTGCGCCTCGCGCAGGTCCGCCCAGGCGCTCTCGCCCAGCGGCGCCTTCGCGCCCGCCTCGTCGAAGTTCGGCAGCTGGACATAGAGAAAGGGCAGCTTCGGATCGCCCCACGCCGTGCGCCAGCCCCGGATCATCAGCGGGAACAGCGTGCGGTACTGCGTGGCGCGCACGACGTTGCTCTCGCCCTGGTACCAGATCACACCGGCGACCGGCAGCCCGGCCAGCGGCGCCACCAGCGCGTTCCACAGCACGGTCGGGCTGTTGGGATCGTCGGTGCCCAGCAGCTTGGGCCGCGTGTTCCAGTCGGCGACGGCCGGCTTCAGCTTGCGTTCGATCTTGTACGACCAGGCGCCCGCGAGCGGCAGCGGCGTGTCGTGGCCGGCCACGTTCGTCGCGACCGGGCGCACGTTCATCTGCGCCGGCGAGCCCGCGAAGCCGCCGCCGCCGTAATGATCGAACACGCGCACGGCCAGCACGTTGGAGCCCGCCTTCACCAGCCGACCCGGCACCGTGTAGCGCCGCGGCGTCGACCAGTACTGCGGTGTCTCGGTGCCGGTGGCGCCGATGCGCTCGCCGTTCCAGTAGGTGACGTCGAAGTCGTCTATCGCGCCCAGCGACAGCGTCAGGTCGGCGGCCACCCACGCTTCGGGCACGGTCACCTCGCGGCGAAACCACACCGCGCCGTCGATCGCCATCCCGGCGCCCTCCCACAGCTGCGGGATGTGCATCGTCTCCCACTTGCCGCCGCCGGCGCGCGCCCAGCCCTGCTTCTCGCCGCGGTTGGCCTGATCCTGGTGGAAGTTCTTCGCCTCCCAGGCGGCGAGCTTCTTCGCCAGCTCGTCGTGCAGAGCCTTGTCGCTCATCGCGCGATCCAGCGCCTCGACCACCGGCGCCAGCGTCGGTTCGGCGCGCAGCGCCTCGCGCGGCGTCCACGCCTCGGCGGGCGTGCCGCCCACGGACGCCTGGATGATCCCGATCGGCACACCCAGGGCGCGGTGCAGCTCGCGGCCGAAGTGGAAAGCCGCCGCCGAGAACCCGGCCGCGTTCGCGCCGTCGCAGGCGCGCCATTCGCCGCCCAGCTTCGTCGCGGGAGCGGCGGCGGGCGGGTTCGCGGTGGTGAACAGCCGCAGGCCCGAGCAGCCCAGCGCCGCCGCGTCGGCGCCGCCCCTGGATCGTTGCAGCGGGAATTCCATGTTGGACTGACCGGACGCGACCCAGACCTCGCCCGCCCACACGTCCGTGAACGTCAGCGTGTTGGCGCCGCGGATCTTCACCGTGTACGGCCCGCCGGCCGGAAGGGCGGGCAGCGTCACCGACCAGCGCCCGTTCGCGTCGGCCTTGGTTGCGGCCTTGGCGGCCGCGACGGTCGCGGTCACGGCCTCGGCGGGCGCCGCCGTACCGGCGATGCGCAGCGGCCGATCGCGCTGGACGACCATGTGATCGCCCACGGGCGCGTCGACGTTCACGTCGGCGGCGGCGCCCGTCGGGTGGATGAAAACGGCCGTTGCGGCGGCGGCCAGCGTGAAATGCACGGTTCGGGAGAGCATCGCCCGAACTTTACAACCGATCGGGGATCAGCGCGGCGCGGACAGCAGCACGCTGACACTGGCGCCGACCTCGTTCGCGATCACGATGTCCAGCCGCCCGTCACCGTTGAGCTCGCCGACCGCCACGTCCATCGGGCTGGCACCGGCGCCGTACTGGCGCGGGTTGGCGAACCGCGCGGTGCCGCCGTTCATCAGCAGGTTGGCGGTGCCGTTCCCGGACATCACGTAGTTCGCGCACACCAGGTCGGGGCCCCACATCCCGTCGATGTCGCCGATCGCGACGGCGATCGGCTCGGTGCCGGCGAAGAACTGCGTGTTGGGGGCGAAGCTGCGGTTCCCCAGGTTGCTCAGCACCAGCACGTACTGGCTGGTGTAGTCCACGACCGCGAGGTCGACGCGGCCGTCGCCGTCGAGATCGCCGGCGGTGAGCCCGGTGGCGAGCCTGTGCTCGCCGATCAGGTACGTGACGGCGGCGTCGAAGGTGCCGTCGCCGCGGTTCCACAGCGCTGCCACGTTGCCGTCCTCCCCCGGTATCCCCCAGTTGCCGACCGCGAGATCGGGGCGGCCGTCGCCGTTCAGATCGGCGGCGACGATCGAGCCCGTCCCCTTGCCCACCGGGTAGTCGACGTGCGACGCGAAGTCCGGCTTCGCGCTGATCAGGACGCTGACCGTTCCCGTGCTGTTGGCGGTCGCGATGTCGTTTCGTCCATCGCCGTTCAGATCGGCGATGGCGACGTCCTTCGGATAGCGATCGGTGCCGTAGTTGCCGGGCCCGGAGAAGCCGCCCCTCCCGTCGTTGCGCAGCAGGCTGATCGCGCTGCGGTTCGCGTCCTGCACCACCAGGTCCGGCTTGCCGTCGCCGGTGACGTCGCCGAGCGCGATCGCTTCGGGCATGCCGAACACCGGGTAATTGACGGCGGCGGCGAAGCGGCCGTCGCCCAGGTTCCGCAGCACGCTGACCGCGCCGGTGGCGGAGTCGTTCATGCCGTAGCTCGCGACGGCGATGTCCGCGCGGCCGTCGCCGTCGAGGTCGCCGATCGCGACGGCGGACGTGTTGAATCCGGTGGCGTATTCGACGGCGGGCAGGAACGGCGGGTCGCTCGGTCCGACCGACCCCGCAGTCCCGCCTGTGCCCGTGGTGCCCGCGCTGGAGCCGCCGCTGCCCGTGGTGCCCGCGCTCGAGCCGGCGGTTCCGGTGGTGCCCGCGCTGGAGCCGGCGGTTCCGCCGCCCGCGCTGGCGCCGCCGCGGCCGCCGGCGTCGGGCGTGTCGTCGACGGGCTGCAACGGCCGACCGTCGCAGGCGATCGCGCCCAGCACGCCCAGACACAGCGCCGCCAGCCTCGCCATACCGCGAGTCTACTCCTCGGGCTCGGCGACCTCGACGCGGTTTCGCCCGCGCGCCTTGGCGCGGTACATCGCCGAATCGGCCAGGCGCAGCAACGTGCTCTCGCGGCGGCGCTGCGAGCCGCCCGGCGCCAGGTGGTCGCGGTAGGACGCGGCCCCCAGCGACGCCGTGACGCGCAGGAGCGGCGTCGCCGAGCGCACCGTCGTCGTCGGTTCGAACAGGATCGCGTTCTCGATGGTGCGCCGCAACGACTCGGCGGTCTGCTCGGCGCGATCCCGATCGGCGCCCGGCAGGATGACGACGAACTCGTCGCCGCCGTAGCGCGCGACCAGCGCCGCGGCCGGCGCGTTGTCGCCCAGCAGCTTGCCGATCTTCTGCAGCGTCCAGCTTCCGGTGAGGTGGCCGAAGCGGTCGTTCACCTCCTTGAAGCGGTCCAGGTCGATGAACAGCAACGACAGGTTCGTCCCTTCCCGGTCGGCGCGCGCGATCTCCTCTTCCAGGCGCGTGTGGAAGTAGCGGCTGTTGGCCAGCCCGGTCAGGTCGTCGATGCGCGCCTGCGCGCGGGCGCGGATCGCGTCCAGCGCGTTCTGGATCGACGACGACATGTACGCGGCGAAGATCCGCAGCAGCTCCTTGTCGCGCGGCGTGTACGACCCGCCCGAGCGCCGGTTCGCCAGCTGCAGCACGCCGCAGATCGATTCGCCCACGACGATCGGCACGCCGACCAGCGAGCGGATCGTACCGGTGTCGGGCGCCAGGCCCAGCAAGGGGTCCTCCGATTCCAGGTGGTCGGTCTGCGCCGGGCGCCCCGTCGAGTAGACGCGCCCCGCGAAGCCGCGGTCGCTGGGGATGCGGCGGCCGACCACGCTCTCGACGCCGGAGCCGAAGGCGGCGATGTAGGTCAGCCGGGGCGCGGGCGCGCCCGCCAGCTTCGCGCGCGGATCGTCCAGCAGGATGCCGCCGGCCTCGGACGGCACGAAGTCGTTGGCACGCTCGAGAATCTCGCGGAGCGTCGCGTCCAGGCGCACGTCCCAGTGCTCGGTGTCCTGATCGCGGCGAACGCGTACGAAGAAACGCGCGATCTCTTCGGGCGACAGCGTGAAGATCGGACCGGGCGGGACGACCGGCACCGGTATCGAGATCTCCTCGGTGCGTCGCTGCGGGGGGCCACCAGCGGAATGCGGGGGGTCGCGATCGCTCATGAAGCAGGCCTATTTTACACGGCTGGGGGCTTCGGTAGACGTCAGAGGGGGCGTGTTTAGCTAGAATCGCCCCGAGGCAGTCCCCCCTTTCAAGGAGAGAGCATGGCTCCCGTCCTGGTCGCGGTCGTCGTTCTCGGTGTCGCCGGATTGTGGTTCATCGCCACCTTCAACCGCCTGATCGGCCTCAAGAACCAGGTCGCGAACGGCTGGAAGCAGATCGACGTGCAACTGAAGCGGCGGCACGATCTGATCCCCAACCTCGTCGAGACGGTGAAGGGCGCGATGAGCTTCGAGCGCGGCACGCTGGAGGCTGTCATCGCCGCGCGCAACCAGGCGATCGGCTTGTTGCGCGGCGGGGGCGGCGCGGTGCCCAGCGGCGCGGAGGTCCGCCAGCTGGCGGCGGCGGAGAATCAGCTGTCGGGCGCGCTGGGCAAGCTGTTCGCGGTCGTCGAGGCCTACCCGCAACTGAAGGCGACGGGAAACGTCACGACGCTGCAGGAAGAGCTGACCTCGACCGAGAACAAGATCGCGTTCGCGCGCCAGCTCTACAACGACCAGGCGACGAACTACAACACGGCGCAACAGCAGTTCCCGACCAACATGGTGGCGGGCGTGGCGGGCGCGTCGCCGGCGGAGCTGTGGGAGATCGCCGACGCCGCCGAGCGCGAGGTGCCCAAGGTCAACCTGGCCGCGACGTAAGTCGTGACCGACGGCGGCGATCTGTTCGAGCAGCAGCGCGCGAACCGGCGTGGGACGGCGTGGCTGATGCTCGGGTTCGTGGCGTTCTTCGCCTGGCTGGGCTTCGGCGGCGACTTCGTCCTGCGCGAGATGACGCGCGACGCGGCCGCCGGCGAATACCACCACCTCTTTCCGTGGATCACGATCGGCACCGTCGCTCTCAGCGTCATCGCCATCGTGTACGCGTGGTCGACCGGACCGCAGAACGTTCTGTGGGCGACGGGCGCCCGGCTGCTTCAGGACCCCGCCACGCCTGAAGCGAAGCAGCTGGCCAACGTCGTCGAGGAGATGGCGATCGCTTCGGGATTGCCGGTGCCGAACATCTACATCGTTCCCGACGCGGACCCGAATGCGTTCGCGACCGGCTGGAACGAGGAGTCGTCGTCGATCGTCGTGACGGAAGGGCTGCTCCAGATGTGCTCGCGTGACGAGCTACAGGCGGTCATCGGCCACGAGATGGGGCACATCAAGAACCTGGACATTCGGCTGATGACGCTGCTGGCCGCGCTGGTCGGCGTCGCCGCGCTGATCAACGACGGCGCTTCGCGCTTGCTGAGGAGCAGCGGCGACTCGAGCTCATCGTCCACGTGGTCGTCGTCGTCATCGGGTTCGTCGAGCTCGTCGCGTCGAAAGGGCGGGGGCGGAACCATCGTGTTGATCGTCGCCGTCGTCTGGATCCTGTCCATCCTGCTGGCGCCGCTGATCACGCGCCTGCTCGCGCTCGCGGTCAGTCGGAAGCGGGAATTCCTCGCCGACGCGATGAGCGCGCAGTTCACGCGCAACCCGGGCGCGCTCGCGAACGCGCTGGTGAAGATCGACGGTGCCGACGCGCCGACGACCAGCATCAACCGAGGCGTGGCGCACCTGTGCATCGCCGATCCGCTGGGTCGTTCCGTCAACGGGCGCCCCGGATTCTTCGCGGATCTGTTCGGCACGCACCCGCCCGTCGAGGAACGCGTCGAGCGGCTGCGCGAGATGGCGTACGAGCCTGGCCCGGCCGGCGAGCCGGTGCCCGCCGGCTGATCACGAGAACGTCAGACGACGTCCGCTGCTTCGGGATCGAACGTGGTGCGGTAGGCGGCGCGCAGGCGGACGCGGCGTTCGAGGTCCTCGATGACGATGTCGGCGACGTTGACGCCGTACAGCTCGTGGACGGCGTGGATGCCGCCGGGCGTGAACACGTTCAGCTCGAGGACGCGATCGCCGACGATGTCGACGGCGACGAACGTCAGTCCGTCGGCCAGCAGCTTGGGACGCAGGATGTCGCAGATGCGCGCCTCGACCGGACCGAAGTCGCACTTGCCGCGCACCGCCGATCCGGCCTTGGCGCCGTTCGGCCCCGTCACCGCGCGGCGCCGGTAGATGGCCACGCGATCCTCGACGCGGATCGGTTCGGCGTTGAGCAGCAAGAGACGCTTCTCTCCCTGTTCGGCCTCGGGCAGGTACTCCTGCGCCAGCGCGTAGCCTTCCTTGGTGACCGCGCTGATGATCTGGTTCAGGTTCGAGACCTGCCGGCGCCTCAGGTAAAAGACCTGCTCGTTCCCGCGCGGCGCCAGCGGCTTGATCACCGCCGGCCCGTCCAGCTCGCGCAGGAACGCCTTGAGGCGCGCCTTCGAGCGCGACACCAGCGTGCGCGTGCGGATGTCCGCCGGGAAGTCGCCCAGGTACATGCGGCTGCCGGCGCGGCGCAGGCCCTCCGGATCGTTGACGACCAGCGTGCCCGCCAGCCGCAGGCGCCATCCGAAGTCGATCAGCGGCGCGCCCGGGCGCGTCTGCCCCTCGCGGATCGGGTTGTAACGAAGGCAGACGACGTCGAAGCTGCCGAGCGTGTCCTCCTCGACGACCGCCTCGTCGGACGCGAGCGCGTGGGCGTACTGCGCGGTCGTCGTGTAGTCGCCGGCGCGCACCCGCGCCGTCGTCGCCAGCACGTTGTTGTCGTCGAGGAACGAAAGGTCGTCGACCGACACGAAGCGCACGTCGTGCCCGCGCCGGTGCGCCGACAGCGCCAGGTAGACGCCCGCGTAGTTGGGCTGCTGATCGCGAACGTCCGCGACGACGAAACAGATGCGCATGGTGGGCGGCGAAGGGCCCGCTATCGTAGCATCAGCGGTGCGCGCGTCGATTGAAGAGCCGCGATGGGGACCCGGCGGCACCTAGCTGCAGAGCATGGCGCGAGCTCCGGTCATCGTGTTCGGGTTCGTCGCTGTGTCCGCGCTGCTCGGCGGCAGCGGGTGTGGAGGCGGGAAGGGCGCGGCGGGTTCGAGCGGCAACGGCGGTGCGGCGGGAATGGGAGGCGCCGGTGGCGCGGCGGGACGCGGCGGCGCTGCGCAAACGGGAGGCACCGGCGGCGTGGCGGGAACAGGAGGCAGCGGTGGTGCGGCCGGAGGTAGCGGTACGACGGGAACCGGAGGCGCCGCGGCCGACGCGGGCACGACAGGCTCTGCCGGGGGCGCGGGGACAATCGGCGCTGCCGGCACGGGCGGCCCCGGCGGCGACGGTGGCCGAGGCGGCGCGGCCGGCACGGGCGGTTCCGGCGGCACCGCCGGCACGGGAAGCGCGACGAGCTGCACGTTCGCCGTAACCTCGTCCTTGTCGACGGCGATCCCGACGGTCGGCATCGTCACGTTCACGACCGATCTCGCCGCCATCAGCAGCGCGGAGATCCGGTTTGGACTCGCGTCGACCGGTCCGACGATGACGGCGCCCGTGGATCTGACGAAGCTTGATCATCGCACGCTGCTGCTGGGCATGAAGGGGAGCAGCGCTTACGTCTTCCGGATCGTGGCCACCTCCGCGGCGGGGACGTGCACCAGCGCGGACTACACGCTGATGACGGGCTCGGTGCCGGCCGGCGTCCCAAACAAACCGCCGACGATGCGGGACCCCGTCCGGCAGGCCCGAGGCTTCATCCTCAGCTGCAATACAAATGGGCTCGGGCCCATCTTCATCATCGATTCGGACGGAGCGCCCGTCTGGTGGATGGCAATGCCGTTTCAGGGCACGGCCACTCGAGCGCACATGAGCTGGGATGGCAACGACATGTACGTCGTCTGGGGCAGCGCCGCTGGCGCTTCCGGCGACGTCGCACGCATCTCGATGGACGGGCTCGTGGTGGAAGAGAAGCTGTCCGGGCTCAGGACCGCGCACCACGACCTGACCGCGATCCCGGGTGGCGTCGCGGCGCTGCTGACCAACTCCGTCGTCGAACGATCCGGGGACGGGACGATCACCACCGCGATCCCTGACCTCATCGCGCTATACGGGAACGGCAACCATTCCAACTCGATTCACTACGATCCATCGGACGACAGCTACACCGTCGGCGATACCGGCTCACACCTGTACGCGAAAATTACCCGGCAGGGAAACCTCGTCTGGCAGTTTGGCGGGGCCGGGCCGAAGGATCCGAGCAAGGCGTTCCCGGGGGTGCCGCGCTGGGAAGTCGCCCACGGTCACCATCTGCTCTCCGACGGCACGTTCGTGTTCTTCGACAACAACTACCTCGACCCCGGGACCGTCGGCGCGATCGCGCGCGTCTTCAAGCTCGACACGACGACCATGACCGCGACGAGTGTGCGCTCCTATCAAAGCGGTCTCAGGACCAACACGCTCGGCGACGTCCAGTTCTTGCGCAACGGGGACATCCTCATGACCGTGAGGGAAGCCGGGGCGATTCGCGAGATCGATCCTTCCGGTCAGGTCGTGGCGCAACATGCGCTGGGCATCTCCCTGGGCTACAGCGAGTTCCGCGAATCGCTCTACGGCCCGCCCCCGTACTGACGCGCGCGACGGGAACATCGCCGGCGCCGCGCGTTGTCGGGTCAGGAGGGACCCATGAGACAGATCGGGGGAGGGAAGATTGTAGCGATTGCGGGTGCCGTCGTCCTGGCCGCGGGCGTGGCGTACGCGGCCATTCCGCACAGCGTGACGGGCGAGATCGCCGCCTGTTCCGGCAAGAAGGGGGAGTTGCGGGCGATCGACGCCGAGGCGGGCGACGTGTGCGGAACGAAGGAAACACCGCTTTCATGGCCCACGCGGCAGCAGTCCACCGTGCGCACGCTCGATTACCTCACCCATCAGGGTTACGGCGACGTCGCCACCGTCTTCTGCGCGGCCGGCGAGGTGGTGACGGGCGGCGGTTATCAGCTGGTCGGCGGCATCCCCGTCGACCGCGTCCCCAGCGTGCTCGCCAGCCATCCGGACGGCGCGACGTCCTGGCAGGTCATGTGGCACTTCACGCCCGACAACGAGGAGTGGCTGATCTACGCCGTCTGCGCGAAGCAATAGTCGCGTTGACAGCCGGCGTGGCTGCCGGGCAGGCAGGTCTGCGTCTCGCTGTCGCCCTGACTAGGACCCGCACAGCGAATCGACGGCGGAATAAACGCCCGGCGCGATTCGCGAGCCCGGGCACAGCGCCAGGTAGATGCACTGAACGGCGCCGTTCGACATCAGGACCCACACCCGCGCCGGATTTCCCTGGCACGTGCCGGTGAAGACCTGGGAGACGAGGCATACGTTCGTGCCGGCGACCGGAGCGAGATCGTAGCCGCCCGCGCGACACGCTTCGCTCTTCACGCTCCACTGCGCATCGGTCAGCGTGGCGGGCAACATTGTCGTCGACGTGCTGGCCGCGCCGACCGTCCCGATTCCGGCGGCGAGCAGCGCCTGGCGTGCCACCTCGAGATCGCAGCCGGCCGCGACGCCGCCCGTGCCGCCGGCACCTGCGATCGCGTCGCATGCGGCGGTCGTGCCTCCCGAACCACCTCCGCCCGTTCCGGCAGCACCGCCGCTGCCGCCCGAGCAGCCCGACGTGTCGAAGCCGCAGTCGCTGGTGCAGCGGAGCGTTCCGGTCCCGAGGCCGCGGCTCGCGCAGGTCGCGGTGCCGAGGTCCGCGCCGTCGCACCACTCCACGAATGAGTTGCTGCAGTCGATCCCGAGCCCCAGGCTGACGTAGCACGGGTTGCGGACACCGTTTCCGCACTGTCCCGGACAGCGCGAGGATTCGGGATACGTGCACATGACACCAGAGGGTCGGCCTCCGGTGCCGCCACCGGCGGTGGTTCCGCCCGAACCGCCGCCTCCCGAGCCGCCCGAGCTCATCGTGCCGCCGGAGCCGCCGGCGCTCGTGCCGCCCGATCCGCCGGCACCGCTAGTGCCACCGGTGCCACCGCCAAGCTTGTCGGAACCGCAGCCGCCCAGGAGAAATGCTGCCAACAGGATGCGAAGGCGGGGCTTCATGGCGCCGCTGCCAAAGCAAGTCGTATTCCGAGCGAAGGCCGGAATCGGCGGGCGCATCGCGGTGACGCGGGCCCGCGGCGCCGGTCAACCGCGACATTCGCGTCGCACCCCGCGGTCACGAGGCGCCGCTGAAGGCGTTGCGATATTTGCGCAAAATGTCCGCCAGCCTGTCGAGGGGCAGGGCGGGCGCGACGTGGCCGGACTGGCCCTTCATCTCCTCGGCCATGCACAGCGCGTTGACGATCGCTTCCTCGGTGCACTCGACGACGGCCTCGTAAAGCGGGTCGCACGCTTCGTCGAGCAGCACGTCGATGGTGGCGGTCATCTTGGACGTCTGCCGGGGAACGGCGTTCGCCGTCGAGAAGCCGACGATGATCTCGCCCGAGTTATGGGCGGCGAAGGAGCCGAGACGCCCTATGCCGAGCGCCGCGCGCTTGCACAGGCGCACCAGCTGTGACGACAGCAGCGGCGCGTCGGTCGCGACGATCGTGATGATCGATCCGGCGTTGTGCTCGCGCCGGGGCACGCGGAACAGCGGCGCCAGGATCTCGCCCACCGGCGCGCCGTCGACGCGCAGCGAGTGCATGACGCCGAAGTTCGACTGCACCAGGATGCCGACCGCGTACTCGTTGCCCTCGATGGCGACGCGGCGCGAGCTGGTGCCGATCCCGGCCTTGAAGTCGCACGTGACCAGACCAGTGCCGGCGCCGACCGACCCCTCGGCGACCTTGCCGCCGGTCGCCTGCTCGATCGCCTTGTAGACGTGCTCGGAGCGGACGTGGCGGCCGACGGCGTCG
>Ga0207708_10000432_pt1 | contig 32578 bp, 36 predicted proteins | sample KBSK5101metaG_FD_184340 | JGI IMG/M metagenome (GOLD analysis project Ga0207708, IMG submission 184340) | Corn, switchgrass and miscanthus rhizosphere microbial communities from Kellogg Biological Station, Michigan, USA - KBS K5-10-1 metaG... | ecosystem: Host-associated > Plants > Roots >... | reverse complement strand
CCTGCGCCTGGCCATCACGGTCGTCATCGCGTGTTGCGCCGCGGCGATCATCGCCGTGGTCGTCGCCTCGGGCAGCACCGGCTCGGGCCCGCAGGTGATCGTGCAGCACGGCTTCGCCGGCGCGCTGCGGCCGCCCGAGATCCCGCCCAAGGACTTCGCGCTGCGCGATCAGGACGGCGACATGGCCAGCCTGCGCCAGTACCGCGGGGAGCCGGTGATCCTGACCTTCATGTACTCGACCTGCCAGAACACGTGCCCGATCATGGCCGACCAGATCCGCGGCGCCATGAACGACCTCGGCCACGACGTGCCCGCGCTGGCGGTCTCGGTCGACCCGCGCAACGACACGCCGCTGAACGCCAAGCGCTTCCTGCTCAAGCACGCGCTGGTCGGGCGGATGCGGTTCCTGCTCGGCAGCCGGGCCCAGCTCGCGCCGATCTGGAAGGCCTACGGGATCCAGCCCCAGGGCAGCAGGTTCGACCATTCGGCCTACGTGCTGCTGATCGACAAGCGCGGCCGCCAGCGGGTCGGCTTCCCGATGTCGGAGCTCACGCCGGAGGGCCTGGCCCACGACGTGAAGGTGCTGCAGTCCGAGCAAATCCGATCCCTGCAGTAGGATTTGTTGGAGATGGACGTTCGCTCCGACTTCCCCCTGCTGGCGCGCGAGATCGACGGCAAGCCGATCGTCTACCTCGACTCCGCCGCGACCGCGCAGAAGCCCGCGCCGGTCCTGGAGGCGATGGACGACTTCTACCGCCGCCACTACGCGTCGATCCACCGCGGCGTCTACACGCTCGGGGCCGAGTCCACCGAGGCCTTCGAGGGCGCTCGCGACCGCATCGCGGCGTTCGCCGGCGGCGAGGCGGACACCACGATCTTCACCGCCAACGCGACGAACTCGATCAACCTCGTCGCCTACGCGTGGGGCCGCGACAACGTCGGCGCCGGCGACGTGGTGCTGATCACCCAGCTCGAGCACCACTCGAACATCGTGCCCTGGCAGGTGCTGGCCCAGGAGGTCGGCGCCGAGATCCGCTACCTGCACGTCGACGACGACGGGATGCTCTCGCTCGACGAGCTCGACGCCGAGCTCGCGTCGGGAACGGTGAAGTTGGCCGCGTTCGCCCACGTCTCCAACGTGCTCGGCACGATCAACCCCGTGGCCGAGATGGTCGCGCGGGCCCGGGCCGCCGGCGCCGTCACCGTGATCGACGGCGCCCAGTCCGTGCCCCAGCTCCCCGTGGACGTCGGCGCGATCGGCGCCGACTTCTACGCCTGGACCGGGCACAAGGCGCTGGGGCCGTCCGGTATCGGGATCCTGCACGGCCGCCGCGAGCTGCTCGAGTCGATGCGCCCGTTCATCACCGGCGGCCACATGATCAAGCAGGTCAACTTCGACAACTCGACCTGGAACGACCTGCCCTGGAAGTTCGAGGCGGGCACCTCCCAGATCGCCGAGGCGGTCGGGCTCGGCGTCGCCGTCGACTACCTCGAGGGCCTGGGGATGGAGGCCGTGCGCGAGCACGAGCGCGCGCTGACTGCCTATGCCCTGCAGCGCCTGGCCGAGACCGACGGCGTCAGCGTCCCCGGCCCGCCCGACGCCGACCGCCGCGGCGGCGTGATCTCGTTCGCCATCGACGGCATGCACCCGCACGACATCGCCGAGCTGCTGGACCGCGACAACGTCTGTGTGCGCGCCGGCCACCACTGCGCCCAGCCGCTCATGCGCGCGCTCGGGGTGCCGGCCACGGCCCGCGCCTCGTTCGGCCCCTACAACCAACGCGCCGACGTGGACGCGCTGATCGAGTCGATCGTGCGCGCCCGCTCCGTCTTCGCCTAGGGCGCGTAGAACGCGCTCGTGCGCGCCGCCGCCTCCTCGGCGGCCGCGGCGGGGACGCCGGAGGCCGCGTGCGCGGCGCCCCAGTCCTGGGCGCTGCGGCGCATGACCTCGGGCGGCGGCATGCCCTTGGGCACGGCCGCGCCGCCGGGCAGATACGCGGCGAGGCCGAGCAGCGTGAGGTCCCAGCCCACGCCGACCGCGCCGGGGCCGTAGGTGTCCCAGTGGTCGTTGACGGTCGCGGCGTGGCGCAGGCGCAGGTCGGTCGCGCCGTCGTGGCCGGCCAGGTCGAGGTAGAGGAAGCTGACGTCGCCGCCGTACTCCCAGGTGACGGCCAGGCGCCGCGGCGGGTCGCACTCCTTGATCTCGCCGCCGGCGTTGCCCTCGAGCTGGAAGCGGCCGCCGAGGTGCAGGTCGCCGCTGATGGGGAGGAACCAGCGCGGGATGCGCTCGGGGTTCGTGCACGCGTCCCACACATCGGCGACGTCGGCGTCGTAGCTGCGCCGCAGCTCGACCACCTTCCGGGCGTCGTCGTCCCCTACGCTGCGGCGGACGCGCTCGAGCTCGTCGATCAGATCGTTCACTGTCGGGTCTCCTTGCGTCGCTTCTTGCCGCGCGCGAGCTCGGTGCCGAGCGCATCGAGGCGCTGGCTCCACTGCGCGCGGAGGTCGGAGAGCCAGCCCTCGGCGCCCTCGAGGCCGGCGGCGTCGATGACGTAGAGCCGCCGCGCGCCCTCGGGCCGCACGGTCGCGAAGCCGCTCTCGCGCAGCACCCGCAGGTGGCGCGAGACGGCGGGCTGGGTCAGGCCGAACTCGTCCTGGATGACGGCGACCACGTCGCCGGCCGGCCGCTCGTCGCCGGCGAGCAGCTCGAGGATGCGCCGGCGCACCGGGTCGCCGAGGACGTCGAAGGCCTCCATCGCGGGCGAATACTTCCACCCTGCGTTATATACGTCAAGCCTTATGCACTCGCGTCCGGCGCGCGCGCAGCCGGGCCAGCAGGCCCCGGCGGCGCCGGCGCACACGATGGCGGCGGTACTCGTCGAGCGTCTTGCCCGCCGGCACGTCGGAGCTCACGTACTTGAAGCAGGAGCTGGGCATCGCACCCTCGATCATCGGCCCCCTTCGGCGGGGCACGGTCAGGACCGGGTAAGAGGGCGGGCGGAAGCGGCGGCCAGCGCGTCCTGGGCCGCCTCGGCGCGGTCGGCCGCCGCGCGGTAGACCGCGTAGGGCTCGGGGCCGGGCTTCTCGCCCCAGATCCGATAGGCGATCGCCGCCTCGTCCTCGGCGTCGCGCCAGCAGAAAAACAGCGCCTCGGGCCCTTCGTCGTCGGGCTCCTCGACCGGTCCGAGCACGACGATCTCGTGCGTGTCGTCGAGGTGCTCCAGCAACTCCTTGAGGTCCTTTGCGCTCATCGCGGTCCTCCGGCTCCGTGGCTTGGGTGTCGCCTGCACAAGCGTCAGCCACGTCCGTTCTTACGCTGTCAACGTTGTCCTGGCTCACGAAGTTACGGTCCGGTGGGTGACGAAAGCGTTACGAGCGGCGGCCCCCCTCATCACTGTGACCTGCCTCACGCCGCCGCCGCCGCTTCTCCCGCACCGACGAGACCGCCAGCGCGCCGGCGACGATGATCACCGGCGCGGCGAAGATCCCGCCCTCGATCCAGTGCCCCGCGTGGGCGATGACGGTCATGCCTGCCCCGCAGCGGAGAGGATCCACAGGCCCAGCGACGTGAACACGACCATCACGCCGAGCATCCACAGCTGGGACCGGACGGCGATGCGGCTGTCGGGGTAGTCGCTCACGGCGCGCTCGTGGGCCACCATCAGGCCGGCCACGTGGCCGATCACCAAGGCGGCCACCTGGACGTACCAGATCCCGCTCGCTGACACCACCCCGTAGTTGATACCGACGCTCGCGGTGCCGAACAGGTCCGAGCCGGTGCCGAGCGGGTCGGAGGCCAGCGACGCCATGGCCTGGCCCTGGTAGGCGAGCAGCGAGAAGTAGTGCGCGATCACGTAGGCGAGCGAGATCGGCACCAGCGAGATCACGAACCGCCGCGCCAGCACCAGCCACGGCTTCTCGGGGTCGTAGAGCCGCATGCCGGCCACGCCTATGCGGTAGACCCCGAAGACGAACGCGATCATGAACAGCAGCCCGACCGTGAACGCCAGCTCGAGCCCGGTGTTCAGGCTCGCCCCGAGGTCGTTGACGAAGAACTTCTGCAGGTCGGGGGCCAGGTCGTTCCACAGGACCCCGTTGGAGAAGCCGTCGAACGACGTTGAGCCGATCATCACGCACAGCAGCGCGACTGTTCCCGGCACGATGTCGAGCTTGAACAGCGCCGACAGCGGCGCCCGGATGTACAGGGCGTCCTCGTCGTCGCGGCGCTCGAACACCGACACCCGGGCGAACAGGCCGAAGTAGACCGCGAACGCGTCGCCCCGCTCGGTCCAGGTGTCGATGCCGTAGATGCTCATGCCCACGAGCTGGATCGCCGCGTAGGCCAGCGCGAGCACCGACAGCGTCGACGGGTCGTCCTTGTTCGAGTAGACGAGCTCGAGCCAGGCGAAGCAGAGGATCCCGACCGCCGCAGGCCAGCGCCCGAGCCAGCGCGGGTACGCGATCGGCTCGGGCAGCGCGCCGCGGCTCACGGTCTTGCCCACCCAGGCCACGGCACGCGCGATGGCGCGCCATGGGTTGAACGGCCCGAAGACGTTCCCGAACAGCAGGCTCGCGAACGCGAGGCCGACCCAGAAGGTGACGTAGACGAACGTCGGTTCCAGGTTGGCCGTCCCCACCTGGACGCCGGCAAACCCGGCGTAGACGACGATGACGAAGAGCGCGACGCCGATGACCCCGCAGACGATGTCCACGAGCAGGCTGGGGAAGAAGCACAGCCGCTTGGCCGGCTCCGGCTGCAGGATCGGCTTGGGCCACAGCACCGCCAGCCCGACGAACGACAGGATCAGCACCACCCCGGCCGCCCACCCGAACACGTAGTCCGGGATCGGGATGTCGCGCTTGCCGACGATCCCGTGGGCGAACGGGATGACGATGTTCACGGCTGGACCTCGAGCTCCGCGATCTGGTTCGCGGTCGGCTTGTGGACCTCGATCTCGAACACACCGTCCATGCTGGCCTTGAAGTTGAACCGCACCGGCTGGCCGGCCTTGGCTTCCTTCTCGATGTCGTAGCCGTGCAGGTGGACCTCGTCGGGGATCGCGGTGGTCACCGAGAGGTCGACGGTCCCGTTCTTCTTGACCGTCAGGTGCTTGATGCCCCCGTTGGGCCGGCCCGTCTTGTCGACGCTGATGGACGCGGTGACCTTGTCGGGCGCGTTGTCGCTGCCGCCGCTCGTGGTGAGGACGATCACGAGTGCCCCCACGATCACCACGAGTGCGCCCACGAGCACGCCGATGCGCGCATTCCTGCTCATCTGCAACTGCCTCCTTGGGTTCGATGGTCGCTGCGCCCGGGCGGGCGCAGCCGTTCACCACCCGCGGAGAGGCGGCGCTCGTGGTGCGCCGGAACTGGCGAGGAGGGCGAGGACGCGCGGCCCGACCTGGAGCGGCGCGCGCGCAAGCGCGCTGCGGGGCGCGCGCAGCGGCGGCCTGCGCAGCGGCGCGGCGAAGCGGGCGATGACGGCCTCGGCGCCGCGCAGCAGCGCGGCCACGACGGCGCCGATGGCCAGCGCCAGCGGCACGGCGATCCAGCCGCCGCTGCCGGCCACGCCGACCAGGCCGGCAGGGTGGCCGGGAGACAGCGCGCCCTCGACCAGCTCCTGCAGCGTGAAGACGGCGAGCAGCGCGCCGCTGCAGGCCAGCCAGCGCACGCGCCAGCGCCGTGGCGGACGCTTCGCCGCGCCGGCACCGCGCACGAGCGCCGCGACCAACGCAGCCAGGGCGGCGACGAGCGTGAGCGCGACGACCGCGGTGACGGCGTCGAGGTAGCCGTGGCCCTGCTCGGCCAGCGCGCGGCCGGCGTCCCCGCCGTACCCGATCAGGTAGCGCAACTCGTGCAGTCCGAGGGCGCCTGCGCCCAACAGCGCGAAGCACCGCAGCCTGAAGCCCCACATGCAGGGCGCAAGTCTACGGACGCAACGACGACGGCCCCGCAGGTTGCGGGGCCGTCGCGTTCAGTACCTCGTGTGCCGAGTGACGCTTACTTCTTGCAGGGCTCGTCCGACGTGACCGTGGACGTGCTTCCGTCCGTGTAGGTGAAGTTGGTCGTCGTCGTCCACTTGCCGGGGCATGTCTTGGGCGTCGTCAGGAAGTTGCTGCCGCCCGCCCTGATCGCCTTGGTCACGAGCTCGAAGTCCGTGAGGACCGCGAACACACCCGAGCCGCCGACTGCCTCGATCCGCGGAACCGGGGTCGTGAGCTTGTTGCCCTTGATCGTGCCCGTGAGGACCAGCGGGTTGCCCACCGCGGCCTGCGGGACGAGGTAGAAGATGATGTGGTTGTTGGTGGCGTTGTAGGCATTGATCGTCAGTCCCACGTCGGTGTTCAGGAGCGGCTTCACGTTGGCCATGGCAAGACCGCTACCGATCTGGGTGCCTCTGCAGGCGCCGCCGTTGGTCTGCTGAATCAGGCCGGCGCTCGCCTTGCACTGCTTCGCCACCTTGCTGTCGAACTTCGTTCCCTTCGGGAAGTTCACGACGACGTTGGACGCAGCCTTGGGTTGCAGGACCGTGGGGTCGGTCTCGGTCGCCTTGATCGACGTCTTGATGCCGGACGACGAGTTCGCCTTGGGCTTGGTGAAGGTGATGTCAGCCGTCTGCGTGAAGTCGGCCGACGCGGCACCGGCGAATGCGAGGAAGGCACTGAGGCCAACCAGCGCACCGATGAGGGGCTTTCGCAAGGACTCTCCTCCTTGGAGAAAAAGATGGGTTGGGGCGAACCCTAACCGCGAAATGCGGTCAGAGGCCTGATCCATCCCGTCCTCACACCGAGCCCGGAACGAGGACGTAGAGGAAGAAATCGCGCATGCGCCCCTTCTGCTCACGATGCGCCGGAAGTAGGCGTTCCTTTGTAAATCCTGCTGCCTCCGCAACACGCTGAGAAGCGGTGTTTCCAGGCTCGGCGAGCAGCTCGATGCGCTCGAGCCCGAGCTCGGAGAACGCCCACGTCGACAGCAGCTCCACGGCGCGGGTGGCGACGCCGCGCCGGCGCGCGTCGCGCGCGATCCAGTAGCCGACCTCGCCGGCGCGGCCGTCGATGCTGCGGGCGATGGCGATCGAGCCCAGCAGCCGGTCGTCGCCGTCGACGATCGCGAGCTCGACCCGGCGCCCACCGCGGCGCGCGGCCGACTGCGCGGCGAGCCATAGCCGGGCGTCGTCCTCGGAATACGGCTCGGGCACCAGCGTCCACTTCGGGATCTCCGGGTCCTGGCACGCGGCCACGATCGCGGGGACGTCCTGCGGTCTCCAGGGCCGCAGCGAAACGTCGCCGTTTGCGAGCGGAGGCTCCGGAAGCGGTATGGGGCCCACGGGGCGGCTGATGCTAGCGTCGCCGCGCGGTGCGTCCTCCGGTCGACACGATCACCGCGCCGCCGTTCCCGCGCGAGCTCGAGTGGGTCAACGTCGCGCCGCTGCGCATGGACAAGCAGCTCGGCCGTCCGGTGCTGGTCGAGTTCTGGGACTTCTGCCGCCCCAACTCCATCCGCACGCTGCCCTACGTGCGCGCGTGGCAAGAGCGCTACGGGGACGACGGCCTGCGCGTGATCGGCGTCCACTCCCCCGGCTTCGCGCCGTCGTTTGACCCGGCGGCGGTGCGCGCCGCCGTGGCGCGGCTCGACGTCACCTATCCGGTCGTCGTCGACTCCGACCTCGAGGTGTGGGACCTCTACGGCAACCAGGGCTGGCCGGCGCGCTACCTCTTCGACCGCACGCTGACCCTTGTCGACTATCACTACGGCGAGGGCGCCTACGACGAGTCCGAGCGCGCGATCGCCGAGCTCCTCGACATCGAGCCGCCGCCGTTCACTCCGCTGCGGCCCGAGGACGCGCCGGGCGCCGCGCTCGCTCCCCAGACGGCCGACCAGGAGGGCGCTTACTCCGGCCCCTACGAGGCCGGCGGCGTGTGGGCGGTGGTGTCGGGGCGGGGCGCGCTGTCGGCCAACGGCAAGCGGTTCGCCGTCGACGGGCCAGGCTGCCTGGCGCTGCTGGAGCACGAGCGCAGCACCGCCGGCGTGCTCGAGCTCGCGGTGTCCGGTGCGGCGACCTGCCACGCCACCTGCTTCACGCCCGGTCTGGCCGCTTGAGCTCGTCCTCGCTGCGGTCGCCGAGCAGGCGCTGCAGCCGCGGCGGGGTCGTGCCCTCGATCACGGCCACGTTGCCGGGCCAGTACGGGTTGCGGTCCGGGCCCCCGGTCATGAACAGCCGCTCGTAGACCCATGAGCCCGGGTTGAGCATGCGGGCGCCACCGGGCGCCACCCACTCGCCATGGTCGTCGGCCGGCCACGGGCCGCTGCGGTGGGTGTGGCCGAAGACGACATGCGCCGCCGGCGGGTCGAGGCGGCCGATCACCTCGCCCATCGCGTCCAGGCCGGCGCGGCGCAGCGCGACGCCCGACAGCTCGGACTGCAGCGGCCCGAGCCCGAGCCGGTTCAGCGTCCAGATCGCGGCCGGGAAACCGAACGTGCCCAGGGCGATGTGCCCGAGGGGGCGGCGCCCGCCGTCGCCCACGAGCACGCGCCAGGCGCGGCCGGATGCGCCCGAGACCAAGTTGCGGCCCTTCTCGGGCGCGGTCTGGGCGATCGTGTACAGGAGCGCGTAGATCGGGGCAAGCGAGCCCTCGTAGGCCTCGACCGGCCCCGCGGCGCCGTTGCCGCGGCGCACCCAGCGCTCGACCACGCGGGCGCTCATGCGCTCGAACGACGGCACCGCCACGTGGACGTCGAGGTAGTGGCCGTGCAGGGCGTACACGTCGTCGCGCAGCCACAGGCCCGGATAGGCGATGCGCAGCGGCGTGGGCGCCAGCCACTCGCCCAGGACCTGCGCCAGCGGCGAGGCCTCGGGGCCCGCGCCCTGCTCGAGCCCGAGCGGCGGGGCGCCGGGCACGCGGCGGCGCGCCTCCAGCCACGGGCCGATGAGCTCGTGGTCGTGGTTGCCGGGGACCATGACCACTTCCCGGTCGGGGCCGAGCGTGCGCCCGAGGTCCGCGAACAGCGCGCGCGCCGCGGCCAGCGGCTCGTGCGCCGGACCATCGCGCATCTCGAGCACGTCGCCCAGCAGCACCAGGCGGTCGACGTCGGCGAGCGCCGCGAGCAGCGACTCGCGCATCTCGGCCCGGCGCAGCAGGTCGGTGTTCGACCGCGCCCCGAGATGGAGGTCCGAGAGGACGAGCTGCTTCACGCGCCGGGCGCGGGTGCTGCCGCCTGCTCGCCGGCAAACCGCGCGCGCAGGTCCTTCTTGTTGAACTTGCCCACCGAGGTCTTCGGGACCTCGTCGATGAACTCGACGCGGTCGGGCAGCCACCACTTGGCCACGCGGCCGGAAAGGAACTCGCGCAGGCCGTCGGGATCGAGCTCGGCGCCGGGCTTGAGCACGACGCACGCGCATGGCCGCTCGCCCCACTTCTCGTCCGGGATGGCGATGACCGCCGCCTCGAGCACGTCGTCGTGGGCCATGATCTCGTTCTCGAGCTCGACCGACGAGATCCACTCGCCGCCCGACTTGACAAGGTCCTTGGTCCGGTCGACGAGGTGCAGGTAGGAGCCGTAGCGCAGCTCGGCCACGTCGCCGGTGCGCAGCCAGCCGTCCTCGGTGAACTTGTCGTTCGCGGTGTCGTCGTTGTAGTACCGGCGCGCGATGAACGGCCCGCGCACCTGCAGCTCGCCGCCCTCTTCCTCGTCGATGCGGAAGTCGACCAGCGGCATGATGCGGCCCTGGCAGGCGCGGATCGAGTAGGCCTCGTCCTCGGTCACCTCGACGTCGCCGGGCAGACGCGACACCGAGGCCAGCGGGCTGGTCTCGGTCATGCCCCAGCCCTGCACGATGGGCACGCCGAACGTCTCGTCGAAGTGGCGCAGGAGCGCCTCGGGCACGGCCGAGCCGCCGCCCTTGACCTCGTGCAGCGAGGAGAGGTCGGGCTTGGGGTCGAGCTGGAGCATGCCCTGCCAGATCGTGGGCACGCCGGCCGCGCGGGTGACGTGCTCTTCCCTGATCAGCTCGGCCAGGTCGGCGGGCAGCATCTTCGGCCCGGGGAACACGAGGCGGGCGCCCGCCATCGCGCACGCATAGGGGATGCCCCACGCGTTGGCGTGGAACATGGGCACGATCGGCATGAACGAGTCGGCCTCGCGCACGCCCATGGCGTCGGCCGTGCACACCATCAGCGCGTGGAGGACGGTGGAGCGGTGCGAGTAGACCACGCCCTTGGGGCGGCCGGTCGTGCCGCTCGTGTAGCACATGGCCGCGGCACTGTTCTCGTCGAGGTCGGGGAAGGCGAAGTCGGGGTCGCCGGAGGCGACGAGCCGCTCGTAGTCGAGCGCGTCGGGGCGCTCGCCCGGGCCGTCGGGCATGAGCACCTCCTGCTCGACGCCCTCGAACGAGCACATCGCGTCGGCCAGGCTGGCGTCGAGGAACACGATGCGGTCCTCTGCGTGGCCGACGATGTAGCGCAGGTCGTCCTCGAACAGGCGGACGTTCAGCGTGTGCAGCACGGCGCCGACGGAGGGGACGGCGAGGTAGAGCTCGAGGTGGCGCACCGAGTTCCAACCGAAGGTGGCGACGCGGTCGCCGGGCTTGATGCCGAGCCCCTGCAGCGCGCTGGCGAGGCGCCGGGCGCGGGTCACGACGTCGCGATAGGTGGAGCGCTCGATCCCGTCCTGGGTGCGGGACACGATCTCGCGGTCGCCGAAGACCGTCTCGGCTCGCTCGGCGATGTGCCGGACGAGCAGCGGGTAATCCATCATCAGGCCGTCCATGGCCTGAGCGTAGCCACCTCGGGGGGCGGCTGCTACCGGTTACTCGCGGGCCGCCAGCTCCTTGCGGATCGTCTTGGGGAGCATGAAGCGCACATCCTCGGAGATGACCTCGAGCTCGGCGACCTCGTCGGTGCCGCGGGCGCGAAAGTAGTCGATCAGGCGCTGCACGAGGTCCTCGGGGGCGCTCGCGCCCGAGGTGATGCCCAGGACCCGCTTGCCCTCGAGCCAGCTCTCCTCCACCTGGCCCTCGTGGTCGATCAGGTGCGCCTCGGTCCCGAGCTCGCGGGTGACGTCGACGAGGCGCTGGGAGTTGGAGGAGTTGCGCGAGCCGATGACCAGCACGAGGTCGCACTGCGCGGCGAGCTGCTTGACCGCCATCTGCCGGTTCGTGGTCGCGTAGCAGATGTCGTCGGTGCGGGGGCCCACGGCGCCGGGAAAGCGCTCGCGCAGGCGCCCGATGATGGCGCGCGTCTCGTCCACCGACAGCGTGGTCTGCGAGATGTAGGCGACCTTGTCCGGGTTGTCGATCTCGAGCCGGTCCACGTCCTCCTCGGTCTCGACCAGGACGATGTGCTCGGGCGCCTCGCCCATCGTGCCCTCGACCTCCTCGTGGCCGGCGTGGCCGACGAGGACGATCGTGTAGCCGTCGCGGGCGAACTTCAGGGCCTCCTTGTGGACCTTGGTGACCAGCGGGCAGGTCGCGTCGATGGTGCGCAGGCCGCGCTCGGCCGCGTTGGCGTGCACGCTCGGCGCCACGCCGTGGGCGGAGAACACCGTCACCGCGCCCGTCGGGACCTCGCGCTCGTCGTCCACGAACACGGCGCCGCGGTCGCGCAGCTGCGAGACCACGTGCTTGTTGTGGACGATCTCCTTGCGGACGTAGACGGGCGCGCCGTGGAGCTCGAGGGCGCGCTCGACCGTCTGCACGGCGCGATCGACGCCCGCGCAGTAGCCACGCGGCGAGGCCAGGAGGATCTTCTCCATCGTCGCTGAGTGTACGAGCGGGCCGTGCCATCGGCGCGGGTATTGCGTATGCAAAGTCAGTGCGCAACGACCCGCTCCTCACGCCCGAACGCCCGCGCCCCGCGCGGCCGCCCGTCACGGCGCCGCCTCCGCCGGTCTACCTGCCGGTCCGCTGGGGCCCCCGGGCGCCCCACGGACGGCCCGAGCTGCCCGCGGGGGTGGAGCAGTGGCGCACCGACCTCGTCGTCGGCGTGCCCGGGTCGCGCCGGCGGCGCCGCGGCCTCGTGCTGCTGCGCCCGCTGGCCGCGCTGCCGCTGCTCGCCGCGCTGGTGCTGCTGCGGCTGGCCATCCTGCTCACCCTGCCGGTGGCCTGGGGCTGCCGCGTGGTGGCCAACGACCTCCCGAGCCCGCTCGAGCGCGCCTACCGGGCGAACCTGCGCTTCGTCAACCGCGTGCGGGCGTGGCTCTGGCTCACGACCGACGACCCCGAGCAGGTGGCGCTCTCCCTGCGCCAGCGGCCGCCGCACCGGCGCGCGCGGGCCTGGACCTGGGTCGTCCTGGGCCCGTTCACGCTCTTCCTGCGCTACTTCGCCGGCGTGCTGGTGGCCTTGCTCGTGCCGCTGGGCTGGATCGCCGCGCTGGTGACCGGCCGCGAGCCGGGCGCGATCCAGCGCGTGCTGAGCCCGGTGCTGGCCTGGCTGGCCCGCGGCGACGCCTACCTGCTGCTGCTCTCCGACCACCGCCCGCGGCTGCCCGAGATTGCGCCGCGCCCGCCGTCGGGCGCGCCGGACGCCAGCTGGCCGCGCCTCCCGCCCTGGCCCGCGTGGGTGGCCCCAGCGAGCGTCGGCATCGGGATCGGCCTGGTCATCGGCTCGGGCATCGCCGTGTTCGTCGCCGCGGGCGCCACCGGCAACCGGCTGGACGATCCCGACACCGCCTTCGCGATCGCCGCCGACGCGGCCACCAGCCTCACGATCCTCGCCAGCGCGCTGGTCACGGCACGGCTGACCGGGCGGCTGCGCCCGTGGCAGTTCGGGCTCGCGCGACTGCAGGTCGTGCGCAGCGTGGGCTGGATGTTCGTCGCCCTGGGCGGCTTCGTCCTCGCCTTCGCGGCCGTGCTCGCGCCGTTCGTGCTGCTGGGCGCGCTGTCGCTCGACGACGACAGCAGCTCCATCGGATCATCGCTCTCAACCGGCGGCCTGCCGGTCGACAAGGCGAGCGGGCCGGTGGCGATCGTCTTCGCCACGCTCGGCATCGCGGTGGTGGCGCCGATCTGCGAGGAGATCTTCTTCCGCGGCGTGATGTTCGGCTCGCTGCGGCGCTGGAAGGGCGTGTGGGTGGCGGCCACGATCACCGCGATCGTGTTCAGCGCCGCCCACCTCGAGTTCGCGCCGGTGATCTTCGCCGACCGGCTCATCGCCGGGTTCGTGTGGTCCCTGGTCTACGCCCGCACCGGCCGGCTGCTGCCGGGGATGATGGCCCACGCCGCCAACAACGCGGTGGTGATCGGGCTGCTGCTGGGCTGGGACTGGCAGATCCCGCTGCTGGTCGCCGCCTGCGTGGGCACGGTGACGCTGGTCGTATCGCCGTTCGCCCAGCGGCCCGGCCGCGTCCTGCGGCCGGAGGCCGTGATCGCCTAGCCGCCGCGGCGCACCAGCTCGGCCACGGCCTCCCCCACCGCGTCGAGCACGCGCGGGTCCAGCTTGTCCAGCGTGTCGTGCACTCCCTGCTTGTAGGGGTAGCCCCAGTCGATGATGTCGATGGCCGGGACGCCGGCCATCTGGAACGGGGTGGTGTCATCGACGATCAGCTCCGACTGGTCGCCGGGCGGGAACACGGACCCCACGCCGGCCCGCTGCGCGGCGTCGCGCAGGCGCCCCCACAGCCCGCGGTCGGACGCCCGCTCGCGCTGGAAGGTCGAGCCCCGCCCGGCGATGTAGTCGAGCAGGATCATCTCGCCCACGCTGTGCGCGCCGTGGGCACGCACGAAGCTGCGCGAGCCCCGCAGGCCCGACGACGCGAAGGGCTGGCTCTCGGTGCCTTTCGGCTGCTCCTCGCCATCGAAGAGCACGAACGTCACCGCGCGGCCGTCGCGTGCGCTTGCCGGGCGCAGCACCCGCGCGAGCTCGAGCACCGCCGCCGTGCCGGCGGCGCCGTCGTTGGCGCCGACGAACCCGACAGGATCGGACTGCGTGTCGTAGTGGGCGCCGATGAGGATCGGCGGGCCCCGGCCGGGCAGCTCGCCGACGATGTTGCGCAGGCCGGGCTCGTTCGGCCCCAGGTCCTCGAAGCGGCCGTTGGGCAGCAGCGGGCGCAGGCGGTCGGCCAGCGCGCGCAGCTGGGGCGAGCCGCCCGGCCGCTGCCCGTAGGAGAGCTGGAGGCGGACGAGCCGCCACGCCCGCGCCGCGTCGAACCGCTCGGCGCGCCGCGCCGCCTCGTGCGCCTGACTCTTCCCACCCCCCGCGCCGAAGAAGTCCTGCGTGGCGGCAAAGACGACCGCGCCGCCCAGCACGAGCTGAATGGCGAGGATGATGGCCAGCGCCTTGATCGCTCTAGTCGTTGGAGGTGACCGCTTCCAGGAGGTCGGCGAACCGCTCGCGCGCCGCCTCGCGTCGGGTGGGGACGTGCTCGCGCGGGACGCCGTCGGCCGGCGCCTCGTAGCCGCGCAGGATGAGCTTGGCGACGCTCTCGCGGTGGACCTCGTCGGGGCCGTCGTAGAACCGCGCCGCGCGCGCGTAGCGGTACATGGCCTCGAGCGGCATGTCGGTGGAGTAGCCCAGCGACCCGTGGATCTGCAGCGCCCGGTCGACGACGTCGTGCAGCACCTCGGCGCCGAAGAACTTGATCAGCGAGATCTCCCTGCGCGCAGCGCGCACGCCCTCGGTGTCCATGATCCAGGCCGCCCGCAGCGTCATCAGGCGCGCCGCCTCCATCTGCGCCGCCGAATCGGCGATCCAGTTCTGGATCGTCTGCTTGTCGGCCAGCTTGGACCCGTGCGCCTCGCGCAAGAGCGCGTACTCGCAGAGCATGTCGAAGGCGCGCCGGGAGACGCCGAGCCAGCGCATGCAGTGGTGGATGCGGCCCGGATAGAGCCGCTGCTGGGCGATGAGGAAGCCCGCGCCCTCGGCGCCGAGCAGCGCTTCTCTGGGCACGCGCACGTCGTGGTAGCGGATCTCGGCGTGGTTGCCGTACTTGGCGAACGAGTCGGCGGGATGCTCCATCGTCGCCACGTCGCGCACGATCTCGACGCCGTCGGCGTCGGCGTCGACGAGGAACATCGAGGCGCGCTGGTAGCGGTGGGCGTCGGGGTCGGTGACCGCCATGACGATGAGGAAGTCGGCGATCGACCCGTTGGACGAGAACCACTTGTGGCCGCTGATGATGTAGTCGTCGCCGTCGCGCACCGCGCGCGTGCGCAGCAGCGTCGGGTCGGAGCCCGCGGTCTCGGGCTCGGTCATCGAGAAGGCCGAGCGCAGGTCGCCGGCCAGCAGCGGGTGCAGATAGCGGTCCTTCTGCTCCGGCGTGCCGGCCAGGGCAAGGATCTCGGAGTTGCCCGAGTCGGGCGCGGCGTTGCCGAACGCGAAGGGCGCGATCGGGCTGCTGCCGAGGATCTCGTGCATGAGCCCGAGCTTGACCTGGCCGAAGCCCTGGCCGCCGAGCTCGGGGTCGAGGTGGGCGGCCCACAGGCCCTGGTCGCGGACCCGCTCCTGCAGCGGGACCATCGCGCGCTTGAGGCCGTCGAACTCGAGCTCTGCGGCGATTGTCTCCAGCGGCCAGATCTCCTCGCGCACGAAGGTGCGCATCCAGTCGAGCTTCTCCTGGAACTCCGGGTCGGTGGAGAAATCCCACGCCATGACTCTCAGCTCTCCTTGTCTCCGTTGCCGTCGTCGGCGAACGCGTCGTAGCCGGGGTGCGCGACCGCAAGCTTCGAGCGGACCTCCTCGCGCACCCGCTCGAGGACATCATCCCATCGGTCGTCGCACTCGCCCGCCCGGATGGCGCGCGCCAGCTCGCGCTGCTGCGCGCGGTCGGGCGCCCCGGGGCCGTCCGTCACCCACTCCCGCGCGAGGATCGCGCACGCGTTGGCGGCGACCAGCGCTTCGAAGCGGCGCTCGCGCGGCAGCGTCGGGCGCAGGTCCTCGTGGAGCCAGTGGGCCAGCGCGGCCAGGAGCTCGGGCGCGTCGGGGCGATCCTGCACTTTCCGGCACGGTAGTACGTGGTGCTCAAGGTGCGCGACGTCGACACCCCGCGCTCGGGCTAGCCGAGCATCGCCAACAGATCCCATTCGGGCTCGCACGTGCGCCGGCCGATGGCGGCGAGCTCGAGCGACGGGCGCTCGCCCGACAGGTGCACCCCGGCCTGGAGGATGCAGATGACGCCCCAGCGGACGTTGCCGAAGACCTCCCAGAAGCGCAGCTCCTCCGCGCTCACGTCAGCACCGCCGGCGGCCGTGTAGGCCGCGCGCAGACGCTCGCGCGTGCCCACGCCCGCCGCCGGGCGGTCGTCGTTGCCGAACCGCCACGAGCGGATGCAGAGCCAGCCAAGGTCCTCGATCGGGTCGCCGGCGTGGCAGAGCTCCCAGTCCAGCACCGCGTCCAGGCCCTCCGGGCCGACGAGGAAGTTCCCCAGGCGGAAATCGCCGTGCACCAGCGCCGGCGGCCGCGGCGGCGGCGGGTGGGCGCGCAGCCAGCGCAGGCCGAGCTCGAGCGCCGGGTGCGGCTCGCCGGTGGCGTCGAGCTGGGCCGCGAGGGCGTCGACCGCCGCCGCCGCAGGCTCGCCGCCGGGCGCGGGCAGGGCGGGCACCTCGGCCAGCGGCACGGCGTGCGTCGCCGCCGCCGCGGCCGCGAGCTGGTCGGTGAGCCGGTCGTGGACCGCGCCGTGGTCGCGCAGGATCCGGCGCGGGATGCCCTCGCCCGCCACCCGGCGCATGACGATCTCGTCCTCCCCGCGCCACAGCGGCTCGGGCACCGGGACGCCGTGCGCCCAGGCGGCGCGCAACACGGCCCACTCGCGCTCGCGCGCGTCGGGGTCCTCGCGGCCCTCGGGGTCGCGCCGGAGCACGAGCGGCACGCGCTCGCCGCCGGGCAGCACCGCGTCGAAGCGCCAGAGCTCGCGCGACGCGCCGCCGGCCAGCGGCGCCAGGTCCTCGATTCGGACCCCCGCGCCCAGGTGGGCGGCGGCCGGCGCTGCGATCCGCTCCGGGTCGAGGCTCATGCGCGAGGCTTCTTTCTCAGCCACACGCGCGCGCACGCGCGTGGTCTGGGGGTGTCCGCTGGACGGAGAGGCTCGGCCGGCGCACGGGGCGTCAGGCTACCTTCCGGATTCCTACCCGCGGTGGCGCGGGTCTGGGTTAGCGTCGCCGGCCATGCGCCGGATCGGTCTCCCCCTCTTTGCGCTGCTCGCGGCGCTGTTCGTCGCCGCTCCCGCCTCGGCCGCGATCACCTTCACCAGCAAGTCGGTCAACACCGGCAATACGCCACAGGGCATCGTCGCGGACTTCTTGGACGGCGGCGGGAACGCCGACCTCCTCACGGCCAACAGCGGGGACTCCAACATCAACCTGCTGCTCGGCGACGGCGGCGGGAACTTCGCGAACGCGGCCGGATCGCCCTTCGGGGCGCCGAGCGGCGCCCGGGCGGTCGCGACGGCCGACTTCAACGGCGACAACAAGACCGACGAGGTCACGGTCGGCGTAAACGACCTCGCGGTGCGGCTCGGCAACGGGTCCGGCGGCCTCGGGGCGCCGACGACGGTCAGCGTGGCCGGCAAGACCTTCACCAGCGTCGTGACCGGCGACTTCAACAACGACAACATCGCCGACTTCGCGGCGTCGACCTCCGGCGGCGCCCCCGAGCAGGTCAACATCTTCCTGGGCAACGGGAGCGGCACGACGTTCACGCCCGCCGCCTCCACGCTGCCGATCGGCGGCGGCAACACCCACATGGACGTCGGGGACTTCAACAACGACGGCCGCCCCGACCTCGCGGTCACCTCCGACGGCTCCCACAACCTCCAGGTCTTCCTCGGCACCGGCGTGGCCGGTGGGTTCGTGGCCCAGGCGCCGATCGATCTCGGCGCCGCCACGAGCCCGCAGTTCGTCGCGATCGGCGACCTCAACAACGACGGCCGGCCCGATGCGGCGGTCACGAACTCGATCGGCCTCGGCTCTGGCGTGTTCGTACTCATCGGCAACGGCGCCGGCGGGTTCACCAACAGCGCCTCGCCCGCGAGCTTCAACGCCGGCGCCTCGCCGGAGGGGATCGCCATCGACGACGTCGACTTCGACGACCACGGCGACCTCGTGGTGGCCAACAACAGCAGCCCCGGTGGCGTCACCGTCCTGCTCAACCAGGGCAACGGCACCAGATACACGAACAACGGGACCACCCCTGCCGGCAACGGCACCTTCGACGTCACCACCGACGACTTCAACAACGACGGCAACATCGACATCGCGGCGAGCAACAGCGGCAGCGCGAACGTCACCGTCCTGCTCCAGCAGCCGCCCGGCGCGTCGGTCAACCCGACGTCGCTGAACTTCAACAACGTCACCGTGAACACGACGAGCTCGAGCCAGACCGTGACCCTGACCAACAACGGCTCGGCAACCATCGGGCCGCTGGCCCGCATCACGGGCTCCCAGGCCGGGGACTTCCACCTGGTCAACGACCGCTGCTCCCCGTCCACCGTGTTCCTCGGCCCGGGCGGGACCTGCTCGATCGGCGTCAACGTGCGCTCGGGCTCGCTCGGGAGCAAGAGCGCCACGCTGGAGATCAACAGCAACGCCGCCAACAGCCCACAGCGGGTCAGCCTCAACACGACCATCGTGCCCAACATCCCGGCGACGCAGGGCGCACCCGCGATCTCGGGCACGGCGGTGGTCGGCAACCCGCTGACCTGCTCGAACGGCACGTGGACCAACAGCCCGACGGGCTTCGCCCGCCAGTGGCTGCGCAACGGCAGCCCGATCCCGAGCGCGGCCGCCGCGACCTACGTCGTCACCGAGGCCGACGTCGGCCAGCAGGTCGCCTGCCGGGTCACGGCCAGCAACGCCGGCGGCAACTCGTCGCCCCGCACCAGCAACGCGGTCGTGCCCACGGCGGCGACCCCGGTGCTGTTCGTGACGGTGCCGCGCCAGACCCTCAACTCGGTCATCAGCAAGGGCCTCGCGTTCAACGCCGCGTGCGTGAACGGGTGCCGGATCTCGGCCTCGGTCACCGGCCCGGTGCCGCCGCGCCGCAAGCGCTCGTCGCGCAGGTCACGCCGCGGCCGCGCGGCCCGCGTGGCGATCGTGGGCCGCACGACCGGCTCGCTGGCCGCCGGGGCGAGCCAGCGGTTCAGGGTGCGGATCAGCCGCGCCGGCCGGTCGGCCCTGCGCAAGCGCACCCGCGCCCGGCTGAGCCTCACGGTGACGGCGACGGACCCGTCCGGCAGCCCGAGCACGACGCGCACCACGAGCGTCTCGGTCAAGAAGGCCAGCACGCGCAAGAAGAGCCGGCGCAAGGCGAAATAGGGGCCGCGTAGGCCTCACGGAGGTCGTGCCGGGACCGTTGTTCAGGCATGACCTCCCTGCTCGCGGTCCTGCTCATCGCGCCGTTCATGGCGCAGGCCGACGCGACCATCGCCAACGTCGCCACGCCGTCCATCTCCGCCGAACTGGGGGCCAGCGGCGCCGAGCTCGAGCTCGTGATCGGCGGCTACCTGGTCGCCTTTGCGGTGCTGCTGATCACCGGCGCCCGCCTGGGCCAGACCCACGGCTACCGCCACATGTTCCTGGCCGGGATCGCGGTCTTCACCGGCGCCTCGGCGCTGTCGGGCCTCGCCCCCACCCCGGCGGTGCTCATCGCCGCCCGGGTGCTGCAGGGCGCCGGCGCCGCGCTGATGTTCCCCCAGACGCTGACCGGCATCCAGCTCGCGTTCACCGGGCCGGCGCGCGTGCGCGCGATCGGCCTGTACGCGATCGCGCTGTCGGCGGGGGCCGTGTCCGGGCAGCTGCTCGGCGGCGCGCTGATCTCCGCCGACCTGCTCGGCAGCGGGTGGCGCGCCATCTTCCTCGTCAACGTGCCGATCGGCCTCGTCGCGCTGGTCGCAGGCGCGCGGCGCCTGCCCGCCGACGACCACCGCGCGTCGCGCCGCATCGACCTGCGCGGCGTGGCCGCGCTGTCGGTCGCCGTGCTGCTGGTCGTGCTGCCGCTCGTGCTCGGTCGCGCCGACGGCTGGCCCGCGTGGACCTGGGTGTGCTTCGCGGCCAGCGTGCCGGCGCTGGCGCTCTTCGTGGCGACGCAGCGCGGGCGGGCCGAGCCGCTGCTCAACCTGCACGCGCTGGCGCCGCGCCCGGTGGCCTTCGGCCTCGCCGCCGTCGCCGCCGCCACGGCCACGTACTACGCGCTGCTGTTCACGCTCGCGCTCTACCTGCAGCAGGGCCTCGGCCGTAGCCCGCTCGTCTCCGGCCTGACGCTGGTGTCGTGGGTCGCCGCCTTCGGCCTGGCCGGGCAGATCGTGCGCCGCGTGCCGGAGCGCCGTCGCCCCGTGGTCGCTCCCGCCGGGTGCCTGCTGCTCGCCGCCGCCTACGTCGCGCTGAGCGCCAGCCTGTTCGCGGGCGAGCGCTCCGAGGTCGTTCTGGTGGTGCTGCTGGGCGCGGGCGGGCTCGGGCTCGGGCTGCAGTTCAGCGCCCTCGTCGGCCACCTGACGAACGCGGTGGCGCCGCGCTACGCGCCCGACATCAGCGGCGTGTCGACCACGGTCATGCAGATCGGCGGCGCCGTGGGCGCGGCCGGGTTCGGGACGTTGTACCTGGCCCTGGCCGGCAGCGACGCGACCACCGCGTTCGCGATCGTCGCCGCCGGGCTGGCCGCTGTGTCGCTGCTCGCGTTCGCGGCCGCGCGCGTGGCGACGCGTCGCTCGGCGGGCGTTAGGCTGCAGGCATGGCCCAGCAACACCTCGACCGCCTGACCGCGATCGATGCCTCGTTCCTGGCCCAGGAGCACGCGTCGTCGCACATGCACGTGGGTGCGCTCGCGGTCTTCGAGGGCCCGGCGCCGGCCTACGAGGACCTGCTCGACCACATCCGCTCGCGCCTGCACCTGGTGCCGCGCTACCGGCAGAAGCTCGCCTTCCCGCCCATCGAGATGGGCATGCCGCTGTGGATCGACGACCCGAGCTTCAACCTCGAGTACCACATCCGCCACACCGCGCTGCCCGACCCAGGGTCCGAGGAGCAGCTCCTGCTCCTCACGGCGCGGATCTTCTCCCAGCGCCTGGACCGCTCCAAGCCGCTGTGGGAGCTGTGGCTGGTCGAGGGCCTCGAGGGCGGGCGCTTCGCGCTCATCTCCAAGACCCACCACTCGATGGTGGACGGGGTGTCGGGTGTGGACCTCGCAACCGTGCTCTTCGATCTCTCCCCGGTGCCGCAGCCGGTCGAGCACGACAGCGGCGCCTGGGTCCCGCACCGCGAGCCCAGCGGCGCCGAGCTCGTTGCCGCCGGCGTGCGCGGCATCGTGCGCTCGGGCATCAAGCTGGCCGGCGGCGCGCTGAACTCGGTGCGCCATCCCGAGCGGACGATCGACAGCGCCCGCGAGGCGGTCGAGGGCGTGGGCGAGATCGTGTGGGCCGGCCTCAACCCGGCGCCCGAGAACCCGTTGAACACGGAGATCGGCCCGCACCGCCGGTTCGTCGGCGTGCGCATGCGGCTCGACGACTTCAAGCTGGTCAAGAACACCTTCGGCGGCACGGTCAACGATGTCGTGCTCACGGTCGTGTCGGGTGCGCTGCGGGAGTTCCTGCACGCCCGCGGCGTCCGTACCGAGGGCCTCGAGATGCGCGCGCTCGTGCCGGTGTCGATCCGGCCCAAGGGCGCCGAGGCCGAGCTCGGCAACCAGATCGCCGCCATGCGCGGCCCGCTGCCGGTCTACATCGCCGACCCGGTGGCGCGCCTGCGGACGGTCAGCCAGGCCATGGACGGGCTCAAGGAGTCCAAGCAGGCGGTGGGGGCCGAGGTGCTCGCCTCGGTGCAGAACTTCGCGCCGCCCACGGTCATGGCGCAGGCCTCGCGGCTGAACTTCTCGACCCGTCTGTTCAACCTCATCGTCACCAACGTGCCCGGGCCCCAGTTCCCGCTCTACATCCTCGGGCGCGAGATGCTCGACATCTTCCCGGTGGCGTTCCTTCCCGAGCAGCACGCGCTGGCGGTGGCGATCATGTCCTACAACGGCGGGCTGAACTTCGGCCTGCTGGCCGACTTCGACGCGGTTCCCGAGGTCGACGAGATCGGCCAGGGCCTCGAGCGCGCGCTGGCCGAGCTGGTCGAGCGGGCCAAGGAGGAGAGTGGGACGGGCAAGCGCACGCGGGCGCGCAAGGCGAAGAGCACCCGCAACGGCGCGAGCAGCGAGGCCGAAGAAGAGGCGTCGGAACGCACCTGAACCCAGGAGGGCGGCATGAGCCGGGAGCACGTCATCGCGATCGATCCCGCCAGGCCGCTCTCCGAGCAGCCCGAGACCGGCCACAACCGCTGGCACGAGGCGATCGCGCCTGTCGTCGAGGTCGAGCCCGGCGACACCGTCACCTACGAGACCCGCGACGCGTTCGACGGTCAGCTGCACCCCGGCTCCGCCGTGGCCGAGGTCGGGGCGCTGCAGCTCGGGCCGGTGCATCCGCTCACCGGGCCGGTGTACGTGAAGGGTGCCGAGCCCGGCGACCTGCTCGAGGCCGAGCTGCTGTCGATCGAGGCCGACCCGTGGGACCAGTGGGGGTACACGGCCGAGGTCCCCGGCTTCGGCTTCCTGCGCGACGACTTCCCCGACCCCTACCTCGTCCACTGGACGCTGCGCGGCAACGACTACGCCGAGTCCGAGCAGCTGCCCGGCGTGCGGCTGCCCTGCAGCCCGTTCCTGGGCACGTTCGGCCTGGCCCCCAGCGCCGCGCTGCGGCAGGCGGCCACCGCGCGCGAGGCCGAGTTGGCCGAGCGCGGCGGGATGGCGCTGCCGCCCGACGCGGAGGGCGCCGTGCCCGCCGGCGAGCCGATCGCGAGCGAGGCCCTCCGCACGATCGCGCCGCGCGAGACGGCCGGCAACACCGACATCCGCCAGACCACGCCGGGCGTGACCATGCTGCTGCCGGTCTACGCCGAGGGCGCACTCGTCTCCACCGGCGACGTGCACTACGCGCAGGGCGACTGCGAGGCGTGCGGCACGGCGATCGAGATCCGCTCCCGCGCGACGCTGCGGTTCGGGCTGCGCAAGGGCGAGGCCGAGCGGCGCGGCCTCCGCGACCTGCAGTTCTTCCGCGACGACTTCTTCGCGCCCGCCGAGTTCGCGGCGCCGCGACGCTTCCACGCCACCACCGGGATCTGCGTGACCCGGGACGGCGTCAACGAGAGCGAGGACGCCTCGCTGGCCGCGCGCAACGCGCTGCTGAACATGATCGAGTACCTCGGCACACGCGGCCTCGACCCGCAGCAGGCCTACGCGCTGTGCAGCTGCGCGGTCGACCTGCGCATCAGCCAGGTCGTCGACGTGCCCAACTTCCTCGTCACGGCGCTGCTGCCGCTCGACGTCTTCGTCTAGCGGCGCAGCGCCGCGACCCCGCCTAGAGCAGGTCCTTGGCGTGGCCCTTCTTGTTGATGGCCTCGCCCTTGAGCTGGTCCTTGTCGCCCTTGGCGCGCTGGGACTCGTTGCGGGTGGCCTTTCCTGCAGCGGCCTGCGCCTTGCCCTTGGCCTTGAGCGCCGAGCCCTTGACCTTGTCGCGTGTCTTGTTGGTCGGCATCTGTGCCCCCTTGGTTGCGATCTCTGGGAACCGCGTACCCGCTCGGGGCGGGATCTAGCTGCCGACCACGACGAGGCGCCGGTCGATCGCCGCATCCTCGTCGTTGGCCAGGTCCTTGGCATGGGCGCGGAAGCGGATGGGCACCTCGCTGGGCACCTGCGCCTCGATGAGCAGGGTCGCAACGGGATGATCGTCGCGCCCGACCTGGGGCAGGACGCCCCGCAGGTACCACGCGTCCACCCTCTGCTCGCCGACGGGCAGCCGCTCGGCGGTCAGCTCGGGTTCGTACGCGGTCTGGGCGCCGATCCAGCGAGCGTCGATGCCCCGCGGCACGAGTACGTACAGGGTGGTCGGCCCCGCGGGGCTCTCGCCGATGTTCGACACGCCGGCGTGCACGCGGACCTCGGTCGTCGGGCCCGGCGCGGCCACGACGCCGTCGGCGTCGGCGCCCTCCACCTCGAGCGAGAGGGCGAAGTGGGGCCGCCCGGGCGTGCGCCGCACGTCGAGCACGCGCACCCCGACGAGGATCGTGGCGATGACGACCAAGAAGACGATGAGCGCGAAGACGTACGCCGTGACGGCGAAGGGAATGACGACCGAGGCGCTCACGACGCTCGCGGCCGCCCCTGTGGCCTCAGAAGCCGAGCGCGAACTTCGCGTCCTCGGACATCCTGTCCGGGGACCAGGGCGGGTCGAAGGTCATGTGCGGGCGGACCTCGTCGACCCCGGGGAGCTCGCTGACGAACTCCTCGATCTGCTCCGTGACCTGCGGGCCGATCGGGCAGCCGGGCGAGGTCAGGGTGAAGGTGACGTCGACGGCGCCGCCTTCGACCTCGACCTCGTAGATGAGGCCGAGCTCGACGAAGTCGAGTCCGAGCTCGGGATCGATGACCTCGGTCAGGGCGTCGGTGACTTCCTCAACGGTCGGCATTGAGCTCATGTTAGCCGCGGCCTTCTAGCCTTAGGGCAGCGTGTTCTTCTTGGTCCTGTTCCTCATCTTCATCGTCCTCCCGATTGCGGAGATCTACCTGATCGTCCAGGTGGGCGAGACGGTCGGCGTCTGGTGGACGCTCGCGATCCTGATCGCGGACTCGATCCTCGGCGCGGTGCTGCTGCGCGGCCAGGGCCGCGCGGCGTGGCGCCGCTTCAACGAGACCCTCGCGGCCGGGCGGCCGCCCGCGCGCGAGGTGCTTGACGGCGGCCTGGTCATCTTCGGCGGCGCGTTCCTGATCACCCCCGGGTTCATCAGCGACGTCATCGGCCTGCTGCTGCTCTTCCCGCCGACCCGGGCGCTGTTCCGGCGCATCATCGTGCGCCGCTACGCCCGCCGCCTGGTGGTGTCGGTCGCCGGTCGGGCCGTGCCGTCCGACCCGGGCGCCCGGCGCGACTACGACGTCGAGGGCACGGCGCAAGAGGTCGACCCGCCCCACCTGCCCACGCCGTGATCACGGCCGACGACGAGCGCGTCCGCACGCCCGCGGGCGAGGGCTTTGCCGACTCGGTCACGGTCGCGCTCGGCGACCCCGGCGCCAACGTCTACGCGGTCGCGCGGCTGGGCATCGTCCCCGGCGGCGAGCCGCGGGCCAGCGCCCTCGCGGTCCTGTGTGCGGGCGGCCGGCCCGTCGGCGCGGTGGCGCAGGGCCAACTCGAGGTGCAGGCGCCGGACTGGGCCGCGCTCGAGGCGGCCGGGGTGCGGATGGAGACGCTCGAGCCGCTGGCGGGCTGGCGCGTGGCCTTCACCGCCGAGGGCGCCGGCTTCGACGTGCGCCTGAGCGCACTGACGGGCCCGATCGAGCTCGAGGAGGCCGGCGGCATGCAGGGCTACGATCAGCTCTGCCGCGTGCAGGGCACCGCCGTCGTCGGCGGCAGCGAGCGTCCGCTCGACGGCCTCGGCCAGCGCACGCACGCCTGGGGCGTCGCCGACTGGGACCGCATGGAGTCGGTGCGGACGGTCGGGGCGTGGATCGGCGAGGACCTCGCCGTCGGCCTGCAGGCCGTGCGCCGCGCGGGCGCGCGCGGCCACGACGCCGACGCGGTCAGCGCCTGGATGCTGGGCGAGGACGGGCCACAGCAGCTCTCCGAGGCGCGCCTGAGCACCACCTACGACGACGCCGGGCGCCAGCGTCGCGCCGGCCTCGAGCTGTGGGAGCGCGAGGACAGCGAGTACCCGCACCGCGTGGCCGGCGAGGTCGTGTGCGGCTCGACGTTCGAGCTCGGCGCGCTGCGGCTGGACACCGCGTTCTTCCGCTTCCGCATGGAGGGCCGCGAGGGCGCCGGCCGCTACGACCTGCTTCGGCGCGCGTGACCGGGCCGATCAAGGCCGTCGTCTCCGACTTCGGCGGCGTGCTCACCGCGCCGCTCATGAGCTTCTTCGCCCGCTTCCAGAGCGACGCCGGCGTGCCGCTGGAGGCGCTCGGCAAGGCGATGGCGCGCATCGCCTCCGAGCAGGGCTTCCAACCGCTCTACGAGCTCGAGAAGGGCAAGCTCTCCGAACAGCGCTTCATCGAGCTCCTCGACGAGGCGGTCAGCGTCGAGCTCGGGCGCGAGGTGCAACTGCACGGGCTCGCCGACGCCTACTGGCGCGACCTGGCCACCAACGACGAGATGGTCGCCTACCTGCGCGACCTGCACGCGCGCGGGTTCCGGTTGGCGCTGCTCACGAACAACGTGCGGGAGTGGGAGGCGCGCTGGCGCCCGATGGTGCCGGTCGACGAGCTCTTCGAGCTGGTCGTGGACTCAGCCTTCGTGGGCATGCGCAAGCCCGACGCCGAGATCTACGAGCTCACGCTGCAGCGCCTTGGTCTGCCAGCAGCGGCGTGCGTGTTCATCGACGACATCGAGGTCAACTGCACGACCGCCGCCGCGCTGGGCATGCACGCGGTGTGGTTCCGCGACACCGATCAGGCGATCGCGGAGGTCGAGGCAGCACTTGCCGGCTGAGCGGCCGGGGGTCGCGTCGCCCGCGCTGCCCGTCGTCGTGCGCGCGCTGGTCGACGCGGCGTTGGCGCTCGTGCGGCAGTCGTCGTCGGGGCCGGTGGCGTTGGCGCGGCTGCGCGGGGTCGTCGACCTCGAGGCCATCCCGCCGCGCTGGCGGTCGCGGGTGGGGCGCGAGCTCGAAACGGCGGTGGAGGCGACGGGCGAGCCGCTGGCCTTCGGCCGGGTCGAGCGCGAGCTGCACTCGGCCTGGGGTGAGCGGCCGGATCGGGTGCTCGACGCGCTGGAGCCCGAGCCGCTGGCGGTCACCGCGACGGCCCAGGTGCACCGGGGCGAGCTCGACGGCCGGGCGGTGGCGGTCAAGGTGCGCCGGCCCGGGTTGGACGGGGCGGTGCGCTCGGACCTCGGGCTGATGGATGCGCTCGGGCCGCCGCTCGGGCGGGTGTTCGGATCGCTCGACGTGGGGGCGCTGCTGCGCGAGGCGCGCGAGCGCGTGCTCGACGACCTCGACCTCGAGCACGCCGGCGCGACCCAGCAGCGGCTCGCGCGGGCCAGCCGGCGGCTGGACGCCGTGACCGTGCCCGCCGTGGTGTCCGACCTCTCGGCGCCGGGGGTGCTCGTGTGCGACCTGCTCGACGGGCCGACGCTGGCATCGCGCCCGCCCGACGATCCGGGCGCGGTCGCGCGGGCGCTGATCGCGTTCACGCTCGGCGCGCCGCGGGCGGTCGCGCTCGCTCCCGCCGACCCGCGGGCCGAGAACGTGGTGCTGCTCGGCGACGGCATCGGGCTCCTCGGGGTGGGCGCGGCGCGCGCGGTCGACCGGGCGCGGGCGGAGCGCGGGCTGGAGGCGCTCGGCGCCCTGCGCGCGAGCGATCGCGCCGGCTTCGTCGCGGCGGTGCAGGGCCTCGCGCTGCTCCCGGCCGAGGCGGCCGGCGACGCCTACGACCTGCTCGACGAGCTGATCGGCGACATCCTGCGGGGGCCGGTGCGGTTCGATGCCGTCGCGGTCTCTGACCTGATCGACCGCGCGCTCGCCGCCGTCGCGCGCGCGCTGCCGCTCACGGAGCGCCTGACCGCAGAGCCGGCCGACCTGTGGCCGCTGCGCATGCTCGTCCAACTGGCGGCGCTGCTCGGGCGCCTGGGCGCGACCGAGGACTTCTGCGCGCTGGCGCTGGCGGCCGGGCGCGACGGCTGGGCCTAGCTAATCGCGCACCCGGCGCATCAGCGGCACGATGTACCAGACGACCGCGAACAGCCCCACGATGGCGGTGGTGACGATCGTCGTCGTGGTCTTGCCGTAGAGCAGGTCGCTGATGAGCAAGATCACACCGATCATGGCCAGGGCCACGAAGGTCAGCCCGACGAGGGTCAGGCGGTTGGCGGCCTCGATCAGGAACGGGCGCTCCTTCTGGCGGAACAGGATGCGGTGGTAGGCGCTCGGCGCGATCAGGAAGACCGACGCGACGGCGGCCGACAGCAGGGTCGCGTAGTACACGGTGCGCTGGAACGAGGTGATCTGCTCGAAGCGCTGGGTGAACGGGACGCCGAGCAGGAAGGCGAAGAGGATCTGCGTGCCGGTCTGGGCAACCCGGATTTCCTGCAGCAGCTCCCCCATGCGGCGGGTCTGCCGCTCTTGTTCGTCCTCACTGCGTTCAGCGCTAATTGGACGTCCCGAGCCGATCCCAGCAGTAGAGCTCGAGGCACTCCGCCGCGAGCTCGTCGCAGCGCTCGCGCGACAGCCAGGGCAGGACGGTCTCCATCGTCTCCTCCTCGGCGACCCCGGACTCGAACGCCTCCTCGCCGCGAAAGCCGGCGGCGATGCGCAGCGCCTCGCGGCGGTTCTCGCCCAGCGAGGGGAACACGCGCACGAGGAACTCGCGGTTGGCGATGGGCTGGCCCACCTCCAGGGAGGCGTGCCAGGCGGCAAGCATGTTCAGGTCGTGCTCGTCCAGGTCCGCGACCGCCTTGGCGTAGTGCGATTCCAGGTCGGGCTCGGGGATCTCGTCGACCCACGCACGGACGAGCTCGCCGAGCAGCTGCCTTCGGGCCTCGCGACCGACGGACTCGGCGATGACGCGGATGGCGTCACGGGGCTCGATGAAGCACAAGGGCATCAGATCTCACGTGTGCTCGAGGGTGGCCGGAACACGCCGCACGGTAGGCGGTGGTGCGGACGGCAAATCAACCTGCGCACAACTTGAGGAAATCGCCCGTCTGGCCGAAGCTCTTATGGAGCCCATGCGTCAGCTCGCGACACCAGGCTCGCCCCGGCCGCCGCGCCGTCTCGACGTGCTGGCGGTCGTGGTAGGGGCCGGGCTGATCGCGCTGGCGGTGGGGGTCGTGATCAGCGTGGTGTCGCTGATCGACCGTTATGTGGGGTGGGTCCCCGTCGGGATCGCCGTGGGGACCGTGAGCCTGGTCTGCCTGTTGGGCTTCGCGACGCTCGGGCTGCTGGACCGGCACCGGCAGGGCCGCTGACGGCCGGCGGCGCCCGGGCGGCCGCCATGGCTTCGTCCGTGCTGAGGATTGGCTACTCGGGCTTCATGTCGCCGAACCGGCGCGCTGCTTCGAGCAGCCCGTCGTGATCGGCGCGGCAGCCGGGACAGGCCTGAAGGTGGATGGCGGTGCCTGGGTACACACGCGCCGGCTCTTCTCCGGCGAGCTCCAACTCGACGTAGGCCTCCAGAATGTCCTCGCCGGCGGTACAGCCTGGGTCTCCGTCGCTGGCACGGAGAAGCTCATCGAGGTCACGACGATCGGTCATCGGGGTGGGCTTCCCCTGGCACCGGCTGTCTGACAGCGACCATGCTGGCCCAAAGGGTACGGAAGCGTCACCTCGAGGTCAGGACCCCGTCGACCCGACGGGGAGTTTGACGCGGACGGCTGTCCCGGAGCCCGGACGGCTGACTATGTGGATGGTGCCGTGGATGGCCTCGACGCGGTCCACGAGGCCGGTGAGCCCGGAGCCGGCCGAGGCGTCTGCGCCGCCCCTTCCGTCGTCGCTGACGACCAGCTCGAGCCAGCCCTCACGTTGCCTGGCGCTGACCTCCGCCCGCGACGCGTGTCCGTGCTTGGCGGTATTCGCGAGCGCCTCTGACGCAACGTAGTAGGCCGCCACCTCGACCGGCTCGTCGAAGCGTTCGCCGTCGAGCTCGAGGTGCAGTTCCACGGGAACCGCTGACCGCCGTGCCAGCGAGTCCAGCGCCGGGGCCAGTCCGCCCTCGGACAGCACGGCAGGATGCAGGCCGCGTGATAACTCGCGCAGGCCGTCGAGCACGTCGTTCAGCCCTGTCCCCAGGCGCGAGAGGACCCGCCGGACGTCATCCAGATCGGGCGGCACCCTCGCCTCCGCCGCGCGCAGTTCGAGCCCCAACGAGACGAGCCGCTGCTGGGCGCCGTCATGCAGGTTGCGCTCGAATCGCCGTCGGGCCTCGTCGCCGGCCCGCACGATCCGGGCTCGCGATCGCGCGACAGCGGAGCGGCTGTTGGCGTTGGCCACGGCGATGCCGGCATGGCGGCTGAACTCCGCGAGACGTGCCTCGGTGTCGAGCGGGAGCGGTTCTCGCTTGCGCGACATCACGCCGATCACCCCCCAGGTCGCGCCCTCGACGACGATCGGGCTGGCTACCGCAGAATGGAGTCCGAGCTCGACCACGGTGGCGGCGATCGTCCCCGCAGCCGCGTCGTACTCGTCCTTGCGCGCGGGCCTTCCGGTCCGCTTGACCTCCGCGGCGACATTCTCCCCTTCGAGAGGCAACCGAGCGCCCAGCGGAATGGTGATCGCCCCGTCGCTCCAGCCGGCGACCGCCGTCGCGGTCGAGTCCGCCTCATAGCGCAGGATGGCCGAGGCGTCGACTTCCAAGAGCACCCCAACCTCCTCGGCCAATGTCGCGAAGAGGTCGTCGGGAGAGTGCTCGCGCGCAACCAACGTGGCTACGCGGCGAAGTGCCGACTGCTCGGCCGCCAGTCGCTCCACCTCCGCGCGCGCCTCGTAGTTCGCGATCGCCGTGGCAACGAGCTCTATGAAGTCGTGGAGGCGATTCTCCGTCCCGACGGGAAGCACCGTTCCTACCCGCGAGAAGACGCACATCTTGCCCCAAAGGGATCCATTGACGACGATGGGACCGGCACAGCCGGAACCGAGTCCCGCCCCGCGCGCAAGCTCTCCGATCGTTCCCGGCAACGACGAGAAGTCATCGATTCGCGCCGCGCCGTGCGTCTCGAAGACCTGTGCCGCCAGGCTTCCAGGGTCCCGTGGCATCTGGGTACCGACGCCGAAGAATCGTTCCGCGCCCGCGAGGTCGGAGTCAAATGCTTCGCCGAACGTGACAACCGTCCCGTCGGCTTCGTACCGCTGGACGATCACGCCGGGCACGCTCAAGACCGATGCAACCTCGCGAGCGACGGTGGAGAAGAACCCTTCTGACGCCGGCGAACGGGCCACGAGCGTCGCCACGCGACGGAGTGCGGACTGCTCGGCCGCCATTCGCTCCACCCTCGCTCGGGACTCGATGTTCGAGATCGCAGCGGACACCAGCTCGGCAAACTCCATGACACGGTCTTCGGTTCCGGATGGCAGGGGCTCATCGCGCCGCCCGACGACCATGGCACCCCAGACTCGTCCATCGACCACGATCGGCGCCCCAACTCTCGGGCCGACGCCGCGTTCACGCGCTATCTCGGCAATGGGGCCGGTGGCGAGGGAGTAGTCGTCAACGCGGGAAGGCCGCTTCGTTTCAAGGACTCGGGTCAGGATGTTCTCGCCTCCGAGCGTGAGACGGATGCCGACAGGTGTGCCTAGGGCAGGACGACGCTCGGCCCATGCCGCGACAATGGTGGCGGCCCCCTCGGCCTCGTAGCGGACCATGCCGGCGCTCTCGACACCGAGCAGCCCGCCCAGCTCCTCGACCACCCCCGCGAAGACCTGCTCGGGCGGCGCCTGCCGAGCCACCAGCTCCGCCACCCGACGCAGCGCCGACTGCTCGGCTACGACCGCCGTCAGGGCCGCGGAGGCCATGTCCTCACCGGTCGGGTCTACGTCCACGCGCCACTCCGCCATGTGAACGCCTCGTGGGTTCGATCGACGATCGGGCGCAGCTGCGACACCGGGGACAGCCTACGCCGCTGTCTGAGGCCGACCCTCTGGCCCACCGTCAGGCTCGTTTCAGGCACGTCGCAGTCGAAGCCACTGACCGGTCTGCGACGGCGGGTAAGAAGCCGGGTCGCGGTGCCACTGATCTAGCACCACCATGTCCGTACGCGGAGCACGCATCACCCCTCGCACATCCCCCGCCCTCGTCGGTGCCGCGAGCCTCTGGCGCGCCGGTGACGATCGGCGTTGCGAGCTCAGGGATGGGCGACGTTGCCACCAACGGGCAGGGCATCAGCGCGTTCGGCGCCGCGTGGTTCGCGGTCTCGCCGGCGGGCAACCAGGTCACCGGCCGGTCGACCGCGGCCCCCAGTAACGGCTACTAGCACTCCATACGAGGGAGGCATGATGTCCAACCACTTCAGCGCAGCCATGCTCAAGTTTCCGGGTGATGATGCGCGCCTTGACCTGACCGACCTGTTCGTGTTCGCGTCGACTGAGAGCCCGGACAAGACGGTCCTGATCATCGACGTCAACCCCTTCATGACGGGCGCCGACTTCCACCCGGATGCGGTGTACAGGATCAACGTCGACAGCGACGGAGACGCGCGCGCCGACGCTGCGTTCTCATTCGTGTACTCGGAGTCCAACGGCGGCGCCCAGAACGGGAGCGTGTCTTACGCCAGAGGAAGCCAAGCTCGGGACCCCGAGCCCCTCGGCGAGGTGCTCATCGAGGGGACGTCCGTCGGATTCGACGCCATGGCGAAGCCGGTCGACGCTCGTGGGTGCCGGCTGTTCACCGGGGTGCGCAGCGATCCGTTCTTCGCCGACGGCGAGGGGGCGTTCCACGACTTTCAGTTCACGGGCGAAGACACGTTCGCGGGCAAGAACGTCCTCAGCATGGCGCTGGAGGTGCCCAACGACATGCTCGGCCCCGGTCCGGACATCGGAGTCTGGGCGACAGTCAGCGTGCGGCGCGAAGGCAGCCTCGTGCAGGTCGACCGCATCGGCAACCCGTCGTTCAACCCGTTCTTCGTCGACGAGCTCAAGAACGCCTTCAACGCG
>Ga0207708_10000431_pt1 | contig 32602 bp, 34 predicted proteins | sample KBSK5101metaG_FD_184340 | JGI IMG/M metagenome (GOLD analysis project Ga0207708, IMG submission 184340) | Corn, switchgrass and miscanthus rhizosphere microbial communities from Kellogg Biological Station, Michigan, USA - KBS K5-10-1 metaG... | ecosystem: Host-associated > Plants > Roots >... | reverse complement strand
CCGGATCTTCGGGACCAGCGCGATGTCGTACTCGGCGCCGCGGTAGACCTCGGTGTGGCCCTTCTGCCGGCCGTAGCCGCTGACCTCCGAGACGGTCATCCCGGTGACGCCGAACGTCTCCAGGGCCTCGCGGACCTCGTCCCACTTGTGTGGCTTGATCACCGCTGTCACGAGCTTCATGCGTTCACTCCCCTTGCTTCCGCGCCGGCCTGGACGAGTGCGTCGGGCTTGCCCGTGAGCGCACCTGAACCCGTGCCGGCGGAGTGGATGTCGTAGCCGGTCTCCGCGTGGGCGAACAGGTCGACGCCCTCGACCTCGTCCTCCGCGGGGATCCGGAAGCCGACGGTCAGGTCGAGTGCCTTGCCGATCGCGTAGGCCAGCACGAACGAGTAACCTCCCACGGCTCCCACCGCCAGGGCCTGCTTGCCCAGGAGGCTGATGTCCCCACCGTAGAAGAGTCCCTCGCCCTGGGCGAGGAAGCCGAGCGAGAGAGCCCCGAAGGCACCGCCTACCAGGTGGACGCCGACCACGTCGAGCGAGTCGTCGAAGCCGAGCCGCCACTTCAGGCCCACCGCCAGCGAGCAGATCGCACCGGCGAGCATGCCGATCACGATCGAACCCACCGGGGTGACGAACGCACACGCCGGGGTGATCGCGACCAGACCGGCCACGGCGCCGGAGGCGGCACCCAGGCTCGTGTAGTGCCCGTCCCGGATGCGCTCCACGGCCAGCCAGCCGAGCATCGCGGTCGCAGTGGCGATCATCGTGGTGAAGAACGCCTGGCCGGCGAGCGCGTTGGCGCCGAGGGCCGAGCCCGCGTTGAAGCCGAACCAGCCGAACCACAGGAGCCCGGCACCCAGCATCACGAGGGTCAGGTTGTGCGGACGCATCGGGTCCTTCTTCCACCCGATCCGTTTGCCCAGGACAAGCGCCAGGGCGAGTCCGGCGGCGCCGGCGTTGACGTGGACCGCCGTACCGCCCGCAAAGTCGAGGACGCCCCTGGCAGCGAGCCAGCCCGCGCCGTTGCCGTCCTTGTCGCCGAAGTCGAACACCCAGTGCGCGACGGGGAAGTACACGATGGTCACCCAGAGCGCGACGAAGATCATCCAGGTGCCGAACTTGGCGCGGTCGGCGATCGCGCCGCTGATCAGCGCGGGCGTGATCACCGCGAACATCAGCTGGAACGCCGCGAAGACGAGGAGCGGGATCCCGTACACGCCGCCGTTGATCGTCACCTCGGCCGTGGTGAGGTGCTTCATCCCGGCCCAGCCGAAGCCGCCCCAGAGACCGCTCTTCTCGGTGCCGAAGGCGACCGAGAAGCCGTAGAGCACCCAGAGCAGCGAGACGATACCGATCGTGGCGAAGCTCATCATGAGCATGTTGAGGACGCTCTTGGAGCGGACCATGCCGCCGTAGAAGAACGCCAAACCGGGCGTCATCAGCAGCACGAGCGCCGACGACGCGAGAACCCAGGCGGTGTCGCCGGTGTTCATGGGACCTCCCATTGATCAGACCCAGTGGTCAGGGGTACGGCGAGGCCCGGCGACTGCACTGTCGTGGACCCGAGCCCCGCCTCGTTGCCAGAACTGTGGTCGGACGGTGTTTCGGCACCCATCCCTGGGTGTTTCGTTCTCGTCACGTCTGGTGCGATTCGTGTTACAGGTGCGTGAACCGCGAATATCCCCGAAAACCCGGCGAACCGCCCGGTTTGCCCCCTACCCTCATGAGGTGACGATGACCAGCCCCGCCGGACTACCCCCGGTCGTAGCGCCCGCGCCGGCGCCCGTGCGCCGCAAGCGAGGCCGCCCCCGCGACCCGGAGGCCGACGGACGCATCCTCGACGCCGCCGCCGCCCTGATCCTCGTCCACGGTTTCGACAACATGACCGTCGACGACGTCGCCAGCCGTGCCCACGTGGGCAAGGCGACCGTCTACCGCCGTTGGGCCAAGAAGGAGGACCTTGCCGTCGCGGCCATGGGCCAGCTGTACGACGCGCAGATGCCGACGCCGGACACGGGCAGCATCGAGGGCGACCTGCGCGAGGCGTTCGCCCAGGTGCTCGCGTTCGCCAACTCCGAGCAGGGCTCGTCCTACATCCGCACCTGCATCGCCGAGTCGGTGCGCGACCCGCGGATCGCCGCGCTCTACCGGGCCGCCAACAACCGGGCCGAGGGCTCCGCACGGATGATGTTCCATCGCGCGATCGCGCGCGGCGAGGTGCGTCACGACGCGAACGTGTCGGCCGCCGTCCAGCTCATCTCCGGCATCCTGGCGGTGCGCACGATCAGCGGGATGTCGCTCCCGGAGCCCAGCGAGCTCGACAGCCTCGTGGACCTCGTGATCCGCGGCTGCGGCGCCTGAGACTCAGCCCTCGCCGAGCAGCGCGTCGACGAACCCGGACGGGTCGAACGGCGCGAGGTCGTCGGCACCCTCGCCGAGCCCGACCAGCTTGACCGGCACCCCGAGCTCGCGCTGCACGGCGATCACGATCCCGCCCTTGGCGGACCCGTCGAGCTTGGTGAGCACGATGCCGGTCACGTCGACGACCTCGGAGAACACGCGCGCCTGGGTCAACCCGTTCTGGCCGGTGGTGGCGTCGAGCACGAGCAGCACCTCGGTGACTGGGGCCTGCTTCTCGACGACCCGCTTGACCTTGCCCAGCTCGTCCATCAGGCCGGCCTTGTTCTGGAGCCGGCCGGCGGTGTCGACGATCACCACGTCGGCGGGTCGCTCGACGCCCTGCCGGACCGCCTCGAACGCCACGCTCGCCGGGTCGCCGCCCTCGGGGCCGCTCACGACGTCGACACCGACCCGCTGGCCCCAGGTGGTGAGCTGCTCGGCTGCCGCGGCCCGGAAGGTGTCGGCCGCACCGAGGAGCACGCCCTTGTCCTCCGCGACCAGGATCCGGGCCAGCTTGCCCACCGTCGTGGTCTTGCCGGTGCCGTTGACCCCCACCACGAGCACGACGCCCGGCTTGCCGCCGGAACCGGTGATGCCGAGCCGGCGGTCCAGCGACGGGTCGACCAGGGTGAGCAGCTCGTCGTGGAGGACGCTGCGCACGGTGGCACCGTCGCCGCCCTCGACGCGGAGCCGGGTGCGCAGCCGCTCGACCAGCTCGTGGGTCGGCGTGACGCCGACGTCCGCGGTGATCAGGGTGTCCTCGATGTCCTCCCACGTGTCGTCGTCCAGCCGGTCGCGGGAGAGCAGGGCGAGCAGGCCGCGGCCCAGCCCGCTCTGGGAGCGCGCCAGCCGCGCCCGCAGCCGGACCAGCCGGCTGGAGGCCGACTCCGGACGCTCGATCGTGATGGTCCCGGCAGCCGGCTCCTCGGACTCCGGCGGGATGCCGTCGACGGTGCCACGATCGGTCGTCTCCGGGTCGGCGAGCGACGCGGCCTCGTCCCGCGTGATCACCGGCCCGTCCGGCCGAGGCGGAACCGGCGGCTGCGGGCGTCGGCGTAGCAGGGCCACCAGGCCCACAGCGCCGACGACGACGATCGCGAGGACGATGATCAGGAAGATCAGGTTGAAGGTCTCCACCGGATCATCCAACCATCAGGGGCAGGTCCGGCCCCGCGTGTGGGGCGGCTCAGCGCCGCAGCGACGCGCGCACCTCGTCGGCGTCGAGCCTCGGGATCGCGTCGGCCGCGGACCGCATCGCGTCACCCAGCACGGGCACCACCGGCATCTCCTCGCCCCGGTGCGGGTAGGCGACGTAGAGCACCACGAGTCCGGCCACCACGAGGATCAGGAACAGTGCCAGCAGCATCCACAACATGGGGCGGGAACTCCGAGTCATCGTCGAATGGAACGATCCAAAGGATACCCCGGGCCGGAGCGCCCCCCAACCACGCCGCCAAGAGGGTCGCCCGTGGTCGGGCGCCAGCCGGTCAGCCGCGCAGCAGCTGCTCGACCGCGGCCCGGACCTCGTCCGGCAGCGGCGTGACGGGGCGCGCCGGGTCGGTGTTGTCGACGTACACGTGCACGAAGCGGCCCTCGGCGGCCGCCTCGTCGCCCTCCCCCTGGAACACCCCGATCCGGTAGACGACGGACGACGAGCCGACCCGGTCGACGACGAGGCCGAGGTCGATCGGCTCGGGGTAGCCGACCTCGCGGAAGTAGCGGCAGGACACCTCCGCGACCACGCCGATCGTGGGCAGCGTCCGGATGTCGCGGCCGACCGTCTCCGCCAGGTGCGCGTTGACCGCGGTGTCGATCAGCTCGAAGTACACGGCGTTGTTGAGGTGCCCGTAGACGTCGTCGTCGGCCCAGCGCGTGGTGGCCTGCCGCCAGGTGACGTAGTCGGCGCGCGTCGGGCGGTCGGTTTGCTCGTGGGTCTGGGTCATGAGGTGGTCCTGGTGGTGGGGGCTGGCGGGTGGCCGGCCGGATACCACGGTCCCGTGGTATCCGGCCTCTGCCCTATGGGTTCAACACTAGGGAAGAGGCTGAATACCACGGGACCGTGGTATTCGTGTGACAGCGGTGACAAGCCACCATGCCTAGGCCGACTCCTGCTCTCGCAGCCGCTGGCTGATCACCGCGGAGACCCCGTCGCCGCGCATGGTCACCCCGTAGAGCGCGTCGCCGACCTCCATCGTCCGCTTCTGGTGCGTGATCACGAGCAGCTGGGAGTTCTCGCGCAGCTCCTCGTAGATCTCGAGCAACCGCCCGAGGTTGGTGTCGTCGAGCGCCGCCTCGACCTCGTCGAGGATGTAGAAGGGCGAGGGCCGTGCCTTGAACAGCGCCACCAGGAACGCCACCGCGACCAGCGACCGCTCGCCGCCGGACAGCAGCGAGAGCCGCTTGACCTTCTTGCCCGGTGGACGGGCCTCGACCTCGACACCGGTGGCCAGCATGTCGTCGGGCGAGGTCAGCACCAGCCGTCCCTCGCCACCGGGGAACAGCCGCGAGAACGTGGCGTCGAACGCCGCGCTCACGTCGGCGAAGGCCTCGGTGAAGACCTGCTCGACCCGCTCGTCGACCTCACGCACGATGTCCATCAGGTCGCGGCGGGTCTTCTTGAGGTCCTCGAGCTGCTCGGTGAGGAACTTGTGCCGCTCCTCCAGCGCGGAGAACTCCTCCAGCGCGAGCGGGTTGATCCGGCCGAGCTGGGCCAGCGACCGCTCCGCGGACCGAAGCCGCCTGGTCTGCTCCTCACGGTCGTACGGCGCCGCCTCGGGTATGGCCTCGCCCTCGGCCACCTCGCCGGTGAACGGGACCGCCTGGTCGGGGCCGTAGTCGGCGACCAGTCCGTCGGCGTCGAGCCCGAGCTCCTCCAGCGCACGCTCCTCGATCTGCTCGATGCGCATGCGCTGCTGGGTGCGGGCCATCTCGTCGCGGTGGGCGGAGTTGACCAGCTCGTCGAGGTCGCGGGCCAGCGTGCGCAGCCGTTCGCGCACCGCGACCAGCTCCTGCTCGCGGCTCGCGCGACCGTCCTCGACGCGGGTGCGCTCGACCGTGGCGGCGGTGACCGACTCCTCGAGGCGGGCGAGCACGACGGCCGCGGCGGCGAGGACAGCCTGTCCGGCGCGGCCCTCGCGCAGGACGCGCTCGCGGCGCGCGATCGCCCGGGCCCGGGCCTCGCGCTCGGCCCGCGCGGTGCGCCGCAGGCTGTCGGCACGGCCGTGCAGGGCGCGGGCACGCTCCTCGGCGGTCCTCAGGGCGAGCCGGGCGTCCATCTCGTCCTGACGCGCGGCTCGGGCGCCGTCGGCCAGCCGCTCGCGGGCCGAGGTGTCCGGCTCCTCCTCGGGGGCGGCCTCGGCCGCGGACAGCCGCTGCTCCAGCTCGGCGAGTCCGGCACCGGCCTGCTCGCGGGCCGCCTCCGCGGCGGCGATCTGGGTGGCCAGCCGCTCGGCCTCGCCACGGGCGGACCGCGCGACGGAGCCGTACTGGGCAAGCTCCTCGGCCACGGCGGCCAGGGTCGCGTCGGACTCGTGCAGCCGGGCCAGCGCGACGTCGACGCGGTTGGCCGCGTCGAGCCGCCGCTGCTCCAGGGTCTGCGCCTCGAACGTGAGCCGCTCGACGGTGTGGGTGGCCCGGGCCAGCTGCTCGGTGGCCTCGTCGACCGCCGCCTGCACCTCGATCAGGCTGGGCGCGTTCGAGGAGCCGCCGGAGGCGAAGTGCGCGCCGAGCAGGTCGCCGTCGCGGGTGACCGCCGTGACGTCGGGCAGCTCGTCGACGAGCTCCTTGGCCGCGACCAGCTCCTCGACGACGGCGATCTTGAACAGCAGCCGCGAGAGCGCCGGCCGCAGGTCGACCGGGCACTCCACGACGTCCATCGCGTAGACGGCGCCCTCGGGCAGCCCGGGCCACGCGCCGTCATCGACGCCGGCCCCGCCGAGCAGGATGCCGGCGCGGCCGAGGTCGTCGGTCTTGAGGTGGCCGATGGCACCGATCGCGGCGTCGACGTCTCGCACCGCGACCGCGTCGGCGGCTCCGCCCAGGGCAGCAGCGACCGCGGCCTCGTAGCCGGACTGCACCGAGAGCAGGGCGGCCACCGAGCCGAGCATGCCGGAGACCGAGTCGCTCGCGGCGAGCAGCGCACCGGCGCCGTCCTTGCGGTTGAGGCCCATCTCGAGGGCCTCCTTGCGGGCGGCCAGCGACGACCGCTCGCGGTCGGCCGTGGTGGCCTGCTCGCGGATCGAGGCCAGCTGGTCCTCGAGGTCGGCCAGCAGCGCGCTGGCCTCCTCGTGCTCCGAGTCGAGACCCTCCTCACCCTGGTCGAGCCCCGCGACCCGGGTCTCCAGCGAGGTGAACTCGCGCTGGGCCTCCGCGGCGCGGGCAAGTGCCGCCTCGCGAGCGGTGGCCAGCCGGCCGACCTCCTCCTCGGCGGCGGCGGAGCGGCTGCGCAGCCCGTTGACCTGGCCGTGCAGCCGGGCCATGCCCTCGCGGCGGTCGGCGGCCGCCCGCTGCAGGCCGGCGACGTGGCGCTCCTCGTCACCGAACTGCTGCTCGGCTGTCTGGCGGGCGGCGACGGCACCCTCGAGCCGGGTGCGGTTGCGCTCGACCTCGGCCAGGCTCCCGGCCTCCTGGGCGGCAACCCGCTCGGCTTCGGCCTCCAGCTCGGCGGGGTCGCGGCCACCTGTGGCCTCCGCCTCGGCGGACTGGTCGGCGGCGTTGCGCACCCGCTCCGTCGCCAGGCCCTGGGTGCCCCGGATCCGCTCGCGCAGGCCGGAGAGCCCGAACCAGGTCTCCTGGGCCCGGGAGAGCGCCGGCAGGTCCTCGCGGAGGGCAGCCTCGAGGGCGGCCTCGCGCTCGCGCGCGGCACCGATCTCCCGCTCGACCGCCTCCTTGCGTTCGAGCAGGATCGACTCGTCGGCCATCTCCTGCTGAAGCGAGGACCGCGCGGTCGCCAGGTCGTCGGCGAGCAGCCGGGCCCGGGCGTCGCGGACGTCGGCCTGGACGACCGCGGCACGGCGGGCCACCTCGGCCTGCCTGCCCAGTGGCTTGAGCTGGCGCCGGATCTCGCTGAGCAGGTCGGCCAGCCGGGTCAGGTTGCCGTCGGTCGACTCGAGCTTGCGGAGCGCCTTCTCCTTGCGCTTGCGGTGCTTGAGGACGCCGGCCGCCTCCTCGATGAAACCTCGCCGGTCCTCGGGAGTGGCGTGCAGGATCGTGTCGAGCTGGCCCTGCCCGACGATCACGTGCATCTCGCGGCCGATGCCGGAGTCGCTGAGCAGCTCCTGCACGTCGAGCAGCCGGCACGGGTTGCCGTTGATGGCGTACTCCGAGCCGCCGTTGCGGAACATGGTGCGGCCGATCGTCACCTCGGCGTACTCGATCGGCAGCTCGCCGTCGCTGTTGTCGATGGTGAGCACCACCTCGGCGCGGCCCAGCGGAGGGCGGCCGGAGGTGCCGGCGAAGATGACGTCCTCCATCTTGCCGCCGCGCAGCGACTTCGCGCCCTGCTCCCCCATCACCCACGCGAGCGCGTCGACGACGTTGGACTTGCCGGAGCCGTTGGGGCCCACGATGCACGTGATCCCGGGCTCGAGCTGCAGCGTCGTAGCGGACGCGAAGGACTTGAAGCCCTTCATGGTCAGGCTCTTGAGGTACAAGCCTGGGCTCCTTCGTCTGGGCTCCCCCGAGCGATCGGTCGCGAGGTGCGGTCGGCAAGGCGCGCTGGCCGGACCGGAGCACCGGTTCGGGGGGAAGTCAGCGCGGCTCACCCTACCTGCGGGCCACCCCCGATCCGTGGAGGTGCTCGCGTGCCGGGCGTAGCGTGGCGCGCATGGAGGGCGAGTCGCTCCGGCGGTCCCCGCACCCGGCGCTGCGGGCGTATGTCGACCCCTACATCGGCTACCGGCACCGCGCCCCCGTGCCGGGCCGGCACCGCGGGATGCCGTCCGACCGGCTGACCGTGGTGATCGCCTTCGACGAGCCGATCGACCTCGCCTGGCACGGGCACGAGGAGACGCGCGGGCGCTACTGGGGGCTGGCGTCGGGGCTGCACAGCGTCCCGGTCGACATCCGGCACGACGGCCGCCAGCACGGCCTCCAGCTCGGCCTGACCCCGCTCGGCTGCCGGGCGCTGCTCGGGGTCCCGGCCGCCGCCCTTGCCCGCGCGATGGTGTCCCTGGACGACCTCTTGCACCTGCCGGCGTACGACGAGCTGGTGACCGCGACCTGGGACGAACGGTTCGCCGTCCTCGACCGGGCCCTCCTGGCCGCGGCGGCCGCCCACTCGCCGGCCCGGCTCCCCCACCCGGAGCTGGCGCGGGCCTGGTCGCTCGTCGAGCGCACCGGCGGCACCGCCCGGGTCGCGGACCTCGCCGCCGCCGTCGGGTGGAGCCGGCGACGCCTGGGCGGAAGGTTCCGGGCCGAGTTCGGGCTCACTCCGAAGGAGGCGGCCCGCGTGACCAGGTTCGACCGCAGCCGGCAGCGGGTCGCGGCGGGACACCCGCTGGCGGAGGTGGCGGCGGTCAGCGGCTACGCGGACCAGCCGCACCTCAACCGCGAGTGGCGCGAGATCTCCGGCTACTCGCCGCGCGAGTACCTCCGTGCCGAGCACCCATTCGTCCAAGACCCGGCGTCCCCGGTCGCGGCAGTCTCGATGCCATGACCACGAACACGACCCTCTTCCACTCCCTCCGCTACCGCGACGCCGCCGCCGCGCTGGACTACCTGGCCGCCGGGCTCGGCCTCGAGAGGACAGCGGCGTACTTCTCGCCGGACGACCCGACCCGCGTCGAGCACGCCCAGATGAGCTGGCCGGGCGGCGGCGGGATCATGTTCGGCTCGGCGTCCGACGGTGCCCCGACCGGTGTCGCGTTCGCCTACCTCGTGCTCGTCGACGACGCGGACGTCGACCGCGTGCACCAGCGGGCGCTCGACCACGGGTTCACGACGGTGCGCGAGCCGGCCGACATGGAGTACGGCGGCCGGGGCAGCACCGTGGCCGACCCCGAGGGCAACGAGTGGAGCCTGGGCTCCTACCGCGGGGAGTAGGTCACGCAGGCTCCCTGGCCACTATCTCCTCGTCCGCGTGTGCGATGTGCCCGAGCTGGTCCCAGATCAGCGCCAGGATCACCGCGGAGCCCACGAAGGCGAACCAGAACGGCGCCGTGATCCCCCACTGGTTCGCCAGCGGTCCGGCGATCGCTGCCCCGGCCACCATGCCGCCCATCACGCCGAGCATGTAGACGCTGCCCACGCGTCCCTGCATCTCCGTCGGCACGGCGCGCTGCCGCACGCTCGTGGAGGTGGTGCCCCAGACGAACGCGTGCACACCGAAGACGAAGAACACCACCAGTGCCAGCCACGCCCAGGTGGTAAGCGCCAGGACCAGGTGGGTCAGGGTCTCGATCACCAGCCCCACCCGCATGATCATGGCCAGGCCGAGGTTCCGCTCCAGCCAGCCGTACGCCGCCGTCCCCACCAGGCCACCGAGCGCACTGACCGTGGTGATCAGGCCGAACCCGACCGCGCCGAGGCCGAGTCGGTCGCGCGAGTAGAGCACCAGCACCGCCCAGGCACAGCCGAAGGTGACGTTGAACGTGACGATGGTCAGCGCCAGGGTTCGCACCGGCGGGTGGTGCCACAGCCACTGCCAGCCCTCGCGAATGTCGTCGAGCACGCGCGTAGGGGTGGCTTCCCGGTCGACACCGTGGCGTGGCAGCACCACCCGCGAGACCAGGACCACCCCGAGCGCGACCAGCACAGCCTGGGCCACGAAGGGCCACGCCGTACCGGCCGCGAACAGGGCGGCGCCGACCGGCGGCCCGGCCAGCTGGTTGGCGACGATGAAGCCGCCCATGACCCGGGCGTTGGCGATGCCGAGGTCCCGCTTGCCGACCACCATCGGCGTGAGCGCGCTGGTGGTGGTGTCGGCGAACGTCTCCGCGGTGCCGAGCAGGAACATGACGGCCAGCACGACCGCGATGCTCACGCGGTCGGTCACGATCGAGACCACGAGCACGGCGAGCACCACGGCGCGCAGGACGTCCGCCGTCATCACGACCAGCCGCCGGTCGAGGCGGTCGGCCAGCACGCCGGCGTACAGGCCGAACAGCAGCCACGGCAGCCGCTGCAGCAGCGCGGCCAGGGCGACGTACGTCGCGTTCGAGGTCTGCGAGGCCACCAGGAGCGGCCCCGCGGCGAGCGCGATCCCGTCACCGGCGTTGCTGGTCCAAGACGAGGCGAGGAGCCAGCGGAACGGCGTGCCCAAACGGGCAGGGACCACCGTCTCGAGGAGCTTCACGAGGCGTCAGACAACCGTGGCTTCGACCAGCCGGTCAAGCGGATTGTCGGACCGGCGCTGGTGTTGCCGGGTCAGGCAGGCTGCATGCTCTCGTCGAGCGTGAGGAGCTCCCGGTGCGAGACGGACGCAAGGGCGTCGTTCTCGGCCTGGAGCCGGATCACGTGTGCTTCGAGGTCGGCGACCCGCTGACGCAGGAGGCGATTCTCGGACGCGAGGCGGGCGCTGATCCGGGGGTCGGTGCCCATATGTCCGAGGAGTGCCTTGGCCATGGATGTCCTCTCGCGGGGGTGGGGGCGGTCCGAGCGTTCTCAGGCCATCTACAAGACTCGCACGCCGCCCAAGGCCGTGTCGACCCCTGCCCGTCACCTGCTTGCGTTGGTGGCGGCGGGACTGCTGCTGGGGCCCGGTCGGCGCTGTCGCGGGCGGGGCTGGCAGGTCGGGCAGAAGTACGACGAGCGGTTCATGAACGACGTGCGCACGATCGGCGTGCCACAGCGCGCGCAGGGCCGTCCCTCCTGCCCGTAGGCCTGCAGCGAGCGCTCGAAGTAGCCGCTCTCGCCGTTCACGTTGACGTAGAGCGCGTCGAAGGACGTCCCGCCCTCTCCCAGCGCCTGGAGCATCACCTGACGGGCGCCCGCGAGCACCCGCTCGACGTCGGCGCGGCGCAGCCGGTTGCCGGGACGGTCGCCGTGCAGCCGGGCCAGCCAGAGCGCCTCGTCGGCGTAGATGTTGCCGACGCCGCTGACCAGCCCCTGGTCCAGCAGGAGCCGCTTCACCCCCGCCGTGCGACGGCGGAGGCGGGCCACGAACGCGGACTCGTCGAACGCCGGGTCGAGCGGGTCGCGCGCAATGTGCGCGATCTCGGTGGGCAGCTCCGCGCCGCCCGCGGCGAAGGACAGGCCGCCGAACATCCGTTGGTCGACGAACCTCAGCTCGGGGCCGCCGTCGGCGAACCGGAACCGCACCCGCAGGTGGCGCTCGTCGGCGGCGTCGGCCGGCTGCACCAGCATCTGGCCGCTCATGCCGAGGTGGCCGAGCAGGGCGTCACCGGTGTCCAGGGGTAGCCACAGGTACTTGCCACGGCGGCGGGCGTCGGAGAACGTGCGCCCGGTCAGCCGGGCGACGAAGTCGTCGGGTCCGGCGAGGTGCCGGCGGACGGGACGGGGGTGGAGCACCTCGACCGCTGCGACGGTCCGGTGGAGCACGTGCGCCTCGAGCCCGCGACGGACGACCTCGACCTCGGGGAGCTCAGGCACCCCGACCGTTCGCGGAGGCGGTGGCGGTGGGGTCGCCGTACTCGCGGGAGAGCGTGCGGTACGCCGACTCGGCGGCCTGCTGCTCGGCCTCCTTCTTCGAGCGCCCGACACCGTGGCCGTGCATCCGGCCGCCGACGCGCACCTGCGCGGTGAAGGTCTTCTCGTGGTCGGGGCCCTCGTCCTCGATCAGGTACTCGGGGACGCCGAGCTCGTGGACCGAGGAAAGCTCCTGGAGGCTGGTCTTCCAGTCCAGTCCCGCACCGAGCCCGGCGGCGGACTCCAGCAGCGGGTCGAAGAGCAGATGGATCATCTGGGCGGCGTTGTCGAAGCCGCCGCTGAGGTAGACCGCACCGATCACGGCCTCGACCGTGTCGGAGAGGATCGAGGCCTTGTTGCGGCCGCCGGTCGACTCCTCGCCCTTGCCGAGCTTGATGTGCTCACCGAGGCCGATGGTGCGGGCCACCTCGGCAAGGGCGCGGGCGTTGACGACGGCCGCCCGCAGCTTGGCGAGCAGCCCCTCGGAGAGCGTGGGCTGGGTGACGTACAGGGTCTCGGTGATGATCACCCCGAGCACCGAGTCGCCGAGGAACTCGAGCCGCTCGTTGGTAGGCAGGCCACCGTGCTCGTAGGCGTAGGACCGGTGCGTGAGGGCAAGGTCCAGCAGCTCGTCGGTCAGCTCCGGACCGCCGAGCTGCTCGCGCAGCGCGTCCAGCCGGTCGTCCACCGTGGTGGCCGGGTCCGACGGGGCGCCGGACGCGGTCAGTCGGGGCCCCCGACGCGGCGGGAGCGCAGCGAGCGCCGTGGTGGGGTGATCAGAGGACCTGACGCCGCTCGGCCCGCGCGCCGTACTGGCCGCACTGGGGGCACGCGCGGTGCGGGAGGTGCTTCGAGCCGCACGCGGGGTTGCTGCAGGTCACCAGCTGGGGCGCGGAGGCCTTCCACTGCGAACGGCGGTGGCGCGTGTTGCTTCGCGACATCTTCCGCTTCGGGACAGCCACGGTTACTCCTTCTCGGGGCCGGAGCCGGCCCGCTTGTCGTCGTCGGTCGCGGGGGCCAGTCCGCCTGCCATCTCGGCTGTCACCTGAGAAAGGCCCGCCCAGCGGGGGTCGATCGGTTCCTCGTGGGCGTGACCGGGGTCGTCCGCGAGCCGCGCGCCACACTCGGCGCACAACCCGGGGCAGTCCTCCCGGCACAACGGCTGGAACGGCAGTGCCAGCACCACCGTGTCCCGCAGCACCGGTTCGAGATCGAGCAGGTCTCCCTCGAGCCGGCTGACATCCTCGTCGTCGTCGATCCCCCGGGTGTCCGGGTCGTCGTAGACGAACAGCTCCTGGAAGTCGACGTGGACGGTGTCCTCGATCGGTTCCAGGCACCGCACGCACTCCCCCTCCAGATCGGCGTCTGCCTCCCCGGTGACGAGCACGCCCTCCATGACCGCCTCCAGGCGCAGGTCGATCTCGACCGGCGCACCTTCGGGGACCCGGAGAACCTCGATGCCGAGCTCTGCTGGGGCTTCGGCCCGGAGGGACTTCTGACGCTGGGACCCCGGGCGGCGGCCGAGCTCGCGGGTGTCGAGCACGAGCGGCGCTCTCGGGTCCAGGCTGCTCAGGGGGTCACTTCCGGGATTGGGCGCATCAACAGAACCGGGAAAGTCTATCGGCCAAGGGCGGCCACGGCCAAAACGAGCGGTGGTGGCTCGGCGACCGTGCGGTCGAGCGGTGACCGCGCGCTCACGCCGGCCCTCGTGCCGCCCGCTCGGCCAGCCGGACGGTGAGCCGCTGCAGGACGTCGGGCGGCACCAGCTTGGAGACGTCGCCTCCGAACATCGCGACCTCCTTGACCAGCGAGGACGCGAGGAAGGAGTACTCGGGGCTGGTCGGGATGAAGACGGTCTCGACGTCGACCAGGCTCGAGTTCATCTGGGCCATCTGGAGCTCGTAGTCAAAGTCGGAGACCGCGCGCAGACCCTTGACGATCGCCCCGATCCCACGCTCCTCGCAGAAAGTCGTCAGCAGGCCCTCGAACCCGTCGACGGTGACGTTGTCGAACTCGGTGCAGACCTTCTCCAGCATCTCGATCCGCTCCTCGGCGCTGAACAGCCTGGCGTCGGCCTTCGACTTGTTGACGCCGACGGCGACCACGACCTCGTCGAACAGCGCGGAGGCCCGGGAGATGATGTCGATGTGCCCGTTGGTGACGGGGTCGAACGACCCGGGACACGCGGCTCGGCGCACGGGGGATCTCCTGGGGGCGACGGTGACGGATGGGGAAGGCTCTTCCATCGTGACCGCTGGGGGCGTCTCGTGTCGAGTCGGGTCGGTATGACGACGACGAGCCTCCGTTGCGGTGTTCAGTCCGCAGTGGCGTACCAGAGCATCGTCTCGCCGTACTCCTTGTGGCGCTCGCCGGTGATTCCCGGCGGCCACCCCGGCTCGTCGCCGCGCGAGGAACGCTCCACCACCACGATGGCGCCGCGGGTCAGCCAGCCGTTGCCGGCCAGGGAGTCGAGCACCCGGGAGAGGTCAGGGTCGCCCAGCGCGTAGGGCGGGTCCAGGAACGCGACGTCGTATGGCGCGCGCGGCGGGAGGGCGACGGCCTTCTCCACCGGGGCGGCGACCACCTCGGCCCGCCGGAAGCCGAGGTCGTCGGCGTTCTGCTGCACCAGCCTGGCGGTGCGCCGGTCGCCCTCGACCAGCGTGGCCACCCCGGCCCCGCGCGACATCGCCTCCAGCCCGACCGCGCCGGAGCCGGCGTACAGGTCGAGCACCCGCAGCCCCTCCAGCGACCCGAGTGCCGACTCGAGCGCGGAGAAGAGCGCCTCGCGCACACGATCGGCCGTCGGCCGGGTGCGTTGCCCGGTCGGCGTCCGCAACCGGCGACCGCGCGCCGAGCCCGCCACGATGCGCGTCATCGGGGAAGGGGCGGTGCGTCAGGGTCCCTGCGGGTGCTCAAGTCTTCTCCAGGAAGTCGGCCTGGTCCTGCAGCCCGGCCGCGGCGGCACGCAGGTCGTCGTGGCGACCAAGCTCAGGATCCTCCTCGACGAGCTCCGTGGCCAGCGTGCGGGCCAGCCGGATCGTGTCGAGGTCGTCGAGCACCGACAGCAGCTTGAGCGTCGAGCGTCGCCCGGACTGCTCGGTGCCGAGCACGTCGCCCTCGCGCCTCTGGCGAAGATCGACCTCGGAGAGCGCGAAGCCGTCGCGGGTGCCGGCGACTGCCTCCAGCCGCTCCAGCGAGACCGACCCGGCCGCGGCGCCGGTGACCAGCAGGCACAGGCCGGGGTGCTCGCCCCGTCCGATCCGGCCGCGCAGCTGGTGTAGCTGAGAGACGCCGAAGCGCTCCGCGTCAAGGACCACCATCACCGAGGCGTTGGGCACGTCGACCCCGACCTCGATCACGGTCGTGGAGACGAGCACGTCGATCTCACCAGCACCGAAGGCCCGCATCGCGGCGTCCTTGGCGTCGGGCGCCATCCGGCCGTGGAGCTTCTCGACCCGCAGCCCGTGCAGCGGACCGCCGGCGAGCTCGGGCGCGGTCTCCTCGACCGCGCTGAGCGTCGACTCGTCGTCACCACCCGAAGACTCAGCGGGCTCGTCGTCGCCGATCCGCGGGCAGACGACGTACGCCTGCCGGCCGGCGGCGACCTCCTCGCGGATCCGCTCCCAGGCGCGGTCGAGCCAGGCCGGCCTGGCACGGGGTACGACGGAGGTCTGCACGTCGGCCCGTCCTCGCGGGAGCTCGGTCAGGGTCGAGGTGTCGAGGTCGCCGAACACCGTCATGGCGACGGTGCGCGGGATCGGGGTCGCGGTCATCACGAGCACGTGGGGCGGCTTCTCCGCCTTGGAGGTCAGGGCGGCGCGCTGCTCGACGCCGAACCGGTGCTGCTCGTCGACGACGACCAGCCCGAGGTCGAAGAACGAGACGTTGTCCTCGAGCAGCGCATGGGTGCCGACCACGATCCCGGCGTCACCACCGGCGACGTCGAGCAGCGCCTGGCGCCGGGCCGGCGTGCCCATCGAGCCGGTGAGCAGCGCCACCCGGGTGCCGTCGGCGTCACCGCCGATCAGGCCGCCCTCGGCGAGCGGTCCGAGCAGCTGCCGGATCGAGCGGTCATGCTGCTGCGCCAGCACCTCGGTCGGGGCGAGCAGCACCGCCTGCCCGCCGGAGTCGACCACGCGCAGCATGGCGCGCAACGCCACGATCGTCTTGCCGGACCCGACCTCCCCCTGGAGCAGCCGGTGCATCGGGTGTGGCCTGGCGAGGTCGTCGAGGATGGTCTCCCCCACCCCACGCTGACCGTCGGTCAGGTGGAACGGCAGCCGGCCGTCGAACCGGTCGAGCAGACCGCCGTCGCGCCCGGCCCGCGGCTGGGCCGGACGCAGCGCAAGGTCGCGGCGGCGCTGCGCGAGCACGACCTGGGTCACGAACGCCTCGTCGAACTTGAGCCTCTTCTGGGCAGTCTTGACCTGGCCCCAGGAGTCCGGCCGGTGCACCCAGCTCAGGGCGGTGCGGGCGTCGAGCAGGTCCTGCTCCTTGCGCACTCGCTCCGGGAGCACGTCGGGCACCGCGTCGACGAGGTCGAGCGCGACGCGCACGGCGTCCTCGATCTGCCAGGTGTCGACGTTGCCGGAGGCGCGGTAGATCGGGACCAGCTCGGGCACCGCGTCGTACGCCTGGCTGGCGTCGCCCTCGGCGGCGTACATCTTGGCGCGCGGGTTGTTGAGCTCCCAGTGCCCGCTGAACCACTTGAGCTTGCCCGAGAAGAGCCCGTAGCGGCCGACCGCGAACTCGCCCTCACGCCAGTGCGCGGTGTTGGCGTGCTTGTCGAAGAACGTGAGAGCGAGGCTGCCGTCGCTGCCCTTGATCCGGACCTCGGTGCGGTAGGCGGTACGACGCGTGCGCCGGTCCTGGTAGGTCTTGAGCGCACTGCTCGTCACCTGCCCGAACAGGCTGATGAAGTCGCCCTCGTGGAGCTCGCCGAGGTCGCTGAGCGAGCCCTTGGCGACGTAGCTGCGGGGGTAGTGGCCGAGCAGGTCGCCCACCGTGTGCAGGTCGAGCGCCTTCTCGACCTTGGCTGCGTCCTTGCCGGCCACGGCCGCGATCCGCGCGTCCCAGGTGATCGTCGATGCCAAGGCCCTACTCCACCGCCAGGAGGAGGGGGTACCGCTCCTGACCACCCTCGTAGACCACGACGTCGACGCCCTGGAAGTGCTGCACGACGTAGGACGCGCCGAGCTCGGCCAGCTCGGTGCCGCCGTAGCCGGCGACCATCGTGACCAGCTCGCCTCCCCCCGACAGCAACAGGTCGAGCACGTGGGTGGTCACCTCGAACAGGTCGTCGCCGACGCGCACGAAGTCGCCCTCGACCGCGCCGAGGACGTCGCCCGGCGAGCAGGCTCCGGCGCTGGTCATCGCCTGCTTGGCAGCGATCGTCACCGCACCGTGCCGGGCGTGGCGTGCCGCGGAGGTCATCGCCACCACGTCGGCCTCGATCGGGCGGCCCGGCTCATGCACCGCCAGCGCCGCGATGCCCTGCACCTGGGCGCGGGTCGGCACCACGACCACCTTGATCCCCAGCCCGGACGCCGCCCCGGCCGCCGCCTCGGCGACTGCCACCGAGTCGGGGTCGTTGGGCAGCACGATCACCTCCTTCGCGCCGCTGGCCTCGACCGCGGCCAGGATCTCGCCGGTCGAGGGCCGACGGCCCGGTCCCCCGGGGATCACGGTCGCCCCGGCCTCGGCGAACAGCTCCTCCAGACCGGGCCCCGCCGCGACCGCGACCACCGCCCGCCCGGTGGGCTGCGACCTGGAGGCGCGGGTGCGCCCGAGCTGCTCGGCGAAGTGGGTGACCTGGATCCGCCGAGGGGTGCCCGCCTCGATGCCCGCCTCCACGGCGCGACCGACGTCGTCGACGTGCACGTGGACGTTCCACAGGCCCTCGCCGCCGACCACGACCAGCGAGTCGCCCAGGGGCGCGAGGCTCCGCCGGAGCGTGGGGATCGCGTCGTCGTCGGCGTCGAGGAGGTACATCACCTCGTAGGCCGGGCCGTCCGCGGTGAGATCACCGGTCGGGAGCGGCACCGGGATCGCACGTCGGCCGATCGTGGCCGTGTCGCGCGCCGGCCGCTTGCCGGTGACCGCCGACTCGACGGCGTCGAGCACGACGCACAGCCCGCGGCCGCCGGCGTCGACCACGCCCGCGTCACGCAGGATCGCCAGCTGCTCCGGCGTACGGGAGAGGGCCTCGGCCGCCGCGCTGGCCGCCGCCCGGATCACGGTGGCGAGCCGAACGGCGGGGTCGGCGGCGGCCTTCTCCGCACCCTCGGCGGCCGCGGCCGCGACCGAGAGGATCGTGCCCTCGACCGGCTCGCCCACGGCGGCGTACGCCGCGTCGGAGGCCGCCCGCAGCGCCTGGGCGAAGACGGCGGCGGTCCGGTCGTCGGGACCGGCCTGGCCGATCCGGCGGATCAGCGCGCCGATCAGCTGACTGAGGATCACCCCGGAGTTGCCGCGGGCACCCAGCAGCGCGCCGCGGGAGTACGACGCCAGTGCCAGCCGGAGGTCTCCCGGCTCACCACCGGACCCGGCGAGCCGCTCGGCCATCTGGTCGCGGGCGCTCTCGACGGTGAGGTACATGTTGGTGCCGGTGTCGCCGTCGGGCACCGGGTAGACGTTGAGCGCGTCGATCTCCTCGCGCGCGGCCCCGAGTCCCTCGACTGCGAGATCGGCGTAGCGGACCAGCACGGAGAGGTCGAAGGTGGCGATCTCGTCACCCCGGTCGTCGGCCATGAGCGGGACGTTAGTGCGTTGCGCCCTCGATTCGCTTCGTCGACCCGGTCTCGGTTAGTCTTGTGCGGTTGCCCGAGCGCTGCCACGCCGTCGCCAGGGCCCCTCGATCTCGAACCTTTCAGCAAGCAACAAGGAGTGCACGGTGGCTGCCGTCTGCGACATCTGCGCCAAGAAGCCCGGCTTCGGCAACAACCGACCCTGGTCGCGCAAGATCACGAAGCGTCGCTTCAACCCCAACATCCAGCGCGTCCGCGCCACCGTCAACGGTGCGCCGAAGCGTCTCAACGTGTGCACCGGCTGCCTCAAGGCCGGCAAGGTCACGCGCTGACCTGAGCCACCGCGTCATCCGGAGGCCGTCCCCCTGGGGGGCGGCCTTTCGTCATGCCCGCCGACGCCGGTGCGCGGCCGCCTTGACCCGGTTCTGGCACCGGGTGGAGCAGAACCTCCGGCCGCCGTTGCGTGAGGCGTCCACGTAGACCCGGTCGCAGCCCGGCGCGTCGCACACGCCCAGCCGCCCGGCGAGGTCGCTGCCGAGCGCGACCGCGAGCCCGGCCGCGAGCCCGGCCGCCCAGCCCCGCGACACGGTCACGTCGGGACCGTGGAAGTGGAGGCTCCAGCCGCCGTCGCCGAACTTGTCCAGCCGCGGGCGCGCCTCGGTGGCCCGCAGCAGCGCGTTGACCTGCTCCGCCGCCGCGTCGAGGTCGCCGCGCGCCACCGCGTCGAACACCGGGCGCACCTGCTGCACCACCCCGTCCAGCCGCTCCGCGTCCTCGGTGCTCACCCGGGTGACACCGCCCTGGCCGTCCAGCGCGTCGCTCACGGCCTCGACCAGCGCGACGCCCTCCGGCCGGCGGACCGGACGACCGCCGTCCGACCCCGCCGAGAGCGCGTTGACCAGTCGCACCGACGTGCTGATCAGGGCGAACACATGACTGTCGAAGCGCATTTGACCAGTCACTCCTGGTGTCGTAGCGTCGTCGTGTATCACTGATCATAGGGCTTTCGCCAGTCATGAGAGGTGCGACGTGCGCCCCTGGTGTGACCTCCCCCGGCCAGTCCTGGTGCTGGTCGCCGCCCGCGCGGTCAACCAGCTCGGCGCGTTCACGCTGCCGTTCCTGGCCGTGGTGCTGGTGCGCGATCGGCACGTGTCGTTGGCGACAGCCGGCCTGGTCACGGCGCTGTTCGGCGTGGCCACGATCCCCTCGCGGCTGGCCGGGGGCCGACTGGCCGACCGGATCGGCAACCGGGCCACCATCGTGCTCGGCCTCACGGGGTGTGCCGGCGCCCAGCTCGCGATCGCAGTCGGCACGTCGCTGGTCCACGCGATGGTCGCCGCGGCGGTCCTCGGTCTGGCGTTCGAGCTGTACGAGCCGCCCAGCCAGGCGATGATCGCCGACCTCACCGACGCGGAGTCCCGGCCGCGGGCGTTCGGCCTGTTCGGCGCCGCCCTCGCCGCCGGCGGCGTCGGCGCGGGCGTGCTGGCGACGGCGCTCGGCTCGGTCGACCTGCGCCTGCTGTTCGTGGCCGACGCGGTGACCTGTCTCACCTGCGCTGCCGTGGTCGGTTTGGCGCTTCCGACGTCACCCCGTCGTACCTCCCGGGAGGCGGTGGCCGGGAGCCCGTGGCGCGACCCGCGCCTGCTCGCGATGCTCGCAGTCGGCACCTGCTTCGCGACCCTCTTCCTGCAGATCCGGGTCGGGCTGCCGCTCACGATGGACGAGCGCGGGTTGCCGGCTGCCCACTTCGGGTTGCTGATGACGGTGTCGTCGGTGACCATCGTGGTCGCGCAGCCGCTGCTGGCGTGGCGCCTGGTGCCTGACGACCCGTTCGGCACGATGCGGGTCGGCTACCTTGCGCTCGGCGCGGGACTGGCCGGCACCGGCTGGGCGTCCGGCCTGGCCGGCTTCCTCGCGACCACGGTCGTGTGGAGCATCGGCGACGTGCTGCTGCTCGGGCTCCCCTTCGCGATCGTCTCCGGGCTGGCTCCCGAGGGTGCCCGCGGCCGCTACCTCGCGGCGTACGGCGTCTGCTGGGGCTTCGCCGCCGTCCTCGCGCCGCTGCTCGGCACCCGGCTACTCGACACCGGCGGCCCCCGCCTGCTCTGGCTCTCCTGCGCCGCCCTCGCCGTCGTCCTTGCCGCTGCCCAGCCGGTGCTGCGCCGCGTCGTGGCCGGATAGTCCGTGACGTCCGGCACCCGAACTCGACCCGACCAGGTGCCAGACGTGAGGGACTATCCGAAGTGCGCGTGCCCCCTCGCCCCGTCGTACGACGCCCCGTCGACGGTGACGCCCTCACCTGTGGTCACCGAACCGATCACGGTCCAGCCCTCCGGGACGTCGTCGCGGCCGGGGAACGTGGCCACGATCGAGTGGTCGTCGCCGCCCCCGAGCACGAACTGCATCGGGTCGACTCCGAGCGCGGCACCGACCGCCTGCAGCGGCTCGGCCAGGTCGAAGGCGGCGGTCTCGACGTCGATCGCCACCCCGGAGCCCTCGGCCACGTGGCCGAGGTCGGCGAGCAGACCGTCGGAGACGTCGATCATCGAGGTCGCCCCGGCCTTCGCGCCCACCAGGCCCGCGCCGTACGGCGGCACCGGGCGCTGGTAGGCCTCCACCAGCTTGCGCGGCGAGCGGAAACCCCGCGCCAGGATGGCCAGTCCTCCGGCGGCCCAGCCCTGACGCCCCGCGATCGCGACCACGTCGCCGGCCTGCGCGCCGGAGCGGAGCACCGGAGCCACCTCGCACCCGCCGAGCACGGTCAGCGCGATCACCACCTGCTCCGCACGGGTCAGGTCGCCGCCGACGACGGACGCACCCACCTCGGCGCACTCCCCGCCGATCCCGCGGGCCAGGTCGAGCGCCCATTGCACCGGCAGCGTCGCCGGTGCGGCCAGCCCGACCGTGACCGAGTGCGCCCGGCCTCCCATCGCGTTGATGTCCGAGAGGGCCGCGGCAGCCGCCTTGTGCCCGATCTGCTCAGCGCTGGCCCAGTCGCGCCGGAAGTGCCGGTCCTCGACCACGAGGTCGGTCGAGACCACCACGTGTGCGTTGCGGATGCGGAGCACGGCAGCATCGTCGCCGGGCCCGGTCAGCACGTGCTCGCCCTGGCCGAACAACGGGGTGAGCATCCCGATCAGGCCGAACTCCCCCACGTCTGCGAGGGTGCTGTCCGCGCTCACACGATCCGGGCCCGGTCCTGGCGTCATGGATGCATCCAACCCCATCCAGATCTCCGGGCGGGCCTCCGGTTTCCGCAGTGCCCGCATGCGTGTAGGTTTCGAGACGACCTGGGACACACGGGTGACCGACCTTCGACAGCGCAAGGGAGATGCACATGGTGGTGCAGGCCTACATCCTGATCCAGACCGACGTCGGCAAGGCCGCCGAGGTCGCGAAGTCGATCACCGACATCAAGGGCGTGATCCTCGCCGAGGACGTGACGGGCCCCTACGACGTCATCGTCCGCGCCGAGGCCCGCAACGTCGACGAGCTGGGCAAGCTCGTCGTCGCCAAGGTGCAGACCCTCAACGGGATCACGCGCACCCTCACGTGTCCGGTCGTGCACATCTGACGACCTTGCCCGTTCTTGGGCCCGTTCTTGGGCCCGTTCTCGGGCCCGTCGTACGACGCCTCGCACCTCACCAGGTGCGGGGCGTCGCTGCGTGTGCGGCGCTGCTGCTGCTCGCCGGCTGCGCGGTCTCGGTCGACGCGCCGGACGCCGACGCGGCCATCCGGTCGGCGTGCAAGCGGTACGTCGCCGCCTTGCCGGACCGGATGGCCGACCAGGCGCAGCGCGACGTCGACGACGCGGAGCGCGGCGCGGCCTGGGGCGACCCCGCGATCGTGCTCACGTGCGGGGTCGGCGAGCCCGAGGGCTTCACCAGGGTCTCGGCCTGCCAGAACTGGAACGGGGTCGACTGGTACGTGCCGGCCGACGAGTTCGGCGACCGCCCCGTCGACGTCACCATGACCACGGTGGGCCGCAGCCCGCGGATCCGGGTGCGGGTGCCTGAGGACTACTGGCCGCCGACGTCGGTCATGGTCGACCTCGCGGCGTCCGTGAAGGCCCACACGAGGAAGACCGGCGGCTGCGTCTGACGCCGCATCGGTCAGCGGAGGCCGACGGTGCGCGCGAGCGCGAGCCCGATCAGCCGGTCGACGAGCGCGGGGTAGTCCAGGCCGGTTGCCGCCCACGCCTGCGGGAAGACCGATGTCGGGGTGAAGCCGGGCATCGTGTTGAACTCGTTGATCACCACCCGGCCGTCGTGCTGGACGAAGAAGTCCACCCGGGCCAGTCCCTCGCACCCGGCCGCCAGGAACGCCTGCCCGGCAAGGTCTCGGATCTCGTCGGAGAGGTCGTCGTCGATGTCCGCGGGGATCTGCAGCGTCGTCGAGTCCTCGAGGTACTTCGCCTCGAAGTCGTAGAACTCGTGGTCGCCGCCCACCGTGATCCCGGCAACGACGCTGCACTCGGGCCCACGGCCGTCCCGGCCCTGGAGCACGCCGCACTCGAACTCGCGCGCACCCTCCCCGGCGCAGGCCTCGACCATCACGCGGGGGTCGTGCCGCCGCGCCTCCTCCACCGCCTCGTCGAGCCCGTCGATGTCGTGCACCTTGCTGATCCCGTAGCTGGAACCCCCCCGGCAGGGCTTCACGAACACCGGGAAGCCCAGTGCCCGTGCCTCTTCACGGCATGCCTCGCGGTCGTCCTCCCAGCCCTGCGCGGTGACCAGGACGTGCGGGAGCACCGGGAGCCCGGCGGCACGGAGCACCACCTTCATGTAGTGCTTGTCCATGCCGACGGCTGAGGCGAGCACGCCGGCACCGACGTAGCGGACGCCGGCCATCTCGAGCAGCCCCTGGATGGTGCCGTCCTCGCCCCACGGGCCGTGCAGCACCGGAAAGACGACGTCGACCTCACCGAGGTCCTTGGGTACGTCGGCCGGGTCCTGGACGACGAGCCCGGACGAGCCCTCGTTGGCGGTGGTCAGCTGCACGCCCGGCCGACCTGCGTCCACAGCGGGCAGCTCGCCGGCCGCGCCGAGGGCCAGCCGCTGCGGGTCGCCGCTCTCGAGCACCCAGCGTCCGTCGGGGGCGATCCCGATCGGCACCACGTCATACGCGTCCTTGTCGATCGCGGCGAGCACGCTGCCCGCCGTGATGCAGGAGATGCCGTGCTCGTCGGAGCGGCCACCGAAGACGACTGCCACGCGGGGCTTGGAGGAGGACATCGCTGTGACCCTACCGGGGGCCGTGGGCGGGAGGTGGCGCCTCTCTAGGGTGTGTCCCATGGCCGAGGAGACCCTGCATCCCGAGACCGTCGCGGTGAAGGCCGGCCGGCCCCCGCACGAGCCGGACCAGCCGCTCAACGCGCCGATCACGATGGCCTCGACGTACGTCGCCGGCGGCGAGCTCGAGTACGGCCGCTACGGCAACCCCACCTGGGCCGCGTTCGAGGACGCGCTCGGTGCGCTCGAGGGCGGGCGCTGCCTGGCGTTCGCGAGCGGGCTCGCGGCGGTCGCCACCGTGCTCGACCTGGTCGCGCTCGGCGAGAAGGTGGTGGTCCCCCGGCACGCGTACCAGGGCAGCCTCGGCCAGCTCGACGACCTGGAGATGCGCGGCCGGGTGACGCCCGTGCGGGTCGACATCGAGGACACCGAGGCGGTCGTGAAGGCCTGCGAGGACGCCTCGCTGGTGTGGGTGGAGTCGCCGACCAACCCGGCGCTGGAGGTCGCCGACCTGCCCGCGATCGTCGCGGCCGCCCACGACGCGGGGGCGTACGTCGCTGTCGACAACACGTTCGCGACCCCGATGCTGCAGCGACCGCTCGAGCTCGGCGCCGACCTGGTCGTGCACTCGGCCACCAAGTTCATCGCCGGGCACTCCGACGTGGTGCTCGGTGCGCTGGTCACCGGCGACGACGAGCTGCACGCGGTGCTCAAGGGCCGGCGCGACCTGCTCGGCGCGATCCCCGGCACCTTCGAGACCTGGCTGGCGCTGCGCGGCCTTCGCACGCTGCCGCTGCGGGTCGAGCGTGCCCAGGCCAACGCCGTGGAGCTGGCGCGCCGGCTGCGTCAGCGGCCTGAGATCTCCGCGGTGCGCTACCCCGGCTTCGGTGCGATCGTCGTGATCGAGCTGGCGCGGGGCGCGATGGCCGCCGACCTGCTCACGCACACGACCCGGCTGTGGGTGCACGCGACCAGCCTCGGCGGGGTCGAGTCGACCTTCGAGCGACGCCGCCGCTGGCGCACCGAGGCGCCGACCATCGACGAGTCACTGGTGCGGATGTCCGTCGGGATCGAGCACGTCGACGACCTCTGGGATGACCTGGTGCAGGCGCTTGAGCAGCTGCCGGAAGGGTAGTCGGCTGGAGCACCACGGATACCACGGTCCCGTGGTATCCACCTACTTCCCCATGGCTAGAACGCTGGGGAAGGGGCAGAACACCACGGGACCGTGGTATCCGGCCCGACCGCTCAGTCCCGCTCGGACTTCGTCGCCCGGTTGATGAACGCATCGACCATGTCGGCCGCGCCGATGCTGCCGTTGATCACCTCGGTGACGTGCTCGGCGATCGGCGCGTCGACGCCGGTACGACGCGCGAGGTCGCGGATCGACGTACACGACTTGGCGCCCTCGGCCACCTGGCGTGTGGAGTCGATGATCTCCTGCGTCGTCATCCCCTGGCCGAGCTTCTCGCCGAAGGTGCGGTTGCGCGAGAGCGGTGAGGAGCACGTGGCCACCAGGTCACCGAGCCCGGCTAGGCCCATCAGCGTCAGCGGGTCGGCACCCAGCGCCATCGCCAGCCGCGCGGTCTCCGCCAGCCCGCGGGTGATCAGCGACGCCGTCGTGTTGTCGCCGAAGCCGAGCCCTGCCGCCATGCCCACGCAGAGGCCCACGACGTTCTTGTAGGCGCCGCCGATCTCGCAGCCCAGCACGTCGCTGGTCGAGTACGGCCGGAACGCCCGCGTGTGCACGCACTCCTGCAGCCGCTTCGCGACATCTTCGTCGGCGCAGGCGACCACCGACGCCGCGGGCTCGCGCTGCGCGATCTCCTTGGCGAGGTTGGGCCCGCTCACGACAGCGATCCGTTCCGGGCCGGCACCGGTGACCTCCGCGATCACTTCGCTCATCCGCTTGAGGGTGTCGAGCTCGACCCCCTTCATCAACGACACCAGCACCGTCTCCTGCGGGATCACGTCGGCCCACGCACCGAGGTTCTCCCGCAGCGTCTGGGACGGTACGGCGAGCACCACGAACTCGGCCCCGGACACGGCCTGCTCCGGGTCGTGCGTCGCGACGATCGTCGGCGGCAGCTCGATGCCGGGCAGGTAGTCGGTGTTCTCGTGCTTGTCGTTGATCGTGGCGCACACGTCCTCACGCCGGCCCCAGATCGTGACGTCGTTGCCGGCGTCGGCCAGGATCATCGAGAACGCCGTGCCCCACGACCCCGCGCCGAACACCGCCACCTTGCTCATCGCGCGCCTCGCTTGCGCTTCGTCCCACGGTTCGGGTTGCCGGTCTGTCGCACACCGGCCTTGCGCGGGTCGAACCGCTCGGCCGGCGCCGGCTCCCCGCGAAGGTCCGCCACCAGGCTCGATATCGCGGCCATGATCCGTTCGGTCGCCTCCCGCAGCACGTCGTTGGTGACCGGGACGTCCCGGAGGTCGGCCAGGTCGACCGGGTCGCCGGCCTTGACCTTGATCGTCTTGCGCGGGAACAGGTCCGGCCTCCCGTACGGTGGGAGCAGGTCCTGCACGCCCCACTGGCCGATCGGGATCACCGGACAGCCGGTGCTCAGCGCGACGCGTGCGGCTCCGGTCTTGCCGCGCATCGGCCACAGGTCGGGGTCGCGGGTGATCGTCCCTTCCGGGTAGAACGCGACGAGCTGGCCCTCACGCACCGCCTCCACCGCCGCGTCGAACGACTTCGACGCCTCACCGCTGAGCCGCGCGACGGGGATCTGGCCGGCGTTCACCGCGATCGTCTTCACGAACGGCATCTCGAAGACTTCCTGCTTCGCCAGGTAGCGCACGAGCCGGCCGTGGTCGTAGATGAAGTGCGCGTAGGTGAGCGGGTCGGCGTGCGAGAGGTGGTTCATCGCGACCACACAGCCGCCCTCGGCCGGGATCTTCAGACCGTCGTGCCACTCCCGCTTGGTCAACGCGAGGAGGGTCGGCTTGACCAGCGTCACAGCGGTGGTGAAGGCCCATCCCCGCTTCTGGTCCAGCGCACGCATTCTGGCCAACTCGACCTCACTCCCCTCCCGGACTGCGCACACCCTACTGCCGCTGGCAGGATCGTCCGCGATGCCCACGTCCACGCTCGGGTCCGGCCCCGGAGCTCCTTTCGCCCTCGTCGTACCGGTCAAGACCCTCACTCGTGCCAAGTCGCGGCTGACCGGTTTCCCGGACGATGTACGGCGCGCCCTGGTGACGGCGTTCGCCCTCGACGCACTCGCCGCGGCGACGTCGTGCCCGGCCATCGGCTCGGTCGCGGTGGTGACCGACGAGCCCGACCTGGCAAACCTCGTGCGCGACCTCGGGTGCGACGTGCTGCCGGACGAAGGGGCGGGTGATCTCAACCGCGCCCTGCAGCGCGCCGTGCTCGCGCTCCGGCCCCGCGGACCTGTCGCCGCGATGCTGGGAGACCTCCCGTGCCTGCTGCCGGAGGATCTTGATCAGGCGCTGGGCGCGGTGCAGGACAAGGGCTTCGTGGCGGATGCCGAGGGCACCGGCACCACGCTCGTGGCGGTGCGGAACCCGGCATCGTTCGTGTCGCACTTCGGAGCCCGATCCCGTGCTGCGCACGCGGCTGCCGGCATCGACGAGATCACCCTGGACGTCTCGAGTCTGCGACGGGACGTCGACACCGCCGACGACCTCGCTGCCGCTCGGTTGTTCGGCGTCGGCCCACGGACCAACGCGGTGCTCGCCCGCACCTGACAACCCGCACCTGACAACCGGCACCTGACAACTGGCACCTGACGAGGACGGCGACCCCGGTCGCCCGGAGCCGCCGCCCTCACCAGGTCATGACTTCTTGGCGGTCTTCTTCGCCGTCGACTTCTTGGCTGTCGACTTCTTCGCCGTCGCCTTCGTGGCGGGCGCCTTCTTGGCCGCGGTCTTGCTTGCGGTCTTGTTCGCGGTCTTCTTTGCTGCTGGCGCCTTCTTGGCCGTCTTGCTCGCGGTCTTGGTCGCGGTCTTCTTGGCTGCGGGTGCCTTCTTCGCGGCCGTCTTCTTCGTGGTCGACGCCTTCTTGGCCGTCGACTTCGTGGCAGCGGACTTCTTCGCGGCCGCCTTCGCCGGAGCCTTCTTCGCCGTCGACTTCGCGGCGGTGGTCTTGTTCGCCGTCGACGACTTCTTCGCCGGCACCGCGCCCTTTGCCGCCGCGAGCGTCAGCTTCGGCAGCTTCTTCGCGCCGGAGACGACCGCCTTGAGGTCCGCCCCCGGGTTGAACTTGGGGACCGCAGTCTTCTTGGCCTTGATCCGCTCGCCGGTGCGGGGGTTGCGCACCCAGCGCGCCTCGCGCACTCGCTTCTCGAAGGATCCGAATCCGGTGATCGCGACCTTCTCGCCCTTCGCGACCTCGCGCGTGATGGTGTCGAGCACGGACTCCAGTGCATGTGCTGCTTGCTTGCGGTTGCCCTCGTAGCGAGCGGCAAGCGCGTCGACCAACTGCGACTTGTTCACGAGTTTCCCTTCCGGATGAACCCGGCTGGGCAACCTGCCCGCCGTAACACATCGCACGCTAGGCACAGACGGGTGGGCCCCACAACGGCGCCACGCACGTTTCTTGAAGTGAATCAACGCGAATCTCGTCGGTTAACAAACGCTAACCGACGGAAATGGCGTCCGTCGGGTCAGAGGGTGGCCGGCTTCCAGCTCGGACGACGCGCCTCAAAGGCGTCGATGTCGTCCGCGTGCGACAAGGTGATCCCGACGTCGTCGAGCCCCTCGAGCAGCCGCCATCGCGTGTAGTCGTCGATGTCGAAGCTGTCCTCGATCGCGTCCGGCCCATCGCCTGCACGCAGTGTGCGGCTCTCGAGGTCGACGGTCACCGTGGCGCCCGGGTGCTCGTCGAGATGGTCCCAGATGCGCTGCACGACCTTCTCGTCGACCTGGGCGGCGAGAAGTCCCGCCTTGCCTGCGTTGCTACGGAAGATGTCGGCGAAGCGCGAGGAGATGACGACGCGGAACCCATGGTTCTGCAAGGCCCACACGGCGTGCTCTCTTGACGACCCGGTGCCGAAGTCGGGGCCTGCGACCAGAACGGACGCCTCGGCGTACTCCGGACGGTTGAGCACGAAGGACGGGTCGTTGCGCCAGGCGGCGAAGAGGCCGTCCTCGAAGCCGCTGCGCGTCACCCGCTTGAGGTACACCGCCGGGATGATCTGGTCGGTGTCGACGTTGCTGCGCCGCAGCGGCATCGCCACGCCGGTGTGGGTGCTGAACCTGTCCATCGCTCAGGCCTCCGGGGTCTCGACAGGCTCGACCACCGGCGACAGGTCGGCGGGGGACGAGAGCGTGCCCCGGACCGCGGTCGCCGCCGCGACCAGGGGCGAGACCAGGTGGGTGCGCCCGCCCTTGCCCTGCCGCCCTTCGAAGTTGCGGTTGGACGTCGAGGCACTGCGCTCTCCCGGCTCCAGCTGGTCGGGGTTCATACCCAGGCACATCGAGCAGCCCGCGCCGCGCCACTCGCCACCGGCGTCCTTGAACACCACGTCGAGGCCCTCGTCCTCGGCCTGGAGCCGCACCCGCACCGATCCGGGTACGACGAGCAGCCGTGTGTCCCTCGCGACGTGGCGGCCCTTGAGCACCTCGGCCGCGGCCCTCAGGTCCTCGATCCTTCCGTTGGTGCACGAGCCGACGAACACGGTGTCCACGGCGATCTCGCGCATCGGGGTGCCGGCGGCCAGGCCCATGTACTCCAGCGCCCTCTCCGCCGCGACCACGTCGCCGGCGTCCTCGAGGTCGCCCGGGTCCGGCACCACACCGCCGAGCGGGACGCCCTGGCCGGGGTTGGTCCCCCAGGTGACGAACGGCGTCATCGTCGATGCGTCGAGCACGATCTCCTTGTCGTACTGGGCGTCCTCATCGGTGACGAGGGTCCGCCAGTGCTCGACGGCGGCGTCCCAGTCAGCGCCCTTCGGCGCCTCGGGACGCCCCTCGACGTAGTCGAAGGTCACCTGATCGGGCGCGATCAGGCCGGCCTTGGCGCCCCACTCGATGCTCATGTTGCAGATCGTCATGCGGGCTTCCATCGAAAGCTCCTCGATGGCCTCGCCGCGGTACTCGACGATGTAGCCCTGCCCGCCCCCGGTGCCGGTGTGCGCGATCAGCGACAGCACCAGGTCCTTGGCCGTGACGCCGGGTGGCAGCGACCCGTTGACGGTGACGGCCATCGTCTTCGGCTTCGCCTGCATCAGGGTCTGGGTGGCAAGAACGTGCTCGACCTCGGAGGTGCCGATGCCGAACGCGATCGCGCCGAACGCGCCGTGGGTCGAGGTGTGGGAGTCGCCGCAGACGATGGTCATGCCCGGCTGGGTCAGACCGAGCTGCGGGCCGATGATGTGCACGATCCCCTGCTCGACGTCGCCGAGCGAGTGCAGCCGGACCCCGAACTCGGCGGCGTTGGCACGCAGCGCGTCGACCTGGGTGCGCGACACCGGATCGGCGATCGGCTTGTCCCAGTCCAGGGTCGGAACGTTGTGGTCCTCCGTCGCGAGGGTCAGGTCGGGGCGTCGTACGGTGCGTCCTGCGAGTCGCAGCCCTTCGAACGCCTGCGGCGAGGTCACCTCGTGGATCAGGTGCAGGTCGATGAACAGCAGGTCGGGCTCACCCTCGGCGCTGCGGACCACGTGCTCGTCCCAGATCTTCTCGGCGAGGGTCTTTCCCATGATCACTGCACTCCCTCGTGCGTCTCGATGTGGTGTCGGCTGCCGGCACCACCCTACGCTTGCATCCCATGATCTGAGACGGCAGTATTGGAATATGGACAACTCCAGCGGAGTCGGCGTACTCGACAAGGCGGCCCTGGTGCTGGCGGCCCTGGAGGCGGGTCCGGCCACGCTGGCCGGCCTCGTGGCCGGCACCGGCCTGGCCCGGCCGACCGCGCACCGGCTCGCGGTCGCCCTCGAGCACCACCGGCTGGTGGCCCGCGACATGCAGGGCCGGTTCGTGCTCGGCCCCCGGCTCTCGGAGCTGTCCGCGGCCGCCGGCGAGGACCGGCTGCTCGCGTCGGCGGGCCCCGTGCTGGCGCGGCTTCGTGACATCACGGGCGAGTCCGCCCAGCTGTGGCGTCGTCAGGGCGAGTACCGCGTCTGCGTCGCCGCGGCCGAGCGCCCCACCGGCCTGCGCGACACGATCCCGGTCGGCTCGCAGCTCACGATGCGCGCCGGCTCGGCCGCCCAGATCCTGCTGGCCTGGGAGGATCCGGAGCGCATGCACCGTGGCCTTCAGAACGCGGCGTACTCCGCCACGGCTCTTGCCGGCATCCGCCGCCGCGGATGGTCACAGTCGGTCGGCGAGCGGGAGCAGGGAGTGGCCTCGGTGTCGGCTCCGGTCCGGGCTCCGTCGGGCAAGGTGATCGCGGCCGTGTCGGTCTCCGGTCCGCTCGAGCGGCTCTCACGCCAGCCCGGCCGGATGCATGCTCCCGCGGTGCTGGCCGCGGCCGACCGGCTGTCCGAGTCACTGAGGCGAGCAGCGGGCGAGTAGGCCCGTCATGTGGATCTCCGAGCTGAGTGATCGCACCCGGGTCCCGATCGACACGATCAAGCACTACCTGCGGATCGGCGTGCTCCCCCGCGGCCGGCCGATCGCCGACCGCCGGTCGGAGTACGACGAGACGCACGTCGAACGGCTGCGGCTGATCCGGGCGATGATCGAGGTCGGTGGCATGCGGTTGGACTCCGTGCGCCGGGTGTTCGACTCCGTCGACGAGTCCCAGTCCAGCCTGCGCGACGCTCTCGGCCAGGCGCACTATGAGCTGTCGCGGCATTTCATCGAGGACAACGAACCCACGGCCGGGTCACTGGCGACCGTCGACGGTGTGATCGCCCGCCAGGACTGGCACATCGCCGAGGACAGCGTCCACCGCGCCGCGCTCGCGGTCAGCCTGGACACCCTCGCCGAGGTGGACAGCTCGGTCAACGACGTCCTCCTCGACTTCTACGCCCGGATGGCGGGTCAGATCGCGGCCTTCGAGATCTCCCACGTCGACGCGAGCAGCAGCCGCGACGCGGCGATCCGCAGTGTCGCGGTCGGCACCGCGCTCTACGAGCCGCTGATCGTGCTGCTTCGTCGCCTGGCGCAGGAGCATGCCTCCCGCGACTGGGCGGCAGAGGCGAGCTGGCTGCCGGCAGAGCCGCCACCGGCGGTTGATCCGGAGGACGGGTAGCAAGAAAGACGGGTAGCAAGAAAGACGGGTAGCTAGAAAAGGGCGTCCTGCTCGAGCGCGAGCAGGACCTGCTTGCGCTCGACCCCGCCGCCGTAGCCGGTGAGCGAACCGTCGGCCCCGATCACCCGGTGGCACGGGATCACGATCGGGATCGGGTTTCGGCCGTTGGCGAGGCCGACCGCGCGGGACGCGGCGTTGGTCATGCCCATCCGGCGGGCCACCTCGCCGTACGACGCGGTCTCACCCCACGGGATCAGCTCGAGCTGGCGCCAGACCTGGCGCTGGAAGTCACTGCCCCCGGGCCGGAGCGGCAGATCGAACTCACGTCGGTCGCGGGCGAAGTACTCACGCAGCTGGTCTCGGACCGCCACCAGCACGGGATGGTCGTCGTCGCGATCACCCAGTGGCCGGCCGTCGCGCCGCCACGGTGCGAACTCGATCGAGGTCACCACGGCTCCATCGGCGCCGTC
>Ga0207708_10000430_pt1 | contig 32630 bp, 30 predicted proteins | sample KBSK5101metaG_FD_184340 | JGI IMG/M metagenome (GOLD analysis project Ga0207708, IMG submission 184340) | Corn, switchgrass and miscanthus rhizosphere microbial communities from Kellogg Biological Station, Michigan, USA - KBS K5-10-1 metaG... | ecosystem: Host-associated > Plants > Roots >... | reverse complement strand
CGCCTCCGGGGCCGCCGAGCTCAGCCAGCCCGGGGGTCACGTCGACGTCCTCGTCACCCGCGAGAGCGACCACGGGGACGGCGGCAGCACGACGCTGGCGCTCGAGGACGTCGAGGTGCTGGCCGCATCGGCGGCGCCCGAGAGCGCGGGCTCGTCGTCGCAGTCGCCGGGCCCGCGCGTCGCCGCCTCGCTGCGGGTGACGGTCAAGCAGGCGGTCTACCTGGCGGCGGCCCAGGCCTTCGCGCGCGAGATCCGGCTCCTGCCGCGCGCGGCGGGCGACGACCGCCACGGCTCGGCGGGGACCGAGATCGGAGCGGGCTTGGCCTAGCCCCAGCCACTAGGGTCCGCCGCGCGATGCCCGACTGGGACCGCATCGGCACGATCGCGCTCGGCGACGACGTCACGGTCCGCCGGGTCGGGTTCGGCGGCGTGCGCCTGACCGGCCCCGGGACCTTCGGGCCGCCGCCCGATCTCGACGCCGCGCGTCGCACCGTCCGCCGGGCGCGGGAGGCCGGCGTGCAGCTGTTCGACACCGCCGACTGCTACGGGCCCGAGATCAGCGAACGCCTCATCGCCGAGGCCCTTTACCCCTACGACGACGACGTGGTCATCGCGACCAAGGGCGGGCGCATCGCGCTCGGCGACGAGCACTGGCGGGAGACTGGCCGTCCCGAGCAGCTGCGCGAGGCCTGCGAGGGGAGCCTGCGGCGCCTGCGGCTCGACACCATCGGCCTCTACCAGCTCAACGCCATCGATCCCGACGTGCCGGTGGAGGAGTCGCTGGGCGCGCTCGTCGACCTCCGCGAGGAGGGAAAGATCCGGTCCATCGGCGTGTGCAACGTCGACGTCGCGGAGCTCGGGCGCAGCCGCGCGGTGACCGCGATCGCGTCGGTCCAGGACCACTACGACCTGCTCACGCGCGCCAACGAGCCGGTGCTGGAGGCGTGCGGCGACGACGGGATCGCGTTCTTCGCCTGGTTCTTCCCCGATCCCGGCGAGGCGGCGCCGTCGGGATCCGCGGTCGAGCGGGTCGCCGCCGCGCGCGGCGCGACCAAGCGCCAGGTCATGCTCGCCTGGCTCATCGCGCACGCCCCGGCGATCGTCCCCCTTCCGGGCGCTCCCGACCTCGAGACCTACGAGGAGTACCTCGAGGCGTTCGCCATCGACCTGACCGCCGACGAGCGGGCGCTGCTCGGTTGACCCGTGCCGACCCGCTGGATCGTCGACGGGATGAACGTCATCGGCTCCCGGCCCGACGGCTGGTGGCGGGACCGCAGCCGCGCCATGCGCGCCCTCGCGGCCGACCTCGACCGCTTCCGTCAAGCGACGGGTGAGCCGGTCGCCGTCGTCTTCGACGGCCGGCCCCGGGAGATCGAGGCGAAGGTCGACGTGCGCTTCGCGCGCCGCTCGGGGCCCAACGCCGCCGACGACGACATCGCGGGCATGGTGGCGGCCGACGCCGCGCCCGGCGAGCTCCGCGTGGTGACCTCCGACGCCGACCTGGCCGACCGCGTCCGGGCCGCCGGCGGCACCGTCGAGGGCGCGGGAGCGTTCCGGCGCCGCCTCGACGCGCTGGAGGCCTAGCGCAACAACGCCTCGCGCAGCGCCCGCTCCTCCTCGGCGAAGAGCGGAGCCCACACCGCCTCCCGCTCGACGAGGATCCGACGCTTCGTCGCCCCGCTCACGAACGCCGGCTGGGCCGCGATCCCCGCCGCGACCTCGAGCGTCCGATCGACCACTCCCGGGACGACCTCGGCCACCACGCCACGGCGCAGCGCCCCCGCGGCCGACAGCAGCGCGCCGGTCAGGCACAGCTCGCGCGCCAGCGGCGCCGGGAGCGCCGCCCGGGCCGCGGCGAACGCGGGCGGGATCCCGAGCCGCGCGGCCTCGGGGAACCCCATGCTCGCCCCCGGCGCCGCCAGGCGCAGGTCGCACAGCAACGCGAGCGCGAAGCCGCCCGCCACCGCCGGGCCGTTCAACGCCCCAAGCAACGGCTTGGGGAACGTCCCGACCGCCGCGAAGGCGCCCACGCTCACCTCCACCAGCCGCTCGCGGTGCGCGCGCTCGCCGCCGAATTCGTCGCGGTCCATCCCCGAGCAGAACGCCGTCCCCGCGCCGGTGAGCACCGCGCAGCGCACGTCGTCGTCGCGCGCCAACGTCGCCAGCTCCTCGATCAGCCGCTCGCGCAGCTCGATCGACAGCGCGTTGCGCTTCGCGGGCCGGTTCAGGGTCAGCAGCGCCACGCCGTCGGCGCGCGCGACCGTCAGCGGCGCCACGTCAGCGCGCCGCGCGCAGCTTCCGTGCCGCGTTGGCGAGCACGAGCAGCACCCACCCGAAGCACAGGAAGTCGAGCCCGACGAGCAGGCCGAGCGCCCACGAGGCGGAGCTCGGCAGGTTCAGCGCCACCAGGATCCCGAGGATGAGCGCCACGCCGCCGCTGACCGCCATCGCTCCCGCCGCCGGCGTGCCCCGGTCGCGGAACGCCGTGAACAGCCGCACGATCCCGGTGGCGATGAACCAGACCGTGAGCACCACGGTCAGCGTGATCGTCCCCTTCAACGGCGCCACGAGCAGGTAGATCCCGGCCGCGGCCATGAGCACCGCGAGCACCAGGCGGATGACCATCGCCGCCGTCCCCTCGACCGAGAACGCGCTGAAGAGCTGGACGATCGCCCCGAACACGAGCACCCATCCGAGGAAGATCGCCACGCCGACCGATGCCGCGGCGGGCACGACGATCGCCACGATGCCCACGACGAGGAAGATGACCCCGAGGGCCATGGTGATCTTCCAGCGCGCCGAGAGCTGCTCGAGCGATGGCGTATGGGCGCTGGCCACGGCCCGACCTTACCGCCCTCGGTCGCTCCGGATCGGGCACGAACGCCCACGCCGATTGGTCGAGATTTGACAAATACTGCGAGGTGAAATAATGCGTTGAAGACGGTTGAGCAATCCTCCGTACAGGGATGGTCGACGACGGAGCGCAACCCACCCGCAGGATCGGCGACGTGCCCGAGGGCGCGCCGCTCCAATGCCGGCTCGGCCGCCACGTCGGTCGCAAGGACGGCGGCCTGATGAGCCGGCCCCGACCTCCTGCCGAGCCGCTGCGCCGGGCCGACATCGGCTGCCCCGCTCGCCGCGGCGCCGCCCCTGACCGAGTGCATCTCCGGTGGTCGCGCCCACGCGCCTGATCGCCGAGGAGACGCTGGCCGTCCACCCGGCGGCCCCGCTGCTGGCGCGGCAGATGCTGGACCGGCTCCCGATTGCACGCACGCGGCGCAAGGACGTCGAGCTCATGACCAGCGAGCTCGTCACCAACGCCGTCCGCCACGCCGGCCTGGGCGCCGACGACACCATCCGGCTGAACGTCGGCGCCGATCCGGACTGGGTGCGCGTCGATGTCCGCGAGGACGGCCCCGGCTTCAAGCAGGCCTTCCACGCCCGCTCGAGCCCGGGCGGTTGGGGGTTGCTCATCGTCTCGCTGCTCGCCGACCGCTGGGGGAGCACCTACCGCGGCGGCGAGTCGTGCGTGTGGTTCGAGGTCGGATCGCCGCAGCGGGGGGGCGCGCCGACCGGCCCTCGCCCCTAGGAGGGGCGTGGACGACGCGCTCGAGCACCTGGCGACATCCCTGCGCGAACGCCTGGTCGCCGAGGCCGGCGCGGGCGACCCCGACGTCTCGGCGCGCATCCGTGCCATCGTCGAGCGCGAGGCCGGCCTGCTGGACGCCGAGCAGCGCGAGGCCCTGGTGGCGCGGGTGGCGGAGCGCTCGTTCGGGCTCGGGCCACTCGAGCCGCTGCTGCGCGACCCGGACGTCGACGAGGTCATGGTCAACGGCCCGCGGGCCGTGTTCGTGGAACGCGCGGGGCGTGTCGAGCCGGCCTCCGTGACCTTCGCTTCCGAGGCCGAGCTGCGCCACGTCATCGAACGGATCCTCGCGCCGCTCGGCCGGCGGGTCGACGAGGCCTCGCCGCTGGCCGACGCGCGCCTTCCCGACGGCTCGCGGGTGAATGTGATCATCCCGCCGCTCTCGCTGGACGGGCCGATCCTGACGGTCCGGCGGTTCCGCCGCCGTGGGTTCACGGCGGCCGAGCTCGTCGAACAGGGCACGCTGACCGAGGCGCTGCGCGCGTTCCTGGCCGGCGCCGTGCGGGCGCGGGTCAACGTGCTGATCAGCGGCGGGACCGGCTCGGGCAAGACGACCACGCTGAACGCGCTGTCGGCGTTCATCCCGCACGGCGAGCGGATCGTGACCATCGAGGACGCCGCCGAGCTGCGCCTGCAGCAGCCGCACGTGGTCCGCCTCGAGTCGCGGCCCGCGAACCTCGAAGGTCGCGGCGAGGTGCCGATCCGGGCGCTCGTGCGCAACGCGTTGCGCATGCGCCCCGACCGCATCGTGGTGGGGGAGGTGCGCGGCGCCGAGGCGCTGGACATGCTGAGCGCGATGACGACGGGCCACGAGGGGTCGTTGTCGACGATCCACGCGGGCTCGCCCGAGGAGGCGCTGCGACGGTTGGAGACGCTCGCCCTGATGGCCGACGTGGCGCTCCCCCTGGCGGCGGTGCGCGAGCAGGTGGCGGGAGCGATCGAGCTCGTCGTGCACCAGGCGCGCGGGCGCGCGGGCGAGCGGCGGGTGGTCGAGGTGGCCGAGGTCGTGCGCCTCGCCGGGGGTCCGGCGACCCGCCAGCTCTATGCGTGGCGCGACGAGCGGCCGTACTGGCGCGCCGCGCTGAGCGACGGCCTGGCCGCGCGACTGGGGGCGGCGGCGTGACCCGTGCCGCGCTCCTCGCCGGCGCGGCCGGCGCGTGCGCCGTGCTCGGCGGCTGGGAGGCGCTCGTCGTCCTCGAGCGGGCCAAGGTCGCCGCTGCCGTCGCCCGCGTCCTTGCCCCGCTGCGCCGCGCGCGCAAGGAGGGTCGCGAGCCGACCGCCCCCGAGCGGCGGCGACTGGCGCTCCTTGCCGCCGGGACGCTGCTCGCCGGCGGGTGGATCCTGTTCGGGCCGCTCGGCGGCGTGCTGCTCGCCGCGGCCGGGCCGCCCGTGCTGCTCGGTGCCGCCCGCGCCCGCCGGCGGCGCTACCTGGCCGAGCTTGCCCGTGGGGCGCCGCTCGCCGCCCGGGCGCTGTCGGACGCGCTCGCCGGCGGCCACGCCATCCGTGGCGCGATCGGCCAGGCCGCGCGCGGGCTTCCCGGCGCCGCGGGCACGGAGCTCCGAGCGACGGCGGCGCGCCTCGAACTCGGTGCGGCGACCGAGGTCGCGCTCGAGCGCCTGCGCTGCCGCGCCGCCAGTCCCGCCTGGGACACGATCGTCGCCGCGATCCTGCTCACGCGCGAGGCCGGGGGAGACCTCGCGAGGCTGCTGCGCGGCTGCGCGCAGTCGCTCGAGGATGCGACGCGGCTGGAGGCCGAGGCGCGGTCGGCCACGGCCCAGGCCCGCTTCACCGGCCTGCTCGTGATGGCGCTGCCCGCCGGCGCCGCGGGGCTGGCCGAGCTCGCCAGCCCGGGGTACATCGCCTCGCTGGCCCGCGCGCCCCTCACCGCCTGGCTCGTGGGCTGCGCGGTGCTGTGTCAGCTCGTCGCGTTCGCCGCGATCCACCGACTGGCGCGGGTGGCGCGCTGACCCCACCCGTCCTCCTCGCCCTCCTCGCCGCGTTCGCGGCAGCGGGCGGCGTCGTCGACCTCGCCACGGCGATCGCGGACGCGCGGGCGCAGGGCCCGCAACCGCCCGAGAAGCGCTTCGCCGCGCGCGCGGTGCAGACGCTCAAGCGCATCGGCGCCCGCGTCGGCGCCCCCGCTGCGCCGGCGAGCCTCGCCGACCGCATCGAGGCGGCCGGCCGACCGCTCGACCTCGGCGTCGCCGACGTCATGGCGGTCAAGGGCGGTGGGGCGCTCGTCGCCCTCGTCGGCGGCGCGCCCGTCGCCGCCGCGCTCCCCGGCCGCCTTCCGCTGCTCGCCGCCGTGGCGCTCCCCGCCGCCGGCTTCCTCGCCCCCGACCTCCTGCTCGCCCGCCGCGCGCGCCGGCGCGGGCGCGCGATGGCCGACGAGCTCCCCGACCTGCTCGACCTGCTGCGCGTTGCGGTGGAGGCGGGCCTGCCGCTCGGCCGTGCCATCGCCGAGGTCGGCGTGCGTCACGGCGGAACGCTGGCGGCGGAGTGGCGCCGGGCGGCGGCCGAGCTTGCCCTTGGGGTGCCGCGCGACCGGACGTTGAAAGCGCTCCTGCGCCGCTGCCCCGCCACCGGCATGGCCGGCCTCGTCGCGGCCGTACAGCGCGCCGAGCGCCATGGGGCCCCGCTCGCCGACACCCTCGACGCGCAGGCCCGCCAGGCCCGCGCCGAGCGCGCCCGCCGCATCCGCGACCGCGCCGCGCGGGCCGCGCCGAAGATCCAGCTCGTCATCGCCCTGCTGCTCGTCCCGAGCATCCTGCTGCTCGTCGCCGCGGCGCTGGTGGCGAGCCTCGTCCACTGAATTAGGGGAATGGCGCCCCCGTTTCGTGGTACCTGTGAGGGCAATGAAGGCACCGGACGGACCCACTGACCTGAAACGCGAGTCGTGGACAGCGGCCCTCAAGCGGACGTGGAGCGAGTTCCGCGAGGACAACATGAGCGACTGGGCCGCGGCTCTGACGTACTACAGCGTCCTGGCCATCTTCCCCGCGCTCCTCGCGGTGGTCTCGGTCCTCGGCCTCATAGGCCCGTCCGCCACCCAGCCGCTCATCGACAACATCAACACCCTCGCGCCCGGACCGGCCAAGGACCTGCTTGTCTCGTCCATCCGCAACATCCAGCACAGCAGCGGTGCCGCCGGCGTGCTCTTCGTCGTCTCCATCGCGCTGGCCATCTGGTCGGCCTCGGGGTACGTGGCCGCGTTCATGCGCGCCTCCAACGTCATCTACGACGTCGGCGAAGGCCGCCCGATCTGGAAGACCCTGCCCACCCGCGTCCTGACGACCCTTGCGCTGCTGGTCATGCTCGCCCTCGTCGCCGTCGGCGTGACCGTCACCGGCAGCGTTGCCAGTTCGGTCGGGCAATCGCTCGGCGTCGGCGACACCGCCGTCACCGTCTGGGGCATCGCCAAGTGGCCGGTGGTCGTCCTCGTGGTGATGGCGATGTTCGGCCTCCTGTATTGGGCGGCGCCGAACGTCAAGCACCCGCGCTTCCGCTGGGTCACGCCCGGCAGCATCGCCGGCGTGGTGCTGTGGATCGTCGCCTCGGTCCTGTTCGCCGTCTACGTCGGGAACTTCTCCTCCTACAACAAGACCTACGGCGCGCTGGGCGGCGTCATCGTGTTCCTGATCTGGCTGTGGATCTCGAACATCGCCCTTTTGCTCGGCGCCGAGCTGAACGCCGAGACCGAGCGCGGCCGCCAGATCGAGGCCGGCCACCCCGAGGACCGCGAGCCGTTCCTCGAGCCCCGCGACACCAAGAAGCTCAAGCCCACGAGCGCGGGCTGAGCGGCGCCTACCGCGCCCCGATCAACACCCGCCGCTTCGTCCGCTTGATCCCCAGCTGCGCGTAGGCAACGCGCGCCAAGTAGGGAAGCGCGGCGCGGAACAGCGGGGACCGCGCGAGCCCCAGAGCGCCCGCGAACGCTGCTGCTCGCCCCGGTGTCAGCCACCCCGCCGGGAGCAGGCTGCCGCCGAGCTGGTCGGCGGTCTCGCGGAACGCGGGGAGCATCCCCAGCTTCACCGGCGCGTCGAGCCCCGCGCCCGGATCGCGCCCGTACACGATGGCGATCCGGTTGCCGCGGTCGATCACGGTCACCGGTCCCGGCAGCAGCCGCGGAGCGCGCACGACGAACCCCTGGGGCGCGGGCGCAACGGAGACACCCGGCTGCCGCGCCACGAACCGGCGCAACACCGCCAGCGCATGGGCCGACTGGTCCGGGTTCAGCGACTCGATCACCACCCCGGCAGTCAGGTCGGCCGGGGAGGTCCCGAACGCGAACAGCGCCGCGCCGCCGATCCAGCTCGCGATGTCCTCGATCGGCCGTAGGCCGGTCATGCGCGCGAAGCGGCGCTCGAACGCGCGCAGCTGGTCGCTGGGCAGCCCGGGGTTGACCTCGGGGCTCAGCGCCTCGAACAGCCGCTGGCCCGCCTCGGGGACGTCGACCGCGAGCCACGACTGGGCCGGCAGCGAGTAGATGAGCCGCGTCGGCAGCAGCGACGTGCCGCGCTCGCCGCCGCCCACCGGCGTCGGGCTGCTCGGGTCGGGCGCGGCCGGCGGATTGCCGAAGTCGAGCGCGATGCGGTTGTCGGCCCCGGTCATGGTGATCACCGTCGGCTTGTCCTCGATGCGCGCGAAGCGCAGCCGCAGGTCGCGCCGCCGCTGGGCCCCGATCAGCGACGCCGGCAGCGCGTCGACGAGGTTGGGCGCATCGATGTAGACCATCGCGACCGGCGACGCGCGCTGCGCGATCGCCTGCGTGTAGCGATCCGACGCGCCCAGCGAGATGCCGCTCTCGGCCGCCCGCTGGGCCGCGTGCACGGCCGCTGCGGTGCCCACGATGGCGACGCCGTTGAGCACCGCGAACGGCTTGCCCGTCCGCTCCAGCGTCTTGCGTGCCAGATCCTGATCGGCGGCCGAGGCCACGATCGCCCCCTCGAAGCCGGGCCCGAACCGGGTGACGAACGCGCTCAGCCGCGAGCCCACCCAGGGCGCGACGTCGCGCGTGTAGCTCAGCCCCACCCGGCCGAGGACGGCGTCGGCGAGGCTGCGCAGCGCCGGGCCGGGGTCGTCGCCGTCGCCGGCCACGTGCCCGAGCACGTGCTTCACGGAGTCGCCCGCCTCCCCGCCCGGGCTCAGGTCGACCGTCGCGTAGATGGCGGCGCTCGGCGGCACCGCGTTGGCCGGGTCGCCGCCCGACCCCGAGCTCGAGAACGCACCCGTGGCCAGCAGCGCGCCCACGATCACCACGACCACCGCGACTGCGGCCAGGACGAGCGGAAGCCGCGGGCGCCGGGACATCGGGCGCCAAGGCTAGATGGTCGATCCGGCGACCATCGAGCTGTGGAGGTCGGCGGCCTCGGGCGCCGAAGTGGAGTCTTCGGAGCGTGGTGTGGGGACGATGAAACGAATTGTGTTGCAGGGTGGGAGAAAGTGGGGTACAGTCGCCCCGCGACAGACGGAAAGGACCGTGGTGGCGGGGCTCCTCCCACTCCGCCACCTCGGTTCGACCCTCAGTCACTCCGACGCGCACCACCACGCGCATGGCCTTCCGCGGCACCTTCGACTACACGCTCGACGCGAAGAACCGACTCACCGTGCCTGCCAAGTTCCGAACCGCTCTCTCCGACGGTGTCGTGCTGGCCAAGGGCGTCGACGCCTGCGTCGAGGTCTGGCGGCCCGGCGACTACGACGGCTACACGTCGACCGTGCTCGGCGAGCGCAACCCGTTCTCGCAGGAGGCACGCCAGCTGACCCGCTTCCTTGCCGCCAACGCGCACGACACCGAGCTCGACTCGGCCGGCCGCGTCGGCGTCCCCGACTTCCTGCGCGAGCACGCCGGCCTGAACAAGGAGGTCGTCGTGGCCGGCGCCGGCGATCGCCTCGAGGTCTGGGACCGCGGCGCCTGGGCCGACCAGAACGCCTCCCTGACCCGCTCCGTCCCCGACATCGCCGCGGCCCTGGGGGCGTAGGTGAGCATCCTTCTGGACATGACCTCGCTGCACGTCCCCGTCCTGGCCGGCGAGCTGGTCGACGTCCTCGACCCCCAGCCGGGCCAGATCGCCATCGACTGCACCGTCGGCGGCGGCGGTCACGCGCGCCTGATCGCCGAGCGCCTCGGGCCGACCGGGACGCTGATCGGCATCGACCGCGACCCGGTCGCGGAGGAGCGCTTCGCCGAGCTCGCGGCCGAAGTCAGCTGCCAGACCCGCTTCCTGCGCACGAGCTTCGTCGACGGCCTGGCCGAGCTCATCGACGAGGGCGTCCGCGCCGACCTCGTCTACCTCGACCTCGGCGTCTCCAGCATGCAGGTCGACACCGCCGAGCGCGGCTTCTCCTACGCCTACGACGCGCCCCTGGACATGCGCATGGACCCGATCGGGACCGAGCTGACGGCGGCGGAGATCGTCAACACCTGGGACGCGCGGCGCCTGGCGCGGCTGATCCGCAGCCACGGCGAGGAGCGCTACGCGACTCCGATCGCCCGCGCCATCGTGCGCGCGCGCCACGACGGACCGATCGACACCACGCAGGAGCTCGTCGACGTCATCAAGGCCGCGATCCCCGCCCCGGCGCGCTTCGCCGGCGGCCACCCGGCCAAGCGCACCTTCCAGGCCCTGCGCATCCAGGTCAACGACGAGCTCGGCCAGCTCGACGCCGCCCTCCCGCTGGCCTGGGAGGTCCTGGCCCCGGACGGGCGCCTGGCCGCGATCTCGTTCCACTCGCTCGAGGATCGCCGGGTCAAGCGCTTCCTGGCCGACCGCGCCAAGGGCTGCATCTGCCCGCCCGACCTCCCCGTGTGCGGGTGCGGCCGCGAGCCCGAGGCCGAGCTGCTGACCCGCAAGGCGATCGCGCCCACCCCCGGCGAGGTCGAGGCCAACCCCCGCTCCAAGTCCGCGCACCTGCGCGCGGCCAAGCGGATCTAGTGGCCGCCCCGACCGCAGTACCACGCCGCTCCCCGTTGCGCAGGCCGGTCGCGCCGCGCGTCCCGCGCCGCGTCTCCGGCCCGAGCACGCGCATCCGCCGGCGTCGGCGCTCCTCGCTGCTGCAGCGCATCGCCGCGCTGCCCGACCACCGCCTGGTCGACCGCCTCGTCCGCGGGCGCGTGTGGATCCCGCTCATCGGCTTCCTGCTCATCGGCATCGTCTTCATGCAGGTCTCGATGCTCAAGCTCAACGCCGGCATCGGCAACGACGTCGAGAAGAGCTCGACGCTCGAGCGCACCAATGGCGAGCTGCGCGCCGACCTGGCCAAGCTCGAGGCCGGCGAGCGCATCCAGCAGGCGGCGAGCAAGTTCGGCATGGTCATGCCGGCGCCCGACCAGGTGAAGTACCTCAAGGCGAAGCAGAAGTAGTGCCAGTCATCGAGCGGCGCATCGGGCTCCTGTTCCTCGCCTTTTGCGCCCTCCTCGTCCTCGCCGGGCTGCGGGCCCTGCAGCTGGGCGGGCTCAAGGGGCGCTCGCTGCGCGAGAAGGCCGACACGCAGCAGATCTCGCAGGTCCCGGTGCCCGCGCGGCGGGGCACGATCACCGACCGCAAAGGCGTCGAGCTCGCGGTCTCCGAGCCCGCCGACGACGTCGCCGTCACGCCCTACCTGATCAAGGACCCGGCCGGCGCGGCCCGCCGCCTCGCACCGCTGCTGCACCAGCCCCAGGACGCCGTGCTGCGCAAGGTCGCCCAGCGCAACACCGGCTTCGTCTACCTCGTGCGCGAGCTGCCGGCCAGCCAGGCCCAGCAGATCGGCAAGCTGCACATGCCGGGCATCCAGCTCATCCCGTCCAGCCGCCGCATCTATCCGCAGCGCTGGATGGCCGCGCAGCTGCTGGGCGCGGTCGGTACCGACGGCAACGGCCTGTCCGGCCTCGAGTACGCCCGCGACAAGACCCTGCGCGGCGCCAACGGCGAGCGACGTCTGGTCAAGGACGCGCTCGGCCAGCCGATCTCGCTCGCCGACGTGCGCCAGGCCCAGCCCGGCCACAACCTGACCCTGACCCTGGACGCGGCCATCCAGGACAAGGTCGAGTCCGTGTTGCAGCAGGTGGGGCAGAAGTTCTCGCCTCGCGGCGCCACTGCGCTGGTCATGGACCCGCGCACGGGCGCGATCATCGCCCTGGCCAACTGGCCCCGCGTGGACGCCGACAACCTCAGCGGCGCGCCCGCCTTCGCGCGCCAGAACCGCGCCATCGGCTCGACCTACGAGCCCGGATCGACGTTCAAGGCCTTCACCGTCGCCGGCGCGCTCATGGACCACAAGGTCACGCCCGCCACGCCGTTCAACGTCCCGCCCCAGCTCCAGGTCGCCGACCGCACCATCCACGACGCCGAGGACCACGGCTACGAGACGCTGACCACGGCGCAGATCCTGGCCCAGTCCTCGAACATCGGCGCCGACCTGATCGCCGCCAAGGTGGGCCGCGTGCGCTTCGACCACTGGGTGCGCACGTTCGGCTTCGCCAAGCCCACCGGCGTCGACCTCTCGGGCGAGGAGTCGGGCATCGTGCCCCAGCTCAAGCAGTACTCGGGCTCCTCGATGGGCAACCTGCCCATCGGCCAGGGCCTGGCGGTCACGCCGATGCAGATGGCCACCGCCTACGCGGCCATCGCCAACGGCGGCATCCTGCGCCCGCCCCACATCATCGAGCGCGAGGGCGAGCGCACCATGCCGACCCCGCGCGGGCACCGGATCATCAAGCCGGCGGTCGCGGCGCAGCTGCGGTCGATGCTCGAGGGCGTGCTGGGTCCGGGGGGCACGGCCCACGAGGCCGCGATCCCCGGCTACAAGCTCGCGGGCAAGACCGGCACGGCCCAGAAGCCCGACCCGGTTCACGGCGGCTACTCGGACACGAAGTTCGTGGCCTCGTTCGTGGGCTTCGCCCCGGCCGACGACCCGCGCCTGCTGGTGGCGGTGATGGTCGACGAGCCGCAGGGCGAGATCTACGGCGGCGCCGTCGCCGCCCCGGCCTTCCAGGCCATCACGAGCTTCGCGCTCCCCTACCTCGGGATCCCGCCCTCGTAGGCGCCGGGTCCTACACTGGCGCCGCCATGAAGCTGAGCGAGGTGATGGCCGGCGCCGGCGTGCCGGCGGTCGCCGACGTCGAGATCTCCGATCTCGCCTATGACTCGAGGGCCGTACGGCCCGGAACCCTGTTCTTCTGCGTGCCCGGCTTTACCTCCGACGGCCACGACTACGCCCCCACGGCGGTGGAGCACGGCGCTGCCGCGCTCGTCGTCGAGCGCCCGCTGCGCCTCGGCGTGCCCGAGGTCCTGGTCGCCGACGCGCGGGCCGCCATGGCCCCCGCCGCCGCCGCCTTCCACGGCGACCCCACGCGCGCCCTCGACGTCGTCGGCGTCACCGGCACCAACGGCAAGACCACGACCGCCTTCCTCGTCCGGGCCCTGCTCGAGGCCGACGGGCGTCAGACCGGCCTGCTCGGCACCGTCACCTCGATCGTCGGCGGCGAGGAGCGCCCGGTCGTGCGCACCACGCCCGAGGCCTTCGACCTCCAACGCGACTTCGCGGCCATGCGCGACGGCGGCGACGTCGCCTGCGCGATGGAGGTCTCCTCGCACGCCCTCGAGCTGCACCGGGCCGACGCCATCCACTGGGCGGTGGCGATCTTCACGAACCTGACCCAGGACCACCTCGACTTCCACCCGACCATGGAGGACTACTTCGCCGCCAAGCGGCGGCTGTTCGAGGCCGGCCCGCGGGCCGCGGTGGTCAACGTCGACGACCCCTATGGACGCCGGCTGGCGGAGGAGCTGCCCGACGCGCTCACCTTCGGCGTCGAGAGCCCCGACGCCACCGTGCGCGCCACCGACGTGGCCTTCGGGCTGACGGGGTCCACGTTCACCGTGGAGGGCCGCACCGTCGGCACCCCGCTGCCGGGCCGCTTCAACGTGCTCAACGCGCTCGGCGCCCTGGCCGCCGCCCGCGCCCTCGGCGTGGCCGACGCCACCAGCATCGCCGCCCTGGCCGGCGCCGGGCGCGTGCCCGGCCGCTTCGAGCCGGTCGAGGCCGGGCAGCCTTTCGCCGTCCTCGTCGACTACGCCCACACGCCCGACTCGCTCGAGAACGTCCTGCGCGCCGCGCGGGAGATCGCCCAGCGCCGGGTCATCGTCGTCTTCGGGGCGGGCGGCGACCGCGACCGCGGCAAGCGCCCGCTCATGGGCCGTGCCGCGCGGACGCTGGCCGACCTCGTCGTGGTCACCAGCGACAACCCGCGCTCGGAGGACCCCGACGCGATCATCGCCGAGATCACCGAGGGCACCGGCAGCGGGCCTGGGGTGGAGGCGATGGTCGACCGCCGCGCCGCCATCGGGCGCGCAGTGCAGCTGGCCCAGGAGGGCGACGTCGTCGTGATCGCGGGCAAGGGCCACGAGCAGGGCCAGGAGTTCGCGGGCGGCCGCAAGATCCCGTTCGACGACGTCACGGTGGCCCGGGAGGCGCTCGCGTGAGGGACTGGAGCGCGCAGCGCATCGCCCGCGCCAGCGCCGCCGGCCTCGTGCGCCCGGCGACCACGCCCGGCGGCCCGGCCCGCGCGGTGGTCGACACTCGTGCCCTCGAGCCGGGCGACCTCTTCGTCGGCATCCGCGGCGAGCGCGACGACGGCGGCCGCTTCGCCGCCACCGCCCTGCAGGAAGGCGCCTGGGGCGTGCTCGTGACCGCGGAGCACGTCCGCGACCTCCCCGATGGCGGCGCCGTCCTGGCCACGCGCGACCCCATCGCCGCCCTCGGCCGCCTGGCCCGCGCCTGGCGCGAGGAGCTGCGCTGCGCCGTCGTCGGCATCACCGGCTCGACGGGCAAGACGTCGACCAAGGAGATCCTCGCCGGGCTGCTCGCGCCGCACCGCGCCACGCTGGCCTCGCGGGCGAACTTCAACACCGAGATCGGGCTGCCGCTCAACGTCCTCGAGGCCGAGCCCGGCGTCGAGGCGATGGTGCTCGAGCTGGCCATGCGCGGCGCCGGCCAGATCGCCGAGCTGGCCGACATCGCCCGCCCCGACGTGGGTGTCGTGGTCAACGTCGGGCCCGTCCACCTGGAGCTGCTGGGCTCCCTGCCCGCCATCGCCGCAGCCAAGGCCGAGCTCATCGTGGGCCTCGAGCCTGGCGGTACCGCCGTGGTCCCGGCCGGCGACCCGCTGCTGGCGCCGCATCTGCGCGACGACGTGCGCACGCTGAGCTTCGGCGCCGGCGGCGATGTGCGCCTCATCGCCCAGGACGGCGCGCGCGTGAGCATCGACGCCCTCGGCGAACCGCTGGAGCTCGAGGTGCCCTTCACGCAGGCCTATCACCGCAACAACCTGCTCGCCGCGGTGGCCGCGGCGGTGGCGATCGGCGTCAAGCCGGAGGGTCGTGTGGAGGTGGCGTTCTCGCCCCTGCGGGGGGAGCGCGTGGAGCTCGCGGATGGCACGGTCGTGCTCAACGACTGCTACAACGCCAACCCGATGTCGATGCGCGCGGCCCTGGATGAGCTGGCGAGCGCCGAGGGCACGCGCCGCGTGGCCGTGCTCGGCGACATGCTCGAGCTCGGCCCCGACGAGCTCGCCTTCCACGAGGAGGTGGGCCGCGAGGCCGCCGCGCGCGACGTCGACCTCGTGGTCACCGTGGGGCCGCGGGCGGTCGCCATCGGGCATGCGTTCGACGGTCCGAGCTACGCGGTCGCCGACGCCGCCGAGGCCGCCGCGATCCTGCCGGAGCTGCTCGAGCCCGGCGACGTCGTGCTGGTCAAGGGCTCGCGGGGCGTCGGGCTCGAGGTCGTCGCCGAAGCACTGCGCGAGCGCGTCGAGGCCTAGCCCGTGGGACAGGTGCTCATTGCGGGGACGGCCTCGCTCCTCATCTGCGTCTTCCTCTCGCCGAAGTTCATCGAGTTCCTGCGCGACCGCGAGTTCGGCCAGAACATCCGCCCCGAAGGGCCCGCGGGCCACCACGAGAAGGCGGGCACGCCGACGATGGGCGGGATCATCCTCGTCACCGCGATCTCGGTGCCGTTCCTGGTCCTCGGGGGCCAGAAGCCGCAGTCGCTGGTGGTCTACGGCGTCGCCGTGGCCTGCGCGGCGCTCGGGTTCGCGGACGACTGGACCAAGATCATCAAGCGCCGGTCGCTGGGCCTGCGGGCGCGCACGAAGCTGATCGTGACCATCGTGATCTCGATCGGGCTGTTCATCGGCGCGACCAAGTGGGCGGACAAGAGCGAGGTCCTGCGCCTGCGCCTGGTCGACTACCAAATCGACCTCGGCCTCGCCTACGTGCTCTTCGTCTATCTCGTGGTGGCGGGCACGACGAGCGCGGTCAACCTCACCGACGGCCTCGACGGCCTGGCCGCGGGCTGCGCGGCCATCGTGCTGCTCTCGTTCATCGCCATCACGTTCATCACCACGGGTCAGCGCGACCTGGCGGTGCTGTCGGCCTGCCTGGTCGGGGCGTGCATCGGGTTCCTCTGGTTCAACTCGTTCCCGGCCCAGATCTTCATGGGCGACACCGGTTCGCTGTTCTTAGGGGGCGCGATAGCCGGGCTCGCGGTCATGACCAAGACCGAGGTCCTGCTGATCGTGCTCGGCGGCATCTTCGTGGTCGAGGCGCTGTCGGTGGTGATCCAGGTGATCTCGTTCCAGGCCTTCCGCAAGCGCGTGTTCCTGATGGCCCCGATCCACCACCACTTCGAGCTCCAGGCGTGGTCGGAGACGAAGATCATCCTGCGCTTCTGGATCGTCGCGGCGGTGTTCAGCGCGATCGGCTTCACGCTTTACCAGCAGTCGATCAAGTAGGGCCGGGCTAGTCCACGCCGGCCAGCAGCGCCTCGCGCGCCAGCGGCAGCTCGTGCGGGGCGCCGGGCTTGGCGGCGAGCACCTGGTGCACGGAGATGTCGCCCGCCTCGAAGGCCACCGCCGAGCCGGTCATGTAGAGGCGCCACACGCGCTCGCGCTCGGTGCCGGCCTCGGCGATCGCCGCGTCGCGGTTGGCGGCCAGGTTGGCCACCCAGCGGCGCAGCGTGAGCGCGTAGTGCTCGCGCAACGCTTCGTCGTCGCGGACCTCCAGGCCGGCCTGCTCCATCGCGTCGACGACGGCGCCCACCGGGTGCAGCTCGCCGTCGGGGAAGACGTAGCGGGCGATGAAGCTGTGCTTGTCCCACAGCCGCGGCTGGGCCCGCACGATGCCGTGGTTGAGGAACAGGCCACCCTCGCGGAGCAGGCGCGTCACACGGCCCGCGTACTCGCCCAGCTGAGCGCGCCCGACGTGCTCGTACATCCCGACGCTGGAGACCTTGTCGTAGGGACCGTCGTCGACCTCGCGATAGTCGGCGACCCGGATCTCGCAGCGGTCGCTCAGGCCAGCCGCACGGATGCGCTCGCGGGCCAGCTCGGCCTGGGGCTGGGACAGCGTGACCCCGACGGCGCGGGCGCCGTGCTCGCGCGCCGCGTGCAGCACGAGCGTGCCCCAGCCGCAGCCGATGTCCAGCAGCCGGTCGCGCGCGCGCAGGCGCAGCTTGCGGCAGATGGTCTCGAGCTTGCGGGTCTGCGCCACCTCGAGCGTGTCGTCGGGGGAGCTGAAGTAGGCGCACGAGTAGACCATCGTCGGCCCCAGCACCATGCGGTAGAAGGCGTTGGAGACGTCGTAGTGGTGGCGGACGGCGACGCGGTCGCGGTCGAGCGAGTGCCGCCGCCCGCGCCCCACCGGGGCCTCGCTGGCCGGTACCGCCGGGCCGCGCAGGCGCACGCCGCCCAGGCGCGCGACGGCGCGCAGCGCCGCCAGGCGGTCGGCGGCCGAGAGCCGCAGCCCGCCGAAGCGATCGCGCAGCGCCAGGCCGCGCTCGAGGTCGCCGTCGACGTCGAGCGCGCCGGTGACCCAGGCGCGCCCGAACCCGAGCTCGTTGGGCTGGCGCAGCGCGTAGGCCAGCGCGACCGGGTCGCGCACGACCAGCGTGAGCTCGTCGTCGGCAGTCGGGGGCGGCGGGACCTCGGAGCCGTCCCAGAACCGCAAGCCGAAGTCGCGGGCGCCGGGGGCGCGGCGGTCGATGCGTTCCACCACGGGCCTGACGGCTTCAGCGACGCCGGGCATGCCTGCACAGTATCCCGCCGCTAGGGTCGGTACATGAGCACGAAAGCCGACTACACCGAGGACGAGTGGAAGACGATCATCGAGGCGCCCACGAGCGCAGGCATGATCGTCATCACCGCGTCGCGCGGAGGCACGTTCCGCGAGACCTTCTCCATGGCCAAGGCCTACACCGAGGCGCGGCAACAGCACGGCGCGAGCGCGCTGCTCGACGACGTCGTCTCCACCAACCCCAAGGTCGACCGCCACGGCGGCTCACCGGCCGAGCTGGAGACGCGCGGGCTCGGCCACCTGCGCGACGCCGTCGGCACGATCGAGGCCAAGGGGAGCCCGGGCGAGGTCGACGAGTACCGCCGCTTCGTGGTCGGGCTCGCCGAGCGCGTGGCCCACGCCCACCGCGAGGGCGGCGTTGAGGTCTCGGACGCCGAGCAGGCTGCGATCAACCAGATCGAAGAGGCGCTGGGCGGCAGCGGGGGCGACGCGCCCGCGGCGAGTTAGGCCGCCAGCGGTACGTCGGCAACCCGCGCGAGCAGCGCCTGGCGGTACCAGCCGGCGCCGCCGCACGGCGCGCAGCGCACGAGCTCGGACAGGCGCGGCTGGCGCGGGTGCGGCTTGCCGTGCCGCCAGCCCTCGCCACGGCAGTGGGGGCAGACGACCTCGTCGTACACGATCCGGACCATGCCGCGACGGTAGGCCCGGGGGCGGACGGAATCAGGACTTCTGCAGGGAGATCCACTCGTCGAGGAACGGCTCGGCGATGGCGTAGGCGCCGCGCCCGCGCCGCTCCACGACCCCCTCGCGCGACAGCGCCCGCAGGGCGGTCTGCACCGTGGCGATGCTGGGCAGGCCGTGGCGCCGCTGGTAGTCGCTGCTCAGCGGATGGCCGGGCTGCTCGGCGGCCAGCGCCTCGAGCACGAGCCGCTGCGCGGCCGACGCGCGCTCCCAGAGGAGGCTGAAGTGCGCGTGCTCGGAGCGCAGCACCGCCTGCAACGCCCGCTCCAGCGTGCCCTCCTCCCACAGGAAGTACAGGAGCTCCTGGGTCGCGTAGGGGTGGCCGCCGGTGATGTCCAGCGCCGCCCGGGCGGTGGCCGGGCGCAGGCGCCGGCCGGTGGCAGCGAAGCGCTCGAGCGCGAAGGCCTCGAACGGCTCGGGCGGGATCGGCCCGAGCTCCATCTGCTTGGCGCTGCGCCAGAAGGGCTCGTTGGCGTCATTGAAGATGCGCTCGATCATGTGGCGCTTGGAGCCCAGGTAGACGTGGGCCACGTCGCCCTGCTCCTGGAACACCGAGCGCATGAGCTTGATCAGCCCGGGGTCGATGTCCATGACCTCCTGGAACTCGTCGAGCACGAGCACCACCCGCCGCTTGCGCTCGGCCGCCAGCCGGCCCGGCAGCGCGAGCAGCTCCTCCAGCGTGGCGTCGATGCCCTGCCGGGCGGCGTAGGTGTCGAAGCTGAACGAGAGCGAGCCGTCCTGCGGGTCGACCGTGACCGTCGGCGCCACCCGCAGCTCCGAGAACATGCGCAGTCGCTCCTTGGCCCGCAGCAGCGGCGTGGCCAGCTCGTCGTGGATGGCAGAGGCGAGCTTCTCGGCCAGCCGCTCCTTGGTCGGCGCGCGCATGAGGTCGACCTGGGCCACGAGCACGCGGCGGGTGACGAGCTGCTGGGCGACGCGCCAGACGAGTGACGACTTGCCGTAGCGCCGGGGGGCGAAGACGACGACGTCCTGGCCGTTGCGCATGTCCGCGGCGAGCTCGGCGATCTCCTCGTCCCGGTCCGTGAAGGCCTCGTCCAACGCCAGGGCGCCGAAGCGGAACGGGTTCGTGGAGCCGCGTGCTTTGGCCACGAGAGAATTATGTCACACGGAATAATTCTCTTCGACCTAGGTGCGCGCGGGCACGACGGGCTGCACCCGCGCGGTGCAGAAGGCGCACCGGGTCGCCCGCTGCGGGATGTCGCTCCGGCACTCCGGGCAGTGGCGCGTGGGCTCGGAGACGTCGGGCTCGGTGCGGAACCGGCTCATGAGCGCGTTGATCGGCCGGACAACGACGAAGAACACCGCCACGGCCACGATCACGAACGAGATGATCGCGTTGATCACGAGGCCGTAGTGGAAGTGGCTGCCGTTGATCGTGAAGGACAGCGCGGCGAAGTTCGGCTTGCCGCCGATGGCGGCGATGATCGGCGTGATCAGGCCCGCGACCACGCTGCTGACGATGCGCCCGAAGGCGGCGCCGATGACGATGCCGACGGCGAGATCGACCACGTTCCCGCGCAGCAGGAACGTGCGGAAGTCCCTGGTCATGTTGCCGGTCGGGGCGGGGGTCGCGGACGGCGCCGACACGGCGGCTGACTTCGTGGCGCCGTCGGATCCACCTGCTTGCATGGCGGCGTGAAGCCGCGCCCGCCCCTGCCCGGCGGCCCCTATCTCGTCGTCGGCCTGGCCCGCTCGGGCGTGGCCGCCGCGCTCGCCCTGCGCGCGCGCGGCGAGGAGGTCGTCGGCGTCGACAGCGGACGCCCCGACGTCGGCAGGCTCACGGCGGCCGGCGTCGAAGTGCACCTGGATACGCCAGGCGGGGGCCTGGTCGACCGTGCCCGGACGCTGATCAAGAGCCCGGGAGTGCCGGCACAAGCGCCCGCGATCGTCGCGGCTCGCGCGCGCGGGATCACGGTGATCGGCGAGCTCGAGCTGGCCTGGCGGCTCATCCCCAACACGTTCATCGCGGTGACCGGCACCAACGGAAAGACCACCACCACCGAGCTCCTCGGCCACATCCACCGCGAGGCAGGACTGCCCTACGCGGTGGCCGGCAACGTGGGCACGGCGCTGGCCTCGCTCGTCGGTGCGGTGGCCCCCGACGCCGTGGTGGTGGCCGAGTGCTCCTCGTTCCAGCTCGAGGACACCGAGGCCTTCGCGCCCGAGGCGGCCGTGCTGCTCAACGTCGAGGAGGACCACCTCGACCGCCACGGCACCTTTGCCGCCTACAGGGAGGCCAAGCTGCGGGCGTTCGCCCACCAGGGGCGCGACGACCTTGCCGTGGCGCCGCGCGACCTCGTCGGCCTGCTCCCGGGCGCGGCGCGGCGCGTCGTGGTGGGCGAGGACGTCGCCGAGCACGACGGCGCGCTGGCGTGGCGCGGCGAGCGCCTGCTCGGCCTCGACGAGCTCGCCCTGCGCGGCCCCCACAACGCGCAGAACGCGATGGCCGCCGCGGCGGTGTGCCTGGCCCGCGGCGTCGATCCCGGCGCCGTGCGCGCCGGGCTGCGGACGTTCCCCGGCGTGCCCCACCGTCTCGAGGAGGTGGCCCGCGAGGACGGCGTGCTCTACGTCAACGACTCCAAGGCCACGAACGTCGCCTCCACGCTCGTCGCCCTGCGCTCGTTCGAGGCGCCCATCCACCTCATCGCCGGCGGGCGGGCCAAGGGCTCGGGCTTCGAGGCCCTGCGCGCGCCCGCGGCCGAGCGCTGTGCCGGCGTCTACCTGATCGGCGAGGCCGCCGACGCCCTCGACGCCGCCCTGGCCGGCGCCGGCGTGCCCGTGCGCCGCTGCGGCGACCTCGAGCATGCGGTGCAGGATGCGCGCGCCGCCGCGCAGCCCGGCGACGTCGTGCTGCTCTCGCCCGCGTGTACGAGCTACGACCAGTATCCGGACTACGAGGCGCGCGGCGCCCATTTCCGCAGCCTGGTCATGCGGGGCTGATGGCGAAGGGGAAGGGAAAGGCGCCCGAGCACCCGCTCGCGCACCGGATGCTCCTGACCGTGACCATGTGCCTGCTGGCGGCGGGCGCGGTGATGGTCTACTCGGCCTCGTCGGCGCGCGACCTGCTGGCCGGCGGCGGCGACGGCACCGGCTACCTGCTGCGGTACGTCGGCTTCGGCGCCCTCGGCGTCGTGCTCATGCACGTGCTCTCCAAGCGCGGGCTCGACCTCGTGCGGCGCTACACCCCGCTGCTGCTCACGCTTTCGTTCGTGCTCCTGCTCGTCGTGCTCCTGCCCGGCATCGGGGTCGAGGTCAACGGCGCCAACCGCTGGATCGGCGCCGGCTCGCTGAGCTTCCAGCCCTCGGAGCTGGCCAAGCTCGCGCTCGTGCTCTACGCCGCCGAGCTGCTGGGCTCCAAGCGCCGCATCCGCTCCATCCGCGCCGCCGCGCCCGTGATCCTCGTGGCCGCGGTGATGGCGCTGCTCGTCGCCGTCGAGCCCGACCTGGGCACGGCGCTGGTCATCGCCGGGACGACGACCGCGCTGCTCGTCGCCGCCGGAGTACCGCTGCGCCACCTGGCCGTCGCCGCCGGGATCGCGGCGGCCCTGATCGCGATCTTCGCCCTGCTCGAGCCCTACCGGCGCGCACGCCTGACCTCGTTCATCGACCCGTGGGCGCACGCGGGCGGCACCGGCTTCCAGTCCGTGCAGGGCCAGATCGCGCTCGGCTCGGGCGGGCTGTTCGGCGTCGGCCTGGGCCAGTCGGTGCAGAAGATCTTCTACCTGCCCGAGGCCCACACGGACTTCATCCTCGCCGTGATCGGGGAGGAATTCGGCGTGCTCGGCGTGTCGGTCGTGCTCGCGCTCTACGGCCTGCTGGCCTGGGCGGGCACGCGCGCGGCGCGGGCGGCCAAGGGCGCTTACGCCAAGCTGCTGGCGATTGGGCTTACCTCGCTGATCCTCTGCCAGGCGGCGCTGAACGTGTTCGCGGTGCTCGGCCTGGCGCCGCTGACCGGCGTGCCGCTGCCGTTCATCTCCTACGGGCCCAGCAACCTGATCGTCCTGCTGGCCGCCATGGGCCTGCTGCTGAACATCGCGGCGGGCGGCTCCGCCCACATGCGCGTGGTCAGCGGCGGGCGGCGGAGCGGCTCGACGGCTGCGAAGTCGGCTTCTTCGTCGGCGGGGTCGCGGGCTTCTTCGGGCTCGCGGTCGCGACGCGCAGGAACGGGAAGGACGTAGTCAGGGCGACGTGCCCCGCGGTGGGGATGTTGTCGAGCAGACAGGTCGCCGTGTTCAGCGCCGTCGTCTCCGCCCCGCCCAACCAGGTCGCGTAGGTCTGCGGCTTGACCTTGGTCGTGACCAGGCCCTGGGCGATCTGGTCGGCGATGATCGCGCGCGCCGTCGTGGTGCCGAGCTTGTTGCGGCGCAGCGCGCGCGAGTAGCGCCGTGCCGAGCCGCCGAACGACGACTTGACGATCGCCGCCTGGGCCTGGGTCACCGAGCGGCTGGGGGCGCGGGCGGTCGCGTTGACCACCCCGCGCTCGAGCAGCGCGCTCTCCGCGGTCGCCGCGTTGCCCTTCAGCGCCCGCGTCAGGCGGGCCAGGTCGCGGACCTTGATCTTGCCGCCGTTCCAGCCGCACTGGACCCCGCTGGGCAGGTTGATCTGGCCCTCGGTGAGGTCGGTGTCGAAGTTGTAGGAGCCCGGCGCGTTGCACAGCGTCGGGTCGCGCGTCCACAGGTACACGCAGGCCGCGGCCTGCTTGTCGGGGTCGGCGCTGCCCGGGTTGTTGAACGTGCCCCAGCCCCAGGACCAGATCGTGGCGATGCCGGTGTCGCCGGCCACGGTCTTGGCCGCCAGCTGCTGCAGCTTGACCATCTCCAGCCAGGACGCCGTGGGCTGCAGGCCCTCGCGGCCGTCCTGGCCCGCGCCGGACTGGAAGCCGAGCATGATCCCGATGTCGCCGGCGGGGATGCCCAGCGCCTCGAGCTTGGCGATCTGGCTGCGGAAGCCGATGCGGATGTTGCGGCTCGCCAGCAGCGCGCCCTGCTGGAAGAGCTGGTTGTTGTTGAAGTAGATCTCCAGCACGAGGCTCGCCTGCTGGCTTGCCTGCTGGAGGAAGGTGGCCGCGGGGCCGGCACCCATCGGGGTCGTGAAGGGCAGTGCGAGCACGGCGTGACCGCCGCCGTTCGTGATGGCGCCGATGAGCGCGAGGACGTTCGCGCGGTACTGCGCGACGGCGGACGCGGACGCGGAGCCGGGCGGGATGAGCTCGTTCAGCGCGATGACCGGGTTCGCGCAGCCCGACGACTGCTTGGCGTTGGCCACCAGCGTCGCCGCTGCGGGGCCGATGCTGCCGGACGGCGCCGGGCTGTTCGGCAGGCCGACGATCTTCTCCAGGTGCTCGTCCCAGTAGGTCGTGACCGCGCCGGCCTGCCGGAACCCGGACGCCGGGTCGCCCTGCTTGGTGGGCAGGTCGTCCATGGTGAGGATGAGCCCCGGCCGCTTGAACACCTGGTCGCGGAACAGGACGGACGCGTTCGCATAGTCGACGTACAGCGGGCTGCCGTCGGGCAGGCAGTTGGGCGCCGCGCTCGCGCTGGACGCGGGCAGAGCAAGGATCGCGATGGCGGCGGCGAGCACCCCACCCAGAGCAAGTCGGCGCATGCGTGGCACGCTAACGGTGACAACCCGTGCACCCTGCAAGAGTCGCGCCGCACCGGTTTCAGGCTGCGCGCGGGACCGTCTGGTCGGTGATCTGGGCGAGGTCGCGGATGGCCGCCGCGAGGGCCTCGGGGCGGTCCAGCGGGATCAGGGTGTCGCTGTCGTCGACCTCGACCAGGCGGCCCTGGGGCAGCAACGCGGCCAGGCGACGGCCGTGCTCGGGCGGCATGACGCGGTCCTCGCCCGCCCACACGATCAGAGTGGGTCGGTCGAAGGCGGGAAGGCGCTCGGCGACATCGACCAGCAGGCCGCGGTCGGCCGCGATCGCGCGCAGCACCCGGACGGTGTCGCGGCGGATCTCGGGCCGGTGCAGGAGCGGCTGCATCCAGCGCGCGACCGTGGCGTCGCCGCGCCGCGTCAGCCAGCCGAAGGCGAGGGGCAGGCGCCGGACCGGCTTCAGGCGCATCTGCTGCATGAACAGGCCGAACAACGCCGGTGGCAGCTTGCCGGTGCGCACGAGCGTGCGGCCGGTCAGGCCGGGCGGGAAGTTGTCGAAGGCGTCGCAGGAGGCCAGCACGACCCGCCCGACACGCTCGGCGCCGTCGGCCATGAGCAGCTGCACGATGGCGCCGCCGGTGTCGTTGCCGACGAGGGTGACGTCGCGCAGGTCGAGGCGCTCGAGCAGCTCCGCGACGAGCCGCGCGATGCCGCGAAGCGACAGGTCGGCGTCCTCGGCGGCGCCGTGGCGGTGGGCGCCGAGGGGCAAGGTGGGGACGATGCAACGGTGGTCGCGGGCGAGGTCGGCGACGACGTCGTCGTACAGGGAGGCGTCCATGAGCAGCCCGTGCACGAGGACGATGACGGGGCCCGCGCCGCCGGTGTCCTCGTAGTCGACGGTGCCGGTTGCGAGGGTGAGCTGATCGGTCATGGGCGATATGGTTGCACTCGAAAACCAGTTGCAATTCAAATCCAGTTGGGAAGGCGAACCAGTTGCCCAAGGGAAACCACACGCCGGTGCGGCCGCCCCGCGACGCGGTCGAGCTGGCCGTCGACGTGCTCAGCGACCGCTGGACGTTCCTGATCCTGCGCGAGGCCTTCTTCGGCGTCCGCCGCTACGGCCAGATGCAGCGCGACCTCGGCATCGCGCGCAACGTGCTCGCCGACCGGCTGCGCCAGCTCGTGGCCGACGGCATGCTCGAGCGCGTCCGCTACCGCACCGACCCGGACTGGTACGAGTACCGCCTCACGGAGCGGGCGCTCGACCTCTATCCGGTCATCGTCGGGCTGATGCGGTGGGCGGACAGGCACCTGGCGGAGGGCGAGGACATCACCGAGGTGCAGCTCATCCACCGCAGCTGCGGCAAGCCCGCCGACCCCTATCTGGCCTGCGCGCACTGCCACGAGCCGCTGCGGGCACGCGACATCGAGCTCGAGACCGGCTAGCGGTGCGGGAGGTCGGGGAGGGGGGAGACACTAAGGTCTCGCGGCCCCATGACGCGCGTCCTCATCGCCGCCGGCGGCACCGCCGGCCATGTCGTGCCCGCGCTCGCGGTGGCCGACGAGCTGCGGGCGCGTGACGCCGACATCCTGTGGCTGGGCGGCGAGCGCTCCGAGGCCGAGCTCGTGCCCGCGGCCGGTTACCCGCTGCACCAGGTCGCCGTCCGCGGCCTCAGCCGCTCCAACCCGCTGGCGGCCGCGCGGGCCACGGCGCTGGCGGCGCGGGCCACCGCCCGGGCGGCCAAGGTGCTGCGGGCCGAGCGCCCCGACGTCGTCTTCGGCGGCGGCGGGTACGTGGCCGGGCCCGCCGGGTTGGCCGCGGTCGCGCGCCGGGTGCCGCTCGTGCTCTCCGAGGCCGACTCGGTGCTCGGCCTGACCAACCGCCTGCTCGCGCGCTTTGCCCGCCGCGTGTGCCTGGCCTTCCCGATCGCCGGCCGCGACGGCCCGCGCTACCGCCTGACTGGCCGACCGGTGCCTCCTCCGGCCACCGACCGCCCCGCGGCTCGCGCCGAGTTCGGCGTGGGCGAGGGCGAGGACCTCGTGCTGGTGTTCGGCGGCTCGCTCGGCGCGCGGTCGATCAACGAGGCCGCGATCGACGCCTTCGCCGGCGCCCGGTTCCGGGTGCTGCACGCGGCCGGCGAGCGCGACTTCGCCGACCTCGAGGCCCCACGCGCGGGCTACGACCTGCGCCCGTACCTGCCCGGGCGCGCGTTCTCACACGCCCTGCTGGCCTCCGACCTCGTGGTGGCCCGAGCCGGCGGGTCGATCTTCGAGGTCTGCGCCCACGGCCGCCCGGCCGTGCTCGTGCCCTACCCGCACGCGTCGGCCGACCACCAGACCACGAACGCGCGCTGGATGGCCGACGCCGGGGCGGCGGTGATCGTGCCCGACGCCGAGCTGACCGGCCCGCGGCTGGCCCGCGAGGTGGCGGCCCTGCTGGCCGACCGCGGGCGCCTGACCGCGATGGCGCGCGCGTCGGCCGGGCTGGCGCGCCCGCGCGCGGCGGCCGAGATTGCGGACGAGGTGTTGGCGGCCGCGCGGTAGGCCGCCAGAATGCGGCGTCATGGGCAGGCTGGGCATGACGCCTGAAGCGGCTCCGACAGTCGCCGGGCTCCCGTTCGTGGGGCGGGACGCGGCGCTGGCCGAGTTCGACGGCGTGCTCGCGGCCGCCGGACACGGCCGCGGCGCCCTTGTCCTCATCCGCGGCGAGGCGGGCATCGGCAAGACGACGCTGGCCGCGCGCGCGGCGGACCGCGCCGCGGCCCGCGGGATCGCCACGCGCTTCGGCGCGTGCTGGCTGGAGGGCGGCGCGCCCGCGTTCTGGCCCTGGGCGCAGCTGCTCGACGCGCACGCCCGCGACCTCGACGGCGACGAGCTGCAGCGCCTCGCCGGCGACGCCGCCCCCGCGCTGGCCACGATCTCCAGCGCGCTGGCCACGCGCCTGCCCGCGGCCGAGGCCCGGCCGGGCGCGCAGGATCCGGCCACGGCGCGCTTCGCGCTGCTGGCCGCGGTCGCGGGCTTCTGGCTGCGGGCGGCCGACCGGGCGCCGCTCCTGCTCGCGCTCGAGGACCTGCACTGGGCCGACGTGGCCTCCGTGCTGCTGCTGGCCCAGCTCGGCAGCGAGCTCGCCGACCACCCGCTCGTCGTGGTGGGCACGCTGCGCGGCGACGAGGTGGCCGACGACCGCCTGCGCGACGCGCTGGCCGAGCTGAACCGCGCCTCGCCGCTCGTGCTCGAGCTCGGCGGCCTGTCCGCGGGAGCGCTGGCCGAGCTCGTGCGGCACGCCGACCTCGCGCCCGACCGCGCGCTGGTCGATGCGCTCGCCGCCCGCACCGGCGGCAACCCGCTGTTCGTGACCGAGCTGCTGCGCATGCTCGGCGCCGCCGGCGCCTCCGGGGCCGCGCCCAGCCGCGTGCTCGCCAGCGAGGTGCCGCGCCACGTGAGCGAGGTCGTGCACCGTCGGGTGGCGCGCCTGCCCGCGCCGGTGGCCGAGCTGCTCCAGGCCGCCGCGGTCATCGGGCCCGAGGGCGACGACGCCGTGCTCGCGGGGACGGCGGCGCTCGACCTCGATCGCTGCCTGGAGCGCATGGACGTCGCCATCGCCGCCGGCCTGCTGGCCGAGGCCGGCGCCGGCCGCTGGCGCTTCACCCACGCCCTGCTGCGCGACGCGCTCTACGGCGCGCTGGCGACCTCGGTCCGCCGCACCCTGCACGACCGCGCGGGCCGCGCGCTCGAGCCGTACGGCGCGCCGCCCGCCGACCTCGCCCGCCACGCGCTCGGGGCGCTGCCGCTGGGCGACCGAGGCCGAGCCGTCGAGCTGGCGGCGCAGGCCGGTCGCGCAGCCATGGCCGCGCTCGCCTACGAGGAGGCGGCGGCGCACCTGGCTGCGGCGCTGGGCGCCCTGCCGCACAACGCGCCGCCCCGCGCGGACCTGCTCCTCGCCCTGGGCGAGGCCCAGCGCAGCTCGGGCGACACTGAGGCTGCGCGCGAGACCTTCCTGGCCGCGGCCGACGCCGCCGGCGACGACGCCGAGCTGCTGGCCACGGCCGCGCTGGGGTTCGCCGACCCCGCCGCCGACCTCGGGCTGGCCTTCCGGGCGATGGGCGACCGCACGCCGGCGCTGCTGGACCGCGCGCTGCAGGCGGTCGGGCCGGCGGACACGCCGGTCCGCGTCGAGCTGCTGGCGCGGCTGTCGGCCGAGCTGTACTTCTCGCCCGAGCCCGAGCGCTCCCGCACGCTGGCCGAGGAGGCGGTCGCGACGGCGCGTCGGGTGGGCGACCCGCGCGCGCTTGTGGCCGCCCTGGCCGTGCACCACGACGGCTATGTCGTCGGGCACGCCGACGCGGCCACCGCGCTGCGCGGCTCGGCCGAGCTGCTGCGGCTCGCGCGCGCCTCCGGCGACCGGCGCACGCTGCTGGCGGCGCGGCGGGCGCGGGTGTTCGACCTGCTCGTGGCCGGCGACCTCGCCGGCGTGGACGCCGAGACCGAGGCCTTCCGCCTACTGGCCGAGGAGCTGCGCCTGCCCACCTACCGCTGGTGGACGGCGCTGTGGCGGGCGATGCGGGCGCTGCTCGAGGGCCGCCACGCCGACGCCGAGCGGCTCGCGCTCGAGGCCCAGGCCATGGGGGCGCGGCCGTTCGTGCGCCTGGCCGACCTCAACGCCATGTTCCTCGTGTTCTTCCTGCGCCGTGAGCAGGGCCGCTTGGACGAGCTCGAGCCGGTCATGCGGCCGTTCGCGGCCCAGCAGGCCGACATCCCCTCGACGGCCGTCGGCGTGGCCTTCGGCCTGGCCGAGCTCGGGCAGCACGACGAGGCCGCGGGGATGCTCGCCCGTCTCGCCGCCGACGACTACGCACGGCTGCACGACCGCAACTGGCCGGTCTCGTGGTTCCAGCTCGCCCGCGTGGCGGCGCTTGTGGGCGACCGCGCGCGGGCCGAGCGGCTGTACGCGTTCGGGCGGCCGCTGGCGGGCCAGTGCGTGATGGTCTCGGTGGCCACGGTGTGCCTCGGCGCGGCCGAGCTCGGCCTGGCCTGGCTGGCGGCGGCGCTCGGGCGCGCCGAGGACGCCGACACGCACTTCACCCGGGCGGAGGCGACCAACGCGCGGCTGGGCGCGCGCGGATGGCTGGCCCAGGCCCGGGCCGACCACGCGGCGCTGCTGGCCGGCCCCGACCCTGAGCGGGCGCGCGAGCTCGCCGCTCTGGCCCGCGACGCCGCGGCGGCCCTCGGCCTGGCGCCGGTGCTCGCGTCCGCCGAGGCCGTGCTCGCCCGCGTGGGCCAGGGAACGGCTGGCGGCGGCGCCGCGTTCGGACGCGACGGCGAGACGTGGGTGCTCGAGTACGCGGGCGCGTCGGCGCGGCTCCGCCACGCCAAGGGCCTGGCCGACATCGCCTGGCTGCTGGGGCGCCCGGGCGAGCCGGTCCCCGCCGCCGAGCTGCTCGCCCGCCAGGACCCGGGCGCCGAGCAGAAGCCGGTCGCGTCGGCCGACGACGTGCTCGACCCCCGCGCGCGGCGCGAGGTGCGCGAGCGGCTGGCCGAGCTCGAGGCCGACGTCGAGGCCGCCGACGCCGCGCACGACCCCGAGCGGGCGGCGCTGGCGCGGGCCGAGCGCGACGAGCTCGTCGCCGCGTTGGCCTCGGCCGTCGGGCTCGGCGGGCGGGCCCGGCGCCTGGGCGACGAGTCCGAGCGCATCCGCAAGACCGTCACCGCCCGCATCCGCAACAGCATCCGCCGCATCGAGCGCGAGCACGCGCCGCTGGCGCGGCACCTCGAGCGCTCGATCGACACCGGGCTGTGGTGCGTCTATCGGCCCGAGCAGCCCGTGCGCTGGCGCCTGTAGCGTCGCGACACGCCGTATCGCGCCTCCTCGGTGTCAACCCCCGACGAGGAGGCACACATGGCCACCACCGCTCCGTCGCTCGATCTCGACAAGGTCGAGCACTTCCAGCACCAGCTCGTGGGCGAGCTGGGCGCGGCGTTCTCGTCCGTGCTCATCCGTATCGGCGACCGGCTCGGGCTCTACCGGGCCCTGGGCGACTCGCGGCCGGTCACCCCGACCGAGCTCGCGGCGCGCACCGACCTGGCCGAGCGCTACGTGCGCGAGTGGCTGCACAACCAGGCCGCGGCCGGCTGGGTGACCTACGACCCAGAGACGGGCGCGTTCACCCTGCCGCCCGAGCACGCGCTGCTCGTCGCCGACGAGGAGGCGCCGACGTTCATGCTCGGCGGGTTCGAGTGCGTCGCCAGCGCGTGGGCGGACGAGGACACCATCGCCGACGCCTTCCGCACCGGCGAGGGGATCGGCTGGCACCAGCACGACCACCGCCTGTTCAGCGGCACCGAGCGGTTCTTCCGCCCCGGCTACCGCGCCAGCGTGGTCGACGACTGGGTCCCGGCTCTGGACGGCGTCGAGGAGCGACTCGAGCAGGGCGCCCGAGTGGCCGACGTCGGCTGCGGCCACGGGGCCGCCACGATCATGATCGGCCAGGCGTGGCCGAACGCCGAGGTTGTCGGCTTCGACTACCACGACGGCTCGATCGCGGCGGCGCGGGCGCGCGCGGCCGACGCGGGCGTGGGCGACCGGGTCACGTTCGAGGTCGCCGGGGCCAAGGACTTCCCCGGCACCTACGACCTCGTGTGCATGTTCGACTGCCTGCACGACATGGGCGACCCGGTGGGCGCGGCCCGCCACGTGCGCGAGGCGCTCAACCCGGGCGGGACAGTCCTGGTGGTGGAGCCGGCGGCGGCCGACCGGCCCGAGGACAACCACCACCCGCTCGGGCGGCTCATGTACGCGGCGTCGACGATGTTCTGCACGCCGGCGTCGCTGCACGACGACGGCGGGCTCGGGCTCGGCAACCAGGTCGGCGTGGCGCGCCTGACCGAGCTGCTCACGCAGGCCGGCTACAGCTCGGTCCGGCTGGCGGCGAGCACGCCGCTCAACCTCGTGCTCGAGGCGCGGGTGTAGGGCCACCCGGGTCGCGGCGGCGCCGGGGGCGACCCCGGCGCTGCCGCCACGCGAAGCACGCGACCACGCGGCCGCGGCTGCGTGAGGGGGTCAAGTCTTTCCTTGCCACAACGGATTCCGGTACGGCAAAGAAAGACTTGACCCCTTCCCGGCTCCTCGAGCCGGCCGCGTTGCGTCACCGGCGTCGCGTAACTGTCGCCCAAGCGGGTCAAGAGCAACCAGACGTAGTCGTACGCTGCACCCCGTGCTGACCGCAGACAAGCTCGCCCACGTGGCGGCTCCACCGGCGGCCGCGTGGGTCGTTCGGTGACCGGCGGCGCGCCCTGGGTCGGCCGGCGGCTCCACTTCGTCGGGATCGGGGGCGCGGGGATGAGCGGCATCGCCCTCGTGGCCGCGGCCCTGGGCGCCGACGTCACCGGCTCGGACCGCGCCGAGTCGGCCTACGTCGCCCGCCTGCGCGAGGCCGGCATCGACCCGGCGATCGGCCACGACGCCCACAACCTCCCCGACGGGGACGACGTCGAGCTCGTGTACTCGACCGCGGTCGGCCCCGACAACCCCGAGCGCGCCCGGGCCCGCGAGCGCGGCCTGACCGAGCGGCACCGCGCCGACGTCCTGGCCGAGATCACGGCCCTGCGCCCGACCGTCGCCATCACCGGCACGCACGGCAAGACCACGACCGCGGCCATGACCGTGCACGCCCTGCGTGGCGCCGGGGCCGACCCCGGCTATCTGGTCGGCGGCGAGGTGCGCTCGACCGGCAGCAACGCCGGCTGGGGAGCGGGGGAGTGGACCGTGGTCGAAGCCGACGAGTCCGACCGCTCGATGCTCAAGCTCCAGCCCGCGGTTGCGCTGGTGACCAACGTCGAGCTCGACCACCACGCCACCTACGCCAGCCGCCTCGACCTCGAGGAGGCGTTCGCGCAGTTCCTGGCCCTGGCCCCGCGCCGCATCGTGTGGGACCGGCCCGACCTGGTCGAGCTGGCGATGGACGCCGGCGACGCCGAGGTCGTGACCTTCGACGCCCCCGAGGCCGAGCTGCGCCCCGACGGCGTGCGCTTTGACTGGCGCGGGCACGCCGTCGCGCTCGCCGTGCCCGGCGCCCACAACGCGCTCAACGCCGCCGCGGCGCTCGAGGCCTGCCGCGCCGCCGGCGCCGATCTCGACCGCGCCGTGGCCGCGCTGGCCGACTTCCGCGGCGCCGGCCGCCGCTTCGAGCTCCTCGGCACCACCGCGTCCGGCGCCGCCGTCTACGACGACTACGCCCACCATCCGACCGAGGTCGCGGCCACCATCGCCGCCGCCCGCACGCTCGAGCCCGCCCGCGTGGTCGCCGTCTTCCAGCCCCACCTCTACTCGCGCACGCGCGGCCTGCACCGCGAGTTCGGCGCCGCGCTGGCGCGCGCCGACGTCGTCGCCGTCCTCGACGTCTATCCCGCCCGCGAGCGGGCCGAGGATTTCCCCGGGGTCACCGGCCGCCTGGTCGCCGCCGCGGCCGCCGACGCCGCGGGCGGGCGCCCCGTGTACTGGCTACCCGACTTCGCCACCGCCGCGCCGGTGCTGCACGGCCTCCTGCGCGCCGGTGACCTGTGTCTGGTCATG